>Ga0194131_10007416_pt1 | contig 14778 bp, 13 predicted proteins | sample TA2KigO120mmetaG_FD_148631 | JGI IMG/M metagenome (GOLD analysis project Ga0194131, IMG submission 148631) | Freshwater microbial communities from Lake Tanganyika, Tanzania - TA2015053 Kigoma Offshore 120m | ecosystem: Environmental > Aquatic > Freshwater > Lake | place: Tanzania: Lake... | reverse complement strand
AGTGAGTCAATGGTGGATAGGACGTCTGAGAACTCGTAAAGCGAAGGTCGCGGGTTCGATTCCCGCGGGCGGCTCCAAAAATTGAACGGAAAAGGTCGGAATTCGACTGTTTTTCAAAAATCTTATGGTGATTGGATGCAATTGCTTGATGCAACTGAGAAGACGTTCCCAGTGATGTTTATCTAAGTCGTTTCACGTTTACCCAGACAAGTAGCCCTTTCCTTGAGACCGTTGCACTCGCTGGACATCCCTACCCAGTAGAGGAGTAAGAAATGGCGAAGAAACGAATAAAAGGCGAAAGCACCGTCTGGTACGTGCCATCTGAAAAGCGATACAGGGTCCAATACCCTGTAGCAGGAAAGGTAAAAAACTATTAGCGGCAAGACGAGGCGCGAAGTAGAGCTGAAATTGCGCGAAACTCTAGCTAGGCGAGATACGCACACCTTAGAGAAGTCACGTAAAGAGTCCGACACCGTTGAAGATTTCTTGCTCTTTTGGCGAGTACAAAGGTTCCAAGTTGGCAGTTTAGAACAATGGAGAGAGTCGACCGAATTCGGGATCAAAGTCTGATGAGCTGGAATGAGAGTTCTTGAGGGAATGAGTTCATACCTTGATACCCCGCAAGACTCTACACTATTGGCACTTACCATGTTTACGTGTTCCAAAACTTTGCAAAGGTTGAAAGCATGGAAAGTGTTGACTCACTTAGTTCCTTTTAAGAGAAATACTCCAACAAACCATTTGAACGTACTCACATGAGGAACTTCTATAGAGTGAATCTTGCGATCGTGTTTATACTGCGAAGTAAAATCACTGCACTTAGAAACAACAGCCGTCTATTTGCTTCAAGCTGGATGAGCTAAGTTAATTAGCCCATGCCGAGGTTCTTCAAGATTGATTCAAGATGCCACTTATCTCAAGGGTGCGAGCTGGAAACTTACAGAGTTGATAGAGGAACGTAGCCAAAAGAGAGTCAATGGCATCTTTCTCATGCCAATTTTGAATGTTTTCTACTATGCTCGTTTACTAGAATATATATTTCTTGATAAATTTGTTCTTCGAAATGAGCAAAGAACAATCTAAGGAGAGCACGTGGTAATTTTTTCGCAACGACCGATTCTTCTTGTTGGGATAGGTGGAGCGGCGTGGTGGGTCATGCAGGGATTTCAACGTTGTGGAATTCAAGTCAACGGATTCATAGTGACGGATCCCACCTATGAGACAGAAGAATATTGCTGTGACTTGCCAGTTTATAAAGCCAAAAGTTGGCAAGACTTGCCATACAGAAAATCTGAGTACACGGTTGTTATCGGAGTCATGAATCCAGTAATAGAAACTCTTCAAATAAAAAGCGCCCTAGAAGAACAAGGTTGGCAAAATATTTACACCTTTTCTGAATTTGCACGGTATGTCAGAGAGAATACAGGAGTAAATTGCTGCATGTTGGAGGATTTGCGACATAGTTTTTCGGATTTGCAAATACAGAGTGTCAACAATATCTTTTACGATTCAGTTAGCAAGAATATATTTGAGGAGTTCATTAATTACTGTTCAGATCTCAGAGATACATCAGATGCACTAATTGAGCCTAGCCCATACTATGCCCCAACTTTACCAAGGTGGAACGAGCGCATAAGAATTGTAGATTGTGGATCGTTTGATGGCGGAGCTGTTAAGGAAGCTGTCAGGAACAACTATTCAATTGAATTAGCAATATGTTTAGAACCAGACTATTCCAATTATCACAGGATGGTATCAAATCTTCAAGGTTTGCCAGATGTAGTTTGCTTACCACTAGCCGTAGGCGATCAGGTAAAAGAAATGAGATTCAATGCTAGAGGAACCACAGGTAGCAGGTTCGAGGAGGCTGAGAACGGCCAATTAGTTCAATGTGTGACTTTGGACTCTTTACTTCCCAGCGGAAATGTGAATCTCATCAAGATGGATATTGAAGGTGCCGAATACTCAGCACTGCTTGGTGCTAGGAACTTAATCGTTCGGTCGCGACCAGGCTTAGCAATTTCTGTTTATCATCTCACGGGAGACATTATGAAGATTCCTCAACTCCTATTTGACTATTTAGGCAACTCTTATGAGTACTATTTGAGAAGGCATAGTCGGACAATTGCGGACACAATTCTCTACGCTTTCCCCAAGGAACGGCGATAACTTTCAGCCCAGTCAGTTAAAGTTCTCCAGAGGAGCAATTGGAAAAATATGATAATTGAAAAATTCAATAATAGACATAGGATGGTAAGGAGAAGTTATTGCGGAAACGTACAGTTGTGCTAACCTCCTACATAAGACCGGAAATGACGAAACGTTCGATAGAAAAGATTTCCAGTTGGAAAGGCTTAAATCAACTTGTCGTGGTAATTGATGGCCTTCGCCCGGGGGCGACAGACCAAGAGGCTTTATGGCGTCAGGAAACCATTTCCATTGTTGAGTCATTTAATTCCCTCTCAAATTTAGAACTGTGGGTGTATTCCGATAACATTGGGATAACTGAACATACATTGAGACTACAGTTCAGATCTCTTACATTAGATGAGTTTCCTATTTTGCTAGAAGAAGATATAGATTTAGACCTAGATGAATTCAATTATTTGGACTCAAGTGCAGGCTTCAATCTGTTTCATCCAACATTACGCTCTGGTTTTTCACACTTTGACCACCCTAGACGAAGTAGCCTTACTTTCAAAGGAAATCTATTTCTTCCTCTATGGGGTCTCTCGTATAATGCAGCTCTTGTTGAGTTAGTACAAAAAACATGGAAAGACAAGAAATACAGTCCCAAGATTGTTACGAACACCCTGGCGAAAGTGTTTAGTTCGAGAAACCATTCCTTGTTGTTGTATCGAAGAAGAATGGAAAAGTTCTGGGTCGAATATATGAGTTGGGCGTTCATAAACAGAAGTCGATGGGATGCTCTTGCAAATTATTCTTTGTGGACAAAGGGTCTTTTTAGCAGTAGTGCAATCAACCGTCTTGCAAACGACATAAGTTTCACGGATGTTCGTGGGATGAATCAAAGAACTCAACCAAGTCCGACACCTCTTCACACCCTCAAGGAGATTAACGTAGATGGAATTACCTTTTGTGAAGACTGCGAAATCGCAGGGAGTCGAATAAGTAGAAGTTTTCGTACCAGAGTTGCTAATTCTCTAAATTATCGAGTTGCCAAACTGGGACTAAGAAAAGATTGAGACTCAAATATATTGTTGTTATTTTGTGCTCTGCCTTAATGGTGGTTTTGAGATAACTATACATGTTGGTTACTTCTAATTCTGTTTGCTTACCCCTAATGGCATGGCAAGTTCTTCAGTTACTTTCTTAGGTGAATCACGAAGTCAGAACAAGGCGATAGAGGTGAATAGTGAGTTAACGCTATTTAACTGAAAAGGATAACCTCCAGCACGAACCTCCAGTTCTTATTGTTGTTATCCACAAGGAATTAATTGAGTTGTTGACATTTCAATGCCAATAAACATTTGTAACACGGTAGTATTTAAGAGTTGCATTTCGAAAAGTAATCAATCTTAAAAGAGAGGGATAAGCTTTTGGAGTCAATTTATTATTATCGCGCCGAAGATATACAAGAAATACTCAATCTAAATGATTCAACTCTAAGAAAAATGGCTGGGAAAACGGTGATTTGGTCTCTGAATTGGGAGAAAGCAATGTTATGATTGAGGTAATCGACTATTCTTCAAAGATCGAAGTACATTTCGAGTTGGGCAATTGATATGGTCTTTCAACAAGTTGAAATCATATTAAGTCAAAGTTTAGCTCGCCCTTAGAGCATGATAAACTTCAGTTCTAATTCTAAAAAAAGGGCAAATGTGCTAACTGCAGGAAGAGTTCACATCGTACTCGACAACCTAAGAGTTGGAGGAATTCAACGACTAGCGTTAGATGAAGCTTACTCACTAAGCAGAACTGGAAAAATAGTATCGGTGTTGGTGCTTGAAGAGTTAATCCCAACGGATGATATGCGTGAAATCGATAGTTTATTTTTCCATAAACATCATTTGGAAATCCTCTTCCTCCCAAAAGGTAGAAGAAGGCAAATTAATTGGTTTGCCAGATATCTTCGGAAGCGCAAACCGCACATTCTATTGTGCCACAGCGCAAAAAGCGTTTGGATCATAAGACTAGCTGCTTTGTTGTCTCTCCAGAAAGTATTTATTGTATGTTTCTTGCACCAAATAGCCTCTCTTTCATCGAATGTACAGAGAGCGAAGCGGTTTATTTTATTTTGTTTAGCTAATCAAATACGAGCCTCTTCTAAGCAGTTTATCTTGGAATTTGAAATTGCATATAGAAGACTTAATTTTATGAATAGATGGGTATTGAAGAAAATTCATTTTGACCGTATGGGTATTGATTTAAGTAGAATCGAGTGGATTCAGAATAACTATGACCTAATCCCAGTAGTAAATAAACCCGCGTTAATTTTTAACTCAAGGCTTACAGAGTGGAAAGGCTTTGAGACTTTTTTGCATTTGGCGGAGTTTCTTGGAACTGACTTTCAGTATATTCTCATAACGACCAGAATGGGACATCAAAACGAACAATTATCGAGCTTCAATTGTTTACCAACGGCGAAAATCTTTTATGGCAAGAGTGTGCCTCACTTCTATTGGAACACCCCTTCGGTTCATGTATATCCAACAAACTATGGGCAAAAGGTAAAATATCCGCAGAATGTAGGTCTAAATGTTCTCGAGTGTTTAGCTCTTGGAATACCAAGCATAATTTCGGTTGAAGGATTTGAAACCTGGCCAGAATTTAGGGGCTCTGAAATGATTTACACCACTAACTGGACAATTGAGGAATCAAGCAAGTTAGTTAAGGAAGTACTTCTATCGCCCGCGCCAAGATCATTACTATCTAACGAAACCTTACGGGGATTAGTAGGAATAGATCAACACCTTATGCGACTGCAAGAACTTTTTCAATTGAACAATTATAATACTTGAAGTTAAAAGATGGTTTGAGTTCGGGGTCTCGGAAACTGACCATACGTAATTTGTTCTAACATCTTGTCTTACTAAGTTGTATTTATGCATAGAAAAGTGCGTCATAAATAGTCTAGAGTCATCGCATTAATATTTGATTAATCTTGTTGGCGAGTTTTAGAGTCGAACTGAATCTTGATCCGCAAGGTGACACATAGTGTATTTTTCAAATGTCTCTCGATTATCTGGTGCGCTATGCCTCTGAGTACTTCAGTAAAATGCAACCCTTCAAATGTCGATATTTTTTATACATGCTTATGCAGATTACTCAATAAGAATTCACAAACTATCAAAGCATTTACCGAGTATTGTGTTTAGAGTTTGAAAGTTTAAACTGGTCAGCAATAGCACGCCTATAAAACAAAGATGTCTATATTTGATTCATTCTTAGGCTGCCTGAAACAGCGGATGTCTTCAGAATGGCCTATAGGTTGGCCATTATGATTAATGTCAAGTAATTAATCAGAATTGTGAATTGACCTCAAGACGTTTTTCTGGAACTCTACTGACCTCGTTGTATAGACAAGTGTTTTATGGGAGGTACAGTGGGGATAGACCTAATTATCTTTTCTCGTGATCGAGAAAAAGCATTGCTTTCTACAATGCAGAGAATGTCGAATTCGACATTGAGAGTACTTGTATTCCATAATAGTCAAAGTAAATTACGAGATGAATTAATTCCTAGTAACTGTACGTACATTCATTCTCCAGGTATGAAATATGGAGAGAGGGCTTCAATCGCGAGAAGCTATATTGCAAGTAACTTTTGTGTTATAAGCTCTGATGATGATGGAATTATCAACTCTGCCTTGCTCGAAATGGAGAATTGGCTAATTTGTAATCCCGTGTATTGCTCTGTCGGCGGAATAAGCATTGGTGCGTTCCCATACGGTGGTCGAATAAGTGCATCTGTAGCCTACAATGAAATGAAAGAATATTCGTTGGATGGCGATGATTTGAACGAGCGATTAAGAAATCACTTATTATTTGGATCGGGAAATAAACCACCAAGAGCGGGCTTATATCGACTATTTCGCAGAGACACCATGGACAAGTTGTTGGAATTATTCGGAGAACTCTCAGACATCAGCACTCCATACGTATATGAAGTTTCAGCGGAAATCGTCTCAGCTTGGGCAGGCCCAACAAAATACATCGACCAGCTCTACTGGATACGAAATTGGCATGCTGAAGAAATCTCAAAGAGAGATTGGAATAGACATATTAGTTTTTATGAGTGGTGGAACAACCAAAAGTATTCCTCCGAAAAGAAAAAATTTCTCAAAGTCCTTGTTGACAAATTAAGCCTTGACCAGGACTTTGTGGATGAACTTGTTTCGGAATATGTGATTCGTTGGCAAGACTTTTTTCAGAGTGCCCGAAAATCAAGGTCCAAGGCTTATCCAAAAAATGCTCGATCAATTTGGCAAAAGATTAAGATGAAACTGTTTCCATACAGGTCACCCAAGAAAATAGAGAATCTATTGTCCGAGGAATTTGATTTTCTAACCTCCCTTGAGCAGCAGGAGATCTGCAAAGTTGCGCAATCTATGTTTTTAGAAACTCGAATTGACAACTTCTAATTGATCTTCAATCGATTTATGCTTTACTCCTAACTCCTATCATGAGATCTAAACAGACAAAGAGAGCTATAAGTTAAATGAATTATTGGGGTGACTTTGCAAGCTAATTTTCCCATCAAAAAACGAAAGTCAGGAAAAATACGACGGAAGTGAGTTTGAGAAAAATAGTTTTCGATTTAGTAAGGTATAGAAAAACGAATAATTTAGGATTGCGGAGTTGCAATTGGAGCTTTCCTATATGGTAAGTCTGTTGCTAGTACCATTGCCTATCGAGAAATGAATGGATATCATGACTTTTCTACAAACAGAATTGAAAGAATCAAGAACCTTCTAGTACAGTCAGGCAGTTTAAGTCTTCCAAGAACCACTCTTTACAGACTTTGTAGAAGAGAATTAACGTGCAAGATATTGAAGGCGTTAGGTGCATCATCAAGAGTTGGTACACTGTACATCTGTGAAGTTACGGCTGAGATAGTTTTGGCTTGGTTTGGCAACACTATCTATATTTCACACCCATATTTGGTAAGAAATTGGAAAACGAGATGATATCAAAAGATGATTGGAATTGTCAGAACGGCTTTGATACTTGGTGGAATGATCCCAGTCGTGAGTTAGAACGAGAAGATTATCTTAACTTCCTTTCGTCATTCTTAAGTTTAGATGTAAAGTTTATGAGCGAACTGCGGCAGACTATGCATCAGCCTGGAGTAAATTCCTTAAAACACCATCAAGTAGAGAACTTCATGGCAAATAGAAACTTGGCAGATCCAAAATTCAAAGTATCATGCTTAGGGTTATGCCAGATAGAGCACCTACAAGCATTGAAATTCTTATAAGTCACGAGTTCCCTTATCTATCGAATCAATCGAGAGTAGAACTTAGCGAAGTAGTTCACGACATGTTTTTTGGAAAAAGAATAATTGATGATGAGTCTCCGTTGACGCAACATGACTTACTCCTTATCCCCTAAACGAGACCTGTGTTATCGAGTCTTGAAATAGAGGAAACTCCTTCTTTTTCAAACCTTAGAAAATTCCAGAAATGATGAGACGTAGCAAACTATGTTTCGAGTGCCAAGCGGTTTCATATATTTCACTATAATAGGGCTGTGCAGGTGCGGGTTCTCCAGGTTATCTGCGAACAAATGTAAAAGAAGTTATGGACCTGCATGAAAAAACTCCCTCAAGTAACAACAAATTGGATCTACAGGGCTTTGCATTGAAACTGAGATTTTTCTCTGTGGATCAACTTCAGTCTACTTCATGAGATAGTAGGAATCATCAAAAAATCGAACAAAGTCCTCTACTTTCCGAAATCAATACACATGGGTTAGGATTGAACATGCCTTTAAGCCCCTTGATTGAATTGCAACTTCGATTACTTGAGCAGTGCCATAAATACTCAAAGAGTCATCTTGGGAGTGCTTTTTCTACGCTTCCAATCCTACTTGAAATTTATGAACAGGCAGACTCCAGCGACAGAGTGGTCCTATCGAATGGCCATGCGGCAGCTTCCTTGTACGTTACTTTAGAGCGATTTAGAGATGTCGACTCTAACCTTCTATTTGAAATGATGGGTGACCACCCCGAGCGAGATTTGGCTAACGGTATACATTGTTCGACAGGCAGCCTAGGGATGGGAATCACGGTTGCTGTGGGAATGGCACTTGCAGATTCGACTAGAAGGGTTTTTTGCGTTATCTCCGATGGTGAATGTGCAGAAGGTTCAGTATGGGAAGCTTTGAGATTTCTTCAAAAAATGCGCTTAAGTAATATTAAGATCTATGTTAATTCAAATGGATGGTCGGCTTATGACCCTGTTGACTCTCCTGCATTGGAAAGAAGTTTGAAATCTATTTATCCGGAAATTGAAATGAGATACACTTCACTTTTTCCGTTTGAGGGCGAGGGGCTACGAGCACACTACATGAAGATGAACGATGAACTGTATGCACAGATAAGGGAAAAGCTTTGCGCGCAGAATTTGTAGAAGAAGTACTCAAGTGGATGAGGAGTGATGAAGAAATATTTGTACTCTTGGGAGATTTGGGTTTTGGTATTTTTGATCGAATGAGAAGTGAATTTCCTACTCGCTGCATCAATATCGGTTCGTCCGAGCAATTGATGTTAGGAATGGCTTGTGGCATGGCTTTAGAAGGAAAGAAAGTCATTTGTTACTCGATAACTTCATTCTTGCTGTACAGACCGTTTGAATTTATTAGGAATTATTTGAGTCATGAAAAGATTCCCGTCAAACTTGTTGGGAGTGGACGAGGTAAAGATTACAGTGAAGCGGGTTTCTCTCACTATTCCGATGAGGCAGAATCAATTTTGAAGCAACTTCCATCTATCCAAAGCTATTTCCCAAATAACGTTGAAGAAATGAGAAATCTGGTAGTGGATTTCATTTATTCCGATAATCCATCTTTTCTATCTCTCACTAGATGAAGATTCTCTTTACCGGCCATAGGGGATTCCTTGGAAGAGAGCTAATTCCAAAACTGGCTAATGATTTTGAGATAAAGAAATTCGAAGGGGATTTACGCGACTTCAAAGAATTGAGAACATTCATCGGGGCAAACAAGATCGAAAAAATTATTCATGCTGCTAACAGGGGCGGTCGTAGAATAAGAGTAGATGACTTCAGAGTCTTAGAAGAGAATCTGGTTGCAAGTACAAATCTCTTAAGTTTTGGACTCCCAATGCTCGCCTTCTGTAGTGGAGCAATTTATGGCAGGCAGGAATCTTTATTTGATTCCAAAGAGGCCGAAGCGGGCGACAGATACCCAGATGATTATTATGGTCAATCGAAGTTCCTCTTTCGGCAGATGGCAATAGACAAGCCAAAATTTCAAATCCTCAGGTTTTTCAACGTCTTCGGTATCAAAGAAACGCCGGAAAGGTTCTTGAAGTCGAATATAAGGCGTTATGTTGATAGAGAAGCCATGCAAGTATTCCAAGACTTCTACATGGACTTTTTTTTCGTAGAAGATTCACTCCCATTGATTTATAGATGGCTAAGAGATGTCGATATACCTAAGGAGATAAACCTTGTATATCAAGAGAAATATCGACTGTCTGAAATATGCGAAAAGATAAATCAACTAGATAGTCATTCGGTAAATATTGAATTTGCCAATAGAGAACCAGGAAAGAATTATTGCGGTAATGGATCGGTACTACATTCCCAAGGCGTTGACCTGAAAGGTCTAGATTTTGGCATTAGAGAGATTTTTAGGAGTATCAATTGAACGATCTTCACGAAGTATGACCATTAAGGCAATCTAGGTTTTGTTCCAATCAGATTCAATTACAACATCTGGGTTGTTCCGGATAGCCATATATGCACTCCACCAAGAGAGAGAACTTTGGGAGACTAGCATGTTGTCAAACAACGCCATTCCTGAAGAAGAAAGGGCGGCTTTCTTAGAGATTGAGAGTGAATAGGAAGTGGCTAATCTGAAGATTTTTCGAGCACTACTGGAACTAACGAGTCGGCCACTCTGGCTGGAAAGCCCTTATTGGCAAATGGTTACGACTAGACACCGCAATATCGATCTGGCGATAGTCGTGCCGCCGTTAGCGCCCATGTAAAACTTGGATGCAGATATGTATGCCACCCATCGAGATGTAGGCGTGCTTAGGCGTACGAATATCCCAAGTTTTGTCAGAGCATTGAGCGATAATGAACGGAGTGAGTCAATGGTGGATTGGAGGTCTGAGAACTCGTAAAGCGAAGGTCGCGGGTTCGATTCCCGCGGGCGGCTCCATGAGTTAGACCGGATTTAGAAACGCCGTGAAAAATTTTTTCTCTGATAGAATTGAATGGTAAGAGACAATTTCAATAAATGTTCCATCTCTGTCAAACAAAAATTTAGGAATTAGTTATTAGCGGTCAGGTCTCCCCTCTATTAATGGCCTAAAGTCCTCCTGCCTTAAGCCAAGCTTTAGTGAGTTTTTCCAAAGTGGGTATCTGGCATGACCATGTGAATTTGGCCAGATGACAATGCCGCGATTAAGAAGCCCAGCTAAGTAAGAGAGTGAAGACTTGGATTGGATTAATACTTTGCAATTGCTCATATCCAGAAATGTCTTCATGAAACTAGAACAGTATTCGATTTCTACAAGTGCATTCTCAGGGAACTTGATTCTTTCTTTGAGATCGATTCCTGGCAAGAGTAACCCCTCGAACTTTCCCTCCACTCCTAGGGATTTTTTTGCTGCAGCAACTTGCCGCTCTTGGAAGGGCTTCCACTTTATGTCAATCGGTGATAAATCTGTGTGAACAATAATTTTCAATTGCTTATCATGGAAGAATCGATTAGCAATAACTCCTAGTGCGGCACTGTAATAATCATAAGGTAAGTGTCTTGGTCGGAAGAAAGCCGGGTTCATGGTCAAGTAGCCATAACCTCTTCTAACGTGGACCACATAGATGTCTTTTGGAACTAGAGCATCTTGATTCCTACGACGTAGATAATAGATGCCTGCTGAATACACCCATGGAATTCGATCGGTGATATTGAACGGTAAGAGTAGGCGCAAAAGGACGGTCTTTTTCGTAAACAAGAAACGTAATCTGAGGCGTAGTAGAGCTAGAAATCCTATTTCTCTCTTTCTCAAAACTTCTTCTACCTGAGTTTTTCGTGTCTTAGAGGGAAAACAAAAGAAATCATTAACCTGATCTAGAAGATTTGACTCAGCATTTTCCTCCTTCATTCCATGGGAGTATTCCTCTTCAAAGGCCATAATAGGAGTGTGCTGATAGTGAATGCCGAGGAGTTTAGCTACCGAATAAATTCCTAAAATCCTAAGCGCCTGTGAGCCCAGTCCATCTTGTAACGATTCGTTATCGTATGTAATGACCAAGGCCATGATTTCTCTGGAACTTTCTCAAGTAGGATTTAGATTGGCTAGTGAGGTCCATCAATATGAATCCTAGGACAATGCAAATAACATTAGCAAGTGAAGATACACAGGCAATGTGCCTAATCTGTCCAAGATTCTTCTAAATCGCTTGTTTCGGCTTCGTGTTTCCCTAAGTTATCCTTTGATCCGACATGATTGCTCTTTGACTAGACTTCAGAATGTTTGTTTTCTAAACTGAAGAGGAATAGACTACTTTACGCGATTCGTTTTCAAATTCATAGGCCTAGATAGTGCTTTGTCGAATGTGGAAAAGAATGAGTTTGGTCAACGCAGTGTTTCCAAAGACGAAGATGGCATGTCTGTTTTTCTTGGCTACTTTGATCAATTATTGGAAGATATATAGGCATACCTACACTTATAACCTCAACTCCAATAAATTAGTTTTTCAGAGGAAGAGGAAAGCAAGTTGCTTCTTTTAGTAATCACTAGCGTGCCATCTCTATATGAAGTAGGCATGTCTTCAAAATTCTTTACCTTACCCCATGAGGTTTTTTGAGAATATGAGGACAGCTTATGTGACTTTATCAAAGTGAAAATCTCGTTCGCATTTTCTTCACTTCCAACTTCCAGAATAAAATCTGTGTTGTCGAATCTATCCACATCCAATGCTGAAAGTAGTCTTGCCTCGAATCCTTCCACATCCATCTTGACTAACGTTACGTTTTCACTAAGGTCCAGAACTGAATTAATATCAATTGTGGTAACTTGGAATTTCTCAAGTTCGCCATAGGGTTGTTTACCGGAAGTTCCTGAAAGATGGGAGCCCGTCGTATTACCTTTGACTCGGGTGAACTCAGCTGTCCCTGACTCTGTCGATACTGCACTCAAATGGAGTTTCACGTTATGCACGGAATTTAGTGCCAGATTGATCTCGAATTGTTTTGCATGAATCGGGTCAGGCTCATATGAAATGACAAAGTATCCAAGTTTTTCGAGAACCATAGAATGAAGACCTATGTTTGCACCTAGGTCTATCGCAACAGCTCGAGGATAAAGTTTGTCGTAAAGAGAAAAAATAATGAGTTCATCTAAACCGAATAAATGTGAAGAGTTAATATTTCCCATTTGAAAAAATGGAAGTTTTAACACACCAATTGGAGTCAACTCAATTTGGGTAGAATTTTCACTGCTGAAGTTATGCATAATCTCTGATATTCTCGCGCTCATTCTTTTGTACCAAGGAGAATCATGTGAATGAAAGCGCCAGTTAGATGCTATTTCTGAAAGCAAATTAGACGATTTAGTCACTCAGAGTTCCTATCCAGAAGAGCCCTTGCTTCTTCAATTATGTTATTCGAGGTAAGCCCCGATATTTCTGTAAGGTAGTTGTACGTTCCATAATCTCTAATGAAGTCCCTAACGGCGAGTTGAGTCGACTTAAATGAGAACTTGCCCTGAATGGACTTGAGAACAAGTGTGAATAGGCCATCGCCTTCATGGTTCTCTTCAATAACCAAGAATTTACGAGTTTTACTTGCACTTTGAAAGGCAATTTCGCGATCGAATGGCTTTAGCGTATGAAAGTAAATCAGTTCAACTTCAACTCCATCAATTCGCAGCATATTCGCAGCTTCTAACGCGCGTGCCAAAGAAGGTCCCCCGCAGACAAAGACTGTCAGATCACTTCCGGTTGAAAGTACCAGAGCAGCGTTCGCAGTTATGTTATGTGGGAGGTCAATACCGTGTGGAAATTCAGTGAGACGAAAATAATTAATTTTCCCATTTGAATAGTTATCCGTAAAGAGTTTGCGAAATTCATCAGGGGAACCCGGAAAAAATATTTGAGAATTAGGAAGTTTAGAGAGAAGTGAATAATCAGAGTAACAATGATGAGAACACCCCAATTTGGAATATTCGAAAGAGCCGCCTACTGAAACTAGATTTACGCCTAGTTTCTGATAGGCGAACCCTAACTTGATTTGCTCGTAGGATCTCTCAATCAAAAATGGGGCAATAGTGTGGACGACAGGAATCAGACCACTTGCTGAAAGTCCTGCGGCTACGCCTAACATACTGGGTTCGCAGATTCCTATATTAAAGTATCGAGAGGGATGTTTTTCTCGCAAGTTTTTGAATATGCCGTGACTAATGTCCCCTACGATAGTAACTAGTCTTGAGTCGGAATCCGACAATGAAGTTATTGTTTGCGCAAACACAGGCCTTAAGCTCAAGAATCTAACTCCTCATAAATTAGCTTTATTTCATCTTGGTTTGGAATCTTATGGTGCCAATTTCCATGACCCTCTAAGAACGAAACACCCCTGCCCTTCACCGTTTTTGCAATAATAGCCGTTGGTTGCGATTGCAAGGTGGAATGGATTTCGCCTATTACGCTTTTAAGTTGAGGAATATCATGACCATCAACTTGAATGGTTTTCCAACCAAAAGCTGCCCACTTCTCAACGAGATACTCTTTACTTTGAAGTTGGGAAGCGGAACCATTCCAATCGATTATTGCAGTTAAACTTCCCAAATCTTGGTTTACTGCAATACTTGCAGACTCCCAAGTCGTACCCTCTTGACATTCCCCGTCGCCTAAGAGGACATATGTCTTGGCTTTATCAATACCTCTAATCTTATTTGCAAGCGCCAGACCAACGGCAAAAGGAAATCCGTGGCCAAGAGACCCAGAATTAGACTCGACACCATCTTGCTTATTTCGGTCAGGATGGCCCCCGAGACGACTACCGTTGGTTCCGTAAGATTTTATATCTTCCCACGGCAGTATGCCCCGAGATGCCAGTACCACATATAGAGCAGCACAACCATGACCCTTACTTAGAACAAATTTGTGTTGACATCCCTCTTCCCCCAAGTCTTTAATGCATGAATAGATTGATATCAAGATATCGAGTATTGAGTAAGAGCTCGGAATGTGCCCCTCGCCTGACTCACTAACCATTTTTGCAATAGTCATTCTTAATCTACTCGGATCCATAGGGTTACTATTCAAATCGGATTTCATTCCCAAACCTTCTCAATTTGTACAAATTGTTTTCTTTTTTGAGCTTTTCTTGCAGAAGGTTACTTCCCCAAGAGTCATGAACGACGCTAAAGTTCCGTCCACCAACAACGTCCTTTTCAGCCTCCAAAATCCAATTACAGCACTCCACAACTCTTGAAACAGGGCTCTCAAAGCCCTCCTTTTGCATTGCAAGAGTTTTTTGGTAGTTACTTCCCGCTCTCTCTTTAGCATGAACTGTCGCAAAGTGGATCTTTGATTTGACCCAGCCAGGACCAACAGAA
>Ga0194131_10007412_pt1 | contig 14784 bp, 8 predicted proteins | sample TA2KigO120mmetaG_FD_148631 | JGI IMG/M metagenome (GOLD analysis project Ga0194131, IMG submission 148631) | Freshwater microbial communities from Lake Tanganyika, Tanzania - TA2015053 Kigoma Offshore 120m | ecosystem: Environmental > Aquatic > Freshwater > Lake | place: Tanzania: Lake... | reverse complement strand
TCCACGAGTCGGGCAGGAAGAACTGATCGCCCGCGGCGTTGAGAATGAACTTCGGGAGCGTCAGGCGGTCGCGGTATTCGTACGGCTCTACCAAGTTCATGAGTTCCTTGTACTTCGGATTATCCATCTCATCCATCAGTCCCTCGGCGTAGTAGTCGCCAACTGACGGCGCCCAGAATCCATAAGCGCGGTAGTGATGTACGAAGCTCGGAATAACGTTTAGCAGATCGATCACGATTGGCGAGATGCCCTTGACGCGGGGATCGACGATGGCCGTTGTCCATGTCGTCCAACCGCGCTTCGAACCACCGGCGACGAAGAACGAGTCGACGTTGATCCCGCCGCCTTCCGGCGACTTCATAAACGCGGTGACTGTATCCATCGCGCGCACCGCCGACTTGGTCATCGGCATGCGCAGCGGCCACGACACATCGCCGGTCTCCAGATACTTGCGCCACGTGTAGGAGATGATCTCGTCTTCCACGCGCTTGCGGCCCGGCTTCGGATCGTCTCCGAACACCAGCGGCTGATTGGGCACCATTCGGAGTTCGGTGACGACAGAGCCGGTGACCTCGGCGATCATCGCCATGGTGCCGTCGATGGTGGTGCGGGGACGGCCGTCGTTGGCGCCGCCGGTGATGAACAGAAGGCCCGTCGACGACTTCACTTCCTTCGGCTTGACGATCGACACCCAGTGCACCCATTTGGTGCGGTCGACCTTCTTGTCTTCGCCCCAGGACTGCGATGTCATCTCGACGATATAGCCGGTGCTGTTGGTCGCATTGACAGTGTGGGCAAGTTTCCAGGTGTAAGAGGGATCCGGTTTGGCGATGTATTCGTCAAGCGCGGTTTTCTTCGGCGCGGCGGTCAACACCAGCGCGCAGAGCAGAATTAGAGAATTTCGGAGCACCCAATCAGGATAGCGGACTCCTCGTTTAAGCTGAAATGATGCGGTTCACTTTCCTGGTTTTCGCGGCGCTGGCGCTTCCGGCACAACCCGCCTTCGAGTTCTGGCCCGGCGCCAGTTACGATCCCGCCGTGCCTACCGTGCAGAAGGTATTAGGTCACGCACCTGGCCACCACCTGGCGACGCATTTGGAGATGCGCAGATACTACGACGCGCTCGCCGCGTACGCGCCGAACCGCGTGAAGGTGTTCGAGTACGGCCAAAGCTGGGAGGGCCGTAAGCTGATCTACGTCGTGATTGGCAACGAGGCCAACATGCGCCGTTTGCCGGAAATTCAGGCGAATATGAAAAAGCTGAACGACGCGCGGAAAACCTCGGAGGCCGAAGCGCAGAAGCTGATCGCCGCGACGCCGGTGATCGTCTGGCTAGGGCACGCGGTGCACGGCAACGAAGTGAGCGGTCCCGATTCGGCGCTGCTGGCAGCGTACCATCTGCTTGCGGCGCGCAATCAACCGGCGGTCGAAGCAATACTGCGCAACACGCTCGTTATTATCGATCCGCTGCAGAACCCCGACGGCCGCATGCGGTTTGTGCATTCGTTCGAGCAGTCGGTGGGCCTGGAACCCGATGCGACGCCCGCGGCCGCCGAACGGAACGAGCCGTGGCCCGGCGGCCGCGTGAATCACTATCTGTTCGACATGAACCGCGATTGGTTCGCGCTGACGCAACCCGAGACCCGCGCGCGCATCAAGATGCTTCGTGAGTGGCTGCCGCCGGTGATCGTCGATTTACACGAGATGGGCTCGGAGTCGTCCTACTACTTCGCGCCCGAGGCTGTCCCTTTTAATCCACACTTGACGAAAGAACAGAAGACCTCGCTCGATTGGTTCGGCAAGAACAACGCGAAGTACTTCGATCAGCTCGGCTATTCCTATTTCACGCGCGAAGTCTTCGACGCCTTCTATCCCGGCTACGGCGCGAGTTGGCCGGCGTTCTATGGCGCGATCGCGATGACGTATGAAAACTCGAGCGTCCGCGGGCTCGCCTATCGCCGCTCGGATGGCACGGTCTACAACTACCTCGACTCGGTGCGGAAGCACTTCACGACGCAGATCGCGACGTGCGAGGCCGCGGCCAACTACCGGCAGCAACTGCTGGCGAATTTCTGGAACTACGCAAAGACGGCGATTGAAGAAGGCAGGAGGGAGGACACGAAAGCGTTTATTCTGCCGCGCCGCGGCGATGTCGCGATGGTCGACCGGCTAGCCGCGCTGCTCGTTTACCAAGGCATCGAGGTGCAACGCGCTCCGGCATCGGTGAACGGCTATCCGGACGGCAGCTACGTTGTATCGACTGCTCAGCCGGCGAAAAGACTGATCCGCGTGCTGCTCGACAAACAGGTGAACATGGAGTCGGAGTTCTTGCGCGAGCAGGAGCGGAGACGCTCGAAGAAACTCGGCGATGAGATCTACGATGTGACGGCCTGGTCGCTGCCGTTGATGTACAACGTCGAATCGGTTGCGGTGAATGCGCCTGTTACGGCGCGCTTGGATCCGCATTCACCGGGGGCGCCGCCGGCGGCGACTTTCGCGAATGCGTCGGTGGCGTATGTTGTGCCGTGGAAGGGCCGTGCGGCCGCGCAATTGTTGGGCGCGGCGCTGCGCGCGGATTTGAAAGTGCGCAGCACGGACAAGGAGTATGTACAGGACGGGCGCGCTTATCCGCGCGGCACGCTGATTATTCAGGTCAAGGAGAACGCGGCGAATCTGCACGATACGCTGCGGCGCATTGCGGGTGAGGCCGAAGTCGTGCCGGTTAATTCCGGCTGGGTCGACAGCGGAGTGAATTTCGGCAGTTCGGCCGTGAAGCTGATGAAGAAGCCGCGCATCGCCATTGCGTGGGATCAGCCCGTCGCGAGCTATAGCGCGGGCGCGGCGCGGTTTGTGATTGAACGCCAGTTCGGATTCCCGGCGAGTGTGATTCGAACCGCGACGCTTGGATTCACGGATCTCGACGCCTTCGAAGTGATCATTCTTCCGAGCGCGCGCGGGAGTTATGAGACCGTGCTAGGTGGATCGGCCGCGCGTCTGAAGACGTGGGTGCAAAAGGGCGGCACGCTGATTGGCATCGAAGAGGCTCTGAACTTTTTCACGGCGCAGAACGTGGGGCTGCTGTCGACGGCGCCGGAGTCGCTGGCGACCGAACGGAAGCCCGATCCCGTTAAACCGGAGAACGGGCGGCTGCCCGGCAAACTGATCAAGGACGAGACGAGTTATCTCGATTCGATCAAGCCCGACCGCGATGTCGCCGACGCGGTTCAGGGTATCCTCGCGATTGCCAAAACCGATCCGGAGCATTGGATCACGGCCGGCGTGCCGGCGACCGTCAACGCGCTGGTGCAAGGCCGCACGATGTACGCGCCGCTAAAACTCGACCGCGGTGTGAACGCGGCGTATTTTGTCGGCCCGGATCAACTGCTCGCCAGCGGCTACATGTGGGACGAGAATAAGAAGCAGTTGGCTTTTAAGCCGTTGGTGATGGTGGAGCGTCAGGGGCTTGGGCATGTGATCGGCTTCGCGTACGATCCGAACTTTCGGGCTTACCTGGACGGATTAAACGTGTTGTTTGTTAATGCGGTGTTTCGCGGGCCGGCGCACGCGCGGTAAATCACCCCACGCGAACCGGAATGCCGGCGCCGTGCAGCGCCGCAGCTACGTTTGCGCGCGACAGGCGCGAGGCGTCGTATTCGACCAGCAGCTTATCGAGCGAAGGCGCGACTTGAATCCGCTCAAACCCGTAAATGCCATGCGCGCTCGCGATGCGTTGGAGAAGCGCGTCGTCGAGCGGACGCGCGAGATCGTAGTGCAGTTGAACCTTCGTCATTCGATTTCAGAATAGCGCACAGGCCGCGCCGTACCGGCGCGAGTCCGTTGTGCGCGAGTTATTGGAAAAGCAAGGCCGCTTCGAGGAACGGGTCTTCCTCGCGCGCAAAGGCGGCCCAGGTCCAGGGCACCTGCACGTCGGGCATTAGGCTCTCGCTGTCGGGCTGCGGCCCGCGGATCCACGATCGTGTCGAGTATTGAGCGCGCAGTCCAGCGCTCGCCAGCGTGATGCCGACGACCTGACCGAAGTGTGTCGGTTTGCCGCCGGTCGGCTCTCCGAGTAGCGCGTATCCGGCGGCCGAAAGATCCTGGGCGCCGAACAGGCCCGACGAAAACGTCTGGCGGCCGGTAATAGCAATCCGCTTGATCGACGCGGGCACGTCGGGCAGCAATCGCCGAAGCACGCCCGAATCGCCGCCGGTGTTGTTGCGCACATCGACGATGAACCCCTCAACCGGATTCGCGGCCATCGCGGCTTCCAACTCCTGTCTGAACTTCGCCGCCGGCAGGACCGGCATTTCGGCGCAGACATTGTATTTGACGTAGATCGCGCGGCTCTCGGGAACATAGGTAAACCAATAGTAGATCCCCGACGACCGCGCCCATAACGGGAACTTCGGCTGCGCGTTGATCGGCCCGCCCCACACCGTGCCGGGCCCGCTCGGAATCTGGAATTCGTCGTTGATGGTGATCCATCCGCGCGTCTTTTCGACTCCAATGGCACGCAGGATCTCCGGGCAGACCAGATACGTCGCCACCTGCGATCGAAACCACCACTCATGTTCGTAGGAGACGTAGGCGCGAAGTTTATCGATCACCTGATCGATGGGCGTATCGTCGAACTTCTTGATCACAGTGCCGGCGAGTCCCGGAAAATCGCCTGACGCGGCGGTGATCACCCACCCTTCCTCGAACCAGCCCAGGCGCAATTGATAAAACGTGAACAGCGGACTGGTGCGCAGGTTGAGAGACATGTGACCATCCCGAGCCAGCGCGAGAATCCGCGCCATCTCCATCGCGATCTCGACATCGGCCGCAGCCGGCACGTTCTCGCGTAAAGCCGAAATCGCACGGTCCCAGTCGGGCTTCGGCGTCTGCGTGTACAGGTTAGGATGCCGCGACTGGACCGTACTGAACAGCAGGTCGATATCGGCGCGCCAGCGGTCGTCGCGCGTTGTTTGCGCGAGTAACGGAATCGCTGCAAGAACCGGAAGCCACCGCATGCCTAATTGTAGGCTCAACTCCAGAGGTCGTGGATGGGTTTGTACAAACCTTCGTTGGCGTAGGGAACGTACTCGAAGCCACGGCCGAACGGATCGTCGTAACGGATGTTTGTCCAGTTGATACCAAGCGCCGAGTAGATCGTCGCCTCGACATCTTCCACCCGGAAGTCGCGCTCTTCTTTCCAGCCGAATTCGGTAGTCCGCGCGCCCTGCGCGTCGGTGACACCAAGAGCCTTACCGCCCTTGACGCCGCCGCCGGCAAAGAGCACGAACTGTTGCAGGTAGTGATCGCGGCCCGCGGTGGGGTTCAGCGGGCCGACGGTGCGGCCGAACTCACCCATCATCACAATCAGCGTCTTGCTGAACTGGCCGTTGGCCTTGAGGTCTTCAATCAACGTGCTCAGCGCGTCGTCGACGACTTTACCCAGCGTGAAAATCGAGTTCTGTCCCTGCTGTTGCACATAGACATTGTTGTGCATGTCCCAGCCGCCGAGCGTAGCTTGAATGTAGCGCGTACCCATGTCGGCTTCGAAGATCTGCTTGGCCGTCAGAAGCGCGTTGCCGAACGCCGTGTTGCCGTAGCGCACGCTGTCGGCGGTGGTGTAGCGGAACGCCTTGTCGACGGCCGCGTTGTACATCAAGCCGCGCGCGGCCTTGTAGAACGCCCCGAAATCGGTGACCGGATCGCCGTAGGGCGAGTTCACGCGAAGCGGACTGTCGAGAGCTTCGAGCAAAGTGTACTTCGACTCGAATCGTGTCGCGCCGTCGGCGTTGGTTGTGTTCGGCAGGCCGTTTGTCGAGGGGGCCATCTTGAACGGTTCAAACGTCGCGGGCAGATAGCCCGCGCCAACCGCGCCATCCGAGTTCAGTCCGATAAACGTTGGGAAAATCTGATCGGGTCTCCGTTCGCCCCTCTTCTCAATCGCGACCATCGATCCCATGTTCGGCGCCACATCGCCCAACACGGCCGCCGGACTGCGCCCGATCTGCACCCATGTCTGCGACAGTGTATGCTGCGCGGCCCATGCGCGTACCGACCGCGCGATAGCGATGTCGCCAGCCTGCGCCGCCAGTTTCGGGAATACGCCCGTGTTCCATAAGACGCCTTTGATCGTCTCCGGCTTGAATGTCGCGGGCGACACGCCGTCGAACATTTTTAGATCGAAAGTGTCGACATGGCTCGGCGCACCTGAGAGCAGGATAAACAGCACCTTGTCGGCGGTGTTCTTGGTCTGCACGTCTTGGCCCTTCACCAACTGCGCTTGCAGCGGATTCGACGCCAGGAAAGTGCCGGCCAAGCCCGCTCCAGCCATGCGGAAGAAGCCTCGCCGGCTGGCTTGCGGACGGTTGAAGAACGGAACGTGCGAATGTGGATTCTTCTCAACGAACCCGCGGAATTTGGATTGATTGAACATGATCTTGTCTCCTGGTTGCCTTAGTAGTTAAAGAAGAAATCCACTTTGTTATACAGCGACCAAAGCAGACTCTCCGCTGCCTGCGTGCGGTTCCCCGCATTTAACGCCGCGGTCGCGGTGGCCCGCTCCGATTCGTTGGGATACCGGGAAAGCACGGCCAGGTACAAGCTGTCGATCAACTCGCGATTGCTCTTGTCGACGTGCTGACGCAGAAGGCTCGGCTGTCCGTTGGTCAGCGATGAACGCGTGCGCGTCATGACCAAATTGTTGTTCATTAGAGTCAGCGCCTGTTGATCGGAGCCGTCGCGCCGACGGTCGGTATCTTCGCGATCGCCAGGATAGAAGGGATTCAGGAACCCGGCAGCGCCGCCGCGCGAAGAGGGCGATGTTGTCTGCATCGCAGACTGCACGACCTTGGTCGACGCGGCTGGGCCGTTCGGAATTCGCGACGCGGTCGCGAAGGTGATAGGCGCCGGAATATTCGACGTCTGCACAACCGCGTCGTAGATCTCCTCCGCCATCAAACGCTTCGCCAACCGGCGCGCATGCAGCGATTCCCAGGCCGGATTCCACTGGCCGTCGTAGCGAGCGCTCAACTGGTAGGCGTCCGACGTCGCGATCTGCTTCATCAGCGCCTTCAAACTATAGCCTTTGTCGATGAAACTCTGTCCCAAGTCGCGCAGCAGCGCGGCGTTCGAAGGCTGCAGAGTCCAAGGCGCCGGAGGCGGATTATCTGGATCGAGCCGCGCCGGATCCAACTGATTCACCGGCTCGACGAGTCCCCTGACCATCAGCTCTTTCCAAATCCGATTCGCCGTTGATCGAGCGAAGTTGAAATCGCTCGTAACCATACGAGCCGCGGCCGTGCGCCACTGCTCGCCCGAGTTCGGCGTCTGATCGCCAAACGGATAGACCGGCGCGGCTACGCGCGTTGAGCCGATCGCGGAACGCGGCGGGCGATTGCCAGTCGTCGTATTCAGCGCGTATGTGCCATTGCGGTTGAACTCGACACCCCAGTAGAAGAGGTTCGGATCAGCCCGTTCGGCACGAGGCTGCTGCGTGAAGTTCGTCTGCGCGAAGAACGCCGAGAATCCATACGCCTGCATGCGCGACGCGCCCTTGCCCCAGAGGGAAAGCGTATCTACGTGTCCGCGCCCGTTGTGGCAAACGATGCAGTTGAAGTGCGAGTTGCCGAGGAACGTCTCCGCCGTCGACGACGCCATCTGATCGAAATGATCCTGCACCGGTCCGCCCGTTGTGCGATTGCCCAACTGCCAGTTCAACTCGCCTTGGGTCCACGTGTTGTTACCCGCGGCGGCGATCAACTCAAATGCCATTTTGTCGTAGCTCTTGTCGGACTTCAACGAGCTGTAAATCCAGTTGTAGAACGCCTCGCGGCCCTCGGCGCGCCGCTGGGTATTCGTCGCGCGGATGACGTCCGTGTTGCGGTATAGATCGCCGAGGAACATCGTCCACTTGTCGATCCACGCCTCCGAGGCCAGCAACTCGTCGACATACTTCGCGCGCTTGTCGGGATCCTGATCGGCGACGAAAGCCGTTAACCGATCGACCTTCGGCACGCGGCCCGTCAGATCCAGCGACGCACGCCGGGCGAACTCGTAGTCGTCGATGCGCGCGGCGGGCTGAATGCCCTTGTCCTGCAGAACACCGAAAATGTGTTTGTCGATCAGGTTCCCCGACGACGATCCCTTCTGGCTTGCCGACGTACGGGAACCGCCCGGCACAAAGTTCTGTTGTGCGCCGAGCCGGCTGACCACGTCGACGGTCGTATCCGAGAATGAAAATCGTTTGCGCCTCGCATTGATCGACTCCTCGGCGAACTGCGCGCGCTTCGTGCCGAAATAGACACACTCGGAGTGATCGGCGTTAACGGCGACCTCCTCCGTTTGCTCCTCTTGTCCCCATCCGATCGTCAGCGTGGATAAACAGAACCCCGCCGCCGCAGCCAGCCAATAGGCCTTGCGTCTCATTTGAGTATGCTCCCCTGTTAGACATTCGCGGCGTCTGTTCGCGCCGTCTTTTTGTGGTTCCGAATGAAGACTCACAACATCTTCATTCTACTTGGATCGAACCCTTCGTCGAGCCGCGAGTTTCGCTCCTAGGGTGAATTTGTTTACCAAAGCCAGCGATATCCGTACTACCTGCAACTCGATTGCCTCTCTAAATTGTTGAAAATAAATAAGTACGCTCTGCTAGAATATCTCCGTGATCCGCATTTGGGTGACGCTGACTTGCGCCGGTTTGGCGCTTACGGCGCAGGAAACACTGTCATTGGAGGCCGCCTTGAAGGAGGCGACCGAACGCCACCCGCTGATTGCCGCTTCCGATGGCCGCATTTTAACCGCTCAGGGCCTGGTGGATCAGGCGGCAATGCGCCCCAATCCACGCCTGACGGTTCAACTGGAAAACCTGCGAGCCTGGCAACTCCCGTACCGGCCCGGTATCGACAAAGACTACTTTCTCTATCTGAGCCAAGTCCTCGAAACGGCCGGTAAACGCGAGCGCCGCAGTGAACTGGCGGCCTCAAACAAGCAGCTGGCCGGGATCGCGAGAGATCTGCTCGTGCAGCAGACAGTAGCTCACGTCCGACAAGCGTTTTGGGCCGCGGCTGGAGCGTCGGCACTAGTTGACGTTTACACCGAGTCCCTCAAGAACTTCGCCGATACGGTGGCGTATCACGAACACCGTGTTCGCGAGGGCAACCTTGCCGAAGCCGATCTGATCCGCGTCAAGCTGGAACACGAGCGCATCAAGCTCGCCGCATCGAACGCGGCGCTGCAAGCCGAACAATCGACAATCGCTCTGCAGCGCGAAATGGGCCGGGCCGTCATCGATCCCGGCCTGAGGATTCACTCCGATCTCGCGGCCCAATCTCCCCTTCCCGCCGAAGACGCCGATCTGGCAATCAATCAACGCGCCGAAGTGCGCCTGGCGCGTCAGGCGCTCAACGTGACCGCGGCCAATGAGAAATTGCAACTGGCGATTGCCAAGCCCGACCTCGAAATCTCCGGCGGCTACAAGCGCACCAACGGCTACGACGGGCTCCTGGCCTATCTCAACGTCGATCTTCCGTGGCGCCACAAGAACCAGGGCAATATTGCCGCGGCCGGCGCGGAGACGCGGGTGGCGCGCTCCAATGCCGCCGCGGCCGAAGCGCTGGTTCGCGCTGAAGTACGCGGCGCGTTTTCGGCCTATAAGCTGCGGCGCGAGCAAATCGACGGCACAATCGCCGCCCTTACGGCTCAAGCCCGCGAAACCGCCCGTATCGCGCAGGCGGCTTACCGCGAAGGCGGCGCCGATCTACTGCGATTGCTGGACGCCGAACGTACGCGCCTGGAGGCCGAACTGCTGCGTGTTCAAACTCTCGTCGAACTACGGCTGGCCGACGCCGCCGTTCAATCCGCACTTGGAGTCACACCTTGAAACTCCTTCTTTGTTCGTTGTTGTTTCTACTCGGCGCATGCACGCCAAGGTCCGCCGCGCCGCCGGAAGCCGCCAAGAAGCAAGAAAGGAAGTCCGTCGAACCCGGCGAAGTTCATCTCGACGCCGAGCTTCGCAAGACAGCCGGCATTGTTGTTGTCGCCGTCCAGAAAAGAACAATCCCCACGACGCTCCGCGTGATCGGCCGGGTCACTCCTGACGAGGAAAAGACGCACGAAACGTCGGCCATTATCGACGGCCTCGTCCGTAAGATTTTCGTCAAAGTTGGCGACCGTGTCACGGCCGGCCAAGTGCTGGCCCGCATGCACAGCCACGATATTCACGAGGCGCGGAGCGAGTTTCAGAAGGCCAAGGTCGAACTGGCGCGGCTGGAAGCGCAGCGCGGCTTCGCCGAAAAATCCCGCGACCGATTGAAGCGGCTGCTCGACCTAAAGGCGGCATCGCAGGAGCAACTCGAACTCGCCGAGCGCGACGTTCGCAACACGAGCGCCGCCATCGAGGCCGCGAAGGTCGAGTTGACTCGAGCGCGGATCCACATTGAAGAGTTCCTTGACGTCACCGCCGAAGATCCGCCCGGCCACAAGCCCGGCGAACTCGATCATGACGACGATCTGATCCCTATCAAGGCCCCTTCGGCCGGAATCGTTCTCTCGCGCGCGGTCAACACGGGTACCGCGGTGAAACCTGGCGACGAGCTCTTCGTCATAAGCGATCTCACATCGGTCTGGATGGTCGCGTCGGTGCCGGAAGAAGCGCTGGGTAAAGTCCGCGCGGGTGTGAACGCACAAGTGTTCGTGCGCGCCTTCGAGGACCGTCCCTTCACCGGCCGAATCACGCGCATCGGCGATCAACTCGACGCCGAGACGCGTACGGTACAAGCGCGCATCGTTCTCGCCAATACGCACGGGCAACTCAAACCCGAGATGTATGCCACCGCCGAAATCGTCTCGGGCGGAAGCGAAGAAGCGCTCTATGTTCCGCAAGAGTCCGTGCAGGAACTGAACGGCCACGCGATTGTCTTCGTGCAGACCGGCGAAGACCGGTTCGTGGCGCGGGCCGTGGAAACGGGCGCGCGGGCCGGAGGGCTTGTCGCTATACGTTCGGGCCTCGACGCATCGAGCCGGGTGGCCGCGCGCGGCGCCTTCGTGCTGAAGTCGCAGATGCTGAAGTCGACGCTGGTCGAGGAGTAGACCCGCACCGTGCTCAATCGCTTTATCGACGCCGCACTCTCCAATCGCGTGATCGTGTTCGCCGCGCTCGGCCTGCTGATCGCTGCGGGCATCCTCAGCCTCTCCCAATTGCCGATCGACGCGTTTCCGGATCTGACCAACAACCAGGTCACCGTCGTTACGGCATGTCCGGGGATGGCACCGACCGAAGTGGAGCGGTTGGTCTCTTGGCCGATTGAATCCGCCCTGATGGGGTTGCCACGTGTAAGCGAAGCGCGTTCGGTGTCGAAATTCGCGTTGTCGAAAATCACGATCGTCTTCGACGACGAGGTGAGCGCCTACTTCGCGCGCCAACTCGTGAACGAGCGATTGCAGGAGGTCCGAGACCGTATTCCACGCGGGCTCGAACCGGGACTTGGTCCGAACGCAACGCCGTTCGGCGAGGTCTATCAATTCACGCTCGACAGCAAGACCGTGCCGCTCGAAGAGCGCAAAGCGTTTCTCGATTGGGTTATTCGTCCGGCACTGCGAACCGTGCCGGGCATCGTCGAAGTCGAGACCTGGGGCGGCCACACGCGCCAGTGGGAAGTGGAGATTCGGCCGGATGCGCTCGACCGTTACGGCATCACGCTTTCCGATGTCGAGCAGGCGATCGCCACGTCCAACGAGAACTTTGGCGGTGGGTTCATTGAGCACGCCGGCGAGCAGTACACGGTCGTCGGCAAGGGCCGAGCCAACTCGCCTGCCGATCTCGAACGGATCGTGATTCGTTCCCACAAGGGCACGCCGGTGCTGGTCCGGGATGTCGCCGTGATTAAGCCGGGCGTGATGCAGCGCCAAGGGGCCACGCTACGAGACGGCCGCGGGGAAACCGTGTCGGCGATGGCCATCATGCTCAAGGGCGAGAATTCGCGCGAGGTCATCGTGCGCGTGAAGCAGCGGCTGGCCACGATCAAGATGCCGGCCGGCGTGGAGATCGTACCCTTCTACGATCAGAGCGAGATCATCAACCGCACGATTGGAACGGTACGTCAGAATTTATCGGAAGCCGGCCTGCTTGTTATCGCCGTGCTTTTGCTCTTCCTCGGCAATGTGCGCGCGGCGCTGCTGGTGGCCAGTGTGATTCCGCTCTCGCTGCTGGCGGGTTTCATCGGAATGCGCTGGTTCGGCGTTACGGCGAATCTTATGTCGCTCGGCGCGGTCGACTTCGGCATGATCGTAGACGGCGCGGTGGTCATGATGGAGAACGCCGTCACACGGCTCGGGGCGCGCGACGCGGAATCGAAGCTGGAGGTGATACGGCGCGCCGCGCACGAAGTGGCCCGGCCGATTGTCTTCGCCGTAGGCATCATCATCGCCGTGTACATGCCGATCTTTTTCCTGGAAGGGCTCGAAGGCCGCCTCTTCCGGCCGATGGCCGTCACGGTTGTCTCCGCACTCGCCGGCTCGCTGCTGCTGGCGCTCTTCGTCATGCCCGTTCTGGCGTCCTATCTCCTCAAAGTCCGCGAAGCGCATCATGACGGCGGATGGTTCGGTTTCATCCGGCGCGCCTATTCTTCGCTGCTCGCCGTGGCGTTGCGATTCCGCGTTGTGACCGTTTCGTTTGGCGTTGTGATCGCCGCCATTGCGATTGGCTCTCTGGCTTTTATTGGCAGCGAATTCATGCCGCGCCTCGAGGAAGGCTCGATTCTGGTGCAGTCGAGGAAGCTGCCGGGCATCTCACTGACCGACTCCGCCAAACTGAGTGACTCGATTGAGAAGGCGCTGCTCACGCTCCCCGAGGTCGATGGCATCGTATCGAAACTCGGACGCCCCGATCTGGCCACCGACCAGATGGGAATTTTCGAAGCCGACGTCTATGTGCTGCTGAAACCGGCCAAGGAGTGGAAGGCTGCGTCGAAAGAAGCACTCATCGACAAGATGCGGGGCGCGCTGGACAGGGTGCCCGGCACGGGGTACAACTTCACGCAGCCGATGGCCATGCGGCTGGATGAAACTATCAGCGGTATTAAGGCGGACGTCGCGGTGAAGATTTTTGGCGAGAACCCGGCCGTGCTGGACGAAATCGCGCTGAAGACGTTTCGTTTGTTGGAGCGGGTTCCCGGCGCCGCCGACGCGCAGATGGAAATAGCCAACGGCGTGGCCGAAATTCACGTCGAGCCCGATCGCGCGGCGCTGGCCCGCTACGGCGTGCACATCGACGATGTGCGGCAAGTCGTGGAAGCGGCGGTCGGCGGTCGCCCTGTGAGCGAGTACATCGAGGGACAGCGGCGCTTCGATATCATCGTGCGTTTTCCGGAGGCCTTTCGCGAGCGGCCCGAGTCGCTCGAACAAGTTCGCATTCCCGCTCCGGGCGGGGAGCGGGTGCTGCTTGGTCAGCTCGCCACGATCCGCACGGCGCGCGGGCCGGAAGTGGTGAGCCGCGAGAACGGCATGCGCCGCGTGGTGGTGCAATGCAACGTGCGCGGCCGCGATCTCGGCGGCTTCGCCGACGACGCGCGCGAGCGGGTGGCCAAAGAGATCCAACTTCCGCCCGGCTACTTCATCGACTGGGGCGGGCAGTTCGAAAATAAGAAGCGCGCGATGGGCCGGTTGACGCTGGTGCTGCCCGTCTCGATCTCGGCGATTCTGATCCTGCTTTACTTCACGTTCTACTCGATCCGCCAGACGTTGTTGATCCTGTCCAACGTACCGTTCGCGCTGGTGGGAGGAGTCGCGGCGATGTGGCTGCGCGGGATGAACCTCAACCTCAGCGCGTCGATCGGATTTATCGCGCTCTTCGGCGTCGCGGTGCTCAACGGAATCGTCATGGTGAGCCAGATCAACCGCCTGCGCGATGACGGCATGGACGAAGAACAAGCCGTGCGCGAGGGCGCCGCGCTGCGACTTCGCCCGGTGTTGATGACGGCGCTTGTGGCGAGCCTCGGCTTCCTGCCGATGGCGTTGTCGACGAGCGCTGGATCGGAAGTGCAGCGGCCATTGGCCACGGTCGTCATCGGCGGGTTGATGTCGTCGACGATGTTGACGTTGTTCCTGCTTCCGGCGATGTACCGGTGGTTTACGCCGCGACGAGGTTAGCTCGGCTAGCGCACTGGATTCTCTTGATATCGCCGCGGAACGCGATATCGGAGTCAACGCGATGCGTTCGATGGTGCGCCCGGAGTGATTCGAACACCCGGCCTTCTGGTTCGTAGCCGTCGCGTTTCCTGGAATCAACAGCTTGGCAGGATTGCTCTCCTTTGCCCACGATTGGGCCAAGTTGCTTCGTTTGAAAGCCTTGTGGGGAGTCGCTGCTTGGGCGCTCGCACGCGTGGGCAACGCTGCTATGCACAGAGTGCGCACAAAAACGGGCACAGTTTTTCAGTCGATGATTCACAACAGGCGGCGCACATCGAATACGCCATGGCCGGCGCCCCAAAGGTGCCCTAAAAGCATGACCTGCTACACGCCTTGAGAGGGCTGCTGTCCGGGTTAGGGCATTGATATACTTGACGCAACAAGAAATGGCGACCGCTATGATTTATCGAGTGAGCTTCTTCGCATTTTCCTCCTTGACACCGCTATTTGGTGCGGATTCGTCCAAGCTAATGCTTACTTGCGATATAACATTTCCGTATTAGAATGTTTGGGAGATGCCCAGACGCGCACCGGTTCTTTCATGTCCGCCTGAAACTATGGCGAAGCTGTTGACGATTAGCCGAAGTCGAGCGGAGGAGGCGCGACTCG
>Ga0194131_10007411_pt1 | contig 14788 bp, 13 predicted proteins | sample TA2KigO120mmetaG_FD_148631 | JGI IMG/M metagenome (GOLD analysis project Ga0194131, IMG submission 148631) | Freshwater microbial communities from Lake Tanganyika, Tanzania - TA2015053 Kigoma Offshore 120m | ecosystem: Environmental > Aquatic > Freshwater > Lake | place: Tanzania: Lake... | reverse complement strand
GTAAGGCTTGTTTTGTTCGTAGATCATACCCTGCTGCGAAAATATGACAAGTATCGATGCAGATACCGAGGGCCATCTTCTTATGTAGTGGCTCTAACAGGCAGGCTAGCTGTTCAAAGGTGTGACCAACAACAGATCCCTGCCCTGCTGTTGTTTCTAAAAGAAGTCGTGTAGTACCTGTTTGTACTAGAGGTGCAACCTCTTCGAGGCTTTCGATGATTGTTTGTAGACACTGCTCGACTGGTGCTTCTAAAGCGGCACCTGGATGAAAGTTTAAGTAGGTAATGCCTAGTTGCTGACAACGGATGATCTCTTCTTTAAAAGCTTTTCTGCTCTTTTGAAGGTTCTCTGTATGAGGGCAACCCAAGTTAATGAGATAACTGCTATGGCTCATGATATGACTGAGGCCAGTTTTTTGGAGAGTTTGCTGAAAAAGAGAAACTTCTTCTTCTTGTAACGGCTTACTTACCCACTGTCTTTGGTTGCGTGTAAATAGCTGCACCGTGGTTGCCCCGATATCTTTTCCTTCAAGAAGGGCGTGGTGAAGCCCCCCTGCTGTAGATGTATGGGCGCCAAGAAGTAAAGGAGGTGCATGCTGTTTCATGAAAAAAATCTCCCACTAGATCAAGGAGGGATTGTAGGCTATCAGGTAGATCTTGACAACGATAAAAAAGACAGAACGAAAGTCGTTCTGTCTTTTTATTCTTTTTAGTGTGTGTGCGCTAGGAATTCACAGATCAAAGGAATATTGATCGGAAGAGGGAAAGGTACTTGGTCCATATGAGGAGACGCGAGCAGCTCTCCTGCACATTTTGTAGGGTCTAGGAGTAGGTATTCAGGAACCTCTTTTCCTCCCGCTGTGAGAGAAGTCTGCACAAGAGGAATATTTTGGGACTTCGTTTTAATCGAGATTTTCATACCTGGGCGTACGAAGAAAGATCTCCTATCGACTTTCTTCCCATTGACGAGCACATGGCCGTGAGCTACGAGCTGCTGAGCTGCAAAAATTGTACTTGCAAACTTCAGTCTGTAGACGACGTTATCAAGCCTGCATTCTAGACGCTCAACAAAAGCTTGAGGGGTGTTCTCTTTAGAAGTTTCCGCTTCTTTAAAGTAACGCACAAGTTGTTTCTCTGTAAGCATGCCGTAGACCGCTTTCAATTTTTGCTGTTCTTCCAGTTGCAATCCAAAATCGGACTTCTTTTTGCGTTTGGCTCCATGCATGCCTGGTGGATTGGCCTTATGCAGGAGGGGGTTTCTTGCTCTACCGAAAATGTTCACACCAAAGCGTCGCGCGATGCGATTCTTAGGGCCTGTGTATCGAACCATGATTTCTCCTAGTGGTACGTGTATTCTACTTATAAAAGACACACATCCTAGTATACCTCTGTTTTTTTAACAAGGGATATTTTGGAGTGAAGAGATGGTTGTGTTGCCTTAATTGTTACTCTATTGATGTAAAAAATATTTTAGTTTGTGTTTGTGTATTGTTTGTTATAGAATTGTTTGTAAAAATAATGGTTTAAATATGTGTATAATTAATTGTTGTTCTGTTGATTTTGTCGCCATGGATAGATTTGCGGATGCGGTGCCTGTGGCAAGCACAGTTACGAATCTCGTGGTGCTCGTTCAGAAGTCTTTGATAGATGTGAGTCGATGGTTGGATATAGGGCCTTCTCTGCCTAAAGAAGGGTATTATGACCATATCAATCATAAGGGATATGATAAATGCCTGTGGCTCTTAGTGCCATTGATAGGGCAAGCCATGCTCTACTACGACTATTTCTCTGTTCCCGAATCCTCTGATCAAAAGGACGCACTTGGCGTTAACATCCCTCGACAGTCGATGGGTGTTCTGACTGTCAAAGAGAAAGATCAACTATCCGCATGGATTAAATATGCCTGGAAACATGGCTATAGGGCAAAAATACCAGAGAACTTTTTATGGAAAAAAAAAGAAAATTTTGTTGTAGCTGCCTGCTATAGCTACGTTCAAGCGGTAGTCTTAGATGGGAGCGAGCCTCAAGATATTGTTTGCCATCGAGGAAGTGCTTCCTACAAACCTACTCCTTGGGATAAGTATCAAACAAAAAATATGAAAGAGTGGTTAGTAAAAGAGTTGTGCATTCCCCAAGCGCAAGCTCAGGGGTATGCGGCGGCTTTTTGTCGTGACATGAAGGACAACAAACTGCGTCAGGAGTATCAAGAGTTGTACCTTGCAATGACCAAGCAGGAGAAGGGAGAGGCTAAACAGAGCAACAAAAAATTACGCTCTCAAGGAGTTCCCCGCCCCGAGTCTGAAAAAATCAACATGGTTTTTGATGAAAGTCCTTTTTACCAACGACTTCAAGGAAGCGTTTAAAAGAAAAAACGGGAAAAAGGTCCTTGTCATCTAGCCGTTTTTACGCTATCCTGTTGCCTTTTTAGGAGACAGCGCCATGGATAGCGATCAGCAAAAGTACTGTGTACTGGCTTTTTACCTATTTATAGAGATTGAAGATCCGCATAAAGAGGTGGCAAAGCACAAAGAATTTTTCCAGTCTAGAGAGATTACTTCTCGTATTTACATCTCGCATCAGGGAATCAATGCGCAGATGAGCGGCACGAAAAAAGCCATCCAGGAGTACATGGACTGGATGCAAGAAGATCCTCGTTTTGTGAATATCGATTTTAAGATTCATGCGCATCACGAACAGGCGTTCCCCAGAGCTACAGTGAAATACCGCAAGCAACTCGTTGCTCTTGATCATAATGCCGATCCTCATCGGGGAGGGGAGCATGTAAGACCGGCTCAATGGAAGCAAATGCTACAAGAAGATACACAAAATACCCTGCTCCTCGATGTGCGGAATGATTATGAATGGAAGATCGGCCATTTTGAAGGGGCTGTAAGACCAGAACTTGATATGTTTCGTCGCTTCCCTGAATATGTAAAGCAACTTCGAGAGCAGTATGATCCTGAAAAAACTCGTGTGATGATGTACTGCACTGGGGGGATTCGCTGCGAGCTGTACTCAGCGCTTATGAAAGAGGTTGGCTTCACCAATGTCTACCAGCTGCAGGGAGGGGTTATCCGTTACGGGTTGGAAGAGGGGACAGATCTTTGGAAGGGAAAATTGTTTGTCTTTGACGATCGTTTAGCTGTGCCTTTATCGGAAGAGGCAAAAGAACCAATTAGCCAGTGCCATCGATGTGGAACCCCTTGCGATGTGTATTACAACTGCGCCAACATGGATTGCAATGCTCTTTTCCTCTCTTGTGCAGAGTGTGCTCGCGCAGTCAGTGGATGTTGCTCTTCTACCTGTTTAGAGGCTCCGAGGGTAAGACCTTTTGCAGAAAATCCTAAGCCTTTTCGCCGTAAGCACTTGTGCACAGAGTGTTAAGCAGGGAAAGGAGTGTTTCTTGTGTGGTATCGAGGACCTGAGTAAGCCCGGGTTTGATGCCATGTTCAGAAAGATGAAATGCTTTCATCGTATTGCAGATACGACCATCTAAGCGTATACCGATTCCCTTGGCTCCTATCATATGACCCCAGTCTCCAAACATAGTTAAAGAAAGCTCACAGGCTGTGATTATGAATGTGAGGGGGCGCCCTGGGTTGTGATATTGAAGCTCTAGGAGCTTTTCTCCAATATAGTGGATGGTGGGAATATAGAGAATGTGGGCATTTGTTCTTTTAGCAAGGAGCGATGCTTTTCCAATGAAGCACTGCTGACAAACAGGGTGGTCTTGTGCATTCTGACACTGATCAGAAAACCGTCCTGAAGGACATTCTAATGGCTTATGGCAGTAAGAGAACCCGAGCACAAGTAAAGATTTTTTGTGTGAGGCCCTTGCAATAAAATCATGCTCATTGCGAAGTCCGTAGAAAAAGAGATCCTCTTTCCTATGAAAACTTTGTTTGCTTAAGTAGGAGCGTAGTAAGCGCATCAAATACGTAAAAGGTTTTCTGCTTACATAGCGCAAAAAGATTTTGTTCTTATCCTCGCGGATCAGGTAAACTAGTGCCTTTCCTCGGAGAAAACGGGCAGTTTTTGACGTGATGCCTACCATTTTCGGTAGGGAGGTTGGTGTTTTTAAAGGATAAGAGGCCCTAGCTTGCCGGGCTTTTTCTTCCCAGACGGAGCGTTCTTCTTCCCAGGAAGAGGGGAGAATAGGAAATTTTGTATGCATAAAATAGGAAACCATTGTGATAACTAGACCCATTTTCTCCCTTGCGCAAGAAAAGTGCAAGGAGGAAGTATGCTTGCGACTTCAAGCATTCGATGAACAGGGGGCTCCCCTCCCTATATCGTCTTATCAAAAAGATGAAGTCTTTTCTTTCTTGCTTAAGCAACAAAAGGCTGTAGATACGCATACAATCTGGGTGAGTGGTAAACAAAGCCTTGAGGTTGTACATAGGCTTCTCCAAGCTAAAAGAGTTCTTTGGAAGGGACGGTCTCTGTTTTATAATCCTCTTCTCGAAGCTAAAGCGCATCTACAAGCAGAAGTGCGTCAAGAAGGGATTTTCTTATCAGGGGGAGTAGAGATAGGGGGTATTTACTATCCTTCGTCCTCTATAGATTTTTTATTTGAAGGAACGCCTCTTTGGGGGATTTGTAAACAGATCATATTTGTTTTAAGAGAAGTGAAGAAATCCGGGATGCTTGGTATCTATCCAGGAGATGTGCTTCTTACAGGAGCCGAGAAAAGTAAATTTCTCGCTTACAAAGAACATCCCCCCGATGGTTTCCCTGAAATCTCTTGGAAAGGGACGTGTACGTTACAGGCATGGCCTGTTCTTGTTTTGCAAGATGTTCATGGAGCTTTTGCAAACCTATGGATGGATTATGGCGATCGCCTTGTTGATATGACAGAAGAGGGTTCCTTTCCAGGGAGAAATTACGAGATGGAACGAGGATGGGAACGCGACCTCCTAGAGACGGGCTATCAAAAAAAACTGACAGGGTCTTCTCACTATTACTGCCCCACAGACCAGGTGGGGAAGACGATGGCTTTTTTATGGGACCTTGGGTGGAAAATCAAGGACAGTAAAGGGCGGGACATAATTCGGCTTTCTGGAAAGAACTTAGAGCTTTCTTTACAAAAAGAGAGGGTCATTGTACGCGGAACTCTGCAGTTTGATAGTTACCAAGCAGATATCAAAGATTTTGTAGGGGCTTTTTCTAGGCGAGAGACATTTGTAGAACTGACTTCTGAGGTGGTGGGGTGGCTTGGAGACAAAGAGTTCCCCTCTTTGATGCAGGACAGTGATGAATGTTTTATCTCTAAAAAATCCTTTGGCTTATTACAGGCGTTCACTGAAGAGCCAGGCGTTCATTTAGATGAGCCCATGCGTTCCTTGTATGAAAGATTACAAATGATCCAAGAAAGCTCTCCTGAGGAAAAACCGTTTTCCAAAGAGCTTTATCCCTATCAGCAGCGAGGGAGGGATTGGCTTATTTATCTTGCAAATAATGGATTTTCAGGGCTCTTAGCCGACGAAATGGGACTTGGCAAGACCATACAGACTTTAGCTTTTCTTTCCTGTAGAGATTTTCCAGATCCAGTTCTTGTAGTCGTACCTGCTTCCCTACTTTTTCAATGGAAAAAAGAGTGGGAAGAGCTTCTGCCTTCCCTTCCTCTTTACGTGCATGCAGGACGAGAAAGGAAAAATCAAGAGTTTTTGCAAGAGTGCAGGGCCATCCTCATTTCTTACACTACTTTACGCCTGGATCAAGAACTTTTCCAATCCCTTCGCCTATCGCTCGTGATTCTTGATGAAGCGCAAGGGATCAAAAATCCAGGGAGTCAACTAGCCAGAGTGATAGGCTCTCTTCATTCTTCTATGCGTCTTGCTTTGACGGGAACTCCTGTAGAAAATCGTATCGAAGATCTTTGGTCGATTTTTCGCTTTTTGGAACCAGAGCTACTTGGCGAGAAAAAGGACTTCCAAGCTGCTTACCAAGCAGCTGCAGCTGATGAAAGGTATATTGTAAACATACGCAAGAAATTACGACCATTCCTTCTTAGAAGGGGAAAAGAAGAGATTGCAGATCAGCTTCCGGATAAGATTGAACAAACGATCTTTGTAGAAATGTCTGAGGAACAAAGAGAATTCTATGAGCAATGGTTACGTAAAGCCAAAGCAGGAGTCCTACATAAAGTATATGAAGAAGGAGGAAAAGCGCGTCGTATGGAGATCTTAGAAGCGATCTTGCGGCTGCGCCAGATTGCCGTAGATCCTTTATTGGTCGACGGTGAATGGCAAGGGTCTAGTGCTAAAAAAGATCGGGTCCTTGCCGATCTTGAAGAAATGATTACCCAAGGAAGAAAAGTCCTAATCTACAGTCAGTTTACCTCCATGTTGGCCATCTTACGCAAAGAGATACAGAAACTAGGATGGAAGTATGTCTATCTCGATGGAGAGACAAAGAATCGAGAAGAAGTAGTTTCCGCTTTTCAGACAGATCCTTCTTCACAGCTTTTACTTATTAGTTTAAAAGCCGGGGGTGTAGGGTTAAACCTTACGGCTGCAGATTATGTCCTTCTTCTCGATCCCTGGTGGAATGAGGCTGTAGAAAGACAAGCCATGGACAGAGCGCACAGAATAGGAAGAAAAAACCCCGTTGTGGCCAGAAGGTATATCACTTCTTCCAGTGTGGAAGAGAAAATGATGAAGATTAAAGAGCACAAGACAGGTTTAGCTAAAGGGCTTCTAGAAGACATGCAAGAAGCCACCGCATGGTCTTTTCAAGAGCTCTGCGACCTTCTTTCTTAGATAGTTGTGCAAATTGTTTTTTTTGTTGAATTTTTTTATAAAATATATTTTTCTAAATTATATATAATACGGTGTTTTTATATCTGTTTGTTTAAATCCACTTACAATAAAAGATAAATTTCGGCCTTTTCTACTCGGGGATCCCCGGTGTCAAGCGGATCCTAAGGTCAAACAATGCGTGGATAACGCCTTGTCTTCCAGGGAGTCGAATCCTCGAAGGATTAAGTCTAACATCCAAGACATAGGAGAATATATACTAAAAGGTTCTCGTCCTATCGAGCTTGAGTTAAGGGCTCAACTCAATGCTATGAGGGTTCCTCAAGAGGCAGTCGAGAAAGCCATAAAACAACAAGTTCAACGAGCCGCAGGCTCACATATTTACCGCGTTCGCAAGGCAGAAAAGGTCCGTAATTATCTTGTCACGCATGGTTATCAAGACCATTTCCATGTTCCCAAAAAATATCTCTATTGGCATGAGGCCAAACAAGAGTTTTTAGTGGTTTGTGAGAAAGTGCCTCTTGCAGATAAAGTTGTGGCCATCGTCAATGCTGACATGAAAAACAATTATAAACGCCTGAGTGTACCAGGAACTCAAGTAGACAAACTGGCAAAGGGTACGCAAGAGCAGCCTTTAACAGAGGTCCAGGCTAAGGCTTTAACAGAGCTTGCGACAATTGGTTTAACAGACCTTACTTTTAATAACTTCTTCTTCACCCCTGAAGGAAAAGTAGCCATCTTGGATACGGAATCGGTTAAACGCCCTATTAAAAAAGCATACTTTGACGATTGGACAACTTCTTGGGTATGGGATAAGTGGGCGTGTGAAGCTCAACAAACGATGACGGGAATTGCTAAGTTGAAATTGTTTTGTGATCCAAAAGCCCTTCAAGCCGTAGAGGCTATTGAAACGTGCCATGTTCTTTGGAATAGTGCTATCTTGATTGGCAAGATTGCCCTTGGGTACTTGCCATCTTGTATATACCATCTTTTATTGCTCTTTTGCCTGTTGGAGAAGCTATAGCGACAGCTGTCGCTTGTGTTCTATACTTTGTAACGGGAGTCAAGACAACTGCTCTTTTTGGCAGCTTATGTAATCTCCTCACTTTGTGGTACATGAGTTGTCAAGTCAATCAAGAAGGCATCAACTTCATTAACATGGAAGAGATGCTTGGGCTAGCTTAAGAAAATAGTTCTGAGAAATCTACGATAGAGGCAAAGTACTCCTCTCCGATCAGGCTATCTTCTACGCCGTTGATGTGGATCAAGACAGGGCGACAAGAGGTGGCTTTAGGAAGAGAAAGGGCATGGATTTTGCTTTGAACTTCCGGTACCACAGAGGGACTTATGCGTTTTGTAGAGAAGCGAATTTCGCAGATGGTAAAACTGTTGTACTTTGTTTGGATGAGATAGTCTATTTGGCAGCCAGAACGCTTAGTTGTTTTACGTTGAAAGTAGGGCCCCTCTTGAATGATCTCGTGAGGAGAGATTTTTAAAATTTTGTAGAGCTGGTGTCTATTTTGCATAACAAGGTTTTCAAACTGCAATCCCATGATTGAATCCCACCCAGGAAATGTAGAGAGCGCGCGGCGTTGAAACATCTCTTTTTCTATGGAATTTTTGTGAGGATAGACATACTTCAGATAGAAGCGTATATAGTTATCACAGATACGAAACTGACTCAACTTAGAGCTCTTTCCTGTTTTTAAACTCCAACTGTAGTCTCTAGTTACAAAGCCAGCAAGGATAAGCTCTTCCAAATACTGAGAGATGACTCCACTCTTTTCTTTTTGTAAAAAAGAAAAAATATCTTCCAAAGTAGCGTGTGGTATTTGTATTAGACAATCGAGGATAGCTCGATAGACGGCGCTTTTTGTTGTGAATAGATCTGAGAAAATCTGTTCGAATTCTCGAAATAGCAGCCCCCCTCTTGTAAAACAGAGCCTTTTGATGTTTTCCTCTGCAGAGTATTTTGGAAGAATGGATTCAAGATAACGGGGGATCCCTCCTGTAATGGATAAAATTTTACAGATCTCATAAGGAGATAGCTTATGTGCTTGATTTCCAAGTAGTAGCAAACTTTCTTTTAGACTTAGTTCCCCTAAAGTAAGAACCAGGTCAACTCTACCTACAAATCCGGTGTGGCTTAAGATGTTTTTCTCGATCCAGTAGGACACAGATCCGCACAAAATTACGATTAATTTGGGGTTTTTTTTCAATCGTTGATCCCAGGCTGTTTTGAGTTTTCCTAAAAAAGTAGGGTCCTTCATTCCCATCCAAGAGATCTCATCCAAAAAAATGATAAAAGATCCTTCTCGTGTATAATACGCCAAATGAACAAAAAGATCCCCCCAGTCTTGACTATAGGGAGTTGGAATAGAGAAAATTTGAGCTAGTTGACGAGCGAACTCATTTCGTTGATCTTTTTCTGAAATACATTCAGAGGGAGGAAGACCCGATAGGGAAATAAATTTTGTGTTTTTAGGGGATCTTTTAGCAAACTCTTCTACCAAACGGCTTTTTCCTATACGCCTGCGTCCCTTGATGACGACAAATCGTGCAATGTTATAGTTCCAAAGATCTTGCAGCTGATCTAGTTCATTTTGCCTACCTACAAATATGCTACCCAATGCCCTCTCCTTTTTTAGCACATTATCTTGTTTATTGTGTTTTCGTGCTAGCTTTTTCTGTGGGGTTTATAGCACAAAAATGATTGTTTTTTGATTTTGTGCTATTTTTTAGTATAGCCAATGCTGTCGAGGAAGGGTGCTTTTTACTCGATTTTTAGAGTAAACAAGAAAGTGCAAAGGTGATATTCTGCTGACAAATAGGAGAGACGATGGATCAAGATATACGATGGCAGCAGAGGCTATCTAACTACCACAAAGCGCTTTATCAGTTACAAGAAGCCGTGGAGTTGTCGCATAAGAGGCCGCTTTCCAATCTAGAAAAACAAGGGACTATTCAGTGTTTTGAATATAGCCACGAGCTTGCTTGGAAAACTTTAAAAGATTTTTTAGAGAGTCATGGAGTACAGGATCTTTTAGGTTCCAAAGATGTAGTGAGAGAGGCTTTTCATTTAGGTTTACTACAAGAAGGTGATGTTTGGATGGAGATGATTCGAAGTCGTAATCAAACTTCTCACATTTATGACGAAAAGGTTGCAGAGGAAATTGCCCAGCTAGTGATCACGGTGTACTTCCCTCGTCTTCAGTTGTTAGCTAGGCTTCTTGAAGAAAAAAAGGAGTAGGTATGCCTTATGGCTTAGAATCCTCTGTTTTAGAGCAAATTCGCTCAGTCCTCGTGCAGTTTGTTATGGTGGAAGAAGCCTTACTTTATGGATCCAGGGCTAAAGGAACGCATAAGGCCGGTTCAGATATAGATCTTTGTCTTGTGGGAAAAGAAGTTGACCATAAAGTTCTTTCACGAATTGATAATTTGTTAGACGACCTCCTTTTACCCTATTCTTTTGACTTGTCTTGCTATCACCACCTGTACAATCAGGAACTAAAAGGTCATATTGACCGTGTGGGTATAAAAATCTACGCAAGAAAATAAGGCAGACTTCACTCGTAGGTCCGTCTGCACTGCCATCTTGCCTAGACATTACTCTTCTAAGTCGAGTCTATCTTGTCGAATTAGATCTTCTGCTGCATTTTTAAGGGTTTTAAGCCCCTCAGAAAACCCTACCTTGCGTAGGAGTTCATCCAAAAAACGCAATTCTGAAATGAGCTGGTCGTTCAGGGATTCCAATTCCGAAATCGTAGTGCGTAACTTCTCTTTTTCTGGATCCTTTTCCATAATACCTCCTTAAAGTGGTATTAGATATAAGACGCAAGAATTGTGCCAAAATGGAGATTCATGTATAAAAAGTTTGGCTGCACGATGGAAGGCGCTTTACTAGGAAGGGGTTATGAAAGGAAAAATTTATGGAGTTGCTCTTATAGGGATCCTAGTCAGTGGTTGTTCCACGAATGACGAGGAAAGAGAAGAAGTTGGCAGGATCGTGTGGCAAGAAGAAGATGAGACTGAGTGGCATACGGTGCAAGAACAGAACTTAGCGGAAGGGAGCCAAGAGGCACTTCTCCTAGAAAGAGAAGAAAGTTCTCGGTAAAAATGATCCAGGGAGAAAGTACTCTCCCCGGGTAAAATGGTTACTCCCCATCTTGTAGCAATACTGAGTCCAGATGAGCTAACTCTTCAAATCGATCTTGGCTAACCTCTTTATTGTCATAGTTCCAAACGACTTTCTTATTGTTGGGAAGGAAGAACACTTCTTTCCCATGCTTGTGGTCGAGCACCCAAGAGATCTGGTGGAGGATTGTCTGCCCATCGAGAAAATGTGTTTCTAGGCCATGTTTTTTTCCACAAGAATACATAATCTCGTGGTCTTTAGCTCCATTCTTAAAGTAGGTACAAAGACCATGAAGATGACCCGCTGCCCATTCTTCTACGCAAAGAGGCTCGCCCTCTTGAGAAAACACTTGGCGTTTACCTTCAAGGAGACCCTGGTAGTAGTGAGCCACACTTTCAGGAGTGCCGCTCGCATAGAAAGACTCTCTGCAAACGAGTAGTCCATTTTCTATAAGGTCTTTACAAGTAAGGAGACCGGCTTTATCCCGTAGGACGCGCATGCCCTTGCCCTCTTCTACTCGGGCTTCTAGGGTGTTGTCCTTAGAAAAGTATTCTCCTTGCAGTAAGGCCCCTTTTGCATAGATTTCAATGCTTTTAGGAACACCGTCAAGGTACCAAGTAACAAGAGACTGGCGTCCTTCGGATTGCTGCAAAGTCTCTTGGATAGGCATGCCAGAGATGTCATAGAGAACCTCTTTCATAGGCTGCCCTTGATTATAGAGCACGTACTTTTCTACAGTATTAGAATTAGGGAAGGAGTAGGTACAAGGACCGTGAAGGAGGTTATCTTCGTAAGTAGCAGTAACAGTTACCCCTGTTTTAAGAAGGCTGATTACCTGTCCTGGATAACCCTTCTCTTTCCACTCTTTAGGGGAAACAGCATATCCATACTTATGCACATAGGTTTGCGAGACAACGTTGGTGTTTTGTGAGCTTTGATGACAGGCCGATAAGGCGCAAGCCAAGATTGCCATAGAAAAAAAGGTCTTGTAGTACATGGAAAAGCTCCTTGATCTAGTTCTTACAACCTGAAAGAACACGATAGCGTGATTTGTCTTTAAGGTAAAGTTTTTTCCTCTTCGTAAAACAGAAGAGAACCCAGGCTTTTCTTAACGGTTTGAAGGAGTTTTGCATGTTCTTGTTCTACAGTAGCCCAATCAAGAGTTTTCTCTTTATCTCGGTAGATGAAACGCATCGTGCAATTTTTACGATCAGCCCCAAGTTTTTCACTTGTGAAACAGTCTAGGAGGAAAACTTTTTCTAAAAGAGGAGAGGCAAGTTCGTGAATGGTTGCAAGAAGAGGCGCTAAAGGTTCATGAAGAGGAAGGGTGACTGTCCAATCTCTATCCGAACAGGGGACTTGGGGAAGATCTTGCACGGAAAATGTCGTGGGTTGCAAGGTGATAAGCATGGAGAGGTCCAACTTAGCAAAAAATACGCGCTGATCAATATCAAATTTCCTACGTAAAGAAGGGTGCACCTCTCCAAGTAAACCAAGACGTTGATTTCCCTTTTGTATATAGGCCTGTCTTCCTGGTTGTAAAGAGTGGGTATGTGCAGGAAGGAAGCTGATGTTTTGGACAGAAAAAGAGTTGAGGATGTTTTCCACTACGCCCTTTAGATCAAAAAAGTCTACTTCCCGTGTTTTAGGTTGAAAGTGATAGGGAGATCTTAATCCTGTCATCACAATACCAATATGGAAAGGTTCATGGTAGTTCCCTTGTTCTTGATAGTGAACTTTGCCAACCTCAAAGCCACAAAGATCGTGGTTTTGTCTATCGATGTTGTATTTAATAACTTGTAAAAGTCCAGGTAAGAGAGATGAACGTAGTACAGAGTAATCGCTTGATTTGGAGTGGAGAACAGAAATGCTTTCCACGCTATGAGGACGTTCCTCTAAAGAAGAGAGTTCTGGGCTTGTAAGGTCACACGTGAGCAGTTCTTGTAGACCCTCTTGTAAAAGCGCTGTACGAACTCTTTGTTCTGCGAGGAAGATAGGTGCGTCAGAGCAAGGCGAGTCAATGTGGGGAGAAAGGCCCTGCGGGAGATTTTGAAAGCCGTATAACCGTGCGACTTCTTCCACTAGGTCGATCTCTTGAGACACATCATTGCGGTATGAAGGAGGGGTGACTTGGAAGTTGTCTTGAGAAACTCTTTCTACTTGCATTTGTAAGTTTTCCAAGAGATCTTGGATCTCCCCCTGGCTCAAATGTGTTCCCAAAAGCTTATTGACCTTGGAAGGAGAACAGGGAATCGGCTCTTTTACGTAAGACTTCTGCCCCAGGGTGAGGACACCAGAAGCTACGGTCCCTCCTGCGACTTGACGAAGAAGGTCAGCTGCAAGGTCTAAAGCTATAGGAAGAGTTAAAGGATCTGTGCCTTTTTCAAAACGCAATGATGCATCCGTTTTGCAACTAAGTGTTTTAGAAGTCTTGCGAATCGAAGACGCTTGGAATCTAGCAGCTTCGATGAGTACCGACGTAGTGGTTGTTTGTACACTCCCTTCTTTTCCTCCCATAATGCCTGCAATGGCTAGAGGGCGCTTAGCATCACAGATGAGCAGAGCTTCCGAAGGGGCTATTCTTATGACATCGTCAAGAGTTTGCATCTCTGTAGGGGTGTCAGCAGCGCGAACGATGAGCTTCTTTTCTTGGATCTCTTCATAGTCAAAAAAGTGCAGTGGTTGACCTGTAAGGAGTAGGACATAGTTGGAGATGTCTACAACATTGTTGATGCTACGGATGCCTGCTAGCTCTAACTTACGCGCAAGCCAAAAGGGAGAAGGTTCCACCCTCACAGATGTGACAAGACGGCAGCTATAGGTGGAGCAAAGATGAGGTGCATCCACTTGAACTTGAATTGCTTCAAAAAGGGGGAGAGTGAGAGTTTCACGTACAGAAGAGACCAAGGGTCTAAGAGGGGTTTGTAGGAACGAAGAGAGTTCTCTTGCTACACCGTAGATACTCATGCAGTGACCCAAATTGGGTGTCAGTGAGATATCCAAGATGGTGTCTTTGTAAAGCGTAGTGACATCTTGACCCGCTATAAGAGAATCTGGTAGCTCGACAATACCTTCGCTTTTTGAAGCAAGACCTAATTCTTCTAACGAACAGATCATGCCTGATGAAGAGATTTGACGAAGTATCGCTTCTTTCACCGTCCAAAAAGTACCATCAGCAGAAGGAAGAGTGGCTCCCACTTTTGCAAAAGCTATAGTAATGCCAGGTCGGCACTTTGGATCGCCACAGACGACCTGCACAGTGCGTTCCCCATCAAAGACCTGGGCTACCTGTAGGCGATCTGCATGAGGATGACGCTCTGTTTGTATGACTTTTGCAACAACAACATCGGAAAAGGCTGGGGAAACAGACGCGACATGATCCACTTCCAACCCAGCTCGTGTAAAAGCATCGCATAAAACATCTAAAGAATCTGGTAAGGAGATGTATTCTCCAAGCCAGGAAAGAGGGATCTTCATGGGTTAACCTTATGGAGTAAAAAGGAACAGGGTAGAGGAGTTCTTGCTTTTCTACAAGGCCTATTTTCATATCGATGAGTATCTTTCAATTTTTTGTTTTAATATGTTGTGTGAAGCTCTTGCTTTTTAAAGAATTAACTTCTCGTGTCTCTCCAAAGATTTCAATTGAGCCTCCAATCTTGCTTGCCGAGAACGGTCACTCTCTACCTCATTTCCCGAAAAAATTGTACCTAGGCTTTGATGGGAAGCTCAATGTTTAAGCCTTTTAAAATATCACGTTGCGATTTTGTCACCTCAGTAAGGATGAGACCATATTTTCCGGAGTATTTTACTTTGGTCAGCGTCTCCATTTCCTGTAGAAGTTCTCGAGTTGTGTATCGCTCAATAAGCTCAGATTTCCTCATCTCCCTACGTAAAGC
>Ga0194131_10007409_pt1 | contig 14788 bp, 13 predicted proteins | sample TA2KigO120mmetaG_FD_148631 | JGI IMG/M metagenome (GOLD analysis project Ga0194131, IMG submission 148631) | Freshwater microbial communities from Lake Tanganyika, Tanzania - TA2015053 Kigoma Offshore 120m | ecosystem: Environmental > Aquatic > Freshwater > Lake | place: Tanzania: Lake... | reverse complement strand
TGGCGACGGCCGCGTACATCGCCAGGAGCGTCGACGCGGTGGCGTTGATGGTCATCGACGTCGACACCTCGCCGAGGGGCAAGCCGCCGAGGAGGGTCGCCATGTCGTCGACGGTGTCGATGGCCACGCCCACCTTGCCCACCTCGCCCTGGGCCATCGCGTGGTCGCTGTCGTAGCCCATCTGCGTGGGCAGGTCGAAAGCGCAGGAGAGGCCCGTCTGTCCCTTGGCGAGCAGGTACTTGAAGCGCTCGTTGGTGCTCGCGGCGCTGCCGAAACCCGCGTACTGGCGCATGGTCCAGAGGCGCCCCTTGTACATGGTGGGGTGAAGCCCGCGAGTGAAGGGGAACTCTCCTGGTTTCTCCATGCTCAGCCCTCGATCCGGGCGAGCTTGGCGCCCGCCTCGATCACCTGTCCCTCGCTCACGAACACCTCGGCCAGCACCCCGTCGACCGGCGCTTTCATCTCGTTCTCCATCTTCATCGCCTCCACCACCAGCACCGGCTGGCCCTTCTTCACTGGTGCGCCCGGGGCGACGAGGATGCGTACGATGCGGCCGGGCATCTGGGTAGACAGGGTCCCGCCGCCCTGCGCGCCCGAGAGCCGCAGCGACTTGCGTCGCGGGTCGACCACGCCCACCGCGGTGGACAGGCCCATCACGTCGACCATCCAGCCGCCCTCCACGCGCACCGCCCCGGCTTCCCAGCTCTCGCCGTCGATGAGCATCTGGAAGGCCTCGGGCGTGGGGCGCGCGAGGTCGACCACGCGGGTGACGCCGTCGAACGACACGTTGAACCGTCCGTCTTTCCGGGCCTCGACGTCGACGAGGCGGACGCGGTCGCCCGTGGTGATCTCGTATTTCACGGGGCACCCCCGAAACCGGGCCGGCCGCTGCGCTTCCAGGCGCTCTCCCCCTGCGGCGCCGTCGCCACGCGGTCGGGACGGGTATCGATCTCGAACTGCGCCAGCGCCGCCGCGATCGTGGCGATGTCGTCGTTATGGGCCGCCGCGCAGAGGCTCTCCAGCCGCCCGGCGGAGAGGAAGCCGGTGTCGTAGTTCCCCTCGACGAAGTCGGGGTCGCGGAGGAGCGCGTTGAAGAATGGGATGGAGGTGCGGATGCCGCGCACCCGGTACTCCCGCAGCGCCCGGATGGTCCGCGAGATCGCTTCCTCTCGCGTTGAACCCCAGCAAATCAGCTTGCTGACCATGGGATCGTAGTGGATGGGCACCTCGTAGCCCGCGTACACGCCGCTATCGACGCGCACCCAGGGCCCACCCGGCTCGCGAAGGCCGGAGATCTTCCCGGGAGCCGGCGCGAAGTTGTTGGCGGGGTCCTCGGCATACACGCGGCACTCGATGGCATGGCCGGACTGGCGGACGTCGTCCTGCCCGAACCAGAGCTTCTCGCCGGCGGCCACGCGGACCTGGGCGCGGGCGAGGTCGATCCCGGTGACCATCTCGGTGATGGGGTGCTCCACCTGGAGCCGCGTGTTCATCTCCAGGAAGTAGAACTCGCCGCTCGACTGCGAGTAGAGGAACTCGCAGGTGCCGGCGCCCTCGTAGTCCACGGCGGCGGCCGCCTGGACCGCCACCTGCGCCATGCGACGCCGCGTGGCCTCGGGCAACACCGGGCAGGGCGTCTCCTCGACCACCTTCTGGTTGCGACGCTGGACCGAGCAGTCGCGCTCGAAGAGGTGAAGGTGGGTGCCGTGCTTGTCGCTCAGCACCTGGATCTCGACGTGCTTGGGATTCTCGACGAACTTCTCGATGTAGACGGCATCGTCCTTGAAGGACTTGGCGGCCTCGGAGCGCACCGCCCTCCAGGCGGAGGGGAAGTCCTCGTCGAGGTCGACGCGGCGCATGCCCTTGCCGCCGCCGCCGGCCGCCGCCTTGAGCATCACCGGGTAGCCGAAGCGACGGGCGATCTCCTGAGCTTCCTCGGCGGTGGCAATGGGCTCGGCCGTCCCTGGGACGACGGGTACGCCGGCCGCGATCATGCGCTGGCGTGCGCCGGTCTTGCTGCCCATCGCCTCGATCGCCGAGGGTGGCGGGCCGATCCACGCCAGGCCCGCGTCGATCACCATCTGCGCAAACTTGGCGTTCTCGGAAAGAAATCCGTAGCCAGGGTGAATGGCCTCGGCGCCCGAGCGCCTCGCCACCTCGATGATCCTTTCGCCGCAGAGGTAGCTCTCCACCGATGGCGCGGGGCCGATGTTGTAGGCCTCGCCGGCGTTTCGCACGTGCAAGGCCAGGCGGTCGACGTCGGAGTAGACGGCCACGGTGCGGCAGCCGAGCTCGTGGCAGGCGCGGATCACGCGGACCGCGATCTCGCCGCGGTTGGCGACGAGCACCTTCGTGAAGGGAGGGGGGCGCATGGTGGGCGCGGCTATCTCGGAGCGCCCCATGGCGCGGCACCGCCTGCCGATGCGGCTCAACTCTCGCGGCACCAGTTCCGATCTCCGGCGCGAGGAGGCGTCCATGCCGCACCGGCTGAGCATCGCCGAGATAGTCGTCTCTCTCGCCGCGGTCGTGTCTGAGGCCATCCCGGACGTCACGGAGTGGCTCGAGGACGACGAAGGCTCGTACCCCGGCAGCCCAGGCCCCTCGGCTCGCGCGTGACCTCGGCCGCGACCGGCCCGAAGGAGGTGTGCCCCCGCGACCCGTCTCCTCCCTTAGCTCTCCTCCATCCAAGAGATCCCAAATGCGCGCCCAACATCGTTACCAGATCATGCTCGCCATGGCCTCGCGGGGCCGCAAGCCGCTCCACGAGACGGTGACGCAGCCCGGCGACTACGACGAGCCGGGGCGGCCTCAGGCCGAGGACTCGACCGGCGAGGCCGAGCCGGTGCCGACCGACTGTGACGTCGGCACCATGGAGTGCTCCCACGGCGACTGCGGCGACCTCCCGGAGCTCGACGCGAGCGCGCTACGCGCGCTGGAACCGAGCGAAGCGGAGCCTGCGTTCTCCCCCGCGCCGACGGAAATCACCTTCGACGGCATGGCGATTTAGACTCCGTCTAGATATGGGGCTCGTGCAGGGCGTTCATCCCGCCTGCATCACCACACGGAGAGCCCCATGCCAGCACTCAAGGGTACGAAGACCCACGACAATCTCAAGGCCGCCTTCGCGGGCGAGTCCCAGGCCAACCGCCGCTACCTCTACTTCGCCAAGGTGGCCGACGTCGAGGGTCACCCCGACATCGCCGGTCTCTTCCGCGACACCGCCGAGGGCGAGACGGGCCACGCGCACGGCCACCTCGACTACCTGAAGCAGGCAGGCGACCCGGCGACCGGCCTGCCGATCGGCGACACCGAGCAGAACCTCAGGGCGGCCGTCGCGGGCGAGACCTACGAGTACACCGACATGTACCCCTCGATGGCGGCCACCGCGCGCCAGGAAGGCTTCGACAACGTCGCCAACTGGTTCGAGACCCTCGCCAAGGCCGAGAAGTCGCATGCCGGCCGCTTCCAGAAGGGCCTGGACAGCATGTAGGAAGCGCAGGGGAGGCAAGCCGGTGGCCATCACCATCCCCACGCCGCGCGACCCCGTCTACTGGTCGCGCGAGGCCCTGGACGCCGAGGAGAAGCGGGTCTTCGAGATCTGCAACGGCTGCCGGCTCTGCCTCAACCTCTGCCCGAGCTTCCCCGCGCTGTTCGACGCGGTCGACAAGCTCGACACCAGCGAGCCGATCGCCGCCCCCGCCACGCCCGGCGCGCTCGACGCGCTGGGCAACCACGCCGCCGCCACCGAGGGCTCGCACGCGGCGGCGCCCCGCGCCGACCTGATGGGCCAGGCCGAGGCGCTGGAGAAACTAACCCCGGTCGACCGGAAGAAAGTGGTCGACCTTTGCTACCAGTGCAAGCTCTGCGACCCCATCTGCCCCTACACGCCCCCCCACGAGTTCGCCGTCGACTTCCCCCGCCTGATGCTGCGCCACAAGGCGGTCGATGCTCGCGAACACGGCGTCTCGATGCAAGACCGCTTCCTCGGCGACCCCGACCTCGTGGGACGCATCGGCACCCTGGTGCCCTCGATCGCCAACTGGGCCAACGAGTTCGCGCCCAACCGGGTGTTGATGGAGCTCGGGCTCGGCGTCCATCGCGACCGGCAGCTACCTAACTTCGCCGGGCAAACTTTCCAGGATTGGTACCGCTCGACCCACCCGGTGAGCCCGCCGCTCCACGCGCCCGGCCCCAAGGTGGTGCTGTTCTACACCTGCTCGGTGCAGTGGAACGACCCCATCGTGGGGCGCGCCGCCGTGGAGGTGCTCGAGCACAACGGATTCACCGTCTACGCGCCGGAGATGAAGTGCTGCGGCATGCCGGCCCTCGACGGCGGCGACGTGGCCCGCGCCACCGCCTGGGCGAGCCACGACGTCGACCTCCTCGCGCCCTACGTCGAGGCCGGCTGCGCGATCGTGGCCCCGGGACCTACCTGCTCCTACATGATGAAGAAGGAGTGGCACGACTACATCGGCACCGACAAGTCGGCGGCCGTGTCGCGACAGGCACACGACCTGATGGAGTTCCTCTTCAAGCTTCGCAAGGAAGGCCGCCTCCGGGAGGACTACACGGCGGAGCCAGGTCGCGTCGGGTATCACCTGCCCTGTCACCTGAAAGTGCAGAAGATTGGCTTTCGTAGCAGAGACATCCTGAAGAAGATTCCTGGGGCGGAAGTTACTCTGGTCGACCAGTGCTCGTGCATGGACGGCACATGGGGCATGAAAAAAGAGTATTACGAGTTGAGTAAGAAAGGAGCAAGGAATCTGCTCGACGGCCTTGCCGCCTCAGGCGCCGAGACATTCAGCTCCGACTGCCTCATCGCCAAGCTTCAGATCGAGGAAGGAAGCGGCAAGAAGGTCGTCCACCCCATCGAGATCATGTGGCGCGCCTACGGCGGCAGCGAGAGCAACCCGCTCCCGAGGCTCCCGGCCGTTGGCCCACCCGAGGAGCCCGCGTGAACCGCCCCGCCAACGCCTTCACCCTCGCCGACGTGCCCGGCCTGACCGCCATCGCCGCCGGGCGGCCTCGCATGGAGCGCGAGGTGATCGAGGCCAAGCGGGCCCGGCGGGTGGCCCTTGGCCCGAGCATGACGCTCCTCTTCGAGAACCGCACCACGCTGTTGTGGCAGGTGCTCGAGATGTGCCGCGTGGAGCACATCACGCGGCCGGCGGCCATCCAGCACGAGATCGACACCTACGGGGCGATGTTGCCGGGCCCGCGTGAACTGAGCGCCACCTTGCTCATCGAGTACGCCGACGAGGCGGCACGGTCGCGACAGCTCCGGGCGCTCGTGGGCTTCGAGCGGCACGTCGAACTCCGGCTCGAGGGCTGCGCGCCGTCGCGCGGGCGCTTCGACGAATCGCAGGCCAACGGCGAGCGCGTGTCCTCGGTGCAGTTCGTGCGCTTCCCCCTGGGCGAGGCGCAGCTCGGCGTGCTCGGCAACCTCTCCCTGGCGGCCTCCGTCGCGTGTACTCACCCGGCCTACGTGGCCGAGGTCACGCTGTCGCCCACTACCCGCGCCGCGCTCGTCGAGGATCTACGCGCGGCGGGATAGCGCCGCCGCTACCCTTCACCCCCGGAGTACCGATGTCTTTGCTCGGCCAGAACGCCCCCGACTTCACACTGCCCAACACCAAGAAGGAGCCGGTCGCGCTCTCCTCCTACCGCGGCAAGAAGCTGGTGATCGCCTTCTACCCGGCCGCTTTCACCGGCGTCTGCCAGAAGGAGATGTGTACCTTCCGCGACACCCTGGGCACGCTCAACGAGGCGGGCGCCGACGTGGTGGGCATCAGCGTCGACATGCCCTTCAGCAACGGCGCCTTCGCCAGCGCAAACGGCGTGAGCTTCCCGCTCCTGTCCGACGTGCACCGCGCCGCCGTGCGCGCCTACGGCGTGAGCTGGCCCAACTTCGCCGGCATCGCCGGCCTCGAGGTGGCCAACCGCGCGGTGTTCGTGGTGGATGCGGCCGGGAAGGTGGTCTACGAGTGGATCGCGGCCAACCCCGGCGTGGAGCCCGACTACGAGGCGGTGAAGGCCGCCGCGGCGGGATGACGGAACCGGGCGCGAGCGCCGTCACCTGGGAGGCGCAACTGCGCGCCCGGGGCCTCAAGCTCACGCCCCAGCGCCGCGCCATCCTCTGCTACCTCGACGGCAACGGCTCGCACCCGACGGCCGCCGAGGTGTTCGCTGCCGTTACCCGGGACTTTCCCATGGCGAGCCGCGCAACGGTTTACAACACCCTTTCGCTCCTCGTCGAGATCGGGGCGGTGCGTTCCGTGCCGGGCCTCCCGGGCGGCGACACGCGCTTCGACCCGAAGGTGTCCCATCACCACCACGTGATGTGCCCGCGCTGCGGCGCCATCGCCGATCTCGACGCCGCCCACGTGCAGGTCACCGTGGGAGGCGTCGCGCCGCAGCTCCGCGGGCTCACCGCGCACGTCCGCTTCGAGCAGACCTGCGCGACCTGCGCCTCGCCGACCAGTCGCTAGGCGTGCGCCTCGCCGGAGGCCGGGCTCTCCCCCGCGCCCTCAGACTTGGCGGCACGGCGCGCGATCTCGGCCTGCATCGTGGCCTTCCGGGCGGCCAACGCGTCCTGTCCGAGAGCGTGGTCGAGCGCCTCTTCCATGCGCGAGCAGAAGTGGAAGGTCATCTCGTCGCGGATTTCCTTGGGAACCTCGACGATGTCCTTCTTGTTGCGCTCCGGCAAGAGCACGGTGCGGATCCCGGCCCGGTGTGCCGCGAGCACCTTCTCCTTGATGCCGCCCACTGGCAGCACCGCGCCGCGCAGCGTCGCCTCCCCGGTCATCGCGAGGTCGTGGCGCACACATAGGCCAGTGAGCAGCGACACCATCGCGGTGAGCATGGTGACGCCAGCGCTCGGGCCGTCCTTGGGGATCGCGCCGCTCGGCACGTGCACGTGGATGTCGGTGTTTTCGAAGGTATCGGGGTCGATGCCCAGGTCGACCGCCGCCGCCCGGATGTAGCTCCGGGCCACGCCCACCGACTCCTTCATCACGTCGCCGAGGGAGCCGGAGAGCTGGATCCCACCCTTGCCGCGCATCTTGGTGGCCTCGATGAAGAGGATGTCGCCGCCGGCCGCGGTCCATGCAAGCCCGGTCGCGACACCGGGGACAGCGGTACGCTCGGCCACCTCGGCGAAGAAGTGCACCGGCCCGCGGATCTCCTCGATCTTCTCCGGCGTCATGGCGACGGACCCGGCGAGCCTTCCGCTCGCCACCTCCTTGGCCACCCAGCGCGCCACCGCCGCCACCTCGCGCTTGAGGTTGCGCACGCCGGCCTCCCGCGTGTAGCTGGTGACGAGGAACTTCAGCGCCTCGTCGGGGAAGTCGATGCGGTCTTTCTCGAGGCCGTGCTCGTCGATGACCTCAGGCAACAGGTAGTTCCTGGCAATCTTGAGCTTCTCTTCCATGGTGTAGCCGGGGATCTCCAGCACCTCCATGCGGTCGCGCAGCGGGCCGGGGATCGGGTCGGACAGGTTGGCCGTGGCGATGAAGAGCACCTTCGAGAGGTCGAAGGGCACGTCGAGGTAGTGATCCATGAAGGTGTCGTTCTGCTCGGGATCGAGCACCTCCAGCAACGCCGACGAGGGATCGCCGCGGTAGTCCATGCCGAGCTTGTCGATCTCGTCGAGCACGAACACCGGGTTGTTGGTGCCCGACTTCTTGATGCTCTTGATGATCTTGCCGGGGAGTGAGCCGATGTAGGTGCGCCGGTGGCCGCGGATCTCGGCCTCGTCGCGCACGCCACCGAGCGACACGCGCTGCATCTTGCGACCGAGGGCGCGCGCCACCGACTTGGCGAGCGAGGTCTTGCCGACGCCGGGGGGCCCGACGAGACAGAGGATCGGCCCCTTCATGTCCTTCTTCAGCTTGCGGACGGCGAGGTACTCGAGGATGCGTTGCTTCACCTTCTCGAGGCCGTAGTGGTCTTCGTCGAGGATGCGGGCAGCCTCGTTGACGTCCATGACGTCCTCGGTCTGCACCGCCCATGGCAGCTCGATGAGCCAGTCGAGGTAGGTGCGCGAGACGGTGTACTCGGCGGCGCCGGGGCTCATGCGACTCATGCGCTTGAGCTCCTTGAAAGCTACCTTCTCGACATCCTTCGGCATGCGGGCCTTCTTGATGCCCTTCTTGAGCTCCTCGAACTCCTCCTGGCGGTCGTCAGTCTCGCCGAGCTCCTTCTGGATGGCCTTGAGCTGCTCGCGCAGGAAGTACTCCCGCTGCGCCTTGTCCATCTCGCCCTTGACCTCGGTCTGGATCTTGTTGGACAGCTCCAGGACCTGGATCTCCTTGTTGAGCAGCGCGATCACCTTCGTCATGCGCTCGCGCGTGTCGAAGGTGTCGAGCAGCTCCTGCTTCTCCTCCACGCCGATCGAGAGGTTGCTCGCCACGATGTCGGCCAGCGACCCCGGGTTCTCGATGGAACGCACGAGGTAGCTGGCCTCGGCCGGGATGTGCGGCGAGAGATCGATGATCTTCTGGGCCAGCTCGCGCATCGTGGCCATCAGGCTCTCGAGCTCGGGCGTGGTGTCCTGGGGCTCGGGGAACACGCGCACGCGGGCGTTGAGCGTGGGCGAGGTAGCCGTCCACCGCTCCACCTTGATGCGCGACAAGCCCTGGATGATCACGTTGAGCTTGTTGCCTGGCATCTTCACCGACTTCAGGATCTTGACGACAGTGCCGGTGAGGTAGAGCTCGCTGGTGTCGGGGTCCTCGTTCTTGGCATCTTGCTGGGCGACGATCCCCAGCAGCTTGTCGCCCGCCAGCGCGCGCTCGACGGCCTCGAGAGACTTGTCGCGACCCACGTTGATGGGGAAGGCGAGGACGGGGAAAATGACCGTGTTTCGAATAGCAAGGATGGGGAGGTCAAGTTCGGGGGGCAAGTTTGGCGGGGCGCCCGTTTCGTAGCTGGGCGGGTCGAAGGCCATGGGTCTCCTGAGTGTCCTGCCGTCGAAGGTATCCCCGGGAGGAGTCCGGGCAAGCGGCGATGCTCATCGCGGGGCTTCGAGACCTACACGCCGCTCGCTCAGGGCACCCGGCGACCGAGGCGACCAAGCTCGGTGAGTCCGAGTTCCCAGGCCGGCTGCGCCGCGAATTCCCAGTCGTCTTTCTCGAGCCCACTGGCGACGAAGTCGGCCGGCGGCGACCACAGGTCGGCCAGGTCCCACGCCACTAGCGGTCCGCCTGTCGCGACTGGATCATTGGAGAGAACGAGGGCCACCCGCGCCACCGCCTCGCTCGGGACCGGCACCTGCGACATTCGGCCGTGCTCCTGGGCCTGGAGGTCGCGACGAAGGATCACCCAGCGGTAGCCGAGCTCGACGAGGGGCGCGGTATCGGCCCCGGGACGCACGGGATCAGGGCGCTCCACCGCGGTGCGCAGCGCGCGGGCCGCCGGGATGGAGAGCTGTCCCCTGTAGCCCCTGGGCCAGAGCACCGGTGCGCTCTCTCCCATCCCCCCGAAGGTTGGTCGCCGGAAGACGGTCTGCCAGATGATCCCCTCGTGTTGGATGCGGAAGGGAAGGAACATGATGGCGCCGCCCTCGCGGGCCACGGCCTCCAGGAGCGGCGGGCAGCGGACGTCGTGCCAGGCGAAGGGGAAGATCCGACCGCGCGTCTGCTCCGCGAGGCCCAGGACCGCCAGGAGCAGCGCCGACGCGCGCACCCAGCGAGCCGGGAGCGCGGCCGCGATGAGGAGCGCGGCCGCGACGAAGGCCGCCGAGGCGAAGCGGTAGGGGAACCAGAGGCGATTGAAAAAGGGCAGGTACTTGTACAGCACCATGTAGGGCACGCTCACCGTGGGCAGCTCGCCGGGCGGCGCGGCTTCTCCGCCGGCCAGCTCGGGACCGATGGCGAGGTAGGCGCAGAGCCCGAGACCGACCCACCACCGCCAGCGGCGCCAGGTGAGCGCGAGCGCGCCAAGGAGCGGCAACCCCCAGGCGAGGTTGGTGAAGAGCGGCGCGCCGTGAAACTCCATGAGCAAGAGCCCGTGGAGCGAGGAACCGACGCTGTTCCCGATGGCGCCGGGCAGGACGAAGATGGACTGCGCCGGCGCGGGCGCCCCGCCCGGAGTGGCCCCGCTCCCCCACAGGCGAGCCATGGGGATCGCCGCAGGGGCGACGATGGCGAAGGCAACAGCGGCAGCAAGCAGAAGCCCACGCCAGGGCACGGGCCGGCGGAGCAACAATGGGAGGCAGAGCGTCGCGACAAAGAAACTCGAGAACCAGTAGGACCACCCGGCGAGCGCGGCGGCGACGCCGAGTTTCACAGCCTCGAATCCGCCTCGTTCCAGGCGAAGCAGGTAGTAGGGCACCGCCGGCACGAACCAGAGGAAGGCCTGGGTGGGGCGCCCCGCCGTGATCTCGAAGAGCGTGTAGGGGTTCACCATCCACAGCAAGGAGGCGGCGAAGGACCTGTCCTCGTCGCCGAGCACCGCGCGCGCCAGCGGGCGGAACGTGAGCGCGTTGCCCACGAGGATCGCCCAGGTCCACGGTGCGCTGTAATGCTGCCCGAAAATCCACTGCAAGGGCACGGAGAGCACGGCGTCGACGAAGTTGTTGCCGGTGTGGGCGAATATCTCCTTGCCCAGCGGCCAGAAGAAGGCGCGGGTGAAGGACGGGTCGCCGCCGTGCTCGATGGCCAGGCGAATCCAGTCGTAGAACCACCAGGTGCCGAAGGCATCGACACCGTCGCCCACCATTGCGGCGGGCTGCAACGCGGCAGGGAGCACGCCCAGGAGCGCGATCCCCCCCAGCACCAAGAACTCGACAGCCCCGCGTTGCACCGCTGGCCGCTTATCCAGATAGACTCCGGCCCCCACGGGGTGTCACGTGTTGCTCGCGCTCCTGCTTGCATGCCCGCCAGACCACACCGAGCCACCGGGCCCGCCGTACGGGATGATCCTCAGGGAAGACGGAATCGTGTACGCGGGGGCGGCGCGGGTCGACATCACGCCCACCATCACCGAGACCTACGAGGATCTCAACGGCAACAACGAGTTCGACGGTTGCTACACCGATCCGTCGGGCGCTCGTGGCGGTTGCGACGAACCCTACGACGACGCCAACGGCGACAACCACTTCGATGGCATCTGGATCGCGGGCTTCCAGAGCAAGCGCGCCGCGCAGGGCGTCCACGATCCCCTGACCGTCACCGCCGTGGTGATGTCGCTCGACGGCGAGTACGTGGCCATCGCCGGGGTCGACGTCATCGGCGTGCTGGAGAACCGCGTGCGCGACGCGCGCGACCTGCTCGAGGCCGACGGCTTCGACCGCGATCGGCTGCTGGTTTCCTCGTCCCACGTCCACTCCTCGGCCGACAGCGTCGGCATCTGGGGCATGGACGAAGACCTGATCTCGGGCGCCCACGAGGAGTTCACGTCCTCGATCACCGCCGCGATCCACGAGACGGTGTCGGCGGCGGCCTCCGAGATGGTGGCCGTGTCGCCCACCGTCGGCATCAGCCGCTTCGACGACCCCGAGTTCAACGGCGCCCCCTTCGGCGGGATCAACCCTGACGCCAGCGTGGTGCAGGGCATCAACGACATCCGCGACCCGCTGATCCCGGCCGGCGAGGTGCTGGCCATCGCCCTCGACGGCGACGAGGGGCGCGTGGCCACGATCGTCAACGCCTCGGGGCACCCCGAGGTGTCGGGGTCAGATCACAGCCTGCTCAGCGCCGACTACCCCGGCGTGGTGCGTGACTACATCGACGGCAGCGCCGGCGGCACCACCCTGTTCGTGAGCGGCGCCCTCGGCGGCATGCAGTCGGCGCTCGGCGCCCCCATCCCAGCCGTCGATGGCAACGGTGCCCGCGTGCTCGACGAGAACGGCGATCCCACCTGGCTCACGGAGTCGAACTTCGACTTCGTGTACGCCTGGGGCGTACACATCGCCCAGGCAGCGGAGCGTGCGCTCACCGACACCCAGGCCTGGGACCAGATCTCGGTGAGGCACAGCGAGTACCTGATCCCGGTCGACAACACCAGCTTCAAGCTCGCCTTCCAGATCGGTCTGCTCGACACGCCCGACGAGTACGTCAACCAGACCTCCGACTGCCCCGGCTACGGGACCAACCCCGACAACTTCGGCTGCGTCCCCGGGGCCTCGTCGGTGCTCCGACTGGGACCGGTCACCTTCGGCGCGGTGCCCGGCGAACTCTTCCCCGAGCTGTTCTACGGCGTGCCCGACGAGGCGGCCATGACCGACAGCACCCTCCGCCAGGGCGACAAGCGCTGGGTGCAGGGCGACCCTGACTGCGCCGGCATCGACTGGGGCAGCGAGTGCGTGGAGACCGACGAGGTCGACGGCAACGGCTGCACCGATTCCGGTTGCGACGGCAAGTGCGACTGCTTGAACCACCACGCCGAGCCCTACCGCGCCAGCGACGAGCACCCCCGGACCATCGCGGAGATGCTCCCCGGCACCTACAAGGCGCCCCTCGGCATCACCAATGCCTACTGCGGCTACATCGTGCCCACGCCCGACTTCTCCACCTACGTGTCGGTTCTGACCGACGACGGCGACCACTACGAGGAGACGAACTCCTGCTCGCAGAGCTTCGGCGACCTCGTGCTCGGTGGCTTCGCCGACCTCGCGGAGTAAGCTTCGCGAGGCCGCACGCCGATGCTCGAACGTTCCCCCTGGCTCCCGCTCGCCCTCGTCGCGACGGCCTGCGCCCTGTTCCAGGTCGCCGGGGTCTTGCAGGCGCCCGCGTCGCTGGTCGCGGGTTCCGACCTCACCGAGGCGCCTGCCCACCTCTGGGCGCTGTGGAACGCGGCACACGACCTGTTCGAGCACGGGCCGCTCATTCGCGAGGCGGACATCAACTACCCCGACGGCTTCCGGCTCCACCTCATGGACCCGATCAACCTCGTGGTCTTCGCGCCGGTGTACTGGCTCGCCGGGGGAGGTCCCGCCGGGGCCGCGCTCGGGTGGAACACGCTGCACGGGGTGGCCCCGCTGGTGGGCGCGATCGGCCTATGGGCGTTGTTGAAGCGAGTTCTCGGTCCTTCCCCCTGCCTCGCGTGGGCCGCCGGGCTCGCCGCCGCGATCTACCTCGCATGTCCCTTCTTCCTTCTCTACCACCGCATGGGGCGCACCGAGTACCTGCCGGCGCTGCTCTACCCCCTCCACCTGGCCTACTTCCACCGCTGGATGCGACGCCCTCCGGGGATCGACGGCGCGGGGATCGACGCCCCGCCGCCGGCCTGGGTTGGCGTGGCAGCGGCGCTGAGCCTCTCAGCGGTGGCGCTGGGCGGCACCTACCTCGCGTTGTTCTGCTTGCTCGGCAACGGGGTGCTCGGTCTGGCGTGGAGCCGGGGGCTGGGCTGGCGCGAGGCCACCTGGCGGCTCGCCGCCGTGGCGACACTGGCCGTCCTCCCGGTCCTGCCTGCCACATGGGCGCTCTTCGAAGCCTGGCCTACGGGCAAGCAGACGGAGCTCGCGGGCGGAATGTGGGAGTTCGACGACAGCGAGGCGAACGCGGGAACCGCGCTGCTCACCGCGCTCCGCCTCGCGCCGCCACGGATGCGCAGCGACCTCGACTACGTGCCTTACGTCGGCACCGTCGCCGTCCTCCTCGCGGCGGCCGCGGCATGGGTGCGCCCGCGGCGAGCCCTGCCCTGGCTGGTGCTGGTGTTGCTCACCTTCCTCATGGGCTCTGGCTTCAGACTCTACCTCGGCGCCATCACCGACGACTTCGACGGCCTCACCATGCCGCCGCTCGCCCTCACCCGGCTCCTCCCGCCCCTGCAGCACATCCGCAGCTGGTCGCGAATAATGGTGTTGGGCTCGCTCGCCGCGGCAGTGGGCGCCGCCGTCTTCCTCGCGTGGTGCTGGCCACGGCTGGGCGCACGTGGGCCGCGGCTCGCGCAGGCGCTGATGGCGGTGTGCCTGCTCGACCAGCTCAACTGGCCCTACCCGCCCGCCTGGCCGCCGCGCAACTTCTCGGCGTCGCCGCCGCCCGCGATGGAGGCGGCGGTGGCCACGCTCCCGCCCGGCGCGGTGGTGGCGCTGCCCATGGACCTGCCGATGCTGCTTCCCTGGGGAGCCGAGGAGCAGGGTTTGTGGCCCACGTGGCAGCTGGGCATCGGGCGGCCCACCTCCAACAACTTCCAGGGCGAGTACGACCACTTCGTGGGCACGCTCTTCGGGCAGGCCGTCGTGTCGCGACAGCGCCTGTGTCACCAGACCCTCGCCTCCCGCTGCACGGCGCGCGATCTCGATGGGCGGGAGCAAACGCTCCTCGCGGCGATCGACGAGGATCTCGAGGAGAACCCCCTCGACGACACCACGATCAAGGCGGAGATAGCCTCGTTCTGGTGGGACGGGTACGGCGGCATCGTGCTGGCCGAGGAGGTGGAAGGCGCCGGCGGCCTCCGCGAGCTGTTGACCGACCTGATCGGCGAGCCCACCTTCGACCGCGGCGGCGTCGTAGCTTGGAACACTCGCGAGCTCGCGGAGTGGGACGACGCGACCGAGTCGCGACTGCGAGAGGCCCCGATCGGCGACGACGCCGAGCTTGCCGACGGCAAGGCGGGTGCCGGTCCCGAGGTGCAGGAGAGCGAGGAGGGCGGCGTCCTCGCGCCCGGGGGCGTCGAGTCGAGCGAGCAGCCCCCGTGAAGGCGCCCTGGGGGCCCGCGCTCGCCGGCGGCGCGGCGGTGGCGCTGTGGCGGTGCGGCGCGGTGCTCCCCGACCCCTCTACGCCGTCGCGAGCAGGGCGCGGCGCTACGCGAGGGGCTGGTGTCGGTGCTCGGCCCCCCCCCACCT
>Ga0194131_10007408_pt1 | contig 14789 bp, 15 predicted proteins | sample TA2KigO120mmetaG_FD_148631 | JGI IMG/M metagenome (GOLD analysis project Ga0194131, IMG submission 148631) | Freshwater microbial communities from Lake Tanganyika, Tanzania - TA2015053 Kigoma Offshore 120m | ecosystem: Environmental > Aquatic > Freshwater > Lake | place: Tanzania: Lake... | reverse complement strand
GCGCAGGGCTCCGTGCTGCGCGTACGCATCGACTCGCCGGTCCAGATCCAGGTTCGCTAGCGCGGTTTCGACTTCTTCGTAGTGTCCGGCTTTAGCCGGACCACACACGGCGGTGCCGATCAACTTGGTCCGGCTAAAGCCGGACACTACGACGTTTCAGAAACCGCTCTAGGCGGGTCCGCTCGCGCTCGTTCCAGACGCTTCGCGGCACCCGCCCTACGTACGTGGGCCGGGTTCCATCGCGCGACGCGTTCCTACGCGCGATGGACCCGGCTGACCTCTTTCATGGCCGCCCGCGCCGCGTCGATCGTCTGTCCGATGTGACGGTCGGTGTGGGCGGCCGACAAGAACCACGCCTCGAACTGCGACGGCGGCGGGTAGACGCCGCGCGTCAGCATCCCCCTGAAGAAGGTCGCGTACGCGTCGGCATCGGCCTTGAGCGCCGAGTCGTAGTCGCGCACGGGCGAGGCGGTGAAGAACGGCGTCAGCACGGAGCCGAAGGCGTTCACCTGCAGCGGCACGCGGGCCGCGCGCGCGGCGTCGGCGAACCCGGCGGCGAGCATCGAGCCGCGCCGGGCCAGATCCTTGTACAGCTTCGGCGTGAGGCGCCCGAGCGCCCACAGTCCCGCCGTCATCGCAAGCGGGTTGCCCGAGAGCGTGCCCGCCTGGTAGACCGGCCCGGCCGGCGCGACCAGGTTCATGAGGTCGGCGCGGCCGCCGTAGGCGCCCACCGGCAGGCCGCCGCCGATGATCTTGCCGAGGCAGGTGAGGTCGGGGGTGACGCCGAAGATCGCTTGCGCGCCGCCGGCGGACGCGCGGAAGCCGGAAATCACCTCGTCGAAGACGAGCAGCGCGCCGTGGCGCGTGGCGAGCGTGCGCAGCCCCTGCAGGAAGCCGTCGGCGGGCGCGACCACGCCCATGTTGCCCGCGATCGGCTCGACAATGATCGCCGCAATCGTCTGCTGCGGCGTGTCGAAGAGCGCCTCGACCGACGCGAGGTCGTTGTAGCGCGCGAGCAGGGTGTCCGCGGCGACCGGTTTCGCGACGCCGGGGCTCGTCGGCACGCCCAGCGTCGTGGCGCCGGAGCCGGCTTTCGCGAGGAACGCGTCGGCGTGCCCGTGATAGCAGCCCTCGAACTTGACGACGCGGTCGCGGCCGGTCGCCGCGCGCGCGACGCGGATGGCGCTCATCGCCGCCTCGGTGCCGGAGCTGACGAAGCGGACGCGCTCCATCGACGGCACCAGCGCCCTGACGCGTTCGCCGAGCTCGTGCTCCAGCGGGCTCGGGGCGCCGAAGCTCGTCCCGCGGCGCGCGGCGGCGCCGAGCGCCCTGATCAGCCCGGACGGCGCGTGGCCGTGGAGCAGTGGTCCCCACGACATCACGTAGTCGATGAAGCGGTTGCCGTCGACGTCCTCGATCGTGGCGCCGCGGCCCCGCCGCATGAACAGCGGCGCGCCGCCGACCGCCGTGAACGCGCGGACGGGGCTGTCGACGCCGCCCGGCAGCACCGTGACGGCACGCTCGAACAGCGTGTGGCTGCGGACTGGTTTCTTCAAAGGAGGCGCGCGGCGTCGCGGGCGAAGTACGTGATGATGATGTCCGCGCCCGCGCGGCGGATCGCGATGAGCGACTCCATCATGGCGCGGGTCTCGTCGAGCCACCCGTTGGCCGATGCCGCCTTCAGCATCGCGTACTCGCCGCTCACCTGGTACGCCGCCGTCGGCTGGTTGAACGTCGCCTTCACCTTCGCAATCACGTCCAGGTACGGCCCGGCGGGCTTGACCATGACGATGTCGGCGCCTTCCTGCAGGTCGGTCTCGACCTCGCGCAGCGCCTCGTCCACGTTGGCGGGATCCATCTGGTGGCTGCGGCGGTCGCCGAACTTCGGCGCCGAGTCCGCCGCGTCGCGGAACGGCCCGTAGAACGCCGAGCAGTACTTCGCCGCATACGAGACGATGCCGGTGCGCTCGAAGCCGCGCTCGTCGAGCGCCTGCCGGATCGCGGCGACGCGGCCGTCCATCATGTCGGACGGCGCCACGAAATCGGCGCCGGCGACCGCGTGCGACAGCGCCGCCTGCACGAGGTGCGACACGGTGATGTCGTTGGCGATCTCCTCGCCGTCGAGGATGCCGCAGTGGCCGTGCGAGGTGTACTCGCACAGGCACACGTCGGTGATGACGACGAGATCCGGCATCTCGCGCTTGAGCGCGCGGACGGCGGACTGCACCGGCGCTTCCGGATCCGACGCGAGCGTGCCGTCGGGATCCTTGGCCGCCGGGATGCCGAAGAGCAGTACGCCGGGGACGCCGTCCGCCCGTGCCGCGGCCGCTTCCGTCACCGCCTCGTCCACCGAGAGCTGCGCCACGCCGGGCATCGACCCGACGTCGTTGCGGATGCCGCGTCCTTCGACGACGAAGAGCGGGAGGATGAAGGAGTCGGGCGTGAGCCGTGTCTCGCGGATCAGGCTGCGGATCGGCTCCGTGCGGCGCAGGCGCCGCGGGCGGCGCGCCAGCGTCAGTCTGGTGGCGGTCTTGACGGCCATAACGTCGATCTTACTGAAGTTCCAGGTTCCGGGTTCCTGTTCGTGGTTCTTGTTCGAACGTGGAACACGGAACAGGGAACCCGGAACGAGAGCGGTTTCTGAAACGTCGTAGTGTCCGGCTTTAGCCGGACCACGTTGATCGGCACCGCCGTGTGTGGTCCGGCTGAAGCCGGACACTACGAAGAAGTCGAAACCGCGCTAGTGGATGGGCTCCAGGCCTGTCTTTGTCACGGTCTGCGCGGCGGCCGGCGCCCGCAGGAAGGCGATGAGCGCGCGGGCGGCGGCGGCGTTCCTCGCCTTCGCGCCGAGGCCGGCGGAGAAGACGGTGACGCGCTGCACCTCGGCGGGCAGCGGCCCGAGATACGTGATGCCGGCGATCGGCAGCAGCTCGCTGATCTGCTGGAAGCCGATCTCGGCCCCGCCGCGCGCGATGACGGCGCCGACGCGCTCGCTCTCGATGCGCGTGCTCTTCGACTTCACCGTCTCGGCGATGCCGAGGCGCTGGAAGAGCTCGGTGGAGACGTAGACGCCGCTGGCGCTGGCCGAGTACGCGATCGACTTCGCGTCGAGCAGCGCCTTCGTGAGCGCCGCGACGGTGCCGACATCGGGCTTCGGCGCGCCGGCGCGAACCGCGACGCCGATGCTGGACCGCACGAGGTCCACGCGGCTCCCGCGCGCAACCGTGCCCTGCGCAATCAGATCGTCGAGCGCCGCGGCGGCCAGGATCACGACGTCCGCCGGCTCGCCGCGCTGCAGGCGCATGGGAATCGAGTCGGGAGCGTTGCCGAGCGAGGCGCCGAACGCGGTGACCACCTTGTGCCCGGTCTGTTTCTCGAAGAGCGGCACGAGCTGCAGGAACGCCTCGGTGAACGCGCCCGACGTCATCACGTGGATCTCGTCCGCGCGGACGGGGCCGGCGACGAGCAGCAGCGCGAGCAGCGCGAGCGCAAGGCGTCTGGTCATGTGCGGAGCATACCGTGAACGGCGTCGTGGATGTGGACGGCTGCGTGGAGCAGCCGCGCGTCGTCGCCGCGGGCGGCGGTGAGCTGCAGCCCGAGCGGGAGCCCGGGCACCGGCAGTGGAACGGCGATGGCGGGTGTACCCAGCGCCGTCCACGGCGCGTTCATGGCCGGATCGCCGGTTGACGCGAGCCCCCGCGGCGCGGGCCCGGTCGCCGCCGGCGACGCGACGATCGGCGTCGTCGCGAACACCGCGGCCATCTTCTCGCGATAGCTCTCGAGGCGCAGCCGCGCGTCCTCGTACTCCTGCGGCCGGATCGCGCGGCCCGTGCGCACCGCGTCGGCCACATCGGCCAGGCGATCGCCGTACTCGTCGTAGCGGTCGCCGTGCGCCTGCGCGGCCTCGAAGAACATCACCGTCTCGGCGGCGTCGGAGACGGCGGCGAGCAGCCCCTCGATGTCGAGCGTCCGGACGACGAGTCCTGCCGCGGTCAGTGTCGCCATTGCCGCCTCGAACGCTGCGGCCATTGTCGGCTCCGCCTGCGCACGCGCGCACCCAAGCACCAGCGCCCCCTCGCCCCCTCGCACCGGCGCACCGGCGTAGGCCTCCCAGAACGCGACCATGTCGCGAGGTGTATGGGCAAAGAACCCGACCGTGTCGAGCGACGTCGAGAACGGCAGCACGCCGTCGGTGGGGATGACGCCGAAGGTGGGCTTGAACCCGGTAATCCCGCAGTAGGACGCCGGCCGCAGCACGGATCCTTTCGTCTGCGTTCCGAGCGCCAGCGGCACCATGCCGGCCGCCACCGCCGCCGCCGAGCCGCTCGAGCTTCCGCCGGGCGTGTGCGCAACGTCGCGTGGATTGCGCGTCGGCGCGGGCGACCGGTAGGCGAACGCCGCGGTGTGCGTCTTCCCGACCACGATCGCGCCGAGCCGCTTCAGCTCGCCGACGATGGCCGCGTCAGAAGCGCCGACGCGTCCTTTGTAGAGATCCGAGCCGTACTCGGTGGCCAGCCCCTCGGTCTCGAAGACGTCCTTGACGCCGATCGGCACGCCGAAGAGCGGCCCGTCGGCCGCCGGCGCCTGCGGCGACACCTGCACCCACGCGTGGAGCGTCTGGTCGAGGGCGCGGATCCGTTCCAGGGCGGGCGCGAGCGCGAGCTCTCGGTCGATGGGAGGGGCCGCGAGCCACTCGCTAAGAGTGTTGAGCGTTCCGGGAGGCGGCGTAATGGGCGGCAATGGCGTCCACCAGCGCGGGAACGGTCGACGGCGACGGCTGCACCGTGACCGGAATGCCGAGCGACCGCGCGCTCTCCGCCGTCGTCGGCCCGATGACGGCGACGACGGTCTTCTTGAGCAGGTCGGCAATCTGTTCGGCGCCGTAGACTTTCGCGAAGTTGCGGACCGCGGAGCCGCTGGTGAACGTCACCACGTCGATGCGTCCTTCGAGGAGCTGGCCGTACACGTCGGGATCGCCCTCGCGCTGCGCGTCCTCGAGCACCGTGCGGTAGGCGACAACGTCGGTGACCGTCGCGCCGGCGGCACGCAGCCCCGCGGCGACGACGTCACGGGCGATGTCGGCACGCGGCAGCAGCACGCGGGAACCCTCGAGCGGTCCGAGCGAGGCGAGCGACGTCAGCACGCCTTCGGCGCGGAACTCGTCGGGCACCAGGTCCACCTTGATGCCGTACTGCGCGAGCTTCTCCGCCGTGCCCGACCCGACCGCGCAGAGCCGCGGGCCCTTCAGCGCGCGCAGGTCGCGGTTGCCGTCGAGGAGCGCGGTCATGAACGCCTCGACCGCGTTGGCGCTGCTGAACACGATCCAGTCGAACTCATCCGCGCGCCCCGCCGCGTCGAGCAGGTCCGACGGATCTTCGGGCGGCGCGATGCGGATCATCGGCGCCTCCACCGCCTCGGCGCCGAGCGCCGTGAGCCGATCGACGAGGTCCGCCGCCTGGTCGCGCGCCCTCGTCACGAGCACGCGGCGCCCGAACAGCGGGCGCGCGTCGAACCAGCGCAGGTACTCGCGGAACCCCGCCACGCGCCCGACGACGAGGATCGCCGGCGCGCGCCGGGGGCCCTTCGTCATCGACTCGAAGAGCTCGTGGATGCTGCCCGCGATCGTCTCCTGGCTCGGCAACGTGCCGTCGTAGATGATGACCGCCTGCTCGTCGGCCGGCCAGCCGTTGGCGAGGAGCGCCTCGAGGATGCGCGGGAGCTGCTGCGCGCCCGCGTAGCAGACGACGGTGCCGTCGAGGCGCGCGAGACTGGCCCAGTCCACGTTGGGCGGCGTGCGGCTTTCGTCTTCGTAGCCGCGGACGAGCGTGATCGTGTCGCCGCCGCCGGGATAGGTGACCGGCACGCCGGCGTAGGCGGGCACGCCGATGCCGGCCGGGACCCCGGGCACGACCTCGAACCTGATGCCCTGCTCCCGCAGGTACAGGGCTTCCTCGCCCCCGCGGTCGAAGACGAACGGGTCGCCCCACTTCAGCCGCGCCACGACCTTGCCTTCGCGCGCCTTCTCGGCCAGCAGGTAGCTGATCGCCTCCTCCGCCATCGGCTGCGGCGCCGCGGTGCCGACGTCGATCAGCTCCGCGCCGTGGCGCGCGTGCTTCAGCAGCCGCGGCGAGATCAGGTGGTCGTAGACGACGACGTCCGCCGCGCGGAGGCAGTCGAGGCCGTGCACGGTGATGAGGCGGGGATCGCCGGGGCCTGCGCCGATGAGATACACCGCCGGGCGCATCACGGTTGCAGCCCTTCCGCGGTCGCGCGCGCGCGCTCGACCTCCCGCAGGATGTCGGCTGCGCCGCGCGCGAGCAGCAGCTCGGCGGCGTCGTTGCCGACGCGCTCGGCGTCGCTCGCGGCCCCGCTCGCGTCCGCGCGGGCCGCACGAATGCCGTCCACGGAGACGACCACCGCTGTCAGCGCGAGCCGGCCGTCGTCAATGGACGCGTAGGCGCCGATCGGCATCTGGCAACCGCCGCCCAGCCTGACGACGACGGCGCGCTCGGCGGCGAGCGCGGCGGCCGCCGTCCGGTCGTCGATCTCCCGGACGATGTCGCGCACGCGGGCATCGGCGGCGCGCACTTCGATGGCAATGATCCCCTGGCCCGGCGCCGGCACACACGCCTCCGGCGGCAGCAGCGCGGAGATGCGCGCCTGCTGCTCCAGGCGGTTGAGACCGGCGGCGGCCAGCACGAGCGCATCGTACTCGCCCGCGTCCAGCTTGCGCAGCCGGGTATCCAGGTTTCCGCGAATGGGGAGAAACCGGGCGCCGGGGAAGAGGCGCAGGAGCTGCGCGGTCCGCCGGACGCTGCTGGTCCCGATGCGCGGCTCGCGACCCAGCTCCCGAAGGAGCGCTTCGACGCTCATGGGCCGACTAAAGTCGGCCCCTACGCCTGATCCCCTGGGCCGACTAAAGTCGGCCCCTACGCCCGATCCCCCGGGCCGACTAAAGTCGGCCCCCACGTCTGATCCCCTGGGCCCACTAAAGTCGGCCCCTACGCCTGATCCCCCGGGCCCACTAAAGTCGGCCCCTACGCCTGATCCCCCGGGCCGACTAAAGTCGGCCCCTACGTCTGATCCGCTGAGCCGACTAAAGTCGGCCCCTACGTCTGATCCCCTGGGCCGACTAAAGTCGGCCCCTACGTCTGATCCCCTGAGCCGACTAAAGTCGGCCCCTACGCCTGATCCCCTGGGCCGACTAAAGTCGGCCCCTACGTCTGATCCCCTGGGCCGACTAAAGTCGGCCCCTACGTCTGATCCCCTGAGCCGACTAAAGTCGGCCCCTACGTCTGATCCCCTGGGCCGACTAAAGTCGGCCCCCACGTCTGATCCCCTGGGCCGACTAAAGTCGGCCCCTACATCTGATCCCCTGTCGGTCGTAGGGGCCGACTTTAGTCGGCCCAGGGGCAACACCACCGCGTCGCGGGCGTCTTCCCGCGGCAGCACGGCGCCCACCATCAGCCCGTCGGGCAGCACCGCCGGCATGTCCTTGCTGCTGTGGACGGCCAGATCCACCTCGCCGTTCAGCAGCGCGTCCTCGATCTCCTTCACGAACAGACGCTTGCCGCCGACCTCGGAGAGCGGCGCCTCCTGCAGGCGGTCGCCGGAGGTCCTGATGACGCGGATCTCGCACGCCGCGCCTGCGCGTTCCTCGAGCAGCCGCGCCACCGTGCGCGCCTGGTACATCGCGAGCTGGCTGCCGCGGGTGCCGAGGCTCAGGGGTGCCATCGGCTACTCGCGCCGGCGATCGGGGCGAATGGTCTCGGCATCGTCTGGGGACTCCGTGCCGAGTCGGAACAGCCGGTTGATCGCCTCGGTGTAGGCGGCCTGGGTCTCCTCGTCGGGCAGCGCCTTCAGCTGCTCGGTGGGCTCGAGCAGCAGCTTCTCGACGATGAGCCGGGTGACCTCGTCCACGCGGGCACGCGCGTCGGGCGGCAGGCCGCCAAGCTTGCTGTCGAGGCGCTGCAGCTCCGCGCGGCGGATCGCCTCGAACCGCTGGCGCAGCGCGACGACGGTCGGGATCGCGCCGCGCGAGCGCTGCCAGGCGAGGAAGCGCGCGACCTCCTCGGTGACGATGGCTTCCGCGCGCTCGATCTCGGCGCCGCGCCGCGACAGGTTCTCCTGCACGATGGTCTGCAGGTCGTCCACGTTGTAGAGGAAGACCTGCTCGATGTCGCCGACCGACGCGTCGACGTCGCGCGGCACCGCGATGTCGATGATGAACAGCGGGTCGGTGCGGCGGCGCGCGGTGGCCGACTCCACGTCGGCGCGCGTGATGATCGGGCGCTGCGAGCCCGTGGCGGTGATGACGATGTCCGCGCGGCTCAGCTCCGGCATCAGCCCCGGCCACGAGACCGCGTGGCCGGCGACCTGCATCGCCAGCGCTTCCGCATGCGCCATCGTCCGGCTGGTGATGACGATTTCCGCCACGCCGTGGTTGCGGAGGTGCTGCGCGGTGAGCGCGCTGATCTCGCCGGCGCCGACCACGAGGACGCGGCGCCCGTTCAGGCGGCCGAAGATCTTTCTCGCCAGCGCGACCGCCGCGAAGCTGACGGACACGGCGCCCTCGCCGAGCGCGGTCTCCGAGCGCACGCGCTTGCCGACGCCGAACGCCCAGTGAAACGCCTTCGTCAGCAGCGGTCCCGTGCAGTGGCGCCCGGCCGCCGCCTGGAACGCCTCCTTCACCTGGCCGAGGATCTGCGGCTCGCCGACGACGAGCGAGTCGAGCCCCGCGGCGACGCGGAAGAGGTGCGCGGCGGCCTCGGTGCCGTCGTACGTGAAGACGTGCGGCTGGAAGGCCTCGCGCGGGAGCTGGTGGTACTCGCTCAGGAACGACAGGAGCTCCTCGCGCGCGGCGGGCGGATCGTGGCTGGCGACGTAGATCTCCGAGCGGTTGCAGGTCGAGAGCACCACGGTCTCGGCGGCGGACGGACGCGTGCCGACGGCCTCGACCGCCGCGCCAAGGTCGCGGCTCGAGAAATCGAGGCGTTCCCGCAGCTCCACGGGCGCCGTCCGGTGACTCACGCCTAAGAGCAGCAACTGCACGTCAACGTCCAACTTCCAATGTCCAACTCCCAATAACTCCCCACTCGCGAACGCGAATCGCCTTGGGAGTTGGAAGTTGGTGATTGGGAATTCTCATTGGAAGGTGTGGCTCGTGGTGACGAAATAGCTGATGGGCAGGAAGTTCAGCAGCACGATCGCGAAGCCGAGCGCCGAGAGCCACGCGGCGCGGCGTCCCGTCCAGCCCATCGTCCGCCGCGCGAGCATCGCAAACGAGTAGACGGCCCACGTCAGGACGGCGACGAAGATCTTGGGGTCGCTCAGCGCCATCGCCTGCAGGTTGGGGTCGTCGGGCGCGACGCCGCGCGCCTGCGCCGTCCAGACCGCGCCGACCACCACGCCCGCCGTGAGGAACAGCCAGCCCACCGCCACCGCGCGCGAGTTCATCGCGTCGAGCACCTGCAGCGACGGCAGCCGCGTGTAGAGGTAGCCCAGGTGCTTCTTCTTGATCTCCTTGAACTGCAGCATGTAGGTCAGGCCGAACACGCCCGCCAGCGCGAAGCTCGCATACGCGAAGAGGAGCGACGACACGTGCACCCAGAACCACGGGCTGTCGAGCACCGGGTCGAACGTCTCGGCGCCGGGGTACAGCGCGGGCACGATCTGCAGCGCGATGACGATGGGCAGGATGAAGACGCCCATCGAGCGCTCGTCGGTGGTCAGCTCAATGTAGAGATAGGAGAGCGTCAGCAGCCAGACCGACGTCGAGATGGCGTTCGACGGGTTGGCGAACGGCACGTGCCGCACCTCCATCGTCTGCATGCCGATGACGAAGGTGTGGGTGAGCGCCGCGAAGAGCAGCAGGGTGGTTGCCGTGCGCCCGGCCTGCGGCTGCCGCCTCGCGAAGTGCAGCGCGTAGGCGGCGCCGGCCGCGGCGTAGAGGACGAGGGGCAGGACGTTCAACGGGCCGGGGCGTAGTAGCCCTTCTTCGTCCGCGGGGTCGTGTTCGCCCGGCTCACCTGCACGACGATGCGGCGGAACGCGCCGTCGCGGCGGGTGTTCTTCGGCGAGTAGCCGAGCGTGTACTGGCTGGCGAGCTCGTCGGCGATCTGCGCGTAGACGCCGTTGAGGTCCTCGATCCTCTCGGGGAAGAAGGAGCGGCCGCCGGTCTCCTGCGCCAGCTGGCGCATCACGAACTCGGCCTCGCGGAAGCCGCGCGTCTGCGTGTCGTTGCCGCGCAGCGCGATCGTGTAGATGGCGGTCTCGGAGCGCTTGGCCAGGTCGAGCACCTCCTCGAACGACACCAGGCTGGAGGTGTCCTCGCCGTCGGAGAAGACGATGAGCGCCTGGCGGCGGATGTCTTCGTCGCTCGCCGCCTTCACCTTGGCGAGCTCCTTCAGCGCGATGTAGATGGCGTTGTGCAGCGACGTGGAGCCGCCGGACGTGATGGCGTTGATCGCCGTCTCGAGCTCGCCCTGGCTGGCGGTGAACGCCTGGCGGATCTGCACGCGGCTGTCGAAGTCGATCACCTGCGCGAGGTCGCTGCTCTTCAGGCGGCGGACGAAGTTGGCGGCGGCCGTCTGCAGCGTCGTGATCTTGTCTTCCATGCTCGCGCTGCTGTCGAGGAGCAGCGACAACGCGATGGGCTGCTGGCGGCGGTTGAAGAAGGTGAGGTCCTGTTTGACCCCGTCCTCGAACACGGCGAACTCGTCCTGCTCGAGGTCGATGACGTAGCGGTTCATGGCGTCCATGACCGTGATGCTCAGCGACACGACGTCGACGCCGGCGCGGAACGCGGCGCCGCCCTGACGAGTCTGAGCAACGGCGGCTGCCGACAGCACCGCCACGAGGCATCCCGCGAGGATGAGCGACCGCTTCACGTCAGGCTCCAGTCTGACCGCGGGCCGGCGTGCCGCGCATCGTGATCCCCGGCTTCGCGGACATCACCTCGATGTCCTCGGGCGGCAGGAACGACTCGGGCCGGCCGTAGACGACCTTGTACTGCGACGAGAGCTGGCGCGCCAGCCGCTGCAGCACGTCGTCCAGCCCCAGTTCGGTGAGCAGCATGATGCGCTGCCCGCCGGTGTCTCGCGTCCCGCCCGCGATCGTGAACTCACGCTCGCGCTGGATGTCGGTCGCGACCGGGAAGTTGCCGATGGTGACGGCGTGGAGGCTGGCGCCCGCCCCGCGGATGGCGGCGATCACGTCGCGCGAGTAGCGGTTGCTGAACTCGGTGCCGTCGGTGACGATCGGCACCAGGACCGCGCGCGTCTCCTCGCGGCGGCGGAGTCCGGTCGACGACTCGACGAGCGCGTCGAGCAGCGTCATCCCGTCGTTGGTCTGCGCGAAGATGCGGCCGATGCCCTGCTCGAGCTGCCGCGCGTTCGGCGTGTAGTCCGTGAGCACCGTCGGCCGCGCGGCCAGGCCGATGACGGCGATCTGGTTGCCGTCGGCCGCCATCCTGGCGACGAATTTCGGCAGCGCCGAGCGGTAGATGCTGATGACGTCGTCGGCGGCGGCGCTGTTGTCGATGAGCAGCGCGATGGCCATCGGCTCGACCGCGCGCGAGACGCGCAGCACTTCGCGGCGGCGGCCGTCCTCGGTCACGACGAAGTCGTTCACCGACAGCCCCTCGACCGGCTCGCCCTTGCCGTCCACGGCGCTCACGAACAGGGCGCGCTCGCGGCTGCCGGCCTGGCCGTACAGGCTCGTGGCGGCCGCGGCCGTCGCCACGACGAGCCACACCGCACGGAGGACGCGCGTCTGCGGTCTCAAGGATCGAAGTATAGGTGTCGCCGATTGTGGGGGTCAAGGTATCGCGGAGCTGCAAACTCGTTGAAAAGACGCGACTTGCATCCCGGCAAATCCGGCCGTCCATTGCCTCTGCCGTTACGCGTGAGTTACGATTGATTGTTTGTTTGGGTCCAGGAATTCCCTCAGCGATCTGCAGTCGACGATCAACAGGTCCGGGCCGGCGGCGATGGTCAGCTACACCATCATCGGCGCCATCATTCTCCTCGGGGGCATTGGGTACGCGATCGACTACTGGCGGGGGACGTCGCCGTGGGGTCTGTTCGGCGGCGTGATCCTGGGCCTGACCGTCGGGTTCTACGAGCTGGCGAAGGCGACGTTGTGGCGGCGATGAACGAAGCGGTGTGGACGGCGGTCGTCTTCGGCGTGATCGGCCCGCTGCTGGCGGTGATCGTCACGTGGATCGTGGTCAAGCGCACCTGGCACGCACGGCCGGAGCTGCTGACCGGCGTGATGGTCGCGGGGCTGGCGGGGAAGATGGTCTTTTTCGGCGCCTACGTGACCGTGATGCTGACCGTGCTGTCGCTGCCGGCCGTGCCGTTCGTCGCCAGCTTCACCACGTCGTTCATTGCGCTCTACGCGGTCGAGGCCGTCTGGATGCAGCGGCTCTTTGCCGGAGGGTCAGACCCCATGACACGCCACCGCTCATGGGGTCAGACCCCATAACACGAGGCGTATCAACTTTCATGACGCAGATCGAGGGACAGGCCCAGGAACACGCGGCCGAAGCCGCGGCGCAGGGCTTCAACGCCGGCGAGACCATCATCGGCCACGTCGCCAACAGCCCGCTCGACCATCCGCTGATTCACCTGCCGAGCCTCGCCGGCATCGACATGTCGGTGACCAAGCACGTGCTGATGCTGTGGATCGTGGCGGGGCTCCTGTTCTTCCTCGTCACCGCGGCGGTGCGCAAGTATCTGAAGCAGGACCGCCTGGTGCCGACGGGGCTGATGAACGCCCTCGAGTCGCTCGTCGAGTTCATCCGCGACACGGTGGTGCAGCCGTCGGTCGGCCGCGCGTGGGTGCACACGTGGACGCCGCTGCTGCTGACGCTGTTCCTCTTCATCCTCGTCGCCAACGCGATGGGAATGATCCCGATCTTCGACGCGCTGGCGCTGCTGAATCACTACACGCTGCACGCGGGCGAGGACACGTTCATCGGCGGCGTGCTGCACGGCGGCGCCACGGCGACCTCGAACTACAACGTCACCGCCGGCCTCGCCGTGGTCAGCTTCTTCGCCATCATCGTGGCCGGCTCGCTCGCGCACGGCGCGGTGCAGCACTGGAAGAACCTGGTGCCGCACGGCGTGTCGCCGTTGCTGGCCGTGGCGCTGATTCCGATCGAAGTGCTCGGCATGTTCGTGCGCCCGTTCGCGCTCACGATGCGACTGGCCGCCAACATGACGGGCGGCCACATCGCCATCCTGGCGATCCTGTCGTTCGTCTTCATCTTCACGGAGATGGCCGGGCAGGCGGTCGGCATGGGCATCGGGCTGGTGTTCTCGGTGCCGCTGGCGGTGGCCATCTCGGGCCTCGAGATCATCGTCATCCTGGTCCAGGCCTACGTCTTCACGCTTTTGACGGCCGTGTTCATCGGCATGGCCATTCACGCTCATCACTGATACGGAGGATTCGACGCATGGAAGGTTTTGCGCTTGCTTACATGGGTGCCGGCATCGGCCTCGGCCTGGCCGTGATCGGCGCGGGCCTGGGCATCGGGCGGCTCGCGGCCGGTCTCGCGGAGGGGATCGCGCGGCAGCCGAGCGCGGTGGCCCAGCTCACGGGCGCGGTCAACCTGCCCCTCTTCCTGCTCGAAGGCGTCGCGATTCTCGCCGAAGTGTTCGCGCTGCTGATCGTGCTGCTCAAGTAAATGAATCCGCTGGTCCAGCCCGACCCCGGCCTCTTCATCTGGACGATCGTCACGTTCCTCGTCCTGGTGGCGCTGCTGGCGAAGTTCGCCTGGCGGCCGCTGCTCGAGGCGCTCGAGCGGCGGCAGGCGACGATCGCCAAGTCGCTGGACGACGCGCAGAAGGCCAGGCTGGAGCTCGAGCGGCTGCAGCGCGAGTCGGCGGAGATGCTGGCCGCCGCGCGCGTCGAGGCCGAGGCCATCGTCTCGCGCAGCCGGTCGGACGCGGTGCAGCTCGGCGAGGAGCTGAAGCAGAAGGCGCGCGCCGACGCGGCGGGGATCGTCAAGAACGCCGAGAAGCAGATCCAGCTCGAGACCGCGCGCGCGCTGCAGCAGATCCGCAGCGAGGCGGTCGATCTGTCGGTGACCATCGCGTCGAAGATCCTGCAGCGCAACGTCTCCAGGGCCGACAACGAGGGGCTCATCCAGGAGACGCTGAAGCAGGTCGAAACCCGACGGGACTTCTAGACAATTTGCGATTTGTGATTTGCGATTTGCGATTTGTGATTTGCGGTTTGTGATCAGTTGCTAGTTGCGTAGTCACAAATCACAATTCGCAAATCACAAATGCCAGCGCGCCGCCTCGCCCTCACCGCTGCAGCGACGGTTGGCGGCGCGGCGCTGTTCACCTACGCCGTCCGCAGCGCCGACACCGGCGAGATCCTCCAGGGCGTCCAGCGCGTCGGCTGGGGCCTGGCCGCGATCCTCGCGCTGGCGGGCGCCCGCTTCCTGATCCGGGCGGAGTGCTGGCGGCTGTGCATGCCGCCCCTCGACTACGCTCGGGGCAAGCCCGGCGCGCGGCTGACACGCGCGCAGGCGTTCAGCGCATTCCTGGCGGGTGACGCCCTCGGCAGCGTGACGCCGCTGGGGCTCCTTGCCAGCGAGCCGGCCAAGATCCTCCTCACCCGCCATCACCTCGCCACGCGCGAAGCGGTCGCGTCGCTCGCGGCGGAGAACCTCGTCTACAGCGCGTCGGTCATGGCCATGGTTGGCGCCGGCGTGGCGGTGCTGCTGGCCACCGTGCCGCTGCCGGCGGCGTGGCAGTGGGGGCTGGCGGCGCTGC
>Ga0194131_10007407_pt1 | contig 14790 bp, 17 predicted proteins | sample TA2KigO120mmetaG_FD_148631 | JGI IMG/M metagenome (GOLD analysis project Ga0194131, IMG submission 148631) | Freshwater microbial communities from Lake Tanganyika, Tanzania - TA2015053 Kigoma Offshore 120m | ecosystem: Environmental > Aquatic > Freshwater > Lake | place: Tanzania: Lake... | reverse complement strand
GTGATCATGCGGGGTACACCGCCGACGCGCAGGTAGCCGCCGGTCAGCCATCCGCTGCTCTGCGACAGGAAGGCCACCGAGGTTGCCGTCAGTCCGGAAACCGCGCTCAACGTGCCGGCGATCTTGTAGGCCTGGTTGTTGATGCCACAGCCCGGGTCGTAAAGGGCATGACGGCAACCCGTCTGGTAATGCGCCCGCAGCCCCGGGCGCTTCAAGGCCGTGAAGATCGACTCGCAGCGGATCGTCGCACCGCTTCCGGCAAACACCACCGAAGCCACCCGGCCCTTCCACGCCGTGATGTATTCGCTGTCGCCGTAGTGATTGCGAAACAGCGTCAGGGACACAACGCCGTTGGGCCGGCTGGCGGCAAACAACTGGGCCACCGCAAAGTCGCGCGCACATTCCAGTTCGATACCATTGCGCGAGAAATCCGGCGATTGTTCCAGTCCTGAACGGCGCAGAACGGCCGGCTGGTAGGTGTCGGCCTGGTAGGTCACGACCTCGCGGCCACTGGTCACCGCCCAAACCTGCTGGCCAAGAACGAAGCGATAGAGTTCCACCGGCAGACCAGCGGCCACCGAGGTTTCCTGCGTGAGGTAGGACATGATGACTCCCGAAGGGCCGTCCCGAGGGAGGCATCAGCCCCCTGTGGGGGCAGCGAACAGATTTATGTGAGCGTGGGGGCCCATGGATTAGCCTTTGATGCTCTTGATCGGTAGCGCCGATTCGACGATCCGGTCGGAGATCCAGTGCAATTCGATCTGGTCGCTGTCGAGCCGGCTTTTTTCAAGGAAGTAAATGGCGAGCCAGTCTTCAGGGTTGGCATCGAAGCCGAAGGTCTGATCGAGTGTCATCGTTTCCTCTTCAGAGGTGCTCCCGGCACCAAAGCTCAGGATCGTGCGGTAGTACCAGGTGCCGTTCTTGTGCAGGAAGGCGGCTTCGGTGCGTCCCGGCATCGGGTTGAAGTACAGGGCATAACCCCGCGCCGCCACGGTCATCACCGTCTGGTTCGACAGGATCTTGCGGGTCGGCACGATGGACGTTTCCCAACCCGGCTGCCAGAATGCGACCAGGCGTCCGGCACGGGCCGCCAGCCAGCCCTTGAAGGCGGCAATCTCCGCACGACTGCTGAAGCGGAAATCAAAGGTGCGACGAATGAACGGTCGCGCCCCCGAGTCATCCACCGCCGTGATGCCGGTTTCGTAGTCCAGGACCTCGGCGAGCCGCTGATACTCCACATCGACATCGCGCTCCCGGTTCGGTCGTGGGAAGGTCATCGGCCAGATCGGCACATTGCTCAGTCTGGTGGCGTTGTCCTGCTTGGTGATCGTTGTGCCACCCGCGATATCGAACACCACCCGGGCCGTGACGATGGCTTCCGTGACCCGCGTCACCGGCTGGCTGATGCGCAACCTTGCGGTGCGCGCCGGTGTCACGAAGGCGCCTGCCGGCCAGGACTGGAGGATGGGTTGCTTGAGCGTCACGCCATTGCTGGCCACCGACAGGACTTCAGCCGCCTCGGTATTGCGGCTGTCGGTACCGATCACCAGCAGGCCATCGGCCTCGTACTCCAGATGCGTCGTCGTCAGCGGAATGAAGGTACTGCCCGCCACCAGGCTGCCTGCCAACTGGGTTTTGTCCGGCCAGATCGGCAAGGCATAGACCCGCGACTGCCAGGCCGACAGCAGCACATCCAGCAAGGCCGCATCGTCGCGCCCGAGCAGGATCGTGAATTCGAGCGAGCGGCGCGGATTGACGCGCAGGCTGACGCGCTGTTCCGTGCCATCCCGGGCGGTCAGCACATCGGTGGCCCAGGCCAGTCGTTCCAGCCAGGACTCGCCCCAGTGGGGCCGCAGGCCGAAGACCACGACCCGCCGCCCCGAGATGCTCAGGCGGGGTGTCTCCCCAGGAAACTGGAATGTGAAGGACGCCTCGATGACCGGGGGACCATCAAGGCTGATGGAAACCTCGTACAAGCGCGACGACAGCATGCCGAATGACGTTGGGGGATTGCTGCTGCCCGACAGCACGATGCCCCCATCGTTCTCGCCGACGATGGCCGACAAGGTCTTGGTGGCGAAATGCGCGTTCCACACCTCGATCTGCCGCATCTGCGTCGACAGCAGATTGCCCAGGATGATCTTGCCCGGCAGCAGATGAATCTGGTGATACCAATGCTGCTCGAACTGGCGGATCGTGAAGCCGGCGAAGCCCACCGGCAGTTCGCTGACCGGCAGCAGGTTGGTCAGGGAGCCGCCGCTGGAGAATCGGGCAATGGCCCCTTCATACGGGCGAAACGGTGCCGGCAGGAATTTCTCCGGCAAGGCATAGGCCGGATCGCCCTTCACGCCTGAGGGCAACACACCTCCCGCAAAGATCGTCATTTCTTGAAGGCGTAGCCGCCATAGGATGTACTGAACACCATCCACTCGTCGCTGCCGAGCGTCACGATGTCCTTGTTGGCGTACTGACCGTTCATGCGCAGCAGACGGGCCTCGGGGATATAGCCCACCATCGAGTAATAGTAGGTCGGCGCGGTCCGTCCTACCTCTACCGTGATCGGATACAGCGGCGTCACCCCGTTGAAGGTGATCGGTGAATAGCTGTCCAGGTTGCGCGTCAGGCTCGAATAAAACATTCTCGATGCCGTACTGCCCGAACCGTTGGCGGTTTTCCAGGCATTGGTTGCGCTGTCGATGTCGGCCCGCACGGCACCGCTGTAGCTGTCGGAGAGAAAGGCGCCACCGGTGAAGCTGCAGGTCTTGGTCATGGTGCCGAAGAGCAGCATGTTGTAGGTGGTGCTGGTGTATTGCACGACGCAATAGCAGTAGCCGTCTCCGCCAAACAGGAAGTATTCGGCACTGCCGGACAGCAGGTTTGCGGAAATCGAGCCGCCCGATACGGTTTGTGAGCCGTAGGCCAGGCCGCTGCTGAACGCGGTCGAGCCATAGGCCGCGAGGTAGCTACTCCAGGAGTGCAGATTGACGTATTGGCCGCTGCCCGCGTGTTGCAGGTGCAGCCGGTAGTAGCCCGAGTCCGCCTGGTACATCAGCTGCGTGTAGCCGCAGTATGTCGTGGTGAAGAGTCGGATCTTGTCGAGCAGGTCGTTCGGCGAGGTGGTGATGCCGGATTGGAATGCCATGATCTATGAGAGCCTCAGTGCCCAATAGTCGTAGTACCCGGTGCGATACACGTCCTGCACAACAAGGTGATCCACGCCATTGGCGGTGATGATGTTCTCCACGGCATTGCCGTAGCCCGGCACGCTGTACATGCCATCCAGTTCGCCAAGGCCCTGCATCACGAAGGGCAGCAGCGGGTAGCTGCCATCCGGGGCTTCCCGCTGATTGCTGCCCCAGGTACCCGGCCAGAAATACGGACTGCTGTTCCAGGTGCCCGTGGGCGACCAGTACGCTCCGGAATAGCCGGCCGTGCGCGGCAGATGGTTGCGGTAGGTGATCGCACTGCTCCAGCGTGTCGAACTGTTGTACGAGCCACCCACCACCAATGGATAAGGATATTGGGCCGGTGTGGCATACGGCAGGAACAGCCCGAGATGCACGCACTCGTAGTAGGTGCCGGTCTTGATCACCACGACGATGCGGCGGCCGTTGGCGACGAACCAGTACGGCATGGCAGAGTTCGTCAGCAGTGCGTAGTAGGTCTGGCTGCTGTTGTACTGGGCATCGAAGGTCTTGGCGGGGTCATAGGTGACATAGCCCCGCAGTTTCCAGTTGCCGTAGTCCGACGATGTCTCCGTCTGGATTGCGACATAGATTTCATCCGAGCCTGCCAGGCCGACGCCCTTGAGCACCAGTTCGGCGGGCGGCCCCGGTACCCAGCGCATGACTTGCCAGCGTTCGTTGGCCGGCAGCATCTGCTCGGCGACGAAGGCCTTGAGGCGGGTCAGCAGGTCGAAATAGTCCGAAGCGGTACCGGATGTCCAGGCCATGACGGCTCCTAACGCAGAATCTCGCGCACGGCCGAGCCATTGCGCGAGAGGATGTTGAGAATCGACTTTTCGCCGGCGGGGGAAGTGAGATAGTCGGCGGCAAGACTGGGATCGATCACATTGACGATGCGTACCGCCTGACCGGCCCCACCCCCTGCCGTTGCCGGGGCGGCTGGTGGCACCAGTCCGCCCTCGGCGAAGGCCAGACGCACACCCTGCCAGCGGGGGACACTGAGTCCGCCGTTCAGGGCGTGGAGGAAATCCACACCGAGCCGGCGCACGGCAGCGGCCCGCAGGACATACTCCCCGGCCGACAGACGTGCCGGGATCGAGTCTGAGGTCGAAGTCCCCGGCCCGCTGACCAGACCACCCGTGGCGAAGCCCTTGAACAGTCCGCTGATGAAGGCACCCAGGCTACCATTGCCACCACTGCCGCCACCGCCTCCCATCGCCCCGAACAGACTCTCGGCGAGCTTCTGCGAAGCGATCCGATTGATCGACGCCAGGACGCTGCGCGCAAAATCGGCGAAGGCATCCTTGGCCGACTTGGCGCCAGAGCCGATCTGCTCGAACATCGTGGCAAAGGCATTCTGGGTGTCGCCATTGATGCGTACCGCCACCTCGTCCGTCACCGTCTTGAGGCTGGCAATCTCGATCTTCAGCCGCGCTACCCGATTGACCGCCTCTTCCGATCCGGTCGATTGAGCGAGCTGCTCCATCTTGGGGATCAGTGCTTCGACTTCCCGTGCCGTCTCGGCCTGCAATCCCAGCAGCGTCTGCCGCATCTGGGTTTCGGTGATGAGGCCAGCCTCCTTTTGCACCTGGAGTTCCCGCCCCCGCAACGACAATCGCTCGGTCGCGATCTGGTACTGACGCTCGAAGCGGGCCAGTTCCGCCAGATCCGACTCGACATCGATCAGGCGCGCCACATCCTGCGTGCCGGCGGTATCGCCCATACGCTGCAACTGCTCGATCAGGGGCTGATACTCGCGTTGCAGCCGGGCGCGCGTGCTGTCGCCACCCGCACCACCCCGCACCTCAGCGAGCCGATCACGTACTCGCGCGAGTTCATTGGCGAGTTGCCTTTCGGCATTGGCCGCCGCATGAGCATTGGCCACCTCGATCTCGCCGCGTTGCTGCGCCAGAACGGCAATATCGCCGTCGAGCTTCTTGACCTCGGCCATGGCCCGCAGCCGAGTGGCCTCGTCCTTGCCGCTACGTGCTATCTGTTGCTGGGCATTGCGCTCCTCGGTCTTGCGAGAAGCGTCCTCGTCGATGGCCGCCTGCTCAAGACGGGTCTTTTGCGCGTAGTAGTCCCGAATCGATACCAGGCGATCATCCAGGGCCCGCTCGAGTGCAGCCTTCTGCTGATCCAGCCCGGTCTTGAGCAGGCGGAATTCTGCGTCGGCCTGTGCCTTCAGGACGGCCAGGCGCGCTGCACTGTTGTCCTTGTCTTCCGCGCCTTTCTTGATACAGCGCCCGCCACGCCATTCACCGCCCGAAAGGACGCAGGCCATGCGCTGCATGTCTTCTGTCGCCGCGCCCGTATTTCCCGCAGCGGAACTGGATGGCGCAGGCCCAGTCGGGCGCGCCTGAGGCGGATTGAGGATGCGCGCCGACAAAGCATCAACCTCGGCACGCGCCTTGACGGCGTCTTCGCGCATGGCTTCGCCGATCGCCTTGAAACCCCGGATGTCGAGGCGTGCCAGCGCAGTGAGTTGCGCGGCCATGCCACCGATCTCGGTACCCATCGACTTGAAGACGTAGGCGACATTCACGCCAAGGACGAGAATCGCCTCCAGGGTGGTTTTAAGGGCCCCGCCGAGAATGGCTGCGAACCCGGTCGCTTCTCCCTGGCCTTCGCGGATGGCATCGGTGACGACCCGCAAGGGTGCCAGCAACTCGGTGGCAAGCGAAATGCCCAACCCCGAAGACGAGGCTTTGAGTGCGGTCAGGTTGTCGTTGAAGGCTTCGGCCGCCTGAGCGGTTTCGGTCGACAACTTCAGGCCGAGCCGTTCGGCTTCCTGCATCAGTGCGCGGATTCCCGATGAACCCTGGTTCAGGAACGGGATCATGTCCATTCCGCTCTTGCCGAAGAGCTTGACCGCCAGGGCTGTCTTGGTGGCACCGTCCTCGAAACTGGCGAAGCGATCGGCAATCTCCAACAGGATCGTGTCCGATGACTTGAGATTGCCCGCCGTATCCTCGACCGAGACACCGAGCGCCTGAAACAGGGCGGCGCCTTCGCCCAGCCCGGAACGTGCTTCCGTCAGGTTGGCGGAGAGTCCTTTCAGGCCAGTCTTTAAGGTATCAAGCCCGACATCCGACAACTGGGCGGCGAACTGCAGCGTCGACAAGGCCTCGACCGAGATGCCGATTTTTTGGGAGAGCTTGTTCAGTTCGTCGGCTGAGTCAATCGCTCCCTTGACCAGTGCCGCGAACGCGCCCAGCGTGAGCGAGACCCCCAAGCCTGCCAGCAATCCCTGCACACGACGGGTCTCGTCACCCAGACGCCCGAGGTTGTTCCGGATGCCGTCCAGGGCGTTCCGGGTCTGGTCGACGGCGGTGATGAGGATCTGTGCGCGATCGGAAGCCATGTCAGTACGCGCCGGGCCGCCCCAAGCGTACTGACACCCCCTTGGGGGGCAGCGAGCGAAGCGAGTGAGGGGGGAGTCTCATATCAGTTGCGGTTCAAGTAGCGATTGATGGATTGGGCCAGTTGCGGCATCGCACGCCGCACCGTCCCGTCAAAGTCGAAGCGGCGTTTCAGGGTGACGCGGGGCACCAGGACGGCGATCGGGATTTCCTGGCCACGCTTGATCGATTTCGCCCCGGTTCGATGTCGCTCGGCGCGCTTGAAGCGCGTCAGGGCCGAGGCGTTTTCTTTGATGTTCTCCGCCATCAGGATGACCTTGCCGTCCTTGCGAATAAACCAGGCATTGCCGGAACGCATCAGGGTGTCGATCACCCGGGCGAAGGCTTTGCGCCACATCCGTCGCCCGGACTCGGTCAGCGGGATCAGCATCTTGCCGGTCAGGGTCGCCCCCCGCACATGCACACCGAGCCAGGAGACCCGTGACCCCACCAGCAAGGCCGGCAACCGCAACGGATCGCGATCCAGCACCTTGGCCCGCATCGAGCGCAGGAAGGCCGGTTTGCGGATCGCCAGATCAGACTGCATGCGGGTGCGCAGTGCGTCTGTCAGGCTGCGGCTGCTGTCACGCATCCCCAAGGCGACCGCCTTATGGATTGCCTCGCGGCGTGAGCGGGTCCAGGCGGCCAATTCGCGCTTGTCGAGCAGGCCCGTGGTGGTCAGGGAGATTTTGAGCATCCGTGTGGAACGCCTTACTTGCCGACCGCCGCCTCCGGAGGTTCATTGCCGGTGGATGGCCCGCGAGGTCGGCGTTGCGGCGTTATGTGAGACTCTGAATAGCCTTGCGGATCGCCTCGCCCGTGCCCTGGCTACCCGTGGCGATGACCGTCAGCAGATTGCTCAGCTGCCGCTGCTCCTGACGATCGATGGCACCGAGCCAGGCTTCGACTTGCGCCAGGGTGTAGTGCCGGATGTCCTGCCAGGCATGGCCATGCTCGATCAGCCGCTGGCAGGCGTCGGCCCAGACAATTGACTGCCGATGCGACTCACTGCCTCGCCCAGCTTCGGCACTACCCGCTGGATAAAAAAATCCGCATTCACCTCGAACAGGGCCTGTGCGAGACAGACTGCCTCATCCAGCGCCAGGCCGGCAATCCACTCGCGTGACTGGCGGCTGGCGATGGACATGGCGTTAATCATGGCCTCGCCGTGACTGCCCAGAAGACGCAGCCAGTCAGGTTCGATGGCGAGGTCTGCCGTGAAGGGCTGAATGGCCTTGGCGAAGGCAGGCAGTTCGCCCAGCACGAGCGGCGTGATTGCGATCGTCTGCTCCGCCACGCGGATCTCGACCGGGACGGGCGGCAGAACGGCCAGGGGATCCGTGGGCTTTTTCATAGGAGGACGATCCGGCCGAATTGACCCAACTCACCACTGGCTGACTTGGTCAGATCGGCGAGCACCTGACCGGACAACTCGAACTTGAGCAGGTCGCTGGTGATCACCGACAGTTCCTTGGCCGGGTTGATGGCCACACGGTAGAGATCGATGACGACTTCGCGGTTCGAATCGGCGGTATTGAGCCCTTCGAAGCGTACCCACCGCTCCGGCAAGGGCTGGGTGAACATCGCCGTGACATTCGCCGCGCCATAGGAATAGCTGGCGGTGATGGCCCCAGTAACGCCGGTGACGTCGGTGAATTGGAAGGAACCGTGCTTGGCATTCACGGTGTATTTCGTGTTGGCGACAGTGGTTGCTCCTGCCTTCACCACCAAGGACGACACGTTCTGCTTGGCGAGCAGGTACAACTTGTTGGCCTCGGCCGTCGTCGCAATCGCTTCGTCGGTCACGGTGCCGGTGGTCACGGCCGTGGTGCTGCCGTAGAGTGCCAGTTCGAGGTTGCTTGGGATGAGTTCTTCCAGGGTGCAGGCAAACTCGCCTTTCTTGCCCTTGATGATCTGCAGATCGGTCAGGCGTTGGCCGGACTGCGATTCCTGATGCTCGAGGGTCTCGACCGACAGGGAGACCTTGAGGTCGGGGACATTGCCGACAAAGTTGAGGCCGGCAGGATTACCGCCGCTGGTGCGGGCGCCAATGAATACGCGCCCCTGACCGGAGAAATAGGCCATATCGTTTACTCCTTCGATGGAAAGTTGTTCAGCCCTGGGCCGTCAGGTCATGGACCAGGGTGCGGTAGGTGATCTGGTAGCGCGCCGGAATTGCGGCAGCCGTGGCATCGGCATCCTCGATGTCCCAATCGCAATCCAGCTCCTGAAGTCCCAGCGTAGTACCGCCCAAATTCGGATCGGAGAACAGCGCGGTGTGACAGGCCACGATCAGCCGGTCTGCCATCACCTCGGCCGGTTCGGTGTCGGTGGCACGGGCAAGCGCGACGAGGCGGACAACCAGATGCCGCTCGATGCGGTCGTTGGCCCGCTGAGCGATGGATTCCGCCTCGGGAAAGATCAGCAGTGCCGGCGAAGCCTCGCGGGTTACTGCGGTGGTTGGTGAGCGCAGGATCTGAGCACCTTCGCCCTGCGCGATGGGTGCCAGGCGACTGGTCAGTGCCTGGAGAATGCGTTCCCGGATTGAGTTCATAGTGGATTTCCTTCGAGCATGAATCAGATGCGCATCAGCGTCGCCCGGCACTCCGTGCCGTCTCCCATCGCGCGAACTTCCCGTACCCGATAGGTAACGCCACCGATCACGAGTTCGTGACCGCTGTCGAGGACCACGTCTTCGGCGGGATAGCGGATGGCAAAGTCGGATGAGAGCCCTAGGCCATCGAGCACCTCCACATCGGGCGCATGGAAGTCCACCAGCACTTCCGCGCCCCCGATCATGGCAGATGTCAGCAGGCCAGCCCGACCGGCGGCGGCATAAAGATCGCTGACCGAGACCATCAGGCCATCGTCAGCTTGACCAGCACGCCAGGCCGATGGCACATCGGCAGCGGGTTGGACTGCGTGTGCAGATCGGTACCCCGTTCGAACTTGCGCGAGTCCTGCTTGGCGTAGAGCGGCTGACCGAGGGTATTGACGGTCTCGTTGAAGTCCGCCGGAGCCACGTAGGTGCCGAAAGTGTCGATGGTACCGATCGGGAAGGCATGGGCTTCGCCGGCCGCAATGAAGCGACGGGTCGCCCCATTGCCATCGGTTGCCTGACCGCGATACTCCTCGAAGACGATGCCGCCGAAAGTGAAGCCAGCGCGGACGTCGTCACGCAGGATTGCACCCTGCTGGAAATTCTCGTAGGCCTTCTCGACCTTCGGGTGGGCGATCAGTTTCTCGAAGAACTCGGGCGAGCACAGGCAACGCACGCCGGTCATGAACTCGCCGCGCAGGTTCTCCTCGATGTGCGCCAGAGTATCGACACACTTCTGGCGAACGTTGGTACTGTCCGTGGCCAGGGCGAAATTGATGGCTTTCGGGGCAATGCCGAACTCATCATAGAGGTTGTAGAGGGTCGAGCCGTCAGCATCGAGGATGATGCCTTTCAGTGCGCCCATGCGCAGGTGCTCCAGCGTGATGGCGTGCTTGTTGCGCATCGTCTCCAGATGGCGAGCCATGACACCGGCCACGGTTTCCAGTTCGGTTTCCGAACCGAAGGCGCGCAGTCCCTGGACTTCCTCGGGCAACACCACGTCGTCGTGGGGGATGTGGGGCACGACGAAGGAGCGCATCTTGCGCTTGTCACGCTGACCCACAGTACCGGGGCTGCCCACCGGCAAAGTTGGCAGCAGATTGAGCACGCCGTTTTTCTCCTCGATGAGGATCTGGCGGAAGCGCACCGGCTTGACCGGGAACAGGTTGAGCGACTCCAGCCGGCCGTAGCGATTGGGCAGGAGGTTGATGGCGGCCGTGAGGTTGGCCATCGAGAAGGCGGGATTCGAGAACGGGTTCTGCATGAGATAACTCCTCGTGGGTTCGGGTTAGACCGCGCGGCGAACCAAGACACCTTGTGCCTTGAGTTGGGCAATCGCAGTGGCCTTTTGTGGGGCGGTGATACCGGCTGGCCAGGTCAGGGCGTGATCGGCGACGACGGCATGACGGGCAATCAGAATCCCGTCCTCTCGATCGATCAGACTGGCGTCGACCGAGGTGGCGAGAACGCCAACGGCGACTTCGGTGCCATCCGTGGCGGCCGGATCGATCTGCTTGACCTTGGCCGTGGTGGCGTCGATGCCCACCACGGTGCCGAGCACGAGGTTCTGGCCTGCGGCAACCGTGACCTGGTCACGCGAATAGAGATTGGGGGCTTCGTACTTGAGCAGATCGCCCAGGTTCAGACCTTCGGTGATGACGGGCATGGCTTACTCCTTTCCGGTGAGTTTCTTGACAGCCGCCATCAAGGGATTGGCGGCAGATTGGGATTGCTGAGGGGCCGAGGCATCCGGTGCGATCGTCGAGCGGATTTCCGGGCTGTCGGCGCGCGAGGCCAGCAGTGCCTTGCGCACTTGGGCTTCGGAGACGCCTTCGGCGAGGAAGGCGGCGGTCCGTTCGGGATAGCCGGCAAGTTGGCAGAGTTCGGCGATGGCCACGGCGTCCGATCGTGCTGCCTCAGGTACGGGCGCGGCCGGTGCGGGCGTGGAACTGTCGGTCGTCTGCTCAGGGACAGTGGATTCCGTTGATGCAGGATGTTCTTGGTTCTCGGGTGTGGTCATGGAAGTGTTCTCCATCAGGGTTGAGGGGCTTGCTGCACTGGGGGTAACTAAGGGGCGCGTGGAACCTGAAACCGCGTGGCCGCGCGCCCGGCGAGCCACCAGAAAACTGCTGAATTCCGCGAGCACGGCATCGAGACCGCCGACGGCATCGGCCAGGCCGCTGGCCACGGCGTCCGGGCCGAAATAGATGCCGGCCTCGGTTGCCCGCACGGCATCGACATCGAGTTGGCGCATAGCGGCAACGTGATCCACGAACAGGCCATACAGACGATCGACCTCGGCCTGCAGACGGGCGTGGGCATCGGGGGTCAGTTTTTCGTGGGGAGAGAAATCGTTCTTGTGATCCCCAGCCGTGATCGGCGTGTAGCGATAGCCCTGCTGGGCATCCCGGGCGGTCTGATCGACATGCATGGCAATCACACCAATGGAACCGACGCCGCCGGTGCGGCTGACCATCAGGCGCGAGGCCGAGCAGCCAATCGCATAGGCTGCCGAGAATGCGGAATCGGCGGATACCGCCCAGACCGGCTTGATGGCATCGGCAGCACGGATCCGCTCGCCGAGTTCGAACACGCCCCCCGCTTCACCACCGGGGGAGTCGATATCAAGAACGATGCCTTCGACCGAGGGATCTGAAAGAGCAGCATCCACCATGCCGGCAATCTCGGCGTAGGACGTGAAACCGGAGGCCGGATCCAGTCCCACAGTACGGCGCACCAGCGAGCCAACCACCGAAATTACGGCGATTCCGACCGGGGCATCGATCGACGGCCGCTTTTGAATACTCGGCACGGCCAGATCTGACTCTGGCCAATTGACCCGCTCACCGAGCACGGAAAGGATCACATCCAACTTGGCACGGGCGAGCAGAAGCGGCGTCCCGTAGAGACGGGACGCAAGGTGAGGCAGATTCATGTCAGGGGTTCTCCGGGTTGTCGGGCGAGACAGGGACCGCTTGCGCAGTCCCCAGGTCATGGCGTGGATCGGACTCGAACACGAGGCCGAGGGCATCCGCTCGGGCGTTATCCGCTGCAATCTCGCGATCGACATCCTCGGCGTCGTAGCCGAAGGACGAGATCGCCTCGGAACGTGACAGCAGGCCGGCGCGCATCGCCGTCAGCATGGCGTTGAACTCTTTCTGCGGATCCACCCACTGCCAGCCTTGGGGTATCCACTTCACCGCCAGGTAGGCGCGCCGCTGGGTCTGGCCACCCCGGGCATAGCCCGACAACGTCAGCGCCCCTTCAAGCACGGCCTGCTCGATGAAGGCCTGCCAGATCGGTCGGCACAGCTGATGGACGATCACGCCATGCTGGAGCGCTTCGCAGCGGCGGCGGAATTCGAGGAGCCCGGCACGGATCGAGGAGTAATTGACCTGGGTGAGATCGCCGGTCAGTTGCTCATAGGTCACGCCCATAGCGGCGGCGACCGCACGGAACTGCATGCGCAGGAACTCGGCATAGCTCGCGCCGACATCGGCCGGCTGCGAGAATTTCACGTCCTCACCCGGTTCCAGGATTTGCAGCGTGCCCGGTTCCAGCCCGGCCAGCGCCACGCCGTTGGGATCGGCCGAGCCTTCGCCCATCAGGTTGTCTTCGGGGGCCAGGCGGGTGATGAAGCCGGCGAACATGGCGGCGGTTTTCTTGCGCACCAGTTCGGCGTCGTCGTACTGGTCGAGTTCGTTGAGCTTGACCAGGGCACGCGCCAGCCAAGGCTCGCCCCGGATCTGGCCCGGACGCAGCGGGCGGAACAGATGCAGGATTTCGCCGGCGTCGACGCGCGCAGTCTCCATGCCACCATTGCCGGACATCGGCGCCAGGGCGCCATCCTCGGGATGGGTGCGATAGAGGTGGTAGGCCACCCGCCGTCCGAGGCGATCGAACTCGATGCCAGCGCGGATCACGTTGCCGTTCTCCGCCGTGGTGTTGAGGGTCACCGGCAGATGCTCCGGTTCCAGCACCTGCAATTGCAGCGCCACGGCCAGGCCATCCTCCTTGCGGCGGTAGCGGATGCGGATCAGCGCTTCGCCACCTTCGAGCATGGCACGGCAGGCTAGCGCCTGTAGCCCGTAGAAGTCGGTCAGGCCCGCTGCATCGGCATCCAGGGTCCAGTCGCGCCACAAGGCCTGGATCCGCTCACGCAATGCCGGATCAGTGACCAGGGACTGCGGTTTGATGCCGGTGCCGATGGCGTTCGCCACATAGGATTCCAGGGCGGCATTGGCCCAGGCATTTCTCCTGACCAGGTCGCGGCTCTTGGTGCGCAGTTCCGTTTGCGTCGCGGTCAATGCCGCGACGGCCCCCGGGTTGCTCGGCAGCCAGGCAAACGACCGGCGACCGGCACCAGCTGCTTCATGCAGCGGGTTGCCGCCGAACATGCGGCGCGAGATTCGTTTGAGCCAGCCCATTCAGAACCCCTTTGCCGTGGTGATGCGGATCTGTCGGGCGGCACGCGGAATCAGTCCGGTGGTGACGGCATCCTTGTGCAACGCCACTTCGACCTCATGAATCGCGGCCGTGAGTTCGTCGATCGAGCGGTATTCGACGGTCTTATCGCCGAAGGTCACGCGTTTCTCACCCTTGGCCAGTGCGTCGCGCAAGGCCTTCAGCTGGGCCTCGGTGTAGGTCGGCGTGCTCACCGGAACACCACGAGGTTGATTTCGGTGGAATCGGCAAAGCTGCTCGAACCTGTCGCGCAGGCAATATCGACGTACTGGGCGGTCTTTTGGTCGGTGGTGGATCGCACGATGGCAATACGCTGTTGCCCACTATCGACGCTGCTGCGTGCGAGCGCCGTCCAGCAGTAGTTCGTGTCCGGGAACGGAGTGGCGAAGTACACGCGATAGCGACCTGCCGCTAGGCGCGTGACACTCGCGACGTTGTGCCCCGATCTGATGACGATGCTGTTGCCGACGTATCCAAAGCAAACCCATGCCTTCGCCACCCCGGGATGATCGGCACTGATCTTGGCTTTGATTTCCAGACCGATGCGACTGGCCAGCGCGGTGAGCTGCGATGCGAGGCTCATGCCTTACACCAAGGCGGCTTCGAAGATCGCGACAAAGTCGGTCGCAACGTCGCCAATATCGGTGGCCGCCACCGCACCGATGTTGGTCCTGGCCTGCTGCTGCTCCAGAACGGTGAGCGTCTGCGCAGCATCGAAGCGGACGCGCTTGTCGATGGCCGCCGTGAGTGCGGCAATGCCGGACTGATCGTTCTGCAAGGCCTGCTGGAGTTCCAGCAGCGTGTCGTAGGCCGGGTCAGCGCCACCCAGGATGTCCGCCTTGAGGGCATCGAGCAAGGTGACCACTTTGTTCGACGAATAGGTCGTCGTGGTCGACACCTGCAGGTCATCGATCATGACCGCCGTGACGATCGCGGCCTTGAGTTCGTTGATGGCGGCGACAAGACTCGACTTGTCTGTCGTCGTCAGGGCCGTCAGGGTGCCGGTACGACCTTTGACTGACCTGCGTTGAATCCTGATCCAGTTGCAGTGGGAGTTTTAAGTCTAGCGTAGAGCTAATGCAGGTTCAATCGTTGGCTCACCTCCTGAGGTGTTGGGATTGGTGGAAATAGGCTCTGATGC
>Ga0194131_10007405_pt1 | contig 14791 bp, 8 predicted proteins | sample TA2KigO120mmetaG_FD_148631 | JGI IMG/M metagenome (GOLD analysis project Ga0194131, IMG submission 148631) | Freshwater microbial communities from Lake Tanganyika, Tanzania - TA2015053 Kigoma Offshore 120m | ecosystem: Environmental > Aquatic > Freshwater > Lake | place: Tanzania: Lake... | reverse complement strand
ACTAATATCGAAACGCTAATGATTTTAGCTTTTATAACAACAGCAGGCCGCATCAATCGCTCGGGTATCAAACACCCGAAAATATGTACAAAAGAAAGGCTGCCTGATTGTAACCGCAACAGAAAAAAAATTTGAAGGATTTTTTTTCTGTTGTTTGGCTCACTGAAGTTCTTTAACAAACACTATCTTAAACTAACAACAAATCTGTCCTAAGATTGGGGTACATCATAGTTTACCGGGTAGGGACAAACAGCTGTACCTTTCCGATAAAGAATACGCAGATCCCGGAAGATCCCGTCCTTGGATTAAGCAATACGATCTCATCAACAACAGTCTGGCTTGCCGTGAATGGACAACTGAACAAAAGGATCGCCTATTATTCACAGGCTTATAAGAGTAGTGACGGCTTAAAATATTCGTCTACACTGTCCAATCAGATACTGGGCTATGTTAAATCGCCACTAGATGAGCGGATCGCCATCCTTTACGCACAGGAGGACCGGGGTTACGAGGGTCCGCCAAATGTAATTTCGGTGAAATTCATTGGACTTAACGGAAACAATCTTATTTCACCCGGTATAGTCAACAAGCAACGACCTTGGCAATACTATCAGCCTGAGCGCAGCTCTTCATGTAGGGACTGATGCTTTCAATATGATCGATCCCGCTTTTCAATGATACGCTTCAGGTATTTCAATACAACAGGAACATCAACGCAACTTTCGAAACGGAGTCCAGCCATGAACTAATAACTGCATTTTAAATTACAGGCACATTGATATCTTTGATGTATAGGGCCTAATCAAAAAGTTAAAACAAGAATCATGAACTATTGCAATAGTTGTGGTGCGCAGCAATTAGTCCGGTCTAAGTACTGTACCAACTGCGGTACTGCCCTTAGCAAGCCGGATGACCTCACCAAAGGACGTATATCCAGAAAACAGCAGTGGTTTTTTTACGGCAGCCTTTCTATTGCAGCCGTTATTTCCGCCCTGCTCATTTTTCTTACGCGCTCAGGCAGCGAAGGTGCGGTCAGCGCAAATCCGGGCGATCCAGACAGGGCAGGTGTGCAAAATACTATGACCGGTGATGGCAAGTTTGTATATAAGGAAGATTGTTTTGTCATTATCACAGGATCGTATGAAAGCGAGACTAATGCGATCAATGCTGTAAAGACGATGAGGGAGCAGGGGAGTTTGAATAGCGGCTATTTCTGGAGACCGGATTTTCCATCTGTAGCCGATAAATCGCTTTTCTCCACATTTATTGGTCCGTTCAAAACATACCAGGAGTGCCAATCTGCGCTAAGAGAATATAAACTACAGAGCGATACTTGTACGGGATTAATCTTTCAATGACCGAAAGGCAAATCAAAATATACTGAGATTGACGGGCTTTCGACAGCAAGATTCCTTCTGCCAAAAACATATTGCTTTTTTTAGTCCACCGGGAAGCTTTTTTTGCTTGCAAAGTCCCTGCCGACTATTACCTAATTGAAATAATGGTCCGAAGCAGGTCGTGGGGATTAATCAGGCTTTGTTTGATCAACCCGGCATATGAGGACATCAAAAGATCCTATTGCTCAGGAAGTTTTTTTTAATTAGAGTCTCCTGAATAACCCCTAATAACATCAGCAATAAAGAATTAAGCGTTTTTTTCGTAAAACAAGTGCAAGGGAGTATGGCAAGAGCCTCAAAAAATCGTGCAGCAAAACTTCTGTTTCATAGTACTTAACAACTAACACTGGCGGGTTTTGAGACACCGTTTGCGCAGAAACTGTCTGCTGAAAACCATTGGGTTCGCCTTGTGCACCTGATCCCCTTGATTCAGATTGTCAGTGTTTATGACAAGCAAATACGTAACCATGTTACCGAAGAGCATCATGTCAACGGAGGCGTAGTGATAGACTTCATAGTCATAAAGCACATCTGCAATCTAAGCGATGAAGAAACTATTCATCAGATTAAGGAGAATATGTATATGCAGTACTTCATCTGCTATAGCGGTTATTGAAGTGAAACTCCTTTTGATTCGTCAATTTTTGTAGAAATCAGGAGACTGCCTGGCTGAGCGGAAATCAACGCGATAAATAAAATAATCTACATGTTTTCGAAGGCAAATCAAAAGAAGAACGAGAATAATAATGATACTCCACCTTCTTTTTCAGTAACGGAAAATAAATCAGGAACTGACAGGCAATAATATCCTGCTCACGAAGGCCGTCTACTAGTAGATGCAAGTGCTTGCCCAATGGATATAGCCCACCCTACAGATTTGAACATCCTTAATAATGCGCGAGCGTAATCAGAAATGCTGATTGATGTATTTTATGATCAGCAGCTTCACGGAGAAATCAAACTACGCACCTATCGTGAGAGCGCCCGAAAATTATATCACAGAACAGCACAGGAGAAAATAAAATCAAGAAGAAAAATCAGAAGTGCAACAGGAAAACAACTGCGGTTTTCATGGAGGAACATCAAAACGATTAATCGGCTGCCGTACTCATTCAAACAAATTCCTCTCAAAAGTACGGAGTAAAAGTATCTGTTTGTGATCCAAGAAGTCTATCGTCAGTAGCAGGAAATGTGGAAGAAAAAAGAACATAGCATAAAACACAGGATTGCGAGCGTTCATCTACCTCATGTAAGACCCATAGTTCGGGTTAAAGCAAGGGCGAAAACAGAGTTTGGATCCAAATTGCATATGAGTCTGAGCAACGGATATTCTTCTGTGGATCATTTATCCTCGGATGCATACAATGAAGGCTCTTTGCTAATAGACTATGTAGAGCAGTACAGAAGAAGACGCAGATATTATCCCAAAGAAGTTCTCGCAGATCAAATCTATTGTTCCACGGAAAACCGAAGAAAGCTCCGGTAATTAGGAATACAGCTTTTAGCCAAGCCACTAGGAAGACCATCAGCTGTGAATAGTGAACACATATGACCGGGAGAGCGAAATCCAATAGAGAGCAAACTCTGTTATGCAAAAACGGCTTATGTTTTTGAGCGAATAAGAGCCAGACTGAATGAAACCTCTGAAAATTGGGTCGCCTCCATCATTTTGGAGCTTAAGTTGGTCAAATTGGCCAGGTAAGCATCCTTTACTCTGATCCAAAGCCTATGGGAATTGCTGAACTTGTCGTTGATCCCGAGAAAACGCAGGTTACTTATTCAGTAGGCCCTAAATAAATTTAATCATTCAGTCGCTGCCCAAAAGCACACGTCGTCTGGGAGCCGGAGCGCTCCTGCGCACAGGTTTGGGCGTCGTACAAAAACGAAGATTATTCTTTGCGTTTGTATTGCCAAATGCGGCGGCTTTCCTGAAATCGGCACAGGCTTCGGCTTTGCGATTCAGGCTGTATAATACCTCCCCCCGGTTGTTGTACAAGAAGCCCTTTAACTCATCGGTAGAACCGGAAGAGTTGCGTATCCCTGCGCTGTAATCGCTGATCGCCAAAAGCGCCTGGCCATTTTTAGCGTAACAGACTCCCCGATTATTGTACGACGTTACGTCGTTGGGGTTCAATTTCAGCGCCTGGGTATAACTGGTTATCCCGTCCGTCCATTTCTGCAGTTGCGACTCCGTGTAGCCTTTTCTAAACCAATCATCGTAAACTGCCATTTCTGATTCGACGATGACCGAATAATCCTCCCGCGCCTCATGCCAGTATTGGTTATCGTATAAAAAATGAGCTCGCTCCCTACGCAGGGTCAATAACGCCGGGGCGGTTTCTACTGCCTTATTATACCAGCCGAATGCTTTGCTTATGTCTTCTTTCTTTTTGTAACAGGAAGCCATCAGCATCATGGCCCGTAAAAAACGGGGGCGGAGCGCCTGCGCCTGTTCCGCCAGGCGGATTGCATGGTCATACTCTTGGCTATAATATTGTCCCTCTGCCTCATCCGCCAGCTTCAAAGCGTCATAATTTTTAAAATCAAGATTGTCCATCAGCAACTTCCCATCTTTGGGCATGTACACTTTTACATCCTTGTACTCACCGAAATAAAAATCCGTACCAGCAGTAAGCCAATTCATCCCCGCTGCAATCAGTGTAGTGACGCGTCGCTTGATATCTAAATAAAGGTAGTCATAACCGTCCGATTTGGTCTTTCTAATGATGGCCGTGCCAGCTTTAGGGTTAACGTTGATTAGGCTGGCATCTTCAGCTATTACTGAGCCGGCAGAATCTATCAGGCTTGTTGTCACTTCATAGTCGCTTCCTTCTTTTGTAGTCGACACTTCCGTAATTCCATAGCTGAACGGCTTGACAGATGAATATTTTGCAGGAATGCGGAAGCGGCCTGCAGCATCAATGAATCCGACCTTATCGCCAATATTTGCAGCTGCCAGACCCCCAGAATAAGAGTGCACGAGGGAATTATCGTCACCTATTGATATATTTGACAACGAAATAAATTGATCGCTAATGTACTGGCATTCCGCCTCCTGTTTCTCATCCACTTCCTCATAATAAAATTCACTCACATCTTCACCTACTTCACCGTCATTATCAAAAATGGTAACAGTGTATCTCTCCAAATTGAAAGGGATAACCAATTTACCGGCCGTATCAATAAAGGCGTCGCGGCCGTTTCGGGTAACCCGAAACTTACCTTCAGCCAGATCAGACACCCCGGAAAAAGATTCCGGCGTCAGGAATTGCCGCCGCCCGGCATCAAATATGCGTACCAATGAACGGCTGACTGATTCGGAATAAAATTCATTGGTGCCAATGGAATAGAAGCGATCGCCCAGGTGCTGCACCATCTCGGAACCTTTGTACAGGATCATGCCAGAAGTATCGAACAACACATATTGATTACGAGGAAGTAAGGCATAGCACCCCCCCCCCTGCTCGCTCGTGGGAAAAACATAATCATAAACAGGCTTTGTAATATAGGTTCCGTTGGCACGTATCAAACCCCATTTCCCCTTCTCTTGAACAAAGAAAAAATAGTTACTTTTCGAAAAGATACTCTCAAAACGGGGAGCGATGATTTCCCTGCCGGCGCTGCTGATTATTCCCTGAAAATTGCCTTTTGAAAATGCAAAAAGTGAGTCGCGCAGAAAAGAGAGGTTTTCATACCGGCAGGGGACACGGACTTCCCCCAAATCATCGACCAGGCCGCTGAGCGTTCTGGTTCCCTCCTCTTTTCTGATGATCAGCCAACCGGTGGCAACCTCCGACACCCCGGAATATTCGATGGGAATAACCACCTTACCCTGGCTGTTGTATACACCACTCATTCCATCGCGCGTCACGATGTAACGTGCTGAAGAAATGGGACTCACGGAAGTAAACTGAGCGGGTATTATGAACTTTCCAGTCTTATCGATGACCCCCTGACTCCCATTTCGGCAAACGAGAAATCGATTGGGGCCCAAAACGGCGATGTTGTCATACTGATCGGATGAAATGAAATTGTTGCTTCGGATATTATAAAGTCTGTAGGTTCGCTTTGAGGTCAACCACGGCAATACATCCAGCTTTCGTTCCTCAATGAGCAAACGGGCGCTATCGAGATTCAAGGAATTCGGAAACCGCACAATGTATTCCTCCATCGGCCCGGAGGATTCGGATAAAACTGCTGTTTGCCAGGCAAGCTGTTCAGCCCTCTGATAGGCCTCCTTCCGGAAAGAAGAGGTGGGGTAACGCTCATAAAAGCGCAGGTATTCATTCCATTGATTCTCCGCCTGAGCCCGGGACCATCCCATGGCTTCAGCTTTCTCCATGGCCAAAGAAGCCTGGGTTGCCCGCGGATAAGTAAGTGAAAAAGACCGGTACCCATCCTCTGTCTTGATTTTTTCTGCATCGGCCCACGCGATCTGGTATATCCGATCAAAGGCTTTATTAACTTGAGTCGCTTCCGGATATTTTTCCACAAAATTATTGAAAGCGTCAAGAGTATTTTTTCGGTCTGCCTTTTCCCAGGCCCTTTGCCACATGGAATCCCGGGCTGCGGTAGCATCTTCGTGCTGATTATAAGTTACCAGAAACCGTGAATATGCCTCTTCAGTATTGCTCTTTTTTGCATCTTCAAATTCAAGATGTATCCGCCATTTCTCAGCGTTACGGAAATTGTTACTACCCGGATACTTCTTCTGATACGCAACAACATCCTGCATACGATTAGTGGCCTTCACAGCCTCAAACAACAGATCATCGACCTCATCACGAAGAACTTTGAAGTTTTTCTCACAAAAATCCAATTCCTTACACCAGTTTGAACGTTGTTTTTCGGAAAGGGTGTTATACCCCCCGATAGCCATTTCTAGAAGACGGACAGATTCCTCAAGATTCGCGATGTCATGCCCTGTTTTTTTAGTCAGCAGGTGATTAATGAAATCGGTTTCGGGCTTATTGCCTTCTTTCGCCACATACCTGCCGATTTGTTCCACGGCATAATCGTATTTCCCTTCCTGAATGGCATCTAATGCGCGCTTCAAAAAACGCTCCTGCCCCAGAACAGTAGCAGTCTGTAAAAAGAAACTGGCCAACAACAGGCCCAGTAAAATCAGATTTGATTTCATAAATAGAAAGAATTATTAAGTGATCAACCTATCAACTAGGTCTCATTAAAACTCCTCAACACAACCAATTGTTCATAACCTGTCTGTCATCCAAAAAACAGAAAAATTAAAAAATCAGATCAACCGCCGGCTCCCGCTTTTACCTACTCACCTTCCTTATTGGACTTATGTTGGGAGGCAGTAGCACCATGGGATTTGATTTTTGTAACGGAAACAGGAGCTTTTTGAACAGGTGGTGTAACATTCGGATTCACATTGCCGGAAGAAGCACTGCTCTTGTCGGCCAAAACAAGAACGTTCATGCCCACGCGGACTAAAGGTTTAAGGTATTCCAGATCCTCGTTTCGCATACGAATACAGCCATGTGACACCCGCATTCCTATCGTGGAACTGTCATGTGTCCCGTGTATGCCGATGCCGGAGAATCTGGGCACAGCAAGCCGGATAAACCAGGGGCCATATGCATTAGCAACAGGACCCTGCGAATCATTTTCGAAATCGTATTTCCAGTCGGAGGCATCTTCAACCGATTCCACCGGAAACATACCCTCAGGTGTTCGAAGATCGCCAGGCTTCTGCTTGTCGCCCTTATTGGTGCCAACCGCAACCGGAAATACCTTTACGGGTTTTCCGCTTTTATCGTAGAGGTAAATCCTGAGGCGCTCTTTATCCACTACAAGATAAGAAAGCGCATTCCTTCGCTCGTTCATCCAACGAAAATAGAAAAATAGATTACCAGCTGTTAACATGGCAAGGATCAACGCAACAGGCAAGTATTTCTTAAGCGGGTTCATTTCAAAATAAGATAGTGTCCATAATTATAATACAAGTCTTGGTTGATTTCTCTCTGAACCTCATCCCGATAACGATTCTTGATCTGGTACCCCTTTACAAATACTTGCTGATGCCATTTGTTATAAACAAACAACACGCCGGTCTCTTTATTAGTTTTACTGTTACGAAGGATAACCCAGATATAAGAATATCCCCTGAAATTCTCACTGCCCTCGTAAAAAGTATTCCTGAGACCGCTGAAATCAGACAGCAATTCCCATTCCGATTCATAGCCCCTCGTATCGATATTGTTTGAGTGAGGTCTGCAATAATTCAGCAAAGAACGGCGCTCCCACGAGTTATTGATTTTTTCCGAGATATAGTCCGAGGAAAGCAACTGCCCAAGCAAAGTGTTTTCTTCCGGCGTAATGAAATAATCACTGTTAGCTAGTCCTTCCCGGTTGTTCTTCAGTTTCACGCGGGCCCATGGAGCAATTTCAGTATCCGGAAGAACCCTGAAGCTTTCCCCCATTTGCAGCAAGTAAACCACATTATCCTCTTTCTTTTTCTGCAGAAAGGTATCCCAAGTTGTCGTATCTGTACGGACCTTAATATTAACAATGCAATATCGTTCAGCAGCAGTGTCCCATTTAGGTTTGCGGAAATACAGAAAATACAAAGTGATGGCACTTATCAACACGACAATGGCACCGATAACAACCGGATTCGGATTGCGACGCTTTATTACCGGTTTTTCAAGGGCAGAAGCGGTATTCAGCGCCGGATTTTCGGGCCCCGAAGGAGTTGAAGGTTGTGCTACATCGTTTGCCGGACCCTGGACAACCGGTGGAAGAGCAGGAGCGCTTTCGGGATCAAATACCCGTGTAAAGGATAGATAATTCTGAAAGCGGTTAGCCGGATCTTGCTGTACTGCTAAACGGATCAAATCTGAATAGCGCTCCTTCAGCAAAGGATACTGGTTCAGCTTCTGTTCTGCTGGAAGTGATAACAGCAGTTGGGAGTACTCCGACTCCGAATTGACATACTGATAGGGAAGCTCTCCGGTCGCAAGCCGAAACAACAGGATGCCTGTTGAATAGATGTCGGTTCGGAGGTCCACTGCCATTCCCTCAACTTGCTCCGGACTCTTGTAATTCAGCAGGCTCAGGTCGCCGGTGGGTGCAGGGTTGTCTACAGCCGACAAAACTGTGAACGCATCATTGGTCAGGTATTCAACTGGCAGCGAAGTCAAATAATTAGTCCAGGCACTTGTATTGAAAAAAAAGTTGAATAATTTGAGTTCCAGGGTCTGTGGATTGATCAATATATTAACGGGATTAACCTGCAGATGGGTGATCCCGCTATCGGAAGCATACCGGAGAACGCTGATCAACTGGCTGATTAACCCGTCAATTTGATTGTCCGGGACTGCAATCGTGCCGAGGTATTTTGCCAAAGTAATGCCTTCAAAGTCGCCGTAAACAACTGCATGGTTTTCCCTGCCCGTGTGGTAGGACTGGCAAGCGAGCAACGAGGGATGGTGAAGTCCAGCCAGTTCCTTGCTCCACTCTTCATACCGGGCCGCTACAAAATCCAGTTGGAAGTATTTTTTTTCCACCAGGTGCAGCAATACCCGAGTATTGGATCGAGCAGGGTCTTCGGCCCGGTATAGGGCCCCCATAGACGTATCAGTGATTAGCTCAGTTAAACGAAAGCCGTGGTGGATCGAACTAATCATATTCCAGATATATGAAGCTTAATAATAATAAATATCGTCCCCAATGGGTGCAGGACATCCTAGAGAGTATTGCCAGACCGTACCATCTTCCGGAGCGCTTACATTAACAGTACAAAATTGAGGAGCCCCGGGTTGTGGATAATAATACCATCTAAGCATACCCTTGCCCGACACAAGACTAGAAGTTGTTGCCACAACACGACCATTATATGTCACGCTTAGTTTATCAGGTATGCTTAACATATCGTATCCTATTGTTATTAGACCGGGTGTAGGGCCCAAAGGATGGACCGTGTTCGTAACCCCTTGTCCGCCACTTTTGACCTCTTCATTACACGGAACTGTCGGCAGTTCACCCGAATAGTTGATCATTCCCTCGTCATTGACCGCATCATTCGGATTCCTGCGAAGCGGTAAGACGCGTTTGGGGCTTCGTTCCTCGCCATAATCTGCTATATTTTTTCCCCGATCAAGATATGGGTAATAACCACCTTGTTCGCCCAACAGTTCAATAACCCTGGCACATTCAGGGATATTTCGGAAAGTGACCAATCCTGATGTGTTGGCTATAGCTGAATCGACATAGCGCTTCCCACCCTGCTCGGTTATTATCCGTGCCTTGGCGCCTGGCAACGGGCGAATGGTCTGCTCATCAATCAACCGAAAACTCATTGATGAATAAGTTGGAACCATATACAACTTTAGCGTATCACGATCCGATACAACGTGAAATTTTCTGATAATCGTATCGCTCATATAGCAGGTAGCGGTTCCGGTTAAAACCATCGGCGAACTATGTTGGAATAAATATGAATAAAAGCTATAGCCCAATTTCACAAAAGCAGTATAGCCAACCGAACCTGTATTTTGTTTTATTTCAAGCCTATCATGAGTAAAAAACCTGCCCTCCGAATACAGATATCCCTTAAAGTAGTGTAAAGTCACATCAGTATTGGGGATCAGTGTTATCTTGTCTGGTGCATACGCTTTTACATAAATAGTCTTTTCAAATCTGATTAGCAACAATAGTGGCAGTAATAGCAGCAGTAACAACCACCACCAACGGCTCATGCGTTTCAACTTCAACTCATACTCATCTTTATTGGTAGTGTATAGAAAACTCTTGTTTATAGCCCGCTCACGTACACCGCCTTTCTTGTCCAGCTTCGGCACATACACTGTTGCATGTACTTTCGTCTCATCAATAAATCTTTCCTTCGGCATGGAAAACTCCCCCTCCCCATCTGTAGCATATGTCTGTCTTTCATTCCGATACAGCAGGTCCACCTTCGTATTCGGCAAACGCTCGCCCCGGTGATTCAGCACCCGTACCTTGACAAAACCCGGCAAATCGGCAGCACCTATATTTGTCTGCAGGACAAACTCATTTTCCCCCTCTTTCAATGTTCCCACCACACGCATGTCTGGCCGTTGTTTGTCGGATATGCGGATCGTCTCACCCGGCGTCAGTCCCGTCATTTCCAGGATACCGGTAGGGCCCGTACTCATCTCCTTCTCCCCGGATTCGCCAATGGCTACCAAGACCGGATGATTCACCAGTAAAACGTCCTCCTTCCCTTTCACCTGTACCCGGGCATTGGCAGGATAATACTCCTGTATACGCCATACCCATTCCCGGTCGGTTTCTGTGGGGACTATATTCAGTATACCATCGGTTCGCTTTTTATCTTCCAACAACAGGGGCTCACCTGTCTCTACCGATTCCAATGAGCAGTCGCCGCTCTCGTCCGTCTGACAATCACGAACACGCTTGCCCTGTGTGGCAGTGAAGGAAAAATATGGCAGCGGTTTGCCGTGCTGATCCTGAACCCGAACTACCCCGTCGGTATAGATCGGTAACATTACCTCATATTTTTCACCCGCCTGAACGCCAAAGTCATAGGACCGCCCCTTCACTCCCCGATGCAGCTCATAAATCGTAAACAACGTGTCCTGCCGTAAACGACCCAGGTCATACTCTCCTTTCTCATCGGTCGTGTAGGTGCTTTCCTTATGAAAAAAAGAAAAAATGAAATCCTGGTTGGCTGCCGCCCTTCCATCGCGAAATTTAAAAATAACTTTCACCAGTGAGGCGGGCTTATTATATTTTTCCATTACCTGCTCCAGCGGATTCATATCTCCACTTACATGTGTAAGCCGGCAGGCCCAACGGGAAAATATCGGCTGTAGCTGGCCATTTACAATATAAACATGGATATCCTCCGAACCGGGGATAACGAAAAACTGATCAATCAACGGTGCCATCTCACGGTCCTGAGAAAGTTTTGTCTGAATCCTGGATTGCAACATCGAAATCCGTTCCCCCACCTGATCCTTTTCGGACTGACTTAATTGGGCGTAGGTTCGGGTTCCCGTCACCCCTTGTGGCAACTCCACCGACCATGTCATTGATGTTGAATAAATATCAGGACGACTGAACAAGCCTATTTCCGCCCCCTCCAACAACGACCGCAACTTATTATGCAACTGCGTGTAATTACGCGGCTGAAGCGTGAAAATAAGCGAGGCAGTTGGAGTCTCTATGAGTTGGTGTAGTTTCATACCCGATAAATATTTCAAATAAATATGTACTAATCACTCTATAATACTCCCCATTTTCGATACCAAAGGATCAGGTTGTTAAGTTAAGGTTTTTTTCATTTACAATTTTTCAGGCAGCTTTTCCGTGCATTCCGTAATACCTGTTTCTATAAAAAAAGCTGATTGAAGTGTTCCCGAATTAAAATATTTTTTTATCTGGTCTTTTAAATAGGGATAGTAATCTATGCCAGCAAGATTAGGTAGATTATATACGCCATTTAGGTCTTTGGGCAATTTTCCACTCTCCTTCTGCTTTTTTAAAAACGCAACTACATCCATTGTAAATCCACAATAAACCTTACTAACGTCAACAAGATCCTTGTATTCCAAATAAAGATTTTTTTCCAGCCAACGAGGACTGGGAATAACTTCAGCGGAATACTTCGCTGCTTGCAGGCGATTTGTATAGGTGTACTTTTGCCTGAAGAATTTGCTTTCTAAAAAATCTTTGAATTTAAAATAAGCCAATAAATTTACGATTTTCTGGCTTTCAAGAAATAGCAGCCCATCCTTGACAGAAAGGCCATAATCTCTCCATATTTCATTAAGACATGTATCGGCCTTAGTTACTTCAGTGTATTTAGGCTCAGCAGAAGAAAGCACAGAGCTTATAAAAGACAACTGATCTTTGTGTGTAAACCGCAGCATACTATCAATAAGCAATACCGTTGAACCGGGTTTCAGCATGCTTATCTGACCGTAAAGAGTGTCCCAATCTGGTTTACCTTCAGTTGTTCCCAGCTTAGCAGATGGTGTTTTTCCTGATGCTTCCGTTATTTTTTGTAATAAAAGCTGCTTCTCCTCCATAGTCTCTTGCAATGATTTGATCTTCTGCGACAAGCTATAATACCTTTTTATATTATTATCATAGCGGGTTATCTCATTCTCCTGATCGGTGCTATCCCTTTTTTTGCTAGCGATTAATTCAATTTTAGCATTTACTGGCGCAGCGGAAGTTCTTTCAATTTTCAGCAAGGAATCTCTGGTCTTGTTAACAAGATCGAAATTCTCCTTTGTTACAAGACTGGAACCAAAATATTTACTTCTTAAAACAGATTCAACTCCCGTTATCTCATCTCTGATTTGATTGGTCAATGATTTTAGCGAGTCAATATCGGCTGTAAGAATAGACTTTTGAACAATTTTTTCATTTTGACAATTTGCGGAAATGGTCGTAATGAATACATTTATAAATATCGGAATAAGTATGCGCAACAGCTTCATAAATTAATTACATTTAAGTTGCGGTAACATTTTTTTCGCTTCGATCATAGCTTTTGGCAGATCGGACAATATTGGTCCTGCCCGGTTACGCAGGTATAGATAATCGGTAGCAATACCAGGCAGTAAACGATCGAGCTTAGCCTTTGCAATTTCCTTAATCTGAATTTCGGCTATGGTTTTGACTCCATTCCAGAACTTCTTGGTAACCCTACAGTATTCACTGATTAGGTTCAGCCGGTATAGCAGTTTATTTCTAAAAACAGAAAGGCTGGGATCTTTTTCAACAAACTGAAGACTCGTAGTCAAATCATTTTTACATAATTCAGTAGAGTCACTTGAATAATTCTTCCCAAGGATTTCAGACGCGCTTTGACAGGACCTGAATACATGGCTAAGATTTTTAATTCTCGCTATCGCATCGCGCGCATCTGCATGCAGATCATTATTCCCGGCAACCATGTTGGCAAATTGCTCATAATCTTTAGCTGTGTTATAGTCCATCCTGCCTGTATCGGATAGCAACAGGTTAACCCTTTTATTTAATTCTTGAGTAACAAATTCCCGGGCTACCGTATACTCACCCCCGGCATCTGATATTTTTTTATAACGTGAATAATACTGATCATACATATCTTTTTCAACCGAATTGACCAGGCTATCACGGGAGTTGACAGAATTGGAGAAACCCAGTTGAGTTTTTATTTTAGTAAGACTGTCTTCAAGACTTTTAATCGTTTTTTCAAGCTGCGGAATAGCCTTCTCTGCCATTTCGGCTTCTTTGCTCCGGTCCTTTATTATTTTACTATTTTTAGAAAACTTTCGGTCTAATTCCTGTAAACGCTGATAATATTTACCCGAGTCGGCTTGTATTCGTCTAAGCTCGTTAATTTCCTCGGTTTTTTCAGTGAGGGTTTGAAGATAACCTTGTTTGTTCCGCAATTCCAGTCTTAGCTCTTTTTCATCCTGTAACAACTTCTTTTTCTCATTTTCAAGAGCGGCCAAGGCTGGATCACTTTGCGACTGCAGCGAAGTAAACCATACCATTGCGAAAAAAAATGATACTATTTTTTTAACTCCGCACATAGTATGAATCAGGTTTATTTTAATTGGTGGAATTTGCCGTCTGACATATTTTATAATAATAAGTAAATTTCCGATAGTTTGAATTTTCATCAAACGCGTACTGACAATCCCTATAGCCATCGGCTTTCAGCAATTCCATAGTTAAACCCAGCTTCTGGTGGCCGGACAGATCAGCCTCAGCTTTACGAACAGCGCTTATCACAGACCCGTTTGAAGACAAAAGAGCATCGGATCTGATACCTGCGAGACGGGATTGATAGGAAGAAGTTGTTCCGGATGCATAAGGACTATTGGTCACATACGACTGTACGTTACCGGTTAAGGAAGCACCCGACTGAAATAGCTGCAAACTGTTTCGCAGCTTCCCGCTGCGCTCCGGCTGGAAATTGGAAGGGAATTCATTCCGAAACTCATCCAGTAAGGCAGCAGCTCCTGTACTTTGAAGCGGCTGGCTGCGGCAAAATCGTTCGGCAGCTTTTGCAACGGTCTCATAATAAGTGGAAGTAAGCAGTCGCTTCAGCGCCTCCTGTTCCTTCATGTTGATTAATTGCCGGGGCCTGGCCTGGAAGGCCTGACTGATCTCAGTTTTAATGGCCCGGTAAGCGGCGACATTCCATTCCGCCTTTTCAAGCGTATCAATTCGTCGGCGAATGCGAATGAAATTCGGATTATCAGACTTAAATCCCTCATCCGAAGAATCTCCACCGCCGAGCCTAGTGAAAAGGAAAAAAAACCCTCCCACTATAACGATCAGTCCGAATAGCAAAATCAGTTTACGAGATGGTGGCATTGGGGGTATTTGATATTTAACTTATGTTCAGTTCTCTTTAGCAT
>Ga0194131_10007403_pt1 | contig 14793 bp, 16 predicted proteins | sample TA2KigO120mmetaG_FD_148631 | JGI IMG/M metagenome (GOLD analysis project Ga0194131, IMG submission 148631) | Freshwater microbial communities from Lake Tanganyika, Tanzania - TA2015053 Kigoma Offshore 120m | ecosystem: Environmental > Aquatic > Freshwater > Lake | place: Tanzania: Lake... | reverse complement strand
TCTCAATTTCGAGTCGGAGGTGACAGCACTGCTAGCACTGTTTTCCTACGGCACAATCCCTTGTGGGGTCGGCATCTTACCTTGCCATTCTTGGTCCCTCCTGGAGCCCAAAAAGTCGCCCGCTCGACCTTGCAATCGTCGCCATATTACCTAAGTTTTTTTACTAACTAAGGTAATGTCCTATTTTTCCTCCAGTCTCCGAACGGCCGAGGCTTGGCGCGATTTCGAACTTTCGCCAGCCCGACATCTTGCGGAGGCAAAACCAGTTGCGGGAATTGCGGAAATTGCGGGAATCCCCCGCGCCGCCAGTCGGACTATCGCCGCTCGAAGTCGATGCGCTCGTCGACCGGCAGGCCGAGCAGGTGGCGGCGCAGGCAGTCGAGTGCGAGCTCGACGGCGCCGGCGCGCACCCAGTCGCGGCCGCCGATCAGGCGGGCCTGGCGCATCTTCGTGCCGGCCTGGTCGGCGACGGCGATGAAGATCGTGCCGCCGAGATCGGGCCGATCGGCGCCCTCGTCCATGGCGATCAGCAGGGCGAGCGCCTGGCTGGCTCGGCTCTGCTGGCGCAGATTCTCGGCGACGCGGCGCGCCGCCTCGGGCGAGAGTTCCGCGATGCCGAACTCGGCCGGCTGGCGCGCTACCACGCCGCGCTTGAAGATCTTGTCGGCGCCGGCCTGCGGCGCGAGCCGTGCCGCGAGATGGCCGCCGCTCACCGTCTCGGCGGTGGCGAGGGTGAGGCCGCGCGTCTGCAGAGCCTGCAGCACCACGCCTTCCAGCGACTGGTCGTCCTCGGCGACGATGAAGTTGCCCAGCCGCCGGCGCACTTCGGCCTCGACCGGGGCGAGCCGCGCGGCGAGCTCGGCCTCGCTGTCGCCGCGTGCTGCAAGCTTGGTCTCCAGCTCGGGGTAGTGCGCCTGGAAGCCGAGCTTGATGCTGCCGTCCTGGAAGGCGGCGATGTCGCCCAGCATGGCGTCGGCGCGCGATTCGCCGATGCCGAAGGAGTGGAAGCGCTTCAGCCTGGTGACCCCGGTGATGCCACCCAGCTTCAGGAGCCGCGGGATCACCTGCTCGTCCAGCATGCGGCGCATCTCGCGCGGCACCCCGGGCGTGAAGAAGAAGCGGGCGTTGCCGATGGTGACGGCGAAGCCGCAGGCCGTGCCGATCGGATTGTCGATGAACTCGGCATCCTGCGGCAACATGGCCTGCTTCTTGTTGTTGGGCGGCATGACGCGGCCGCGCCGCGCATAGGACTCCTCCATGCGCGTCATCCAGTAGTCCGACAGCACCAGCGGCACGCCGCAGGCCTCGGCGGCGACCTCCTGCGAGAGGTCGTCGACGGTGGGCCCCAACCCGCCATTGACGATCACCGCGTCGGCCCGCTCGCCGGCCTGGCGGAAGGCCTGCAGCAGGGCGGCGCGATCGTCGCCCACCGTGGTGCCCCAGTGCACGGTGAGCCCGACTTCGCCCAGCCGGCGCGCCATGTGGCTGTAGTTGGTGTTGATGGTCTTGCCGGTCAGGATCTCGTCGCCGGTACACAGGATTTCTACGCGCATGGGTCTCCTTGGGCGGCGGATGATGCCCCAACCGCCGGCCGCGGTCACCGGTCGGCAGTACGGCCAGTCACGAACAGGAAGGCGAGCGGTGCGGTGAGCATCGGCACCAGAGTCATGAGATGAAAGGCATTGATGTAGCCGACCATGCTCGCCTGGCGCTGGATTTCGGCGGCGAGGCGGGCCTGCACATGGCTCTCGCCGAGATGGCCGAGGGCGCTCATCCAGGGAGCGATGAGATCGCGGGTGAAGACGGTGATGGCGCTGCTGAGATTTACGTTTGCCTCGGCCGCCGAATGGGTGAACACGACCAGAATCATCGAGACGAACACGCTGCTGCCCAGCATGCGGGTCAGCGAGAAGATGGCGTTGCCCTGGGTGAGCAGGCGCTTGGGCATGGTCGAGAAGGCGAGCACCGCCATCGGCGTGTAGCACAGGCCGAAGCCGAAGCCGTGCAGGACGTTGCTCCACATCACGTCGTTGCGGGTGAGGTTGATGTCGAGCGAGCCCATCCACATGCCGGCGACCGCCTGGATGGCGAGTCCGATGAACAGGCAAAGCCGCGGACTCAGCCGCGTCAGCTGCGCAACCACGAAGAACGAGCCGAAATTGCCGACCCCGCGCGCGGCGATCAGGTAGCCGATCAGCGAATCGGGATAGCCCTGCAGTTCCTGCAACAGCGGCGGGAACAGCACCATCGGTGCGTACTGCAGCATGCCCATGACCAGCGCGAGCGTGGTGCCGACCGCGAAATTGCGGTTGCGGAAGGTGGCGGGCTCGAACAGCGGGGCGCGCGTGGTCAGCACGTGGATGGCGAACATGGTGAAGAACAACACCGCCGCACCGAGCTCGATCACGGTCTCGGTCGATTCGAACCAGTCGTTGCGCTGGCCGCGGTCGAACAGGAGCTGGGTGGCGGCGATCGCGATGGCGATGAAGACGAAGCCGGTATGGTCGAAGCGCGCCGCCGTGCCCTTCTCCTGGTCGCTCAGCGCCGCCAGCACGCTGACGAGCGCCAGCAGCCCGAGTGGCAGGATGAGGAAGAAGCTCCAGCGCCAGCTCAGATACTCGGCGATCAGGCCGCCGAAGGTCGGGCCGAGGATCGGACCCATCACGCCACCCACGCCCCACATCATGATGATGAAGGGATGCTGGCTGCTATGGAACGAGGCGAGCAGGATGGTCTGGCCCATGGGGAAGATCGGCGCGCCGAACGCCCCCTGCACGACGCGCAGCGCCAGCAACCCCTCCAGCGAATCGACCAGGCCGCACAGCATGGAAGCCACGGTGAAGCCGCTCACCGCCAGCGCCATCAGGGTGCGCCAGCCCAGGGTCGCGGCCAGCCAGCCGGTGAGCGGCGTGGCGATGGCGGTCGCCACCAGGTTGAAGGTGAGGACCCAGGAGATTTGCTCCTGAGTCGCCGACAGCGCGCCTTTGAGCTGGGGCAGGATAACGGTGGCGCTGGTCGCGGTGAGCCCGAACAGGATCGTCGTGAACTGAACCGACAGCAGGATCAGCCACTGCCGGGCCGAGATGGATCCCATGCCGCGATGCTATGGTGCATGCCCCGTCGGGAAAAGCGCTCGTGCATGCACGGAGCGCTGATCTGCCCAGCGATACGGCACGACCGCCGTCGCGCCGGACTTTAGGAAGGAGATACCGATGACTGCCCTCTCATCCGACCTGCGCGAGGCGTTGGCCAAGGTCGGCACCTCGACCTTGACCGGCGTGCTGAACCGCCGCGGGCTTCGCAGCATGACGCTGTTCGACGTCTGGCCGCTCAGGCCCGAGCAGCCGCGCATGGTCGGCGTCGCCTTCACCATGCGCTTCATTCCGTCGCGCGAGGACAAGGATGGACCCAACTCGAAGGAGCGCAGCATGATCCAGCCCAAGGCGATGGAGGAATGCCCGCCCGGCCATGTCCTGATGATCGATTCGCGCGGCGATTCGCGCGCGGCGTCGGCGGGCGACCTCTATGTCGGCCGGCTGAAGGCGCGCGGGGCGGCGGGCATCGTCACCGACGGCGGCTTTCGCGATACCGACGGCGTGTTCAAGACCGGCCTGCCGGCCTATCACCGCCGGCCGTCCTCGCCGCCCAGCCCGATCGTCCACCGTCCGATCGACCTGCAGCAGCCGATCGCCTGCGGCGGCGTCGCGGTCTATCCCGGCGACATCGTGGTCGGCGACCGCGATGCGGTGCTGGTGATCCCGGCCGACATCGTCGAAGCGGTCGCCGAGGAGGCGCTCGCCACCTACCACTACGAGGAGTTCTGCGAGGCCGAGGTGGCGCGCGGCCGGCCGCTCACCGGTCTTTTTCCAGTAGCCGGCGAGCAGGCCAAGCGCGACTACGAGGAGTGGAAGAAGCGCGGCGGCAAGGCCTGACCGTCAGCGATACTGCGCCATCCATCGGCGGTCGATGTGGTCCTTCCAGCGCCACACCCAACGACCTTCGACTGCCCACCAGCCGCGCGTGGCGACGGCGCGGCCGTCGCCGGTGCCGATGATGGCAAGATGGCGGCGCTGCGGCACGAAGGGCAGCGGCGCCTCGCCGGCGAGGGCGCGGGCGAGGTTGGCGGCAAGCGGCGGGCCCTGGCGCACGGCGTAGACGCCGGCTTTGGGTCGGCGATGGTCGAGCACCGTGGCGCAGTCGCCGGCGGCGAAGATGCAGGGATCGCCCGGCGAGCGCAGCGTCGCTTCGACTGCGAGGAAGCCCTGCTCGTCGAGCGGCAGGCCGGTCGCGGCGAACCATGGCGCAGGTGCGGCCTGGGTGACCATGAAGACCGCGTCGGCCTCGAGGGAGGCGGCATCCTGCAGCCGCACGCCGTCTCGCTCGATGGCGATCGCGGTCGTGTGCTCGTGCAGGGCAATGCCGCGGCGCTTCAGGATGGCGCGCAAACGGCGCCGTGCGGCAGGCGCGTGGCCGGGCAGAATCTCGTCTCGGGCGATGAGGGCGATCCGCAGGGTCGCGTCCTTGGCGATCGAGCGCAGGCGATGATCGATCGCAAGGGCCAGCTCCACGCCGCCCGCGCCGCCGCCGATCACGGCGATGGCGAGCGGCCCGCGCCTGGTCCGCGCCTGGTCGAGGAAAGCGAGCCAACGCCGGCCCAGCTCGGCGATCGGCTTGACCGGGATCGCCCATTGCGCCGCGCCGCGAATGGCGTCGAGGTTCGGGGCCGAGCCGACATCGATCGACAGCAGGTCGTAGTCGACCGCTTGTTTGTCGACGAGCAGCACGCGACGTCGGACGCGGTCGAGCCCGATCGCCTCGCCGTGGATCAACTCGATGCCGCGCGCGGCGCAGAGCTTGGCAAGGTCGATGTGGCAGTCGGCGAAGCTGTAGTGGCCGGCGACGAAGCCCGGGATCATGCCCGAGTAGGGCGTCTGCACGTCGCGCGCGACCAGGGTGAGACGCGCGCCGGGTGGCCGCTGCTCGCCCAACAGCTTCAGCACATGGACGTGGGCATGGCCGCCCCCGACCAGCACGGCACGCATTTTCCGGCCCCTGGAAGAAATTCGATAAGTGTAGTATATCAGCTAATTAAATCAATTTCTTTCAGTGATTTCGGAGCCTGATATGGCGCTCACTACGGGCCCGTCGGTCGACCTCTCGACCTCTGCCCTCAGCCAGCCGCGCTCGGTCTGGGCGCCTTCGCTGCCATTGGTGTTGGGCCTGGTGATGTTCCTCGGCCTGAACAGCTCCAATGGCCTGCCGCTGCTCTCCGACCCCGACACCCATTGGCACATCGCGGTCGGCGACTGGATCCTGGCGCAACTCGCCGTGCCGACGACCGACAGTTTCTCCTTCACCTTCGCGGGCCAGCCCTGGATCGCCAAGGAGTGGTTGTCGCAGGTGGTGATGGCGCTCGCCTTCGACCTTGCAGGCTGGGGTGGCGTGACGGCGCTCGCCGCGGCGGCATTTGCCGCGACCTTCGCGCTGATGCTGCGACTGCTGCTGCGCGACATCGCGCCTCTGCCGGCGCTGCTGTTCACGCTGGCCGCCGTCGTCATGACGGCGCCGCACTTCCTGGCGCGGCCCTTCGTGTTCGCGCTGCCGCTCGCTCTGATCTGGATGGACGGGTTGGTGCGCGCGGTCGAGGAGCGACGTGCACCCGAGCCCGGCCTGCTGCTGGTGATGCTGCTGTGGGCCAATATGCATGGCGGCTTCACGCTCGGCCTGGTGCTGGCTGGCGCCTTCGCGCTCGAAGCCCTGGTGACAGCGCAGGACGGCGCCGAGCGTCGGGCACAGTTCATCGCCTGGGCAAAGTTCGGCCTCGGCGCCCTGTTGGTCGCCTGCGTGACGCCCTACGGCCCCGAATCGATCCTGGTGACGCTGCGCATCTTCGGCCTGGGCGAGGCGCTGGGCTTGATCGCCGAATGGCGCTCGCCCGACTTCCAGAACCAGCGGGCGCAGGAGCTGGTGCTGCTGATAGCGCTCTATCTCGCGCTGTCGCGCGGCGTGAAGCTGCCGCTGATCCGCGTGCTGGTGGTGATCGGCCTGTTGCACATGTTCCTGAGCCACGCTCGCAACGCCGAACTTTTGGCCCTGCTGGCGCCGCTTGCCGTCGCGCCAGTGCTGGCGCGCCAGTTCCCGGCGGTCGCCGCCGACCCCGACGCAGTCGGTCGCCTGAATGGCCTGGCGCGGCCCGCCGGTCGCGCTGCGGTGGCGTTGTTCGTCGCGGTCGGCGGCATCATGGCGGCCATCGTGACCGGGTTGGGTGGCGTCGCGCCGCCCGCCGCCAACATGCCGGCAGGCGCCGTCGCCTTCGCGCGTGAAGCCGGGCTCGAGGGTCGCGTCTTCAACTTCTACGGCTATGGCGGCTATCTCATCCGCGAAGGCGTGCCGACCTATATCGACGGCCGCGGCGAACTGTTCGGTGGGCCGTTCATCAAGCGCTATGTCGAGGCGTCGAACTTGCGCGGCGAGGAGTCGTTCGAGACGCTGCTCAAACGTGAGCATATCGACTGGACGCTGCTGCCGCGCCTGCAGCCGGCCAATCAACTCTTGGCGCGGCTGCCCGGCTGGCGGCGCGCCTACGAGGACGACGAGGCGATGATCTTCGTGCGCGAGCGCAACGGTCGTTAGACCCTGAGTAGAATCCAGGTGCAGGTGGCGAGGGCACAAAGCCGGCCCGCCTCGGTGTAGAGTGCGGTGCCGGAATAGAGCTTGCGGCCGTCCTCGCCGATCTTCCAGCCGACCACGGCGCAGCGCTCGCCGACCTTGGGCGGGTCGATCACCTTGGCGGTCATGCGGCCGGTGAGGGCAGGGCGGAAGTCGTCGGGATCCTGAGCGGCAAAGGCACCGGGACAGTCGAGGGTGCCCCACACGAACTCGGGCCGGATGCGGCCTTGGCCGTCGGCGTGATTGGCGTGCGGCAGGTAGCAGGAGAGCGAGTAGCCGGGTTGCGGCCCGGCCGTGCCCCAGACGCGCAGGCCATCGCCCACGGCGCGGGCGCGGCCGCACACTACGCAGTGGCTGAATTCGCTGTCACCCGGCGAGCCGCCTTCCTCGCCGCGGCGCATCACCTCGGTCCAATCGGTCGGCGCCGACGGCGGCGCGAGATGCGCGACCGAACCCGCTCTGGCCTCGCAAATCAGCGTTTCGCCATCGCGCAGCATCAGCGCTTCGTTCGCGCGCGCCACCTGCAGCGACCGGCCGATCGGCGTCGGCGCGCGCAAAGTGATCTCGACGGTGCCGTCGCCGCCGAACGCCTGGGTGTACCGCGCCGCCAGCAGACCACCGACGTAGCCACCGTTGCCCGAGAGCCGGGGGCCGTTGAAACGCGGCTCGATGATGATCGTGTCGTCCACCGGAACTCCTTTGCGGCGCGGACCTTGCCGCCGGTCGGCGGCCGATGCAAGGGTGCGCCGGATGAGCCGGTGGGTGCCCTGGGCGCTGGTTGCGTTGTGTTTCGCCATGGGCGTGGCGAGCCGCTCGGTCAGCGATGTGTTCGTGGTCTTCGTGCCGGCACTGCAGGACCACTTCGAAGCGAGCCGCAGTGCGGTCACGGTGATCTACAGCTTCGCGCTCCTGAGCAGCATCGGCTCGCCGCTGGCCGGCTGGATCGCCGATCGGTTTGGCCTGCGCGCCCTGACGTTGATCGGGCTGGCGGCTGCTTGCCTCGGCACGGCCAGCGCCTCGTTCGCAGACGAGCTGTGGCAACTCTACCTCGGACTGGGCCTGCTGCTGGGCTTTGGCGGCGTGGCGCTGGGCGCGGTGCCGAACTCGATCATCATCGGCCGTTGGTTCCCGGCGCGGCGGCTCGGCGTGGCGATGGCGGTTGCCTGGTCGGCGGCGGGCGTCGGTGTCATGGTGCTGCTGCCGCTCGCCCAGCACCTGATCGCTCACGACGGCTGGCGGCAGGCCTACCGCGTGTTGGCGCTGCTGAGCGCCGTTCTGCTGCCATTGGTGCTGCTGCTGCCGTGGCGGCGCATCGAGGCCGGCGCTCCGGGTCTTGCCCGCGCCCGCGCCGCGGAGACGCGCGGCCCGACCATTGCCGAGGCGGTGCGTGACTGGCCGTTCTGGGCGCTCACCTTTTCGTACGGCATGACCTCGCTCGGCATCTTCTCGCTGTTTCCTCAAGTGGTTGCGTACCTTTTGGAGCGCGGCGTGGATGGCGGCTATGCCGCTCGGGCGTTGGCCGTCGCCGGCGTGCTGACGCCGCTCGGCATGATCGGCTTCTCGTGGCTCGCCGACCGTGGCGGCCGGCGACTGGCCGCATTGCTCGCCTATGGCTGCTCGATCCTGGGCGTCGCTGCGCTCGCCCTGGTGAACGGCGCGGACGATACGGCTTGGCTGTGGCTTTACGTGTTGCTGTTCGGCGCCAGCATGGGCTCGCGCGGGCCGATGATCTCGACCCTGGCGACATTGCGCTATCGCGGTGCGCATTTCGGCCGCATTTTCGGGCTGATCAGCGCCGGGCCCGGCGTCGGCGGCTTCCTCGGAGCCTGGATCGGTGGCCTGCTGTACGACTGGACTGGCGACTATGCCGCCGTGATGCTGTTCGCCGTCATCTCGCTGGCGCTCGCCGCGGCGGCGTTGGGCGCCGAAGCGGGCGCGCGCGAGCGTCTCAGCGTCTAGGCCGGCAGGACGGTCGAGTGGACCAGGTTGGCGACTTGGTCGAGTCGCTTGCCGCGCCAGGGGAAAGCTGCGGCAGCGCCGACCAGCGCCGCAACGTCCATGACGGGTCGTCCTCGGACGGCGATGTTGCCGTTTGACGGCACCGGGCTGAACCCCACATCGACATGTTGTGTTTTGGCGAAACCTTGCCACAATGCGCGCCATGTCCGACCGGTGCTTCGACCGAATCGACTTCCCGAGTAGTCCCTCTCGACGGCCGCGGGGCTAGCCGTGACGCTGGGCTTGGAATCCTGTCACGCGCTGGTGCTCAACGCCGATTTCCGGCCCTTGTCGTATTTTCCGCTGTCGATCTGGTCCTGGCAGGACGCGGTGAAAGCCGTGTTCCTCGATCGTGTCAGCGTGATCTCCGAGTACGAGCGCAAGATCCACAGCCCCAGCTTCGAGATGCGGCTGCCGAGCGTCATTGCGCTCAAGGAATATGTGCCGGCGGCGCGGCGGCCGGCTTTCACGCGGTTCAACGTCTTCCTGCGTGATCGCTTCCACTGCCAGTATTGCGCCGGCAACTTCGCCACCAACGAGCTCACCTTCGACCACGTGGTGCCGAAGTCGCGCGGCGGCCGCACGTCGTGGACCAACGTCGTGACGGCGTGCAGCCCGTGCAACCTGTTCAAGGGCAACCGGCTGCTGCGCGAGTCCGGCATGATGCTGCAGCGCTATCCGTCGGAGCCGACGACGCTCGAGCTGCAGGAGAACGGCCGCGCCTTCCCGCCCGGCTACCTGCACGAGAGCTGGCGCGACTTCCTGTACTGGGACAGCGAGCTGGATCAGACCTAAAGCCGCGTCGACAACCAGATGGCGAGCCGCGAGCCGGCCTTGATGGCGGCGGTGAGTGGCATATAGGCGGGCGCTTGCTCGGCACCGGCGGCGAGCGCGGTGTCCTTGTGCTCGATCTCCTCGGCACGGAACTTCTCGATGGTGGCCCGCAGCGGCGCCTCGTCGTCGCCGAGTTCGGCCGCCTGCTTGGCGTAGTGCTCGTCGATCGTCTCCTCGATCGCCACGGTGCAGGCCATCGCCGCCTTGTCGCCCATCAAAGCCGTCGCCGCCCCGAGCGCGAAGCCCGCGACGTGCCAGAGCGGCGATAGCACCGTCGGCCGCACGCGGCGCTCGGCGAGCAGCCGGTCGAAGACCTTGTTGTGCTCGCGCTCGGCGCGCGCCATGGCGGCGATCTTGCGACCGGCTTCGCTGCCCTCCCGGCCGGTCCAGCGCAGGCCGGCGAGCTGGCCCTGGTAGATGCGTACCGCACCGAATTCACCGGCCTGGTCGACCCGGATGATGCGCTCGACCAGCGCGCGGGCGTCGGGGTCGCCGGGGTTGCGTCGCTCGCCGGTCGTCATCGCCGAGACCTTACCCAGCTGCCGACGCCGGAGGCGAGGATGAACGCGAGCGCGGTCGATAGGATGGCGTTCCAGCCGGCCATCGAGATGCCCCACAGCGACCACAGCGCCTGGTCGCAGCGAACCATCGGTGCGCCGAACAGGTACTTCTTGAGCTGCTCCGGCGTCAGCCCGCGTGGGATGTTGCCGGCGCAGGCCTGCGGGCCCGGCCACCAATGATACTCCACGCCGACATGGTAGGCGCCGATCGCCGCCGTGGCGAGCAGGGCGGTGATGGCGGTCAGCACGAACACCAGGGCCAGCCGCGGCCAAGCGAAGCTCGCCGCGGCGAGCAGCCCGACGGCGATCGCCGCCATGTGCGGCCAGCGCTGCCAATAGCACATCTCGCACGGCGGCAAGTTGACGACGTATTGGAAGTAGTAGGCGCCGCCCAGCAGCGCGCCGCTGCCGAGCACGGCGAGCAGGCCGAGCCGACTGGGGAGCGGAAAGCGTTCTATGGGCGTCATGGGTGTCTAGAACAAGTAGCGGAAAGCGACGAAGCCGCCGATCAGCGCAATCAAGAACAGCCAGGTGAGCAAGGTCAGGCGCCGCTCGATGAATGTGCGGATCGGCTCGCCGAATTTCCAGAGCAAGGCTGCCACGAGATAGAAGCGGGCGCCACGCGTCACAATCGACGCCCAGATGAAGGTAAAAAGGTCGAAATGCGCCGCCCCGGAGGCAATGGTCACGAGCTTGTAGGGGATGGGGGTAAGGCCTTTGATCAGGATGATCCAGGTGCCGTACTCGTCGAAGCCGGCGCGGAAGGCGGCAAGTCCCGCCTCCATGTGGTAGGCCTTGACCACCCAGTCGCCGATCGTCGCGAAGAAGTAGTAGCCGATGGCGTAGCCGAAGAGACCGCCCAGCACCGAGCTCACAGTGCACACGGCGGCGATGGTGAAGGCCTTGGCGCGATTGGCCAGCACCATCGGCACCAGCATCACGTCGGGCGGGATGGGGAAGAACGAGCTTTCCAGGAAGGAGACGACGGCGAGCGCAGGGATGGCGCGTGGGTGGGCGGCGAGCCGGATCACCCAGTCGTAGAGGCTGCGGAGCATGCGGAGCAGTCCCTAGCAGGGATGGCGCGCCTTTGGCAAAGCGCGCCAGAGACCGTCATTCGGCTGCCTGCTGCAGCCTGGTCGGCACCGGCTCGCCGGCGAGCAGGGCGGCGCGGGCGGCTTGGTACTCGGCGATCAGCCGCGCCACGATCTCGGCGGTGGGCGGCGCGTCGTGGATTTGGCCGACGCCCTGGCCGGCGCCCCAAATGTCGCGCCACGCCTTGGCCTTGGTGTTGCCGCCCGAGCCGAAATTCATCTTGCTCTTGTCGGCGACCGGCAGATCGTCGGGATCGAGACCAGCCGCCGCGATGCTGCGCTTCAGGTAGTTGCCGTGCACGCCGGTGAAGAGGTTGGTGTAGACGATCTCCTCGCCGTGTGAGTCGATGATGCATTGCTTGTTTGCCTCGGAGGCGTTGGCCTCCTTGGCGGCGATGAAGCGCGTGCCGAGATAGGCGAGGTCGGCGCCGACCGCCTGCGCCGCCAGCACCGAGGCGCCGTTGGCGATCGAGCCCGACAGCAAGAGGCAGCCGTCGTAGAACTGGCGCACTTCAGGCACCAGCGCGAAGGGCGACAGCTTGCCGGCATGGCCACCGGCGCCGGCGCAGACCAGGATCAGCCCGTCGACACCCGCCTGCAGGGCGCGCTTGGCGTGCTGGACGTTGGTCACGTCGTGGAACACCAGGCAGCCGTAGCGCTTGGCCGACTTCACCACATCGTCGGGCGCGCGCAGCGAGGTAATCTGAATCGGCACCTTGTACTTCTCACAGAGATCGATGTCGTGCTGCAGGCGGTCGTTGGAGCTGTGCACGATCTGGTTGACGGCGAACGGCGCCACTTTTTTGTCGGGATGCTTGGCCTTGTACTCCCTGAGCTCGGTCGTGATGCGCTGCAGCCAAGTTTCGAGCATTTCCTTGGGGCGCGCGTTCAGCGCCGGAAAGGAGCCGACGATGCCCGCTTTGCACTGCTCGATCACGAGGTCGGGGTTGGAGACGATGAACAGGGGGGCGCCGACCACCGGGATCGAAAGAGAGTCGCGCAGCAGTGCCGGAAGGGCCATCGGGGTTTTGCTCCTTGGGGACGAATCAGTGATCGACACCCGGTCGACGTAGCACGGGCCCGGCTACTTGAGCAGGGTGTGGGGGCCGCCTTTTTCGAGGGCGCGCTTGTATGCCGGCCGTGCTTGAACGCGCTCGACGAAGGTCTTGAGGCGGGGCAGCCGCCCTTCGAAACCGACGCGCGCGGCGGCGGCTTCGATCGGGAAGCTCATCTGCACGTCGGCTGCCGTGAAATCGGCGCCGGCGAACCAATCGCGACCCACCAGCTCGCTTTCGAGGAAGGCGAAGTGGTTGGTGATCTGCGGGCCGAGCAGCGCCTTGTCGGCGCCATTGGAGATCATGCGCGCTACCGGCCGCATTGCCCAAGGCACGCGCTGGGGCAGGCTGCTGAACACCAGCTTCATGAACAGGAGCGGCATCAACGAGCCTTCGGCGTAGTGCATGAAATAGGTGTAGCGCAGCCGCTCGGGCGTGCCGGGTGCCGGCGCGAAGCGGCCCTTGCCGTAGGCCTCGACCAGGTATTCGAGGATGGCGCCCGATTCGGCGATCGTCTTGTCGCCATCGGTGATGACCGGCGACTTGCCGAGCGGATGGACGGCGCGCAGTGCTTCCGGCGCCTGCATGGTCGGCAGGCGCTTGTAGGGCTTGATGTCATAGTCGAGCCCTAGCTCCTCGAGCATCCACAGGATGCGCTGTGAGCGCGAGCTGTCGAGATGATGGACCGTGATCATGACAGGGTCCCCGGCCGCCAATTGCCATGGAACCCGGCCGGCACGCGGCTCGACAGATGAGCGAGCGCCACCGGGCCCTTGGCGATGTCGGTCGCCTCGAACACCGCGAGGTCGCTGCGGGCTTCCTCGGCGCGGTAGATCACGCTCAGCACCCAGCCGTCGCCCTCGGCAGCGTTGTCGGCGCGTGGCACGAACACCGGCTCGCCGAAACGATCGTCGTCGCCTGCGCTCCAGGTGGCGTTGCGGCCTGTCTTGAGGTCGTAGTGCGTGATGCCCTCCGAGCGCCGCACGCCCGCCTCGGTGATGTTGCCCGACACGATCCAGCCGTGGCGGTAGTCGCTCATGCAGAAGCGTTCGTCGAAGCGCGGAAATTCACCGGCGCGATCGTCGAGTTGCTCCTCCTTGAAAGTGTTCGCCTGGCCCCTTGGATCGAAGGTCCAGCGGAACAGTCGGGCCGCGGGCGGCGTCTTGGTCGAGGGTGAGCCGTCGGGCAGCGGGAACAGCGGCGCCACGTCGTACTTCATGACGTCGATCACGACCCGGCCATCGGTCGTCTCGAAATGATTCATGGGATGGAAGACGTAGCAGGCCGGCGCCGTCACCCACTTGGTCTCGGCCACCGTGCCATTGCGCGGGATGAAGGCGATGTGTGTTCCCTTGTCGGGCTCCCAAGCGAATGGCGGCTTGCCGCTCATCGCGCGCTCCATCGACGAGGTGAGGGGGAAGATCGGCACGACGATCCAGTTTCGCGTCACGGCGAAGTCGTGGATCATGCTGGGAAACGGCCCGTCGAGAATCTCGGCGCGCGTCACCTTGCCGTCGGCGGTCACGCTCTGCACGCTCACTTCCTTGGTGAATCGTCCCTTCGCCGAGTAGCCGAAGAACACCATCTCGCCGGTCTCGGGATCGAGCTTGGGATGGGCGGTGAACGGCCCGCACAGCTTGTCGCCGAAGGTCTCGTAGCCGCCCTTGGGCCCGACCGGCATCAAGCTCGCAGGATCGAGCGAGAACGGCGCGTGTGCTTCCTCGAGCGCCAGAAGCTTGCCGCCGTGCCAGACGATGTTGGTGTTGGCGATGGTCGAGTTCAGCGCCATCACGCGCGGGTCGGTGTAGCGTGGGTTGCCGAACGTGCCCGACAGGCCTTCGCCCTCCTTGTTCTCGATCTCCCACTTGGGCGTGCGCACCCAGCGGTTTTTATAGGCGACGTTGCCGTTCTCGACGTGGAAGGCGTGGATCATGCCGTCGCCGCCGAACCAGTGGTACGGCCCTCGCGGCGCGAATTGCGGGTTGGGTCCGTTGCGGTAGAGCGTGCCGCACAGCTCCTTCGGCACCTCGCCGGTGATGTGCAGATGGGCGGCGTCCGCCTCGGTGTTCACCGGCGCGAAGTAGCCGCGCAGGAAGGGGTTGTCGGTCGGGAAGGCTTTCGCCATAGCGGCACTCCTGCTGGTCCGAGATAAGGGTAACGCTGTGTACCTAACGCAGGCTATCAGTACACACTGTTTCCCGCAAGAGGATTCGGGCCGCTATTGGCAGTCGCTGCGCCGTCATTGACGCCTGCCGATGCGGCGGCGAGATTGCCGCGACCGGGCGAGGTGGGGAGGATCGTTTGGCAACGACGGTATCATTCGAGCCAATGGTGTTCTTCGGGTCGGACCCCAGGCTGCAGTCTCAGTTCGGTAACCGCCAGAACGATCGTCTTCGCATCGACAACCTACCAGAGGGCTACCACCGGGTCTTGTATGGGCCGCACGCTACCCTGCTGCCGGATCACTATCGTTTCGAGCTGGTGTTCGATGTGGAGACACCTAGAGCACTTTCCCCGAAACGAGAGTCGGAGGGGATTCCTTTGGGCTGAGAAGCATGATTCGATTCCTCGGCGAAACCGGAGGGA
>Ga0194131_10007400_pt1 | contig 14796 bp, 13 predicted proteins | sample TA2KigO120mmetaG_FD_148631 | JGI IMG/M metagenome (GOLD analysis project Ga0194131, IMG submission 148631) | Freshwater microbial communities from Lake Tanganyika, Tanzania - TA2015053 Kigoma Offshore 120m | ecosystem: Environmental > Aquatic > Freshwater > Lake | place: Tanzania: Lake... | reverse complement strand
GGGCTTGCCGATGCGCAGATTGTCGCCGATCGACCGGTAGAACATGGTGCTGTCCTGGAACACCACGCCGATGTTGCGGCGAAGCGCGTCGAGCTTGATGTCGCGGTGATCGACGCCGTCGATGCGGATCGCGCCCGACTGGGCGTCCCACATGCGATGCAGCAGCGACAGCGCCGTGGTCTTGCCCGCGCCGGTCGGCCCGACCAGCGCCACGGTGGCGCCGGCCGGCACCTTCAGCGACAGATGGACCAGCGCCGGCCGCTTGCCGTCGTAGGAGAAGTTGATGTCGTCGAACTCGACCTCGCCCTTGGCGCGGCCGATGTCGATGCCGTTGGGATTGTCGGGCACCGTCGACTGCGAGTCCAGCACGCGGAAGAAGTCGCCGAGCGCCGGCATCTGGAAGAAGACGCGGCTGACGAAGCCCGACGCCTGGTCCATGCGCCCGATCAGCATGGTGGCGAAGCCCATGAAGCTCACGATCTCGCCGACGCTCGCCTCGCCCTGAGTATAGAGCCAGGTGCCGAGCACGAAGATCAGGATCACGGTGATGGTCGAGGCGGCGCGTGTCATGACCGACAACAGCGCCCACCAGTTCAGCACCGGAAACTGCGCCGCCAGCGTCTCGCGCATGATGCGGTGCATTTCGCCGGCTTCGGCGCCCAGCCGCAGGAAGCTCTGGATGAGGTGGATGTTGCCCAGCGCATCGCCCGCTCGGCTCGCGAGCTGGCTGTGGAACTCCTCGACCTGGTGCTGCAGGCGGTCGGTTCGGCTCACCACCCAGGCATTGGCGACGGCGAAAAACACGATCAGCACGATCAGCAGCGAGCCCAGCCGCCAGTTCATGAACAGGCTGAGCGGCAGCATGATGAACAGGGCGACGAAGGTCGCGAGGTTTTCGCGGAAGAACGACAGCCAGATGCCGAACAGATGGTCGGAGCCGGTCAGCATGATCTTGAGCAGCCGCCCGGAATGCTGACCGTGATGGAAGGCGAAGGGCAGCACCAGCACGTGCTCGAAGAAGGTCGCCATGGCGCCGAGCCGGCGGCGATGAGCCATGCGGTCGGCCTGCAGGGAGACGATGATGTTGGCCCCGAGTCCGCCCAGTCCGACGGCGGCCCAAAGCAACAGCACTTGGCCGGCCTCGCGCCACAAGATTTCGGCGGGCTTGTCGCGCGCCGTGCTCAGCAGGTCGACGACCTTGCCGAACAGCACCGGTTCGTAGAATTGCAGCGCCGCCACCGCGACGTTGGCCAGCGCCAGGGCGATGGCGAGCCCGCGCTCGGCGCGCAGCAGCCCGATCACCCGACCGTAGACGCGGAAGAATTCCATGGGCTAGGCAGACGCCCCGGCGATCCTGTCATCCTGAGCGCAGCGATGGATCTCATGCCGGCGGCAAGCGGCGATGAGGTCCTTCGCTGCGCTCAGCACGACAAGAAACGGCATTTCCTTCAGCCCGCCCGCTGCTCGCCGAGGAAGCGCTCGACGGTGCGCACGAAAAAGCTGACGCCGAACGGAATCGCCATGTCGTTGAAGTCGTAGCGCGGATTGTGCAGGTTGGCGGCACCCGGGCCGCCTCCGTTGCCCAGCATGACCATGGCGCCCGGTACCTTCTCCAGCATGTAGGAGAAATCCTCCGCGCCCATGGTCGGCCGGGCGTCGCCGCGCACCGATTGCTCGCCGCAGACATCGGCTGCGACCTCGAGCGCGAAGCGCGTGCGCGCCGCGTCGTTCACCGTCGGCGGGTAGCCCGGCCGATGCTCGATCTCGATCTTGACGCCGTGCATCTGCTCGGCGCCGCGGCAGATCTCCTGGATGCGGCGCTGCACCATGGCGCGGTTGTCCGGCGTGGTGGTGCGGGTCGTGCCGCCGATATGCACGTCGGCCGGGATGACGTTGTAGGCCGAGCCCGACTTGAAGAAGCCGACCGTGACCACCGCGGCATCGAGCGGATCGACGTTGCGGCTGACGATGGTTTGCAGGGCGAGCACGATGTTGGCGCCGACCACCATGGGATCGACGGCAAGATGCGGATGCGCGGCATGGCCGCCTTTGCCGGTGATGCGGATGTCCCAGCGGTCGGCCGCCGCCAGCAGCGGGCCGGGCTTGGTCACGATATGGCCGAGCGCCACGCCCGGCTTGTTGTGGATGGCGAACACCGCATCGCACGGAAACTTCTCGAACAGCCCGTCGGCGATCATGGCGCGGGCGCCGCCGCCGCCTTCCTCGGCCGGCTGGAAGATGAAGTGCACCGCGCCTTCGAAGTCGCGCTTCTCGCTCAAGAGCTTGGCCGCGCCCAGCAGCATGGCGGTATGGCCGTCATGGCCGCACGCATGCATGCGGCCGGCATTCTGCGAGCGATGCTCGAAGTCGTTGGCCTCGTCCATCGGCAGGGCGTCCATGTCGGCGCGCAGGCCGATCGAGCGCAGCGAGTTGCCCTTGCGCAGCGTGCCGATCACGCCGGTCTTGCCCAGCCCGCGCGTCACTTCGAGGCCCCATTCCTGGAGCCTGGCCGCGACGATGTCGGACGTCCGCGTCTCCTCGTAGGCAAGCTCGGGATGGGCGTGGATGTCGCGGCGGATGGCGGCAATCTCGCCCTGGATCTCGAGCGAACGCGGCAGAACGGGCATCGGGCACTCCAGCGGAAGGCCAAGTTGGAAGACGAGGCATCTTAGCGCAAAGTGGCGCCATGTTGTCTCTTCAGGAAGTCGAAGCGGCGGCGACCGCCGTCTACGCCGCCATGCCGCCTACCGCACAATATGCCTGGCCGCTGCTCGCGCGGCGCACCGGCTGCGAGGTCTGGGTCAAGCACGAGAATCATACGCCGACCGGCGCCTTCAAGGTGCGCGGCGGCCTGGTCTATATGGAGCGGCTGAGGCGCCGCGAGCCCACGTTGCCCGGCGTGGTCAGCGCCACTCGCGGCAACCACGGCCAGAGCATCGCCGTCGCCGCCGCGCGGGTTGGCATCCCCGCCACCATCGTCGTACCGCAGGGCAATTCGGTGGAGAAAAATGCCGCCATGCGCGCCTTCGGTGCCGAGCTGATCGAAGCCGGCCATGACTTCGATGCTGCCCGCGAGGAAGCCCGGCGGCTGGCGAGCGCGCGCGGCCTCGCCATGGTGCCGTCGTTCCATCGCGACCTGGTATGCGGCGTGGCGACCTATGCCTTGGAACTGTTCCGTGCCGCCCCATCCCTCGACACCGTCTACGTGCCGATCGGCCTGGGCTCGGGCATCTGCGGCGTGATCGCCATGCGCGACGCGCTCAGCCCGGCGACCAAGGTGGTGGGCGTGGTATCGACCGAAGCCAACGCCTATGCCCTCTCCTTCGCCGCCGGCAGGGTCGTGACGACCAACAGCGCCAACACCATCGCCGACGGCATGGCGGTGCGCGGCCCCGACGCCGAAGCTTTGGCGGTGATCCTGAAGGGCGCCGACCGGGTCGTCCAGGTGAGCGACCGGGAGGTCGCCATCGCCATGCGCGCCTACTACGAGGATACTCATCAGCTCACCGAGGGCGCCGGCGCCGCGGCACTTGCGGCCCTGCTGCAGGAGCGCGACCGCATGGTGGGCAAACGCGTCGGTCTGGTGCTGAGCGGCGGCAACATCGACCGGCCGCTCTACTTGCGCCTCCTCGGCGACGGCTGAGGCTGCGGCGCCCAGGCGAGATCGCTCTTCACTGCCTGCATGATGAAGGACGAGCGCGTACCGCGCACGCCCGGCATGCGCAGCAACGCCTTCAATGCGAAGTCGCTGAAGCTTGCGAGATCGGGCGTCAGCACATGGAGCAGAAAATCCATGTCGCCGGTGACGGCGTAGCAGGCCACCACTTCGGGCCGCGCGCGGATTTCGGTTTCGAAGGCCGCGACGACCTTTTCGGAATGATCATCCAGAGTGACCTGGACCAAGGCTTGTAGGTCGAGCCCCACGGCCGGCGGCGACACCAGGGCGGCGTAACGGTCGATCACCCCATCCTCCTCCAGACGCTTGACGCGGCGCTGGCACGGAGTCGGCGACAGGCCGACCCGCTCGGCCAAATCGACCATCGGCAAACGGCCCTCGGCCTGCAGGGTGGCGACGATACGTCGGTCGATGTCGTCGAGCTCGATCATGGGTATTTACTCTAATAATTTCCCTGACTATGGAGAATATCACTATCCAGGTTGTTGGGGCAGTCTCACTTCGCCGGGATTCCCTATGCGCTGTGGCCTCATGATGGCGGTCATGAACCTCGCCCCTCACGAGAGCCTGCGTGGCAACTACACCGACATGGCCGCCGATTGGACGGTGCCGCAGCGCATCGCCGACTACACGGCGGAGCATCAGGACATCTGGCGCCTGCTGGTCGAGCGACAGACGGCGCTGGCCGAGCGCCACGCCTGCCGCGAGTTCCTGCACGGCCTCGAGGTGCTGGGCATCGGCGACACCATTCCCGACTTCGAGACGGTGAGCGGCCGGCTCGACAGCCTGACCGGCTGGCGCATCGTCGGCGTGCCGGGCCTGATCCCGGACGCGGCCTTCTACGACCACCTGGCGCATCGCCGCTTCCCGGTGACGGTCTGGATTCGCGGCCGTGCCGAGCTCGACTATCTGGTCGAACCCGACCTGTTTCACGACTTCTTCGGCCACGTGCCGTTGCTCGGCAATCCGGTGTTCGCCGACTACATGCAGATGTACGGCCAGCGCGGCGTCGAGGCCGGCGCCAAGATCGACCTTCTGGCGCGACTCTACTGGTACACGGTCGAGTTCGGCCTGATCCGCACGCCCGACGGCCTGAAAGCCTATGGCGCAGGCATCCTGTCGTCGGCCGCCGAGGTCGAGCATGCCGTCGCAAGCACCGAAGTCGAACGCCTGCCGTTCGAAGCGGCGACGGTCATGCACCGCCCCTACGAAATCGACAAGCTGCAGAACACCTACTTCGTGCTCGACGACTTCCGCCAGCTCTTCGAGGCGGCGCAGACCAGGATCGCTTAGTTAGCGGCGGAACAGAACCAGCCCGTCGACGGCGACGACACCCTCACCGTCACGTTTCACCAGCAGCGGATTGATCTCGGCTTCCGCCACATCGGCGAACGCCCCGTGCGCCAAGGTCGAGAAGGCGGCGATGGCTCGGGCAAGTGCGGCGACATCGCCGCGCGGCAGGTTGCGATAGCCGCGCACCGTCGCCAGCCCCTTCACTTCCTCGATCATTTGCAGCGCTTCGCCATCGTCGACCGGCGCCAGCCGGGTCGCCGCGTCCTTGTAGATCTCGGCCAGCACGCCGCCCAGACCCACCGTCACGGTCGGACCGACCAGGGGATCGCGCCGGTAGCCCAGGATCACCTCGGCCAGCCCGCGCTCCATCTTCTGGACCAGAAAGCCGTCGAGCTTGACGTGTGGGCTGTGTGCTCTGACGCGCTTCTCCATCTCGCGCGCCGCCACCGCCGCGGTCTGGCCGTCGGGCAGACCGAGCGCCACACCACCCGCCTCGGTCTTGTGCGGGATGTCGGTCGACAGGATCTTCAGCACCACAGGGGCGCCGACCTCTGCCACCGCGGCAGCGATGCGCTTGGCGTCGGGCACGGCCAGCGCCTTGGCCAGCGGCACGCCCAACGCACCGAACAGGTCGGCGGCGCGGCGTTCGTCGAAGCCCGAGACACGACCCGCCTCGAACGCGTCGAGCGCTTGACGCAGCGGCTCGGCGAGCGCCGGCACGGGTTGCGGCACGGGTCGGAGCAGGCAGACGGCCATCGCCTCGGCGCACGACTCCGGGTGGCGAAACGCCGGGACGCCGGCTGCCGTGAGCAGCGCCAGCGACTTCTCGGCCGCGGGCGTCAGCGATACGGCGAAGGGCTTCACCGTCCGGGCAAACCGCACCAGCGGCTCGACGGCAAGCTCGGGATTGAATTGCGCCGAGGAGCCGACGACGAAGATCACCGCATCGTTGCCGTCGTCGGCCAGCAGCCGCTCGATGGTGCCGGCGACGATCGCGGGCTTGGCGCCGGCCAGTGTGAGATCGACCAGCTTGCCCTCGCCGGCGGCGATGCCGAGCGGCTTCAGCCAGTCGACCAAAGCCTGCGGCGGATCGACGATGTCGAGACCGGCCATCGCCATGCCGTCGACCACCATGGCGGCGCCGCCGCCCGTCGTGGTGGCGACCGCGACGCGCTTGCCCCGCTTCTTCGATTTGGGCGCCGGCGAGCGATCGACCAACAACGCCGGCACATCGACCAGCGATTCGAACATCGACACGCGCGCGATGCCGTGACGGCGGCAGAATGCGTCGAAGGTTGCGTCCGAGCCGGCAATGGCGCCGGTATGCGACTTGGCCAGCTCCTGGCCGACCGCCGAGCGGCCGAGCTTGTAGGCGATCATCGGCTTGCCCGCGGCATGGGCGCGACGTGCCGCCCGCGCCAGCCGCTCGCCGTCACGCAGCGTCTCCATGAACAGCAGGATCGCATCGGTCTTGGGGTCGTCGACCAGCAGGTCGGCGATCTCGCCCACCGCCAGGTCGACCTCGTTGCCGACCGAGATCAGCCGCGAGAAGCCGATGCCGCGGGCGTCGGCGCGCGACAACAAGGCGCCGATCAGGCTGCCGCTCTGGCTCACCACCGCCCAGCGGCCGACGCGCAGCTTGTCGACGGCGAAGGCGGCGTTGGCGGTGAGCGCCACGGCAGGGTCGGTGCTGACCGTGCCGATGCTGTTGGGACCGACCAGGCGTATCCCCGTCTCGCGCACGATCCGCAGGAGGTCGTCCTGCAGCGAGGCGCCGGCCGCACCGGCGTCGGCGAAGCCGCCGGCCAGAATCGAGGCGACCCTCACGCCGCGTCTTCCGCAGGCCGCCAGGGCATCGACCGCCGCCCTGCCGTTCAACAGGATATAGGCGTGGTCGATCTCGCCAGGGATGGCTTCGAGATCGTTGTATGCCTTCTCGCCCAAGACCTCGTCGCGCGTCGGATTGACCGGCAGGATCGCGCCACCAAAGCCGTGCTTGCGCAGGAAGCGCTGCGGACGCGACGTCGTCTTGGTTTCGTCTGCCGAGGCGCCGACGAGAGCAATGCGCCTGGGCTCGAAAAGGGCCGCGAACAAGGTGTCGGGAAGGCTCATGTCCCGAGTATACTCAGCCCATGGTCACGCGCCGCATCTTCATCGCCATTCCCCTCGCTGCCGCCCTGCCCGCGCACGCGCAGGCCTGGCCGGCAAAGCCCATCAAGCTCGTCGTGCCGTACGCGCCCGGCGGCACCACCGACGTCATCGCCCGCATGGTGGCGGAGTACCTCGGCCAACGGCTCGGGCAGAACATCATCGTCGACAACAAGCCCGGCAAGGGCGCGATGGTCGGCACCGCGCTCGTCGCCAAAGCGCCGCCCGACGGCTACACGCTCCTGATGTCGGTGATCTCGGGCCTGTCGATCTCGCCCACGCTGTACGGCGGTGCCGACTTCGATCCGATGGCCGACTTCATTCACATTACGATCGCTTCGCGCAATCCCAGCGTCCTGGTCGTCAATCCCGGCTTCAAGGCCGGCACGTTCAAGGAGTATGTCGAGATCGCCAAGACCGAGCCCGGCAAGCTGGCTTTTGCCACTTCGGGCGCCGGCTCCAGCAACCACCTGCTCGCGACCCGTCTGCAGCAGGTGATCGGGGCGACGATGGTCCACGTACCGTACCGCGGCGCCGGGCCGGCAATGGTCGATACCATCGCGGGCAACGTGCCCTCGATGTTCGACTCGCTGCCCTCCGCCGCCCCCCACATCAAGGCCGGCAAGGTCCGGGCGCTGGCCGTCAGCAGCGAGGCGCGCAACCCTGCCTTCCCGGACGTCCCGACAATGAAAGAGCTGGGTTATCCCGATCTCGTCTCCTACTCGTGGTTCGGCATCTCGGTGCCGGCCAAGACGCCTCAGCCGATCGTCGATCGCCTGGCCGTCGAGCTGCAGGCCGTTCTGAAGGAACCCGTGGTCGTCAAGCGCTGGGAGGAGATCGGCGCGGAGGCGAGCACCATGACGCCGGCCGAAGTGACGCGCTTCATTCAGGCCGAAATCGACAAGTGGGTGCCGGTGGTGAAATCGACCGGAGCCAAACCAGAGTGAGGAGACGCCTATGGCCATTCGTCGTGTGACATCGCCCCACGTGCCCGAGCCGCCGCCCGAGCGCTGGTCGAACTGCCTGGTGGTCGACGGGATCGCCTACGTCTCCGGCATGACGGCACGCGGCACCGATGCCGCCGCGCTTGCCAAGATGGACGAGTACGAGCAGGCCAAGCTGATCTTCGGCAAGATCAAGGGTATGGTCGAGGCGGCCGGCGGCGCCATGGCCGATGTCGTCAAGGTCACGATCTACGTCACCAACATCAAGAACAACACCAAGGTGTGGGCGGCGCGCCGCGAGTTCTTCACCGGCGATTTTCCGGCCTCGACCCTGGTCGAGGTAAGTGCGCTGGCCGCGCCGGAGATCCTGGTCGAGATCGAAGCCATCGCGCATATCGGCAAGGGCGCGCGGCGCTGACGCGCCGTCTCGATGGCCTCGGCCCGGTGAGCGATCGCTACTCCAGCTTGACGCCGATGCGTTGGATGAGCGCCCGCCACTTGGGTACTTCGTCGTGCAGAATGGCGGCGAATTCGGCCGGACGGTTCAGCACGATCTCAGATCCGTCGCTGCCTAGCGCGTCTCGGAACGACGAGTCCTTCAGCGCTTCCGTGAGAGTGGCGTAAAGGCGGGCCACGATCTCGGCTGGCGTGCCGGTGGGCGCGGCGAGCGCCAGCCAGGCATCGAGCGCAAAGCCACTGGGAATGGCCTCGAGCAAAGTCGGCACCTCGGGCATGGCGCGGGTGCGCTTGGCGCTGGTCACGGCGAGTGGCCGCAGCACGCCTTGCTGGGCCTGTCGGAACGCCGTCGGCATGGTCGGGAAGCCGACCTGCACCTGATCCGACAGGAGGGCCATCACGATCTCCGGCGCGCCCTTGTACGGCACATGGACGTAGTCGATGCCGGTGGCGAGCCGGAACGCCTCGGCGGAAAGATGCGCCAGGCTGCCGGTGCCGCCGGAGCCGTAGTTGAGCTTGCCGGGCATCGACTTGGCCAAGGCTACGAACTCGGCCGCAGTCTTGGCCGGCGACGACGGCGGCACGACCATCAGGGACGGGATGCGGGTGATCATGGTGATCGGCGCAAAGTCCTTCACCGCATCGTAACCGACCCGGGAGTAGAGGAAGGGGTTGAGGACGTGGCTGCTGGTCAGCAGCATCAGCGTGTAGCCGTCGGGCGCCGCCCGTGCCGCCAGCTCGGCGCCGATGTTGCCCGCCGCCCCCGGCTTGTTGTCGACGATGAATTGCTGGCCAAGGCCCGCCGTGAGGCGTTGCGCCACCTGCCGGGCCGCGACATCGGGCGCACTGCCGGCAATGAACGGCACGATGATTCGCACCGGCTTGTCGGGATACTGGGCACGCCCTGCGCCAGTCGCCAGGAGGAGGATCGACAGAGCAAACAAAACGACGCGAACCATCTTCGACGACCCCGCACCCACAGTTGGCATCCGCGTTCCGCCGGACGGCGGCTTGCCCGCTATTCGCACATCGCCCGGAACGCCTCGATCAGGACAGGCCGATCATGCCGCCTTGACCTCGCGTTCGGCCTTCAGCGCTCGCACCGTCTGGCGCAAGGCATGCACGGTCTTCTCGATCTCCGCGCCGCCGTGCGTGGCCGACACGAAGCCGCCCGGGGCGCCCATGATGTCGACGCCATGGCTCATCAGGCCCATGCGGATCTTGCCGGTGAGTGCCCCGGATTTCGCGCCCTTGAGCTTGGCGAAGCCGAGCTTCAGGGGGTCGAAGGTGGCGGGATCGACATCCTCGCCGGTCGGGTTGGGATAGATCAGAAAGGCCGAGGAATCGCCGTAGACGCCCCACGGCACGCTTTCCTCGATCAGCACCTGGCGCAGCGCGGCGCGCAGCTCGGCCGCCGTGCGATTGGCTTTCTCGGCGAGATCCTCGTCGCGCAGCAGGGTGAGCGCCGTCACCGCCGCCGCCGCCGACAGCGGATTGGCGTTGTAGGTGCCGGGATGGGCGATCTTGTCGCGTTTCTTTGCTGCCGACACCGCGAAGTCGATCTGGTCGAGAATCTCGCGCTTGCCGGCGACGGCGCCACCCGGCAGGCCGCCGGCCACGATCTTGGCCAGGATGCAGAGGTCCGGGGTGACGCCCAGCGCCTTCTGCGCACCGCCCGACGACCAGCGGAAGCCGGTGATGACCTCGTCCATCAGCATGACGACACCGCGCTTGGCGGTGACGTCGCGAATCGCCTGCACGAAGCCCGGCGGCAGCGGCACCTGGCCCCACGAGGCGCCGGACGGCTCGAACATCACGGCAGCAATGTCGTCGCGGCTCTCCAACAATTTCACCGTCGGGCCCACGTCGTCGGTCGGCATCAGGATCGAAAGGTCGGTGACGCTCTGCAATACACCCGGTGGCGAGGAGCCGTCATAGTGCGAGGTGGCGCCTGCCGCGACATGATCGTGCCAGCCATGGAAGTGGCCGATGAAGCGCACGATCTTGTCCTTGCCGGTGTAGGCGCGCGCCAGGCGGATCGCCATGTGCGAAGCCTCGGTGCCCGACGCCGTGAAACGCACCTTCTCTGCCGATGGGATCAGCTCGCAGACAAGCTCGGCCCAACGGACTTCGAGTTCGTGGCTGGAGCCGTAGTGGGTGCCGATATCCATCTGGCGCTTCACGGCCTCGACCACGGCGGGATGCGAATGGCCGAGCAGCATGGCGCCGTGACCTCCGAAGTAGTCGACATACTCATTGCCGTCGACGTCCCATTTGCGCGGCCCCTTGGCGCGGCCGACATGGATCGAATAGGGATCGAGGTATCGCGAATCGTGGGTGATGCCGCTTGGCAGCACCTTGCGGGCGCGCTCGAATAGCGCGCCGGAGCCTGGGGTCCGCGTCTTGTAGTCCGTGATGATCGCCGAATTGGTCGGTGCTGCGCTGCTCATATGCCCTCACCTGGCTAATGGCTGAGCATCGCAAGCCTTGCTTGCGCCGCCAAGGGCGGCCCCCCTAACGTCGGCCCCTATTTTTTCGCAGATCGGAGACATCCGTGAACGCTCCCCTGAACGCCCGGCCGCGCGGCCGCCAGTTCTTCAACAATCCCGGTCCGACCAACATTCCCGATCGCGTGCTGCGCGCCATGGACCGGCCGGTGCTCGATTTCATGTCCGACGAATTCCTGGCCATCCACCATGCCTGCCATGCCGGGGTGAAGCGGGTCCTCAAGACCGACCAGCATCTGTTCATGTACAACGCCAGCGGCCACGGCGCCTGGGAGGCCGCGCTCGCCAACCTGTTCGCGCCGGGCGACTCGGTGATCATCGTCGAAACCGGCTACTTCTCGCAAAGCTGGACGGAGATGGCGGTCAATCTCGGCATCACGGTCGAGACCTTGGCCGCCGACTGGCGCCATGGCGCCGAGCCGGCCAAGCTCGCCGAACGGCTGGCCAAGGACAAGGCGCACCAGATCAAGGCGGTGCTCTGCGTGCACAACGAGACGGCGACCGGCATGATCCTGCCGGTGGCCGATATCCGCCGCGCCATCGACGAGGCCAAGCACCCTGCGTTGCTGCTCAGCGACACCATCTCCTCGCTCGCCTCGATGGAATACAAAATGGATGCCTGGGGCATCGACGTGACGGTCGGCGGCAGCCAGAAGGGCCTGATGCTGCCCACCGGGATGTCGTTCACCGGCGTCAGCGGCAAGGCGCTGGAGATCGCGAATCGCAACAAGGCGCGACGCCACTATTTCAGCTGGCAGCAGATGACCGGCCGCGCGCCGCAAAAGTTCGTCGGCACGGCGCCGGTGCACATGTTCTTCGGCCTGCAGGAATCGCTCAGGATGCTCGAGGAGGAAGGCCTCGAGGCGGTGTTCGCCCGGCATGCGCGGCTCGGCGATGCGACGCGCGCCGCCGTGCGCGCCTGGGGTGCGGGCGGCAAGGGCCCGCAGCTCTACGGCCAGTCGACCGATCGGCTTTCCAATTCGGTGACTGCGGTGATGATGCCCGACGGTGTGAATGCCGATGTCATGCGCAAGGCGGCCATCGACCGCTACAACCTGTCGCTCGGCGGCGGCTTGGGCCCGCTGATGGGCAAGGTGTTCCGCATCGGCCATATGGGCGACCTGAACGAGCCGATGTTGCTCGGCGCACTGGCGACGACCGAGCTTGCGATGAAGGCGGTCGGCGTGCCGTTCAGTCCCGGCGTCGAAGCGGCGATCGACTCTCTCGCGGCTTGATCGTCAGAACGCCGGCTTCTTGCCGGCGACGGCGGCTAGAAGGCGAGCCGGCTTGATCGCCGACAGCGCCGTCGTCGATGCAACCGTAGGCTCGATCGACACGCCTTTCACCGCCTCGAAAAGAGCGGTCGCAGGGTTGAAGGCATAGAGCTGGCCTTCGGTCATGTTGAACCACCAGCCGTGCAGGCTCAACGCACCGGCCGTCACCTTCTCGGCGATCCAGCGAAAGCCCATCAGGTTGCTCAAGCTGTTCAGCACCGCCGCCTGCTCGACGGCGCGCGCGATCTCGGGGCGCGGCCGGCCCGACAGTTCGCGCACTGCCAGGTCGCGCACCTCCTGGGCGATCGCCGTCCAGGTCGAGAGATAGTCGTAGCTGGCATAGATGCTGTCGCGGCCATCGACCAGGGAAGCGATGCCGCCGCACAAGGCATGGCCTAGCACCACCACGTGCTCCACGCCAAGCCCACGCACGGCGAACTCGATCGCCGCCGACGTGCCGTGGTGGCGCGTGTCGGGTGGCCACTGCGCCGGCGGCACCATCGCCGCGACATTGCGAACGGTGAAGATGTCGCCCGGCCGGGTCTGGGTCAGGATGCCCGGATCGACGCGAGCGTCGGCGCAGGCGATGATCAGGATCTTGGGCGACTGGCCCTCGGTCGCGAGCTTCTCGAACAGCTCGAGATGGTCGCGATAGTAGCCGACGCGAAAGTCCGCGAAGCCCCGGAGAAGCCGTTCCAACGCCATGAAGTCTCGCCTACGATGCCTGCCGAACAGTGGCACGGTGAAATGACGCAGGAACTGCTCTATGACAAGCGTGGCGAGATCGGCTGGATCACCTTCAATCGCCCACAGGCGCGCAATGCGCTGACTTTCGCAATGTACGAGGGCTTGGCCGAGATCTGCGGTCGAATGGCGCAGTCCAAGGAGGTCAAGGCCCTGGTCGTCACCGGGGCGGGCGACAAAGCGTTCGCCGCCGGTACCGATATCGCCCAGTTCAAGGCCTTCAAGGACGGCGAGGACGGCATCGCCTATGAGCGCAAGATGGACCGTATCCTCGACACGATCGAGCGCTGCCCGGTGCCGACCATTGCCGCCGTCGCGGGCTACTGCACCGGCGGCGGCGCGGCGATCGCCGCGGTGTGCGACCTCAGGATCGCCACCACCGACGCCCAGTTCGGCTTCCCGATCGCCCGCACCCTGGGCAACTGCCTGTCGATGGCGAACTACGCCCGACTCGCCGCCTTGATCGGCCCCCAGCGCACCAAGGAGGCGATCTTCCTCGCCAAGCTGATCGACGGGCCGACAGCCCTGAGCATCGGCCTGGTGAGCGAGCTTCTGCCCGATGTAGCCGCGCTGCAGGCACGGGCCGACACAGTGGCCCGCACGGTGGCCGGTCATGCGCCGATCACCCTGCAGGTCACCAAGGAGGCGTTGCGCCGCCTGCAGGCCCGGCTGGGCGACGACAATATCGACGATTTCATCAGACTGGCCTACGCTAGCGACGACTTTCGCGAAGGCATGGCAGCCTTCCTGGGCAAGCGGGTGCCGAAATGGTCGGGAACGTGAGCCGGCGGGAGATATCGAGGAGGATGTGATGAAGCGTGTTGCAACTACGTTGGCGGCTCTCGGACTGTGCGTCGCCGTCGCGGCCTGCCAGAGCCCGCAACAGAAGATCGCGGCCAAGGAAGACATGATGACGGCGGCCGGCTTCAAGTTCGTGCCGGCCAACACGCCGGAGCGGCAGCAGACGTTCCGCCAGCTTCCGGCGCACAAATTCTCGCGCCAGATCCGCAACGGCCAGATCTTCTACGTCTATCCCGACCCGACGGTTTGCGTCTGCCTCTATGTCGGCGACCAGAACGCTTACGCGACCTACCGCAAGAACATGTTCCAGAAGCAGCTCGCCGACGAGCAGCAGATGACCGCCCAGACGATGGAGATGTACGACTGGGATTGGGGCCCGTGGGGCGGCTGGCCGTACGGCTGGTACTACTAAAGCGACGCCTCGACGGCGCCGAGGCCTGGGAACTCGCCGCGGGCGCGCGTGCCGGGCGGGAAATAGCGCAGGCCAGTCCATGACCCGGTGGTGATGGCCTGGCCGCGCGCCAGGCCGCCGCGCCGCCGTACGGCATGGTCGATCATCCAAGCCAGCGGACGCAGCGGATCGACGGCGCCGAGGCCACCCTTCTGCTCGACGATCGTCTTGCCGTCGATCACGAGCCGCACCGGCAGGCTCGCCCAGTCGAGATCGCGCCAATGCGCGATCGGCCCGCCCACGGCCAGCGCGTGGTTCATCTGGTTGTCGGCGAGCAGCCATTCGGGATCGGCCTGCCGGAAGTCGGCAAGACGCGTATCGACGATCTCCATGCCGACAAAGGCATCGCCCACTGCGGCGAGCGCCTCGTCACGGTCGACCGGCGCGGCACGCGCGGCGATGTCGCGCACGATATGGAAGGAGATCTCGACCTCGACGCCGATCATGTGCATGGCGCGGCCGTCGAAGCGGGCCGGGGATTGTACCAGCGCACCGGCCAGCA
>Ga0194131_10007396_pt1 | contig 14799 bp, 13 predicted proteins | sample TA2KigO120mmetaG_FD_148631 | JGI IMG/M metagenome (GOLD analysis project Ga0194131, IMG submission 148631) | Freshwater microbial communities from Lake Tanganyika, Tanzania - TA2015053 Kigoma Offshore 120m | ecosystem: Environmental > Aquatic > Freshwater > Lake | place: Tanzania: Lake... | reverse complement strand
CGGCATCCAGGCGGCCACCGGTGCCCGACATCGGGGTGATGACGACCGCCATCATGTCGCGGTAGGGGCAACGCATGCGTTGCCCGCAGACGACAGCTGACGGGCGACGCGGTGCGTCGCCCCTACCGCGCCAGCTGCATGAACCACGCGAGCGCCGCCCGCGGTCGCGCAGCATCCAGGCGGCCACCGGTGCCCGACATCGGGGTGATGACGACCGCCATCATGTCGCGGTAGGGGCAACGCATGCGTTGCCCGCAGACGACAGCTGACGGGCGAACGCGGTGCGTCGCCCCTACCGCGCCAGCTGCATGAACCACGCGAGCGCCGCCCGCGGTCGCGCGGCATCCAGGCGGCCACCGGTGCCCGACATCGGGGTGATGACGACCGCCATCATGGCGCGGTAGGGGCAACGCATGCGTTGCCCGTAGACGACGGCTGACGGGCGAACGCATGCGTTGCCCGTAGACAACAGCTGACGGGCGACGCGGTGCGTCGCCCCTACTGGTTCGTGCCGAGGCCCTGCCCCCCGCACGCGCTGATCACCGAAGTCCGCCGCGTCCTCAGCGCCCGCCAGTAACCGTATAATCCAGCCACAGCCGTGGCCATCGCCGTCGGGACCCGTCTCAGCGCGTATGAAATCACTGCTGCCATAGGGGCAGGCGGGATGGGCGAGGTCTATCGCGCCCGCGACAGCCGGCTCGCTCGCGACGTGGCGATCAAGATCCTGCCCGACGCCTTCGTCGAGGATCCCGACCGCGTGGCGCGCTTCGAGCGCGAGGCCAAGACGCTGGCCGCCCTCAATCATCCCAACATCGCGGGCATTTACGGCCTGGAAGAGATCCACGCGGACGTGGGGGCCGGCTTCAGCCGGCTCGCTCTGGTGCTGGAGCTCGTCGAGGGGCCGACGCTCGCCGACCGCATTGCGCACGGTCCGATTCCGCTGGATGACGTGCTGCCCATCGCGCGGCAGATCGCGGAGGCGCTCGAAGCGGCGCACGACCACGGCATCATTCACCGCGACCTGAAGCCCGCCAACATCAAGCTGCGGCCCGACGGCACGGTAAAGGTGCTCGACTTCGGGCTGGCGAAGGTCCTTGGTCCGGCTGAAGCCGGACACTACGCCTCTCAGGGCGCCGGCGATCGTAGTGTCCGGCTTCAGCCGGACCACACTGGGTCGCCGACGATCACGAGTCCGATGATCACAGGGCCCGGGACGATCCTCGGCACCGCCGCCTACATGGCGCCCGAGCAGGCGCGCGGGCGCGCCACCGACAAACGGGCGGACATCTGGGCCTACGGCTGCGTCCTTTACGAGATGCTGACGGGCAGGCGCGCGTTCCCAGGCGACGACGTCTCGGACGTCTACGTCGCCGTGCTGCGTGACGAACCTGACTGGAGCGCGCTGCCCGCCGATACACCGCCGTCGATCCGCCGGTTCCTGAAGCGCGCGCTGTCGAAGGATCCGAAGTTGCGGCTGCGAGAGGCCGGCTCGGCGATCGTCGAGATCGATGACGCGCGGCTGCCGGGCGAGATCGAGGCCCGCGTCGCGACCGACGCGCGGCCGGCGCCGCCCGCGTGGCAGCGGCCGGCCGTCGCTGCCGCCATTGCCGTCATTGCGGCGACGTCCGGCATCTCCGTCTGGTTCGTTGCGCGGCCGCCCGCCGATCCTCGACAAGTGGCACGGTTCGCTATTCCGCTCGAGGTGGGCGAGTTTTCCTCCACGGGCCGGCATATCGTCGCAATCTCGCCTGACGGATCCCGCATTGCCTATGTGGCCAACAGCCGAATCTACCTGCGACGGCTCGATCAGATGCGAGCCACGCCGGTCTCCGGAACAGAGGTCGGCACCGGGACGTCCGGACGGAGTCCGTTCTTCTCACCGGATGGTGAGTCGCTCGGGTTCTGGGCAGGAGGAGCGCTGAAACGAGTCGCTGTCACGGGCGGTGCGCCGGTCACAATGGGTGTCGCCGAGAACCCGTTCGGCGCATGGTGGGGTGAGGACGGCACGATTCTGTTCGGGCAGGGACCAACCGGGATCTGGCAGGTGCCCGCGACAGGCGGCAAGCCGGAGGTGCTTGTCCGCGTGGAGTCGGGCGAGATCGCGGCGAGCCCGCAGCGTCTCCCGGATAGCGACTGGGTGCTCTTCACCCTGCGACCGCGGGGCATCGGCGACTGGAACCGTGCGCAGGTCGTCGTGCAGTCGCCGACCACAGGCGAGCGCATCGTCGTGATCGACGGTGGGCGCGACGCGCGCTATGTGCCAACCGGGCACCTCGTGTATGCGTTCAACGGCGTGCTCCACGCCGCACCGTTCGACGTTGAGACCCGCCGTGTCACGGGCGGCGCCGTCGCGCTCGTCGAAGGCGTTGGCGATGCGGCCAACATCACGGCTGCGTCACAGTTCGCCGTGGCCGGCAACGGCTCGCTCGTGTATGCGGAAGGGATCGGCCGCGTATCACTTCCCCAGACGTTCGTCTGGGTCGATCGCGCCGGGCGCGAAACGCCGATTCCCGCTCCGATACGCCCCTACCAGGAGTTCAACCTCTCCGCCGACGGCACCCGCATCGCGGTCAGAGTTGACCAGGCGACCCAGGACATCTGGGTGTACGACCTGCGCCGGCAGGTCGAGACGCGCCTCACGTTCGACGCCGGAAACGAACTGGGACCGATCTGGACGCCGGATGGGCGTCGAGTGGCCTTCGGTGGGGGTGTGCCGATCTCGTGGCAGGCGTCAGACGGCACCGGTCCGCTCGACATCTTGTGGGAATCGGTAGAGCATCCACTGGCGACGCCGATGGCATTCACGCCGGACGGACGCCTGCTCGTCGCCCAGTTCTCTCCTGGCGCCCAAGCGGTGGGCGCCTTGTCGCTCGATGGCAATCGATCCTTCAAGGTCCTCCTGCAAAGCAGCGGGTTTACGCAGCGAAATCCGACGCTCTCACCGGATGGACGGTGGCTCGCCTATGAATCGAACGAGTCGGGCGCCTACGAGGTGTTCGTGCGCCCGTTCCCGGACGTGAACGCCGGACGATGGCAGGTATCGAGCGGCGGGGGGCGTTGGCCCGTCTGGAGTCCTCGATCTCCCACGAGGGAGCTGTTCTACGTCGGTCCGAAGGCCTTCATGGCGATCTCGTTGACCACCGAGCCGACGTTTACACCTGGTGCGGTGACGCCACTGTTCGATGTGGAGGCTTACACGGGACCGAATGTATTGGACTACCGCAGGGTTGCGGTCGCGCCCGACGGGCAGCGCTTCCTGTTCTTGAAATCTGCGACGGTTGCGCAGTCGACCGCTCCGGCGGCGCGGTTGTTGATGGTCGAAAACTGGTTCGAGGAGCTCAAGCAGCGGGTGCCGGCGAACTGATGTAACAGCACTACGCCGCGCGATCCCGGGACCGGCGCTCCCTCCGTTGGCCAAGCCAATCCAGGCCAATGATGATCCAGACCACGACCGCGATCCCGCCGACGAACTGGCTGAACACCAGTGCGGCCACCCCGTAGTTGGCCAGCTCACGAACCGTCTCGCCAAGCGCGGTTTGTTGCCGCTTCGTCAAGCGTAGCATCGTCGCTCCACGCGGATAGCTGAAGCGAACGGCGTTCCATGAGGATTTCGGCCGGAAATCTCCCGGCGAGGCTGCTAAGTACGCAGATTCCGCAACACCGCAACTAGACCGGTTCCTGAAACGTCGTAGTGTCCGGCTTCAGCCGGACCAAGGTGATGACGACCGCCATCATGTCGCGGTAGGGGCAACGCATGTGTTGCCCGCAGACGACGGCTGACGGGCGAACGCATGCGTTGCCCGTAGACGACGGCTGACGGGCGACGCGGTGCGTCGCCCCTACCTCGCCAGCTTCCTGAGCATCTTCGGCTGCATGAACCACGCGAGCGCGGCGGGCCGGCGGGAGGTGAGGCTTTCGACTTCGACGCGGCAGACGCCGCCCTTCTTGAACGGCAGCGCGCGGCCGGCGCCGATCAGGTGCGCGGCCAGCTCGCCGAGATCCGGCTCGTGGCCGACGAGCATGATGCGGCGGCGCTTGGCCGTGCGCGAGAGCTGCGCGAGCACCGAGGCCGGCGAGTGACCGGGCGCGAGCGCGTCGAGAATCTTCACGCTCGCCTTCCCAGGCAGCCCGGCCGCGAGCAGGTCGGCCGTCTGCTTCGCGCGGACGAGCGGGCTCGTGAAGATCTCGTCCACGGCGACGTCGAGGTTCGCGAGCCCCTGCACGACTTCCCTGAACCGGGAGATGCCGCGCTCGGTCAGCGGCCGCTTGTCGTCGTCGGGCCAGTCGTCGCCCCGTTCGGCGGCGATGGCGTGACGGACCAGATAGAGTTCGGCGGGCGCGGCCATCGCTAGGCGGCGCGCACCGCGCCGCGCTTGCCGTCGGCCGCCGCCGCCGCGTGGTCGCAGATCGCCAGCAGCTTGCGCCGGGAGGCGATGTACTGGCCGTGGACCTGGCGGCACTCGGTTTCGAGCCGCCGGACCACGACGTCGAGGTCTGAGGAGAGACGCAGGTCGGGGACCTTGCCGGAGCCCTGCACCGCGCGCACGCGCGCGATGAGCACTTCGAGGTCGTTCATGCGCCCGAGCAGGTCCTGCGCCTCCTTCAGCGTCTTGAGGCGCGCGGTCGCCCGTGAGCCGCTCAGCTCGCGCGTCAGCTCCAGCGAGTAGCGGAGCTTCTTCAACGCGAGGCGGACCTCGTGCAGCCGGTCAGGCAGGTAGATCGCGGCCGCGTTCTCGATGGCCGCCCGCAGCCGCTCGCCACGGCGCGCCGCCCGCCGCCGCGCGTCGGTGAGCCGCTCCGGCCCTCGGTCGCGCGGCTGTGCCGCCGACGCCCGCTTGCGAAGCTTGTCGATGCTCACCCGATCGACGCGCCGGCACATCTCCTCGTGCATCCGGCGGCGCTCGTGACGGATCACCTGGCGGAGCTTGGCGATCGCCCCGGCGGGCACGCCGCCTTCGGCGGCCAGTTCGTCGAGCGTCTGCAGCACCATGTCGAGCTCGCGCACGGGACCGAACGCGCGCGTCAGCCGGCGCACGTCGCGCACGAGCTTGCGCCCCTTCGGGCCGCCGGCGACCACCGGCAGCGCTTCGCGCAGACGACGGGTGGCGACGCGCGCCTGATGGAGCCGTCCCGGATCGCCCTTCTTCGCGCCCGGCAGTGAACGGCTGAGCGCCAGGAGGCGCTGCCGGATCACCATGTCGGTCGGGCTGGTGCGGGACATCGGCCTACTATATCTCCCGTGCGCCTCGCGGCGATCGACATCGGCACCAACTCGGTCCACATGATCGTGGTCCAGGTGCGCGCGGATCTGTCATTCGAGGTGATCGATCGGGAAAAGGCGATGGTGCGCCTCGGCGCCGGAGGGCTGGATGGACGCGCGTTGACGGCCGACGCGATGAGCTCGGCACTCCAGGCACTCTCGACTTTCACACGCCTTGCCGAGTCGCACAAGGTGGACAAGATCCTGGCAGGCGCGACGAGCGCCACGCGCGAGGCGCGCAACGGGGGCGAATTTCTTGCCCGAGTTCAGCGCGAGACCGGCATCCGCCCGTTCGTGATCACGGGCGCGGAAGAGGCCCGCCTCATCCACCAGGCCGCCGTCTACGGCGTGGACGTCGGCAGCGGGCGCGCCGCGGTCATCGACATCGGCGGCGGCAGCGTGGAGATCACGCTCGGCACCGGCACCGAGGTCCATCTCGCCCGCAGCTTCAAGATCGGCGTCATCCGCCTGACGGATCGGTTCATCAAGAGCGACCCGCTCTCCGAGCGCGACGAGCGGAAGCTCGTCCGTCACATCGAGGACGAGATCGACCGCCACTGCGAGCAGACCGCCGCCATCGGCTTCGACCGCGTCATCGGCACGTCGGGCACCATCCTCAGCATCGGCGCCGTGGCCGCCACGCAGGCGCGCGGCGTGCCACCCGTGGACCTGCGCAACCTGCGTGTGCCCGCGAAGCAGATTCGCCGCCTGCGGAAGCAGATCCGCGCGCTGGATCTCGAGGGGCGGCTGGCCATTCCGGGGCTCGATCCGCGGCGCGCGGACCTGATCGTCGCCGGCGCCGTGCTCCTCGACACCATCCTGCGGCGGCTGGGGGCGGAGGAGCTGACGCTCTGCGACCTCGCGCTGCGGGAGGGACTCGTGCTCGACTACGTGCGGCGGCACACGCGCGAGATCGCGCAGGTGGACCGTATTCCCGACGTCCGCCGCCGCAGCACGGTGGAGCTGGCCGAGCGCTGCAACTACGTCTCGGCGCACGCGCAGCAGGTGACGCGCCTGGCGCTCGCCCTCTTCGACCAGACGCGCTCGATCCACGGCCTCACCGACCGGGAGCGCGAGTGGCTGGAGTACGGCGCGCTGATGCACGACCTGGGCATGCACATCAGCCACGCGCGGCACCACCGCCACTCCTACTACCTGATCAAGAACGGCGACCTGCGGGGCTTCGAGCCGGAGGAGATCGAGGTCATCGCGCTCATCGCCCGCTATCACCGCCGCGGCACGCCCAAGCGCACGCACGACGAGTACGCGCGCCTGCCGGCGCCCATCCGCCGCGCCATCCGCATCCTGGCGTCCATCCTGCGCGTGGCCGAGAGCCTCGACCGCAGCCACGCGCAGGTCATCTCCGCGCTCGAGGTGCAGGACGGCGGCGACACGCTGCTGGTCCAGCTCCGCACCTCCGGCGACGCCGAGCTCGAGCTCTGGGCCGCGCGCGAACACGTGGCCCCGTTCGAGAAACTCATGCGCAAGCAGGTCCGCATCGAGCCTCAGCGGAAATCCGCGTAGCCAGCGCTGCGTTACACGGATTTAACGTGACCCACCGGAACGCCTCGGGAAACCGGGGCGTTTCGTCGCTTCTGCTAACCACCTGCTAACGCCGGCCTGCCCGGAGCCCCGGAGCCCTCCCGGCATGCCTTCCCAGGCGGTAAACGGTCCCCTTGGAAGCCACGGAGCCTGGAGCCAGAGAGGCGGAGAGCTTCATGGCAGGTCGACCGACTCAGGGGGAAGGGGAAAGCTAGGGGGCCGGGGCCGGCCCCGACGGACTCGGGACTGTCGCCATCGAGCACCACGACGCCCGACACTCGTCCAGTCGGGATGCCAATGTTCCGCTTGTGGCCGTTGGAGAACCACCTACGGATCGTTTCGTCGCTCGGCGGAGTCTCTTGAAACTCCTTCCACGACGACACTGCCGGCACTTTGCCAACGCGCTTCATCGCGGCACTCTGCCACGAACCGCTCAAGGTCCGACACCGCGAGCAGCACGCGCCGCGACCGCTCGTCTTGATGCGCCGCTTCCACGTAAGTCCAAGTTAAGTCTGCAGTTGAGTGTCCTCGCCTACAACCTCGGGAATCTCTGGCGACGGCTCGTGCTGCCGAAGCGGATCGACACCTGGTCGCTGACGAGTCTCCAGCAGCGCCTCGTCAAGACGGGCGCGCGGTTAGTGAAACACGCGCGCTACTACTGGCTGTTCCTGGCGGAGAGTCACCTGACCCGACGCCTGTTCGGGGCGATGCTCCAGCGAATCTGGGCGCTCCCGGTCCCGGCAGGTTAACGCGCGGCGCGTGCCAGGACGCCGGCGCGGCAACGCGAGGACACACGTGAGGAGCGGTGTCGAAGGAATGCCTGGAAGCCCGGACCTCCAGCTCGCGACACGTCAGCGAGGGCTGAGTGACGGCCTCAGAACCTGGACGATTGCACGATGAAACAGATGCTCGTGCGCTCGAACGGCTCTCGGGTGTATAACGGGTCCATCTGAGGTTGGCAAAACGGAAATCCCGGGTGGATGAAGAAATAGCGGCACAGAACCAGGTTGATGAGTGCCGACCACGGCGTCGCCCAGCCGAAGATGATTGCTACAGCCGCGCCGCACCATACCGCCATGACGAGCGGCATGACCCACGGGTTCTGGAGCGCGTCTACGGCAGGCATCGATTTCACGTAGCCGCTCCAGCGTTCACTGAGGAAGAAACGGCGTGCCTCAGGCAGCGCCTGTGCAAGCGTCAGCAGCGTCAGCACGCCATAGGCGACGCGCACGACGGCCTGCGTCGTATGGCTCAGTTCAGGGAGCAAGGCACCAAGCATGCTGGGAAAACACGAGGAAAGAGGGAGCAGCTGTAACGGGAACTGGCAAGAGGCACTCGGCGCGGAGGCACGCGACCGCGGCGCTCGTCGACAATGGGTAGTCGTCGTTCGGCTCGAGGCTGGCTATACTTGCGGCCTTCATGGATCCGCGGACGCTTCGTCGACGCGAATATTCGTGGTTCGCGGCGATACTCGGCATCTCCTCGCCTCTGGTGCTCAGCGTATGCGGCGCTCTCTGGCGTTCTCCGTACCCGATCAGCGAAACGGTCAGCCTGTTGACGGACGACCTGTTCGCATCGCCTCTCTCCTTTTTTGACTCGACGACCCGCTCCTGGTACCGCCCTTTGTTCCACCTGACCTGGTGGGGCTTCTGGCGCGCCACGGGATCACTCGATGCGGTCCTCTTCTGGTTCACGTGCGTCGAAGTCACTGCGGTTGCGCTGCTGCTCGTTCTGTTCATGTGGCATCTGCGGCCGCGGACGCTTATCGAGGGGGCCGCCGCCACGTTTGCGGTGGCCGTTCTCGCGGGCACTCCTGGATTCCGCGAGAACCTGGAGATCCCCATGCTGATGACGCTTGTCGGCATGCCGCTCGCGCTCATCGTCTGGATGCTTCTGCAGCGCGATCACCGGCCCTGGCACGGCCCTGCTATCGTCGTGCTGATGCTGATCGCGGTCGGTTTCAAGGAGCAGGGCCTGATCATCGCCCCGCTCGTCGTGGCGGCATGGTGGACCGGAGCTCCTGGAGCCCGACGCGGCACGACAGCCGCCGTGGTAGCGGCGGCCACCGTTTACCTGGCGATGCGTCTGGCCACGAGCGGATCCTGGGCCACGTTCGAGCAGGATGTCGGACTTGGCTTCGAGAGGCTGTCGGCCCGCGAAGCATCGGAACGATTCGGCGCTGCCCCTCTGTGGATGTACCTCTACAACGCCGCGAGCACCATCGCCAACATCCTGTTTTCCGAGCCGACCGATGGGCGGTTTGGCATCCTGTGGAACCTGAGCCAGGGGGAGTTCAACGCCTGGGAAATCAATCACGTCCTGTCGTCGACGGTCCTGACAGGTCTGGTCTCCTGGTGGGGACTCCGCGCCCTGAAGGACGACATCGGTCGTCCGTGGTCGGCGCAGTCACGGCTTTTCATCGCTGCGGTACTCGTTATCGCAGCTTCCGGCGCGCTCGGTTTCAACTATTCGCGCGATCGCTTGGGGGGGATGGCAGTCGTGTTCTACGCGATTGCTGCCTACTTCGCCGTCCGTGCGGCCGCGGACCTGGCGCTGCGAGCGTCCCGCCCCGGAATGATCGCCGCGGGCATGGCGCTGCTGCTCCTTGGAGGTGCCTGGCAAATCAGAGCTATCGGCACGGTCCACGACGTGCGCCTGAAGGCTGCGCGGGCGCACCGGGAGTGGATCACCGACTTGCACGAGCGGCGCACCGATTTCGCCCGTGAATCCAACTATTTGCAGATCCTGGAGGCGCTGTCCGAGCAGGGTCTGGACCCAGCGTCAGCCCAGCCAATACGCTACCCTCGCTGGCTTCGCGCCTGGATCGGCGGGCGCTGAGGAATGCTCGCCTGCTGACGCGCACCCATCTCGTGGCATGTCTCATCGCGACGCCCGCGATCGCCGGCGCGCTCGTAATCGGTGCAATCGAATCAGGGTTGCTGCGGCCGGCGCCGTCCGACGACGATGAGCCGCCGGCAGCGTCCTTGGCGACCGCAATCGTCGAGGGTCAAGTGGAACGGGCCTACGCGTTCATCCGTGCCGGCCAGGACCCGAACCAGCCGATCGAGTTTCAACACCCCGACCTTACCGGCGATCGCCAGGTGATGGTCTCGCCCCTGCTCCTCGCCGTCGCCAGCCACAGCGACAATGCGGTCAGCATGTTGCTGAGTGTGGGCGTTCGCAGAGATCTGGCCAACAACAGGTTCGCTGCATGCCTTGCGACGCAACTCGGATACGAGGACATTGTCCAGATTCTCGTTCGCGACGATGGTCCGGCGTCGAAGGTCGAATGTCCTCAGCCTGAACGAGAATTCGTGCCGCCGCTGCTCGCGTTCGTTGAGTAGACGCTCGCGCTCATGGCTCCATCCCCTGAGTCGACAGGCTCAGTTCAGGGCACATCATTGAGCTGAGCCAGAAGATGGGCATCAACGAACTGGTCGCCCGTCCAACGGTCGTCGCGCAAGGTTCCTTCCTCGGTGAAGCCAGCGGCCTGAAACGCGCGTTTTGCGGCGGGATTGTTCGACAGGACGTACGCGTAAATCCGGTGAAGACGGAGGCTGTCAAACGCGTGGCGGCACAGCAGCGCGATCGCCTCTGAACCCGCGCCTTTCCCTCTGGCGGCGCGGTCGCCAATCACGATGCGCAGCTCCGCCTTGCGGTGACGAGTGTCGATAGCCCACAGCCATACGTTGCCGACGTGCGCGCCGCCGTCAACCAGCTCGATGGCGAAGAACCGACAGTCGTCGCGCCCGGAAATCGACGCGAAGAACGTATCGTGCTCCGCTTCCGATATGGGCCTCGACCGGTTCATCGTTAGGTCCACAAGATGTTGCGGTCGACCAGTCCAGATTTCTGCGGTTTTCGAAGTTCGGCGACACTCGAACGGCTCTCGGGTGTATAACGGGTCCATCTGAGGTTGGCAAAACGGAAATCCCGGGTTCGATCTCGGTCTTGAGCACCTTGATCTCGGCGTTGACGGAGCCGTAGGCGAGGAGCACCGCCACGATGTAGCCGATGACCTTAGCGACGACGCCGAGCGGTAGGCTGTCGGGGAGGAATGTGTTAACGTTCAACATGATGAGGACAGGGCACGTCCAGAGGTGGGAGGAGCGGCCGGAATGATGGAAGGCGCTCTATCCGCGGCCTTCCTGGATCACACGCCTCGGGGAGAATCTGCTGGCGGGCGTGCTGGTGGTGATCGATGCGCTGGTGCGACGGCGTGTTCCGCTCTCGGCGGTCTGGGTGTACGACTTCGCCCACCAGGAGGGCGAAGGCTGGAATATCACCTACCGGAACGGGCGACGGGCGGTCCTGCCGGCCATTTCCGCCGCGAATACGACGTTCCGGACTGAAGGCTGCCTCACCCGATAATGCGCAGCCCGGTCATCGCAATCACGTGCGTGGCGCTGGCCCTCTGGTGCGCATCCGGCCTGCGGCCTGCGGCGCAGAGTCTTCCGGCGCATCCCAGCTTGCTCTTCGACGACACCGAACTGGACGCGATTCGGACGCGAGCCGGCAGCGAGCGCATGCTGCCGGTCTACAACCGCTTGATCGCCAGAGCCAACGTTCTGCTAACCGCGTCACCGCTGCTCGTCTCTACCACCGGCCGGGGTCAGCCGGATCCCCCCGGTACGCGCAAGGGACTCTCGGCGGCGCGCGTTCTGCAGGGACGGGTGTTCAGCTTCGCGATGGCGTTCCTGCTCACGGGCCAAAGGGCGTATCGTGACGCTGCCGTCGCACAGCTCGATCACGCGATCACCAACTGGCCGATCTGGGTCGATACGGCGCACCAGCCGCCCTACGACCTGATGACCGGTGAAGTCAGCCTGACATTCGGTCTGGCGTACGACTGGCTCTATCCGTGGCTGACCGACACCGAGCGGCGCCGCCTGCGCGAAGGGGTGGAGCAGCGCGCCCTTGCACCATACTTGAAGGCCGTCGATAGCGCACGGCCCATGTATTGGTTCCACACCGAAAACAACTGGAACCCGGTCTGCAATGGCGGGGCAGTCGTCCTGGCGCTCGCACTGCGTGGCGAGAGCGCGCTCTCGTCGCGAGTCCTGGAGCTGGCCGTGCCAGCGATGGCGTATTACTGGAACAATCTGGGTGACGATGGCGGCTGGGAGGAAGGTACAGGGTACTGGACGTACGGACATCGGTACGCTTTCATCGCCGCAGACGCACTGCGCCGAGCGGGTCGGGCCGAAGGCACGCGGTACCTGCAGCGGGAAGGCGCCCGTCAGACTGGGATGTTTCCGCTGGTGTTCAATCCCGGCACGAGACTGTCAGCCAGCTTTTCCGACAGTGCCGGCCGTGCATCGGATCCACTCTTCTATTTTCTCGGCCGCGAGTACCTGAACCCCGACTACATCTGGTTTCAGGACCGCACGCCGCTCCGCTCCGCGACCAGCGAAGGGTGGCCGGAAGAAGCCATGGCGCTCATCTGGCGACCCGTCGATGAGGCCTGGCTGCCGGAAACCTATGAGGCGTTCCGCCCCACGATTCCGGCGGTCACGTCATTCCCGTCGATCGGATGGGCGATGCTCGCCTCCGAGCAGCCGGACCCGCCGGTGTTCCTGGCATTCAAGAACGGGTCGCTCGCCGCCCCACATTCCCACCTGGATCTGAATCACGTGACCGTGGGAATGGGTAACAACATGGTGCTCATCGACCTCGGGAGCCGTCCGTATCCGGCCGACTACTTCTCCGCCACCGCTCGGCCAAACTACTACGAGATCTCGACGGCCGGTCACAACGCAGTGCTGGTCGGCGGCCGCGGCCAGCTGTTCGGACGGACAGGGACGCTTCAGGGACCCTATGAAGGTGAGCATTATTCCGCCTTCCTCGGGAACGCGGGAGGCAGCTACCAGGTCTCCACACCTCGCGCGCGGCGTCACGTCGTGTTTGTCGACCGCCGCTACTACGTCCTGCTCGACGAGGTCGCTCCGCAGACGGCACAGACCATTGAGCTGCGGTTTCACACTTACGGCACGGTCACCGCCTCACCCCAGGGAACCGTCTGGACCGTCAACCAGTCCGGATCTCAGGTCGACGTTGCGCCTGCGTCGAGCGCACTGGTCCGAGGGACCATCGAAACCCCCTCAGGCTGGATCCGCGCGGTGAACCTGCTTCGGCTGGCGACACCACAGCCGCTCAGCAGCCTCACGCTCGCCACGGCTCTCGTCCCTCGCCTGCGGGCTGGCGCCACCGTTCCGCAGGTCTCGCAGCAGGTTCACGGCGATGAACTGCTCGTGACCGTCGATGGAGACCAGGTGACCTTCCGCCAGACGTCAGACGGGTACGTCCTGAGCGACGTAACGATCGTGCAGCGCCCCTGATCCCCGGCTTTCGCCGACGCGGTATCCGGCGGCTTATCGATGCTCGATCGAGATGGCGCCACGGCCATTTCCGCTGGATCACCTCCGTCTTGAAGAGCCCGATGATCGATTCGGCGAGGGCGTTGTCGTACGAGTCGCCGCGACTGCCGACCGACGGTTCGATGCCCGCCTCGGTCAATCGGTCGGTGTAGCGCATCGAGAGATACTGCGTGCCGCGATCGCTGTGGTGCACCACGTCGTCGACGCCGGCGCTGCGGCGGTCATAAATCGCTTGCTCGAGCGCATCGAGGACGAAATCAGTCCGCAGCGAGGCCGACACGCGCCAGCCGACAATCCGACATAACGGGTCCATCTGAGGTTGGCAAAACGGAAATCCCGGCTAGAAGCCGGCCCGCAAACAGGTGTTTTGGGGCGCCTACTTCATGGCTGAAGACGGACGATGCGGATTCCCCTCAGCGTCGTTTGGCAACGACGTTCAATGATTTCTCGTGCTGCTGGCAGCGGGAGTCGCTCTGCAGGTCGTGGCACAGCGGCTCGGGCATGCCTCCGTCGTTGAGACAGGCGAGACTTACGCCCACGCATTGCCGGACTTGCAGAGGGACGCGGCTCTGAAGCTCAGCGCGCTGCTGGCTGGGGTTAGCGGCTAACAAACCGCTAACAAACTGGGCGCGCCGCTCGGAAAATGATCCACTCGCCGCTCGGAAACTGATCCACCTGAGGGCCTGATGGCGGGCTTGCAGAGCGCATGAGCTTTGGGGTCCGCTGGAAAGGATGCTCAAGGTGGACCAGGTACATGTCATTCGTCATAAGGTCTTGGTGGAAGGCCGCTCCCAGCGGCAAGTCGCCAAGGAGTTTGGGATTTCGCGGGTCACCGTTCGTAAATACATCGAGGAGGCCGTTCCGATCCGGAAAGAGACGGGGCCGCGGGGGCGGCCGGTGTGGGAGAAAGTCGGCCCACGGATTGACGCGCTGCTCACGGAATCCAAGGACTGGACCGGCGCCAAGCAGCAGCTGACCGGGACGCGGCTGCACGAGCTCCTGGTTGGGGAGGGCCATCAGGTCGGCGTCACGCTCGTCAAAGAGGCGGTCGCCGAGTGGAAGCGACGGCGGCGTGAGGTGTTCGTGCCGCTCACGTATCGGCCGGGCGATCTCGCCGAAGTTGATTTCTTCGAAGTCCTCGTCGATATCGAGGGGAGGCGACGCAAGGCGTGGCTCTTCCTGATGCGGCTGATGTACTCGGGCCGCGATTTCGCGTGGATCTACGAGCGCCAGGACCAAATCAGCTTTCTCGATGGCCATGTGCGGGCCTTCGCGCACTTCGGGGGCGTGGCGGTGCGGCTGGCGTACGACAATCTCAAGCCGGCGGTCGTGCGCATTCTCGTGGGCGGCGAGCGCGCCCTGACGTCGCGGTTTGCGGCACTGGCCTCACACTATCTGTTCGAGCCGTGCTTCTGTCGGCCCGGTGAAGGTCACGACAAAGGCGGGGTGGAGGCGCGCGGGAAGGCGGTGCGCCGACAGGTGCTGACGCCGATCCTCGGTGGACACCCAAAACCGACAATTAATCGACACCTCAAAACCGACAATTAACTGACGACGGCCGAGACGTTGACGCCGGCGATGGACGTGTAGTCCCTCGCGGCCATGAGCAACGTCTTGGAG
>Ga0194131_10007395_pt1 | contig 14799 bp, 10 predicted proteins | sample TA2KigO120mmetaG_FD_148631 | JGI IMG/M metagenome (GOLD analysis project Ga0194131, IMG submission 148631) | Freshwater microbial communities from Lake Tanganyika, Tanzania - TA2015053 Kigoma Offshore 120m | ecosystem: Environmental > Aquatic > Freshwater > Lake | place: Tanzania: Lake... | reverse complement strand
GCAGACCAGCCGGGCCCTCCGGTCCCGCGGGACCGATCGGACCCGCCGGCCCGGCGGGGCCCGCGGATCCCGGCTCACCTTGTGGACCGGCCGCGCCCGCAGGTCCTTGCGGCCCCTGCAAACCCACTTCTCCTTGCAGGCCTTGCGGACCGATCGGACCTTCCGATCCTTGCGGACCGGCTGGACCCTCGGGACCAGCGGGACCAATTGGACCAGCGGGACCGATTGGACCAGCGGGGCCGATTGGACCAGCGGGACCAATTGGACCAGCGGGGCCGACAAGTCCGCTGTTCGGACCGACCCAATTGCCGGTCGCATCGATCACGAGTTGACCGTTGACCGAGATCGTGCGCGGCGTGATGTCCTTGTTCGGCACGTCATCGGCCTGCATCGAACTACGCGCGCGCAGCGCGAACGGCACGCTGACCAGGCGCGTTCGCGGCTGCGCTTCCTGATCGGTTCCGATCGTGACGCCGAGGTACAGGGTCCCCTGCGAATCGAACAGGCTCTGCGGAAGCGGCGTGACCTGTCCGATGGCCGTGCTGAACAGTCCGTCGACGACATCGACGCTCTGCATCTCGATGTACAGCGCCGTGCCGCCGCTGGCTTGGGAGTACAGGCGGAAGATCACGGGCAAGCCCGTCTGCGTCAGCGGAGCGCCGACATTGGTCGCCAGGCGGCCTTGGTACTGCACGAGGGCAGGCGGTGGATTGCCGCCCGCGTGCAGCGCGGGAGCGAGGCAGAGAAGCAGGAGTGGAAGCGTCGGAAGGCGCATGACGAGGACGAATCGCTCAGGATTCGATGGTGACGACGAGACGATTGGTGAAAGTTCCGCCGAGTGGGTCCAGGTTGATCAACGAGAGCGCCTGCAGTTCGAACTGCACGCCGATCAATCCAGGATCGTTCTGGATCGGGGCCGGGAATGTGGCTGCGCCCGCGACAGTGAACTTGAGGCCCGAGACCAGGATGACCGGCGACAGGAGTTCCAGGCTTCCTTGCAGCGGCGGGACCGGCAGTCCGACGCCGGGGATGCTGCCTCCGACGGCCAGCGCGTAGAAGCTCGCCGGCGGCAGCAGGAAGGCGATCGGGGCCGGCTGTCCGAGGCAGAGCGGGCCTTCGGCGACGACCGCAGGTGTGTACGTGAACGCATCCGCGGCGCTGGCGGAGCCAAGCTGGTTCTGCACGACGATGTCGCCGCGACCGAGCGGATTCCCCAACGCGCCCACGCCGGCGGGCACGTTGAACAGCGCGAGCGAATTCGATGCGATCACACTGGCGGGCGTCGATTGACCGAGCAGTGCGACCGTGAGCGGCCCCGCGCCCAGCGCGGTGAAGCCGAAACCGATCACGCTCGCGCTCACACCGCCGGCGCGATCCGCATGCGCGGGGAAGGTGGAGAAGACCAACGGACCCGCCGGCGCGAACGAAGTGCCGGTCCAAACGGTGGCTGGGCGCAAGCTCCACTCGACGCCCGCGGCCAGTTCCGCCGGCGCGCCGAGGGAGCCGAGCGACTGGTAGTTCGCGCTCTGAGCCGATTGGAACCCGCCCCCGACGCTGGTCGCGAAGAGGACCTGGGACTGCGAGCCGCTGATGCCGGACTGGGCGGACGCGACCCCGCACCAGGCGGCTCCTGCGGCGAGCAACAGCCCGTACCCTGGCACACGATGGGACATGGGTTCGTGAGGAGCGAAATCGCGGCCGGCGAGCGAAACGCCCCATTCCGTTTCTACCCCACGATCTTGGATCTCGCAAATCGATTCCAGGCCGGCGGTCGAGAGCGGCCTCACAGCCCCTCTCGCGCGGCCACCCGGCGAGCCAGCTCGCGCAGTTCTTCCGGTTGCAGCCGATGCAATTGCCACTGCAACTCCAAGGCAGGATCGATGTCGGAAGGACGCCAGTCTCCGCGCTCCAGCGCTCGTTCGAGCTCGGCGACGAGCGCGTGGCCGAGCTCGTCGTACGCGCGCGCATGCAGCGTGATGTCGAGTTCGAGCTCGTCGTACTGCTCGGCCTGCTCGAGCAGTGCCGCGAGCACGAAGCGCGGATCCTCGACCAGGCACAGCGCGGACAACTCGGCGCGATACTCGAGACGACTGATCACGCCCTGCGGCGTGAATCCGGCCCGCGCCAGGAAGCGCAACAGCGCGCCCGGGCGGCGCCAGGGCGGCCACAGCCGGATTCGATCGCACAGGTGCGCCGCTTCGTGGCACGAGACGGCTTCGAGCAACTGCTCGAAGGTCGCCGCCTGCGCTCCGCCGCAGGCCAGGCGCACGCGCCCGGCCTCCCCCAACCAGGGTGCGCGGGCCTGGGCCGTCGCTCTTCCGGCGAGACCGCGGCGCGCTGCGAGCACGGCGCCGCGCGGCGGCGCGCGCAGCGCGCGCTCGCCTTCGGCCTCCGCGATCGCGCGCCCGGCATCGATGCGCGCCGCCCAGGCGCGCAGGGACGCGAGATCGATCCAGTAGCCGTCGTGCACGGCCAGGCCGGCGATCTCCGCGCCCGCGCGCGCCGGACCGATCGGGAAGCGCGCGCCATCGCAGAAGACGGTGGTGCCCGACCAGCGCGTGCCGAATTGCTCACCCGCTTCGCGCCGCGCGGCGACCTTCGTCATCCAGCAGCCGTCGCTGCCTACCGTCAGCGCGCGGCCGAGCAGTGCGAAGCGACCGAGCGCGGCGGCCAGGCGCGCCAGTCCCGGGACCTCGCCGCCCTGCGTGCCGCGACCGGCCCGCTCGTCGGCCTCACCGTACCAGGGGCCCGGATGGACGAGCACCCCCAGCGGCGAGAAATCGAGCATCGGCGATTCCTGCATGCTCGGCTGCGCTGCGTCGACGAGCAGACCCGGCCACCAGGCCTGGGTGACTCGGTCGAGGCGCGCAAGCACATCCGCGATCAAGGCCGAGCGGGGGAGAGCCTTGTCCGAGGCCGCGTGCCGAGAGAGAACGAAAGGGCGGCCGGCCGCGTGCGCGTCGAACGCGTCGAGCACGTCGCGTTCCAGCGCCAACGCGCTTTCCGCGCGGTGCAGCAGTTTCTGCGCACCGGCCGCGCGCGTCGGCTCGCCCGCGCTCTCGGCCGCGCGAACGAGCGCGCGCGCGAAGGCCTGCGACTCCGCATGCCATCCCAGCCGCAACAACGCGACGGACAACTGGCGCGCGGCTTCGTCGCGCGCATCCGGCTCGCCGGCGGCTTCGAACCGCAGCGCGCGGTCGAGCGCCAACTGACCATCGAGACAGGCCTCGCGCACGCGCGATGGCAGCGCGTCGAGATAGGTCGACAGCGCGCGGCTGGGTTCGAGCCGCGCGAAGGCCGCCGCGCGCTCTTGCGGCTCCGCGGACCCAGCCTCGTCAGGCAACTCGGCGCTGTGACGCAGAGTGGCGGGCCAGCGCGCATGGATCGCGCGCAGTTGCACGAGCCGCCCCTCGTCGCCGCCGAACAGCCGCAGCCACTGCGCGAACAGCCCGATCTGGTCACGCGCGCTGAGAGTTTCCCCCAGCAACAGATCGCGCGCCTGCGACCAGGCCTGTTCGCGTCGCGCGGGGTCCGGATGCGCGAGGAACACGGATGCGCAGCGGGCTCGCAAGCGCGCGCGCTGCAGCGGCAGTGCGTCGGACAGATCGCGCTCGGCCGCGTTGCGCAGCTCGTCCACGCTGGCGGGCTCGCGCAGCGCATCCGCGCACTGCAGCAGCGTTTCGTAGGCCAGCACGCGCTCGTAGCCGCTGCGCGCGCGCTCCAACGCACGTCGTTCGAGCCGGTGCGCCTCGGCGCGATCGTCCCGGCCCAGGGCGAGTTGGGCCAGACCGTGCCAGGGCCAGAAATCCCGCGGGGCGAGCACGCGCGAGCGCTCGAACAAGGCCGCTCCGCCCGCGCCTTCCAGGCGCGCGAGCAAGTAGGCCGCCTGGGCATTGGACTCGTCGGCCGTGCGCCGCTCCAGTGCCAGCGTGTACGCGGCCAGCGCGCCGTCGGAGCGCCGCAGCTCGTCCTGCCGAGCGCGCGCGACGGCCCACCAATCGGGCGCGAGGCGCTCCGCGACCGCGAGCAGCGCCGAGCCGTGTTCATCCGCTGCCAGCGCGCCGCTGCGCACCAGGAAGGCGCGGTCCAGCGCCTGCTCGAAGGCCGCCTCCGCCTCGATCGGCACGCTGGGCTGCCGCGCCAACGGAGCACGACAGGCACCGGCCATGGCCACGCACAGCCACAAGCAAAGCTGCAGGGCGGCGCATAGCAGGCGAGTCGAGGCAGGGCGCACGAGCCGCGCTAGAAGCTGCCGTCCTTCGGGTAACCCTTGATCGCGACGATCGCCACGACCACGAAAGCCACTGCCAGCCCGATCACGATGCACCAGGTGAGGGACACGTCCGACGCCTCGGCGCCCCGCGGGCGCCTCAGCGCTCCCCTTGGGCGCCGGGAGCCCGGTAGACCAACAGCGCGCGACTGCCCATCTCGGCGGGCAACTCGTGCTCCCACACGGTGTCGAGCTTGAAACCGAGCCGCTCGGCCTCGCGCTCGCCCGCGCGCACCTCGCGCGACCAGGACGGTCCCTTGAACAGCAGGAGATCCTTCAGCGCATGCCGCACCTTGCGCAGCAGGCGCACGTTTTCGCGCACCGACGAGAGCGCCCGCACAAAGACGAGGTCGTACTTGTTGCGCGCCAGGTGCTCTTCGCCGCGCGCCCACACCGCGGTCGCATTGCGCAGCCCGAGCTCGCCGATGCTCGCGCCGACGAAGTCGGCGCGCTTGCGCGCCGAGTCCAGGCAGGTCACGTGCGCGTTCGGCTCGGAGAGCGCGATCGGGATCCCGGGGAACCCGGCACCTGTTCCCAGATCGAGCAGCTTGCGCCCCACAAGCGGCAGCAAGCGGGTCGCGCGCCAGCAGTCGAGGTAGTGCTTGGCGGCGACCTCGCGCGGCTCGACGATCGCCGTCAGGTTCATGCTCTGGTTGGCGCGCAGCACGAGCAGCGCGTGCGCGGCGAATCGATCGAGCAGCGCGGCGTCGACGTCTTCCTTCTCGAAGGCCCACTGCAGCGCGGCGCGCATTTCGTCCAGCGACGGCACCGGCGTGTCCCGGTGCGCGACCACGCGGTCGAGCTCATCGTCGGCCGCGGCCGGTTCGAACAGTGCATCCGCCGGGGTGGCCGCGCCTCCAGGCGTCTTGCTCTGCGCCGGCGGCGACTCGCCACGAGCCGGGCCAGCTCCCTTCGCGCGCGCGCGCGAATCCGCGTCGGGCTCACCCCGAGCTGCCGAGCGCGGGTCGGGTGGGTCGGCGCCGGGGTGGGTCATCGAGTGCAACTGGACGGGGGGCGGCGCGGGATTGGCAGGGCAGCAGGGATTCGAACCCTGAACCTACTGATTTGGAATCAGTCGCTCTACCGATTGGAGCTACTGCCCTGACGGGGCGAAGGAAGGTATCCGGCCCCCGAGGTCACGGCAAGGGCCGCGCGGTCCCGATTGTCAAGGCAGGCGTGATCGGCAATGCTCTGTGGCGTATGAACGACGTCGACGCGGGACGGAGCACCGTGGATGCCCCGGCGCCACGCACGGCCGACGCCCGAGAGATTGCTAACTCCCGGATCCACCAGGACGCGCTGCGCGTGGTCTCGCGCCTGTCGCGCAACGGCCACGAGGCCTACCTCGTCGGCGGCTGCGTGCGCGATCTGCTGTTGGGGCGCAAGCCCAAGGATTTCGACGTCGCCACGGCGGCGCACCCGCGGCAGATCCGCTCGTTGTTCCGCAACGCGCGCATCATCGGCCGGCGCTTTCGGCTGGCGCACGTGGTGTACGGCGACCACATCGTCGAGACGGCGACCTTCCGGACCAAGCCGCCGCAGAGCGACGACGAGGACGAGGATCCGCTGATTCGCGAGGACAATGCCTTCGGCACCGCGGCCGAGGACGCGCTGCGACGCGATTTCACGATCAACGGCCTGTTCCTCGACCCGCTCGATGGCCGGATTCTCGACTATGTCGGCGGATTGGCCGACCTCGAGGCCGGCGTGTTGCGCACGATCGGCGATCCGAGCGTGCGCATCGCCGAGGATCCCGTCCGTATCCTGCGCGCGATCAAGTTCGCGACGCGCCTGGGCTTCCGCATCGACGAGGCCACCTGGGGCGCGATGGTCGAGCACGCCGGGCTGCTGGAGCGTTCCGCGCCCGCGCGCGTCGTCGAGGAGATCCTGCGCCTCTTGCACAGCGGCACGTCGCTGGGCGCGTTCCGCATGCTGCGCGCCTGCGGCGGCCTCAGGGTGCTGCTGCCGGAAGTCGACGAGTATCTCGGCCGGCGCGACGATCCCGACCCCTCCGCGCACGATCGCGCCGATCAGTATTGGCGCCTGCTCGAGGCGCTCGACGCCGATGTGCACGCCGGCCGGCCCCCTTCGCGCGCGCTGTCGATGGCCGTCGTCTGGCTGCGCATCGTCGAGCGCGAGGCCGAGCGCGCGCGCCCCGGCGGCTCGCACGATCCGGGCGAACTGTATCGGGCCGCCGAGGCGGTGCTCGAACGCTCCTCGAGCAGCGCGCGGCTCGCGCGCAAGGACGCCGCGATCGCACGGCAGATGATCTCCGACCAGCCGCGCTTCGCGCTGGGCGCGCAGAACAACCCACGCACGCTGCTGTTCCTGCGCGAGCCGGACCTGCCGGAGTCGCTCAACCTGCTGCGCCTGCGGGTTTCCGCCTGGGGTCAAGGTTGGGATGTCTACGAGGGCTGGATGGCCAGCTATGAGGAGGCGCGGGCGCTGCCCGCCGACGAAGTCGCGCGGCTGCGCAAGAAGAAGCGCCGCCGACGGCGCGGACGCAGGCGCGGACCGGACGAAGCGGCCGGCGCCTGAGTCGGGTTCCCCGGTCGCAGGAGACCGTTCCCATGCCTTCGACTCCCAATGCCCTCGACCTGCTCGGTGCCGTGCTGCTCACCATCGGGCTGAGCAACGGATCCGCGCTGTGCGCCGCGGCGAGCGCGCCGGCGCAGTCCCCTGCCGAGTACGCGGCCGCGCACGACGCCAAGTTGGGCGCGGCGCGGCGCGATGCGGAGGCCGTCACGCGCGAACTCGAGCTGGGATGGAAGTACCTGCTCACCGACGAGAAGCGCGAGGTCGCCGAGTATTTCACCGCGCAGGCAGGCACGCTCGATTCCTACCAGCGCCGTCTGATCTCGCGGGCCCGGCAATTGTCCGACCGCGACCCGAGCCTGTGGCCGGTCGAAGCGGAGCTCGCCTGGTACGACCCCAAGAAGCACGCGCCCAAGCAACCCATTCCGCGCAAGCGCCTGGCCGAGGATGACCCGCTCGTCAGCGCCGCTCGCACGGCGCTCGCCGCGCCGCTGCCCCGCGCGATCGCGGCGACCTGGAGTTACGACTGGGGCACGCGCGGACTCCAGCGCTCGTCGCGGCGGGCCGAGGACGACCCCGAGCGTATCTTCGCGAACGCCTGTCTGGGCCTGCCGCCGGATGCCGATTGGGCGCTCGCGCTCGTGCTACGCGCGCTCGACGACGGCGCGCAGTCGACGGCGCTGGCGGCTTTCGCGCACGCGTACACCGATCGCGAGGGCGGCGTCTACCCCTTCACTCTCTACGAGGCCTGGAGCGCCGGTCGCGAAATGGAGATGCCCGACGTCGACACGCTCGGGCTGCTGCACGACCTGACCAACGACTGGAAGACCTTCGTCGCGCCCGTGCCGCAGAAGCAGCATGCGAAGTTGTACGAAGGCACGTTGTTCCCGCTCTTCGTCCCGGCGCGCGCGCACCGCGCGCCGCGCGAGGGACTGGCTCAGACCTACTTGCGCGCCGAGCCCGGGCTGAGCGAGGGCTACGAGGCGGCCGTGATCCGTTTCCACGCGTTGTGGGACTACATGAACGAGCTCCCGCCGAAGCTGGCCGGAGCCTTGAGCGAGAATCGCAACTGGGACAAGTACTTCAAGCAGTGGACCGCCTCGCTGGCGAAGCAGCAGGTGCTGTACGAGCGCGGCCATGTGCGGCAGTTGCGCCTGCTGGACGATGAGCTCGCGTTGCGGCAGTTGCTGCTGTCCTGCATGCGGGAGTTGGGCGTGCTCGGTCGCACCGCACTGCCCAAGGCCGCCGGGACGGACGGTCACTGAGAGCGCGCGCGGCACCCGGCGCACGCGCGCGAGCGGAGCTTGGAGGAGCCGCGCGGATCGGGTACAAAATAGGCTTCCGACCCCCCATCGCACGTCCGTCCTCCGCTCCCCCTCCTCCGCAATGAGCACGCACGAATTGAAGGCCGTCGCCAAGGCATTGGTCGCCAAGGGCAAGGGCATCCTCGCCGCCGACGAGTCGACGGGAACGATCGAAAAGCGTTTCCAGAAGATCAACCTCCCCAACACCGAGGAGAACCGGCGCAACTATCGCGAGCTCTTGTTCCGGACCAAGGGGGCGGGACAGTACGTGTCCGGCGCGATCCTGTACGAGGAGACCCTGAAGCAGAAGGCGGCCGACGGCACGACCATGGTCGACCTTATGAATCGCGAGGGCATCGTCCCCGGCATCAAGGTCGACAAGGGCGCCGTGGACCTCGCCGGTGCGCCCGGCGAGAAGGTGACCGAGGGTCTCGACGGCCTGCGCGCGCGCTGCGCCGAGTACTACAAGCTGGGCGCGCGCTTCGCGAAGTGGCGCGCCGTGATCACGATCGGCGACGGCATCCCCAGCGCGTACTGCCTCGAAGCGAACGCGCACGCGCTGGCGCGCTACGCCAAGCTGTGCCAGGAACAGGGCCTGGTGCCGATCGTCGAGCCCGAGGTGCTGATGGATTGGAGCAACTCGATCGAGGTCTGCTACGACGTGACGCGGCGCACGCTCGAGTGCACGTTCGACGCCTTGTACGCGCAACGCGTGTCGCTCGAGGAGATGCTGCTGAAGCCGAACATGGTGATCGCCGGCAAGCAGTGCCCGAAGCAGGCGTCGGCGCGCGAAGTCGCCGAGGAGACGATCTGCTGCTTCCGACGCTCGGTGCCGGCCGCTGTGCCCGGCATCGTTTTCCTGTCAGGCGGCCAGAGCGAGGCTCAGGCGACCGAGAACTTGAACGAGATGAACAAGCTGGGGCCCCACCCGTGGGAGCTCTCCTTCTCGTACGGCCGCGCGCTGCAGGACAGCGCGCTCAAGGCCTGGGCCGGCCAGCAAGCCAATCTGGCCAAGGGCCAGCGCGCCTTCCTGCACCGCTCGAAGATGAATGGGCTGGCGCGCTCCGGCAAGTACGACAGCGCGATGGAAAAGGAACTGGTCGGCGTCTAGCGGCCCAGGCGCAGGAAACGGGCTTCCTGCCGGATCGGGCAGGAAATCCACGCCGTACGGCGCGTTTCCGGCCAGCTTTCGGCGCCTTGGCCTAGAATCGACTCTCATGGACCCATCGCGCCTGGCGTGCTGGTGCGTTCCCGATTTGCTGGCCGGGTTCGCGCACGCGGCCGATTTCCACGTCGATGCCAATCTCGGCAGCGACGCGACCGGCAACGGCACTGCCGCGCTGCCTTGGAAGACGCTCACGCACGCGCTTCAGAAATCGGCCGGGCAATCGGGCGCTCCCCATCGCATCCTGGTCGCGCCCGGCAAGTACGACGCCGCATCGGGAGAGGCCTTCCCGCTCATCCTTCCGGCGGACACGGTCGTTTGCGGGGCGGGTGCCGATCTCGTCACCATCAGCGGCGCGCCGGCCCTCCCGTTCTTCCAATTCCAGTTGCTCGGAAACGTCGATCCGATTCCGGGTCAGCCCAGCCTGTCGGGTCTGCGCCTGATCGGACCTGGCTTCGGCAACGGCCGGGCCGTCTCGAGCACGGGCCGCTCGCTCGACGGACTGCTGGTGGAGCAATTCGAACTCGGCGTGGTCGGCGGATCGGATGCCGCGGTTCTGAGCTCCTCGTTCCGGCAATGCACGATCGGGATCCGCGCGAGCGCCGGGGCTCCCACGTATTTCGGCAGTTGCACGGTGGCCGGCACGCGCTTCGAGGCGTGCGGGATCGGGCTCGAGCTGATCGCCTACGACGCACATCCACCCTTCGGCCCGACTGCGCTGGCCGCCAATGCCGTCGGCTGCGTGTTCGAGCAGTGCACGGTCGCGGTCCGACAATTCGCCGAGAGCGCGCTGCCCGTCTGGAGCGCCCTCACCGACCTGAAGGCGGATTCGTGCCGGATCACCAATTGCGGCACGGCCATCGACGGCAGCGGCCCCAATCTGGTCGGCCTGAGCGGATGCACGCTGGCCGACAACCTGACGGGCATCAAGAGCGGACTGGGCTACATGACCCTGTCGAACACGATCGTGTGGAACCACGCGTTCTTCGCCTTCGATCCGACCGACGTGTTGTTGAGCATTTACTCGAACACGCCGTTCGGGCTCCCAGGCCCGGGCAATCTCAGTGTGGATCCGCTCTTCGTGAACGCCGCGCTCGGTGACTACCACCTGCGCGCGGACTCGCCGCTGATCGATGCGGGCGATCCGGGCCACACGGCCGGCGGCCTGGACCTCGACTACGATCCTCGCATCTGCGACGGCTCGTGGATGGGCCTCGCGCGCATCGACATCGGTGCCGACGAATGCGACCGCGTTCGCCTGCAGGCTTCCGGCAGCGCGAACCTCGGCGCGAGCATCGCCTTGAAGGTCGAAGCCCCTCCAGGCGCGCTCGCCGCGTGCTTCCTCTCGGGCGCCGCCGGAGATCTCGCGCTCGGCGCGCTCGGCTCGCTGCTGGTCAACCCTGACCAGGCGGCGCTGCTCGGCACGGGCATGGCGCCGCTGACGACCTTCCTCAACATCCCCAATGATCCGCTGTTGCTCGGCGTGACCGCCTACGCGCAGGGCTACGGCCGGGATCTGGTCGGTCCTGGCGCGAGCCTCAGCAACCGCATCACGCTCTTCGTCAAGTAGAGAGTCGTCGAGCGGCGAGCGCCGTGCCCGCCAGCTCGGCCGTCGCGAAGGCGGCCTGGAAGCTGAAGCCGCCGATCGGACCTTGCAGGTCCAGCAGTTCGCCGATCACGTAGAGCCCGGGCACGCCCTTCACAGCCAGCGTGCCGGCATCGACAGCCGAGAGGGCGAGTCCGCCGGCGGTGACTTCGGCCTGGTCCCAGCCCAGCGTCCCGCGGATCGGCACTTCGAGACCCTTCAACGCCTCGATCGCAGCGTGGCGGGCCTCACGTGACACTTGCGCCGCGCGCTGCTCCGCCGCGACGCCGGCCTGCCGCGCGACGCATTCGAGGAGCCGCCGCGGCAGCTCGCCGCGCGCGGCCTCGTGCAGCGCGCTCAACACGCCCGCGCCGCCGGGGCGAGCCGCGCAGGCTTGGAACGCAGCGCGCAATCCTTCGCGACTCAGATCGGGCAGGAGATCCAGGCGCGCGACGAAGGCGTGCTGCGCCGCGCGCGCGACGTGCACGGACACGTCCATCGCCGCGGGACCCGACAAGCCGAAGTGCGTGAACAGCACCGGTCGCGCGCGCCGCGCGAGCTCCGCGCCGCTTGCGTCGAGGAGCGCGAGCTCGGCCTGTTGCAGCGCAATGCCGGCCAACTCGTGCACCCAGCCGGCCGGGCTCGTCAATGGCACCAGCGCCGGAACGGGTTCCAACAGCGGCAACCCGAGCTCGGCCAGCCATGCATAGGCATCCCCGGTCGTGCCCGTGCGCGGATAGCTGCGGCCGCCGGCGGCCAGCACGAGGCGCGCGGCCGTGCGCGTCGCGCCGCTCGCCAGGTACACGCGCCAGCCGTCGGCCGCCCGCTCGAGCCGTGCGACCGGAGCGTCGAGCTCGATGCGCGCGCCCGCGACTAGCGCGGCGCGCACCAACGCATCGCGCACGTCGATCGCGCGCCCGGAAGCCGGGAAGACCTTCTCCAGCGGTGCCTCGACCGTGGCGACGCCCCACGCTTCGAAGCGCGCGCGCACCGCCAGCGGAGGCAGCATGCGCAGCGCGTGGCGCAGGAAGCGCTCACCGGCCGGGCCGAACTGCCGCGCGGCGGCCTCCGCGGAGAGCGTCGTGGTCAGATTGCAGCGCGTGCCGCCGCTGGCCAGGACCTTGGACCCGCAGCGCGGCGTCTTCTCGATCAAGAGCACGCGCGCGCCGCCGCGCGCGGCGACCTCCGCGCACCACAGCCCGGCCGCGCCGGCGCCGACCACGATCACGTCCGCGTCGCTCATCGGCTGCGCGCAGTGTACGTGCGCGCGTCGCGGCGCGCTGCTATCGTGCGCGCGTGCTGAGTTCGCTGCTGCTGGGGTCGATCGCCGGTCTGCAACACGCGCTGGGCGGTCCCGACCACGTCGCGGGCGTCGCGCCGCTGGCGGCTCGCGGCGGCGCGCGCGCATGGCGCATCGGCCTGGCCTGGGGCATCGGGCATGCGCTGGGCGCATGCAGCGCCGCTGCGCTCGCGCTGCTCCTGTCCAAGGTCCTGCCCGGCGCCGCCGAGCACATCTCGCGCTGGAGCGAAGTGCTGGTGGGAGTCGTGCTGTGCACGGTCGGCGCGCTGGGACTGCGCGCACTGTCCCGCGGCGTGCACGTGCACAACGAGCGGCCGCAGCGCATGCGCCCGGCCCTGGGGCTGGGCTGGTTGCACGGAGCGGCCGGGCTGGCGCACCTGTACGCGGTGTTGCCGGCCCTGGCGCTTCCGCATCCCGGTTCGTACCTGGCCGGCTATGGCGTGGCCAGCACGCTGGCGATGAGCGCGCTGGCGGCGGGCCTCGGGCACGCCGGCGCCCACGTGCGCGTGCGCCGCTGGGTGCACGGTGCGACCAGCCTGGCCAGCTTGCTCGTCGGCGCGTTCTGGCTGGCGCAGGCGTAGCCGGGCCGGCTCAGCCGCCCTGCAGCGCGTCATCGAGCTGCCCCGCCTCGTCCGCATCGCAGGCCTCCGCCGGCGCGGTGTCGGCCAGCGGATCGTCGAGCCAGCCCTGCGGCAGCGCGACCGTCTGCACGCGGCCGCTCTTGGCGCGCTGGGCGCGCAGCGCCGCGCGCGGGAACGGCTCGCTCGGATCCAGGGCCGCGAAGAGCGCGCGCAGGTCGTCGAGCGTGTGCAGGCCGTTCAATCCGGCGCGCACGGCGTTTCCGCCGCGGAAGCCCTTCGTGTACCAGGCCGCCCACTTGCGCATCTGCAGCATGCCCATGCGCGGGCCGAAGAACTCGACCAGGCCCGCCGCGTGCTCGAGCGCGATCTCGGCCACCGCGCCGAAACAGGGCGGCGGCGCGGGCTCGCGGCCGGCGCACACATCGGCGAGCTCGCGGAACAACCACGGCCGGCCCAGACAGCCACGCCCGACGATCACGCCGTCGCAGCCGGTCCGGCGCAGCATCGCGAGCGCGTCCCAGCATTCCCAGATGTCGCCATTGCCGAGCACCGGGATCCGCAGCGCGCGCTTGAGCTGCGCGATGGCGTCCCAGTCGGCCTCGCCCGAATACAGTTGCGCGGCCGTGCGCGCGTGCAGGCCGATCGCGGCAGCGCCCTCGTCCTCGGCCACGCGACCGGCGTCGAGGTAGGACAAGTGCGCGTCGTCGGTGCCCTTGCGGACCTTGATCGTGACGGGCACGCCGCCCCCGCCGCGCACGGCCGCGCGCACGAGGCGCGCCAGCAGGCGCGGCCGCAGCGGAATCGCGCTGCCCCCGCCGCAACGCGTGACCTTGGGCACCGGACAACCGAAGTTCATGTCGATGTGCGACACGCCCTCGCCCGCCAGCGCGCGCGCGAATTCCTCGACGTCGGCCGGTTCCGAACCGTAGATCTGCACCGAGCGCGGCGCCTCGTCCTGACGCGAGCTGGCCAGCAACTGCGTCAGGCGGTTGCCGAGCAGGAAGCCGCGCGCGGTGATCATCTCCGACACGTACAGGCCCGCGCCGAAGCGCCGGCACAAGGCTCGGAACGGGTAATTCGTCACGCCCGCCATCGGCGCGAGCACGACCGGCGGCCAGACGGACAGCGGACCGACCGCAAGCGGCCGCACCTCGCCGGGCGCCGCGACCGGGGTGTCGCGGTGCAACTCGCTCGCGACGCGCGTCATCCGCCGCTCGGGGCGGGAGTCGCGGCGGCGGGTACGGCTGCCCGGTCGAGCGCGTGAGGCTCCGGCACACCCGCGGGCCGGCTCGCCGGCGCCGAGATCACGCGCGACTTGGAAGGCGGCAGTCCGCCTGCGTCGGCGCGCGACTCGAGGATGCGCGCCTCCAACACACTGGGGCCGCGCGCCTCGCGCCAGAGCGCGATCGAGCCGTCCGGAGCCTGTTGCACGCCCAGTCCGCCCTGCGGCGTCTGCGCGAGCAGGCCGCCGTTCTCGCGAAACTCCAGCAGCCACGGAACGAGCTCCGGCACCAGCGCATCGTGCAGGTACAGCACCGGCAGGCGCCCACCCTTCTCGCGCAGGCCAAGCACCAGCGGCGTGGTCGCGCTGCCGACATCGACGGCCGCGACGCGCTGCGGAATCGGCACGCCGCCGAGGAAGTTGCCGTTCAGGCGCCGGTCGATCGAGAAACGCCCGGCGATCCAGATGCCGCGCACGACCAGCTTGTCCGTTCCGTTGCGCAGCGCGACCTCGAACTCCTCCAACTCGCCGCGGCGCGTGCGCTGCAGCACGGTCATCTCGCGCGCGGCGACCTGACCGTCGGAGGGAATCACGATGCGGCTGACGAACGCGATCGCGCCGTCGTTCTCGCGCACGACCGCCCAACGCTCGCCCGACACGCGCGAGCCGAGGCCGATCGTCTCGAGGTGCCCGGACAACACCAGGGTCCCGTCCGGCAGGTCCGGCGGCGCGACCTCCAGCGGCTCGCGTTCGCGCGCGCGACGCGCGTCCAGCGCGGTGCGCAGGCGGTCGAGGCGCGCGCCGATTGCCGCTCGATCCAGCCAGCGGCCGCGCAGC
>Ga0194131_10007394_pt1 | contig 14799 bp, 12 predicted proteins | sample TA2KigO120mmetaG_FD_148631 | JGI IMG/M metagenome (GOLD analysis project Ga0194131, IMG submission 148631) | Freshwater microbial communities from Lake Tanganyika, Tanzania - TA2015053 Kigoma Offshore 120m | ecosystem: Environmental > Aquatic > Freshwater > Lake | place: Tanzania: Lake... | reverse complement strand
CCGGCCGGGGCGGACCGAGGCCGCGCGGCGGGGCGGCGCGGGGCGGCGCCGGCTCGCCGCCCAGTTGCCGCACCAATTCCTCGGGCGTCGGCAGCCGGCTCATGTAGGCCAGCCGGATCAGCAGCATTTCCAAGGCGGCCAGGCCGTTCGGCGCGGTCCGCACCTCGGGCAGGCCCTTCAGCAAGGCCTGCCACAGCCGGCTCAGCACCGGCATGTCCAGCTTGCCCGCCATCGCCCGGCCCTGCTGGCGCTCTGCCTCCGGAAAGGTCGGGTCATCGGCCAGTTCGGGCAGCAGCCTCAGCCGGGTCAGCCAGTGGGTCAGTTCCAGCAGGTCCTGCAGCAGCAGCACCGGATCGGCGCCGGCCTCGTAGGCCCGGCCGAGCGCCTCCAGCGCCGCCGGCACATCGCCCGCCAGCGTGGCGTCGAGGATGGCGAACTGGCCGAGACGGGAACTCAAGCCCAGCAGTTCGCGCACGCCGTCGGCGTCGAGCCGGCTGTCGCCATGCGCGATCGCCTGGTCGAGCAGCGACAGGCCATCGCGCACCGAGCCTTCGGCCGCGCGCGCGATCAGGCGAAGGGCGGCGTCGTCCGCCGCCACGTCCTCCGCCGCGAGAATTCTCTGGAAGTGGGCCAGCAGCAGGTCTTCCGGCACCCGCCTGAGGTCGAAGCGCTGGCAGCGCGACAGCACCGTGATCGGCACCTTCTGGATCTCGGTCGTGGCGAAGACGAACTTCACGTGCTCGGGCGGCTCCTCCAGGGTTTTCAACAGCGCGTTGAAGGCGCTCTTCGACAACATGTGCACTTCGTCGATGATGTAGATCTTGTAGCGGGCGCCGACCGGCCGATAGGCGACGCCGTCCAGCAATTCGCGCATGTCGTCAACGCCGGTGCGGCTGGCGGCGTCGACTTCCAGCACGTCGAGATGCCGGCTCTCGGCGATGGCGCGGCAGGGCTCGCATCGCCCGCACGGCTGCAGCGTGGGACCGCCCCTGCCATCCTCGCCGAGGCAATTCAGGCCGCGTGCCAGGATGCGCGCCGTGCTGGTCTTGCCCACCCCGCGCACGCCCGTGAGGATGAAGGCATGCGCCACCCGGCCTTCGCGGAAGGCATTGCTGAGGGTGCGCACCAGCGCGTCCTGTCCCAGCAGTTCGGCGAAGGTCTGCGGCCGATACTTGCGGGCCAGCACGCGATAGCTGGCGCCGGCCCGTTCGGCCGCGGGCCGCCCGGCGTCGCGGCTTGGCGTCTCGTCGGGTCCGGCGGGCAGCGGCGGCCTCGGGCTAAGGTGAAAGGTGGGAGATTGAACCGTCGACCCGGGCCTATCTCGTTACGGCTGCTTCCTTCCGGACCTGACCGGGTTGGCGAGCGTCCCGTCCGCCGCCAATCTCCCAACCGCAGTATATCAGGCTTCGTGGCCGGCCGCGCAATGCGGCCCTTGCGTTGAACCGCAGGGCCTGCCCGTGGCAAGGTCGCGGGCGACCCACCGCCCAATCCGGAAGCCCCGCCATGACGCGCGTGCACACCTTCGCCGGCAGTCCGCTCGACCGCGCCGCCAACTTCCGCCGCGACGGCGAATGGCTCAAGCAGAAGATGCGGGCGCCCGACGCGCGCTACCTGGCGCTGCACCAGCTCAAGGCCGGTATGCAGACCGCGGGCGGCCTGACCATCCGCTGGCGCAACGTGGCCGAGGTGGCGGAAATCCTTGGCAACGGCGCGACGGTGGTGTTCCTGGGCCTGGCGACGGACAGCCGCCCGTGCTTCGCCATCGACGCCGGGGACGGTCCGCCGCCCTTCGAGGACGGCAGGTTCGTCGACGTGCGCGCCGCCGCCACCACCTGCCCAGGCGATGACGCGGCCATCCTGGCGCAGGCCCGCTCGCTGATCGACTGGCACGCCCGGCATCGGTTCTGCGCGGTCTGCGGCCACCTGACCGAGCCGCGCGAGGCTGGCTATTCCCGCCAGTGCCTGGCCGAATCATGCAAGGCGCAGCATTTCCCGCGCACCGATCCGGTCACCATCATGCTGGTGGTGGATGGCGACAAGGTATTGCTGGGCCGCCAGGCGCGCTTCCTGCCGGGGGTCTATTCCGCGCTGGCCGGCTTCGTCGAGCCGGGCGAGACCATCGAGGAAGCGGTCCGGCGCGAAGTGAAGGAGGAAGCCGGCATCGAGGTCGGCCGGGTGCGCTACCATTCCTCGCAGCCCTGGCCGTTCCCCTCCTCGCTGATGATCGGCTGCATCGGCGAGGCGACTTCCACGACCATCGAGCGCGATGCCGAGGAACTGGAGGACATCCGCTGGTTCGAGCGGGCCGAGATCGCCCGCATGGTCGAGGCCTGGCGCGACGAAGGGCAGTTGCGCATGCCGGCGCCGCTCGCCATCGCCCACCAGCTCGCTCGCGGCTGGCTGAGGGGCGAGTAGGCCGCCGCCTATGTCCGATCGCGGAACGGGTGACGGGGATAGGTGCCGAACAGCCGGAACACGGTGCAGAAGAACTTCAGCTCCTCGAAGGCCCGCTGCACCGCCGGATCGTCCTGATGGCCTTCGATGTCGGCATAGAACTGCGCTTGCGAAAAGCTGTCGTCGACGAAATAGCTCTCCAGCTTGGTGATGTTGACGGCGTTGGTGGCGAAGCCGCCCAGCGCCTTGTAGAGCGCCGCCGGCACACTGCGCACGCCGAAGACGAAGCTGGTCATACAGGGGCCGTCCTTGGGGTGCGGCGTGATGCGTTCGCGCGCCATGACTAGGAAGCGCGTGATGTTGTTGTCGCGATCCTGCGTATTGGGCTTCAAGATGTCGAGGCCATAGGTCTCCGCCGCCAAGGTCGAGCCGATGGCGCCCTGCGCCGGGTCGCCGCGCTCGGCCACCATCTGGCAGGCGCCGGCGGTATCGGCGTGGACCACCGGCCTGACCCCCAGCGACCTCAGGGTCTTGCGACACTGAGAAAGGGCTTGGATGTGGCTGTGCACCTCGCGCAGACCGGCCAGCGTGCCGCCCTTGGGCGCCATCAGTTGATGGTTCACCCGCTGAAAATGCTCGCCGATGATATAGAGATCGCTCTCCGGTAGCAGGTGGTGGATGTCGGCGACGCGGCCGGCGAGCGAGTTCTCGACCGGGATCATGGCGCGGCCGGCCTTGCCCTCGGACAGCGCCTGGAAGGCGTCCTCGAAAGTGGCGCAAGGATAGGGTTCCAGCGCCGGCAGCACCTCGCGGCAGGCGAGATGCGAATAGGCGCCGTAGGTGCCTTGGAAGGCGATCAGGGTCTTGGGCTCGGAGTTCGCGGCCGACATCGCAGGGAAAAACGTTAGCGGCCCGCCAGTTGCTGGCGGGCCCGCTCCAGGTCGGCCGGAGTATCAACGCCGAAGGGAACCGCGTCAACGAGCGCGACGTCGATCCGCATTCCGGCTTCCAGGGCACGGAGCTGTTCCAGCTTCTCGCGGCGCTCCAGCGGTGCCGGCGGCAGCCGCACGAACCGCTCGAGCGCCGCCCGGCGATAGGCGTAGATGCCGATATGGTGGTAGAGCGGGCCGTCGCCGGACGGGCAGGGCACCCGGGTGAAGTAGAGCGCCCGGCCCTGCGGCGCGCCGGGCGGTAGCGACAGCACCGCCTTGACCACGCTTGCCGCCAGCCGTTCCTCGTCCGAGTGGATCTCGGCCGCCAGCGTGGCGATGTCGACCGCCGGCTCGGCCAGCGGCCGTAGCACTGCCTGGATCGCCTCGGGCGCGATGCTCGGCAAGTCGCCTTGCAGGTTGATGACGATCGGGTGCCGGCCTTCGGGATCGGCGAGCGTAACCGCCTCGTGCACCCGGTCCGAGCCCGAGGGATGTTCGGGCCGGGTCAACACCGCCCGGCCGCCGGCAGCTTCGACGGCACGGGCGATTTCCGGTTCGGCCGCCGCCACCAGCACCGGACCCAGTTGCGCCTCGATGGCGCGCCGCCAGACCTGCACGATCATCGGCTGGCCGGCGATCAGCGCCAGCGGCTTGCCCGGCAGCCGGCTTGCCGCCAGGCGCGCCGGGATCACGATAAGTGGCGGTGTCGACATGCTAACCTGCCCGTCCTGCGACGCCTTGCCGCAGCAAGGGCGCGGCCTCGCTCGCTAGATTAGCCGCGTTTCTGAGCGCTACGGGCGGGCGGCGAGAGGGCCGATGGACACCTACGAACTCAACAAGTGGGCAGGCGCGGTCTTGGCGGCGGGCCTGTTGCTGATGGTGATCAGCGAGATCGGCAATCTGGTGGTGCATCCCAAGACCCTGAAAGAGACCGCCATCGCCGTCGCGGTGCCGGAAGAGGCCGGCGCGCCGAGCAGCCCCGCGGCGCCGGCCGAGAAGGCGGTGCCGCTGCCCGAATTGCTGGCCGCGGCGGATGCCACGCGCGGTGCCGCCATCGCCAAGCGCTGCACCTCCTGCCACACCTTCGACAAGGGCGGCAAGAACTTGGTTGGTCCGAACCTGTTCGCCGTCGCCGGCCGCGATCCCGGCAAGGTCGCCGGCTTCAGCTATTCCAGCGCGATCACCGGCCTCGGCAAGCCGTGGAGCTGGGAGAACCTCGACGCCTATCTGAACGACCCCAAAGGCTTCGCCCCCGGTACCAAGATGGCGTTTGCCGGCGTGAAGAAGTCGGCCGAACGGGCCGACCTGCTGGCGTATCTCAAACAGAATCACGATTCGCCCCCCGCCTTCCCCGCCAAATAGTCCAACGCGGCCCGTTTCCCCGCACCCCGCTAGCCGCCCGTGGCCGGAGCTTGCCCGCCAGACCTCGTCGCCTTCGCCGACCGGTTGGGCGATGCCGCGCGGCGCGTCATCCGCCGGCGCTTTCGTACGCCGATCGCCGTCGACATCAAGGCCGATGCCAGCCCGGTGACGCTGGCCGACAAGGAGGCCGAGCAGGCCATCCGCAGGCTGATCGGCCGCCACTATCCGAGCCACGGCATCCAAGGCGAGGAGTTCGGCATCAGCCGGCCGGAAGCCGAGTGGCGTTGGATCGTCGATCCGATCGACGGCACCAAGTCGTTCATGACCGGCTCGCCCCTGTTCGGCACGCTGATCGCGCTGATGCGCCGCGGTCGGCCGGTGTTGGGGTTGATGGAGCAGCCGATTCTGGAGGAACGCTGGCTGGCCCATGGCGGCCAACCCACCACGTTGAACGGCCAGCGCATCAGGCCGCGCCGCTGCCCCCGGTTGGCCGAGGCGGTGCTCTACACCTCCGGCCTCGAGTATTTCCAAGGGCATGGCGAAGCCGGCCTGCGGCGCCTCATGGCCGAATGCCGGCTGACCCGCTTCTCGGCCGATTGCTACGCGCTCGGGCTGATGACCCTGGGTTTCGTGGACTTGGTGATCGAGCCCAGGGTGCACCCGCACGACTACGCCGCCCTGGTGCCGATCGTGGAAAATGCCGGCGGCGCCATGACCGATTGGCAAGGCCGCAAGCTTGGCTACGATCGGGTCGGCGACTTCGTCGCTGTTGGCGACCGGCGCCTGCTGGCACCAGCCCTGGCGCTGCTCGCGGGATAGTGCGGTCTCCCGCGCTGGCGAGCATGATAAGGTGCCGCCTCGCGAGGTAACGGATGCGGCTGCTCGGTTTCGGCGTTGTCTTGACAAGCCTTCTGCTGCCGGCCCTCGTGGCGGGTGCGCAAGGCGCCAAGGAAAGCCACGGGCTGTCCTTGTTCGGCGAACTGAAGTATCCGGCGGATTTTCCCCATCTCGGCTATGTGGATCCCAAGGCGCCGAAAGGCGGCGAGGTGCGGCTCTCCGCCATCGGCACCTTCGACACGCTCAATCCCTTCGTGTTGAAGGGAGTGGCCGCCGCTGGCATTGGCTTGCTCTACGAATCGCTGCTGGAGGGCGTGCAGGACGAACCGTCGGCGCAGTACGGTCTGCTGGCGGAGAAAGTCTCGGTTCCCGCTGACCTGTCGTCCGCTACCTTCACCTTGCGCGAAACCGCGCGCTGGCACGACGGCAAGCCAGTGACGGCCGAGGACGTGGTCTTCAGCTTCGCGTTGCTGCGGGACCAAGGGCGGCCCGTCTACCGCCATTACTACGCCAACGTGACGCGGGTCGAGGCCGTGGATCGGCGCACGGTGCGCTTCCACTTTAGCGGCCCGACCAACCGCGAACTGCCGCTGATCGTCGGCGAGTTGACGGTGCTGCCAAAGCATTACTGGGAGGGCAGGGACTTCCAGGCGACCACCTTGGAGCCGCCCTTGGGTTCGGGGCCGTATCGGGTGGCGAGCGTCGAAGCGGGGCGGGCCATCGCCTACGAGCGGGTGCCCAACTATTGGGGCGCCGACCTGCCGATCAACCGCGGACGCAACAATTTCGACCGGCTGCGCTACGACTACTACCGCGATCCCACCATCGCGCTGGAGGCCTTCAAGGCCGGCGAGTTCGACTTCCGCATGGAGAACTCGGCCAAGAACTGGGCAACCGCCTATGACTTCCCGGCGCTGCAGCAGGGCATGGTGCGCAAACTGGAGATCCCCAACGAGAACCCGCATGGCATGCAGGCCTTCGTCTTCAACCAGCGCCGGCCGATGTTCCAGGACCGTCGCGTCCGCCAGGCGCTGGCGCAGACCTTCGACTTCGAGTGGTCGAACAAGACGCTGTTTTTCGGTCAGTACCGTCGCAGCCAGAGCTTTTTCGGCAGCCCCGGCCTAGCCGCGGCCGGCCCGCCGGACGCGGTCGAACTACGCCTGCTGATGCCGCTCAAGGGCCGGGTGCCGGACGAGGTGTTCGACCAGCCCTTCGCGCTGGCCGTGACGGATGCCTCGGGCGAATTGCGCGAGGGCTTGCGGACCGCGCGGCGCCTGCTGGAGGAAGCCGGGTGGACCGTGCGCGAGCAGCGCCTAGTCAACCACGGCGATGGTCGGCAGATGGAAATCGAAGTGCTGATCGCCGATCCCAACATGGAACGCGTGGTGCAGCCGATGCTGCGCCACTGGGAGCGTTTGGGCATCAAGGGGCGCATCCGCGTCGTGGACACCTCGCAGTATACCCAGCGGGTTGAGGCCTTCGATTTCGACATGATCGTCGGCAGCTGGGGGCAGTCGCAGTCGCCCGGCAACGAGCAGCGCGATTTTTGGGGTTCCGCGGCCGCCGACCGCCCTGGCAGCCGCAACCTGGCCGGCATCAAGGATGCGGCCGTGGATCACCTCATCGACAAGGTGATCTTTGCCGGCAGCCGCAAGGAACTGGAGGCGGCGACCCGCGCGCTGGATCGCGTCCTGCTCTGGAACCATTACGTGATCCCGCACTTTCACAGCCCGAATTTTCGCATCGCGCATTGGAACCGCTTCGGCATGCCCGCGACCCGACCGCGCTATGGCATCGGCTTTCCAGATAGCTGGTGGATCGACCCCGGCAAGGACGCGGCGGTGCGCGAACGGCAACGGGCCGGTGGGGGTCGCTAGGCGATGCATTTCTGGACGAGCCGGGCCGCGATCGTCCTCTCGCTGCTGGCTTCGCCGGCTGCCGCCGAAGAGGCGAGACACGGCTTCGCCGTGCTCGGCGCGTTGAAGTACCCAGCCGGCTTCGCGCATTTCGACTATGTCGATCCGGCGGCGCCCAAGGGCGGCAGCGTTACGCTGTGGTTTGAAGGCAGCTTCGATTCCCTGAACCCGTTCGTCCTGCGGGGTGTGCCGGCGGCTGGCAGCAACCCCTTCCTGCCTGGCGGCTCGCTGCTCACCTTCGAAAGCCTGATGGCAGGTGCGGACGACGAGCCGGATTCCTATTACGGCCTCGTCGCGGAAAGCGTGGAACTGCCGGCCGACCGCCGCTCGATAACGTTCGCCTTGCGGCCGCAGGCGCGCTTCCACGACGGCTCGGCGATCCGAGCGGAAGACGTCGCGTTCAGCTTCGATACGTTGAAGCGGGAGGGCTATCCGATCTATCGCGTGCTGCTGCAGGACGTGTTGGAGGCGCAGGTCCAGCCCGGAAACCGCGTTCGCTTCGTCTTTCGCGAGGGGGCGCAGTTGCGCGACCTGCCAGGCAACGTCGCCACCCTGCCGATCCTGTCGAAGACCTGGCATAGCAAGCATCCTTTCGCGGCCGCCAGCCTGGACGCGCCGTTGGCGAGCGGCGCCTATCGGGTTGCGAAAGTGCAAGCTGGCCGTTCGATCGAGTACGAACGGGTGCGCGACCATTGGGCGCGCGACCTGCCGGTGTCGCGGGGGCGCCAAAATTTCGACCGTATTCGTTACGACTACTTTCGCGATCGCGACATCGGCCTGGAGGCGTTGTTCGCCGGCAAGCTGGATTTCCGCGAGGAGTTCACCGCGCGCGACTGGGCCACGAAATACGATGTGCCGGCGGTCCGCCAGGGCCATGTCAAGCGCGAGACGCTGCCGGACGAGACCCCTTCGGGAACGCAAGCATGGCTCTTCAACACGCGTCGCGCCAAGTTCGCCGACCGGCGGGTGCGACAAGCGCTCGGCCTCGTGTTCGACTTCGAGTGGACCAACCGGACGCTTTTCTATGGTCTCTACAAGCGTTCGCGCAGCGTGTTCGAGAACTCCGAGCTGGCGGCCTCAGGTCCGCCGGAGCCGGCCGAACTGGCCTTGCTGGCGCCGTTCCGCGACAGCCTGCCGCCAGAGGCGTTGGAACGACCCTACCTGCCGTCAGCGACCGACGGTTCGGGCGAGCTCCGCGCGCAGGTGCGTGCGGCGACCCAGCTGCTGGCGGAGGCCGGTTGGACAATAAGGAATGGCAAGCTGCGCAATCGGGCGGACGAGCCGTTCGAGATCGAGTTTCTGTCCGACCTCAAGGGGTTTGAGCGCATTGTGCTGCCCTATACCCGCAACCTGGAGCGCCTGGGCATTGCCGCCCGCTTCCGGCTGGTGGAGACCGCACAGTATCAGAACCGCATCAAGAGCTTCGATTTCGACATCATCACCCAGCGGTTCGGCGGTTCCTTGACGCCGGGCGTTGCCTTGCGCGACCGCTGGGCCGGCGCGGCAGCCGACATCGAGGGCAGCAGCAACTATGCCGGGCTCAAGAACCCGGCGGTCGATGCGCTGATCGAACGGCTGATCGCCGCCGGCAACCGCACCGACCTCAAGGCGGCCGCCCGTGCGCTCGACCGTGCCGTGATGTGGCAGCACGTCATGGTGCCGCAGTGGTACAAGGGCAGCCACAGCATTGCCTACTGGGACATTTTCGGCCGGCCGGCGAGCAAGCCGAAATACGCGCTGGGTTTCATCGACACCTGGTGGATCGACCGGGCCAAGGCGGCCGGCATGGCCAGTCACCGCTAGGCGCTGGCGCGGAATGCTCGCCTATATCGTCCGCCGTCTGCTGCTGATGTTGCCAACCCTGTTCGGCATCATGCTGGTCAATTTCGCGGTGCTGCAATTCATGCCGGGCGGCCCGGTGGAACAGGTGATCGCGCAGATCACCGGCACGGCGGTGGACGCGACCGCGCGCGTCTCTGGCGGCGGCGGCGAACTGGCGGGGCAGCAGGCGCAGCTCGACCCCAGTCGCGGCTCGGAGGTGGCCAGCAAGTACCGCGGCGCGCGCGGCCTCGACCCCAAGCTGATCGCCGATCTGGAGCGGCAGTTCGGGCTCGACAAACCGGCCGGCGAGCGCTTCTTCACCATGATGGTCAATTACCTGGCCTTCGACTTCGGCCAGAGCTTCTTCCGCGACCGCTCGGTGGTCGGCCTGGTGATCGACAAGCTGCCGGTGTCGATCTCGCTCGGTCTGTGGACCACGCTGATCGTCTACCTGGTGTCGATCCCGCTCGGCATCGCCAAGGCGGTGCGCGACGGTTCGCGGTTCGACCTGTGGACATCGACCGCCATCGTGGTCGGCTATGCCATTCCGGGGTTCCTGTTCGCCGTGCTGCTGATCGTGCTGTTCGCCGGCGGCAGCTTCTTCTCGATCTTCCCCTTGCGCGGCATCATCTCGGACAACTGGCGCGAACTGTCCTGGGGCGCGCTCGTGCTCGACTATTTCTGGCACATGACGCTGCCCATCCTGACCATGGTGCTGGGAGGATTCGCAACGCTCACCATACTGACCAAGAACTCGTTCCTGGAGGAAATCGGCAAGCACTATGTGATGACGGCGCGGGCCAAGGGCCTCAGCGAGGCCCGCGTGCTTTACGGCCATGTCTTCCGCAACGCCATGCTGATCGTCATCGCCGGCTTTCCGGCCGCCTTCATCGGCGTGCTGTTCACCGGCTCGTTGTTGATCGAGGTGATCTTCTCGCTGGACGGGCTCGGCCTGCTCGGCTTCGAGGCGGCGCTGAATCGCGACTACCCGGTGGTGTTGGGCACCCTCTACGTGTTCACGCTGATCGGCCTCGTCATGGGGCTGATCGGCGATCTGATGTATGTCGCGGTCGATCCGCGCATCGATTTCGAAAGCCGCGAGGTCTAGCGGATGGCCGGCGAACCGCGCCTGCTCGGTTTCCGGCTGCGCCCGCTTGCCTGGCGGCGGTGGCAGAATTTCCGTGCCAACCGGCGCGGCTTCGTCTCCTTGTGGTTCTTCCTGGGGCTGTTCCTGTTCAGCCTGCCGGCCGAATTCATCGCCAACGAGCGGCCGCTGCTGGTCAGCTTCGAGGGCCGGTTCTATTTTCCGGTGCTGGTCAGCTATCCCGAGACCGCCTTCGGCGGCGACTTCGAGACTGAGGCGAAGTACCGCGATCCGTTCGTGCGCGAGTTGATCGAGGCCAAGGGCTGGATGCTTTGGCCCCTCGTGCCCTACGACTACCGCGCGATCAACTACGAGCTCAAGGTGCCGGCGCCGGCGCCGCCGTCCGCCGACAATTGGCTCGGCACCGACGACCAGGGACGTGACGTGCTGGCGAGGTTGATCTACGGCTTCCGCATCTCGGTGCTGTTCGGTCTGGTGTTGACCCTGGCCAGTAGCGTCGTGGGCGTCGCCGCCGGCGCGGTGCAGGGCTATTTCGGCGGACTGGTCGATCTGCTGTTCCAGCGCTTCATGGAGATCTGGTCGGGCCTGCCGACGCTCTATCTGCTAATCATCTTGGCGAGCTTGGTGGAACCCAATTTCTGGTGGCTGCTCGGGCTGATGCTGCTGTTCAGTTGGATGTCGCTAGTGGGCGTGGTGCGCGCGGAGTTCCTGCGCGCGCGTAATTTCGACTATGTGCGGGCGGCCCGGGCGCTTGGTGTCGGCAACGCCGTGATCATGTACCGCCATGTGTTGCCGAACGCCATGGTTGCCTCGCTCACCTTCTTGCCCTTCATCCTGTCGGGTGCCATCACCACGCTGACGGCGCTGGACTTCCTGGGATTTGGCTTGCCGCCGGGCTCGGCCTCGCTGGGCGAGATGCTGAACCAGGGCAAGGCCAACCTGCAGGCGCCGTGGCTCGGCATCACGGCCTTCCTCGTGCTGGCGGTGACGCTGACCTTGTTGATCTTCGTCTTCGAAGGCGTGCGCGATGCCTTTGATCCGCGGAAGGTGGTGAGCGCCGGCAAGGTGGCGGAGCAGACCGTCGCGGCGACGCAGGCCGCCCGGTGAGCCAGCCGCTGTTGCAGGTCCGCGATCTTTCCGTCGCCTTCCGCACGGGCGAAGGCTGGCGCGAAGTGGTGAGCCGGGTCAGCTTCGATGTGGCCAAGGGTGAGACCGTCGCCCTGGTCGGCGAAAGCGGCTCGGGCAAGACGGTCACGGCGCTCTCGGTCCTGCAATTGCTGCCCTATCCGGCAGCGCGACATCCCTCGGGCTCGGTTCGCTTTGCCGGCAACGAACTGATCGGCGCGGCCGTGTCGGCGCTGACCGCCGTGCGGGGCAATCGCGTCGCCATGGTGTTCCAGGAGCCGATGACCTCGCTCAATCCGCTGCACAGCGTCGAGCGGCAGATCGGCGAAGTGCTGGGCCTGCACAAGGGCCTGGCCGGCGCGGCGGCGCGGGCGCGCATCCTGGAACTGCTGCATCTCGTCGGCATCGAGGACGCGGAACGGCGGCTCGCCAGCTATCCGCATCAGCTGTCGGGCGGGCAGCGCCAGCGGGTGATGATCGCCATGGCCTTGGCCAACGAACCGGAACTGCTGATCGCCGACGAACCGACGACCGCGCTCGACGTCACCATCCAGGCGCAGATTCTGCGCTTGTTGAAGGAACTGCAGCGCCGGCTGGGCATGGCCTTGCTGCTGATCACGCACGACCTCAACATCGTACGTCGGCTGGTCGATCGCGTCTGCATCATGCAGCGCGGCCGGATCGTCGAACAGGGGCCGGTCGACCAGGTTTTCGCCCGGCCGAGCCATGCCTATACCCGGCATCTGCTGGCGGCCGAGCCCAAGGGCAAGCCGGCGCCGACGGCGACCGACGCGCCGGTTGTGCTGGAGGGCCGGGAGGTCAAGGTGCATTTCCCGATCCGCGCTGGGGTGTTCCGGCGTGCCGTCGGGCATGTGCGGGCGGTCGACGGCGTGAGCCTTGCGGTGCGCGAAGGCGAGACCGTGGCCGTGGTGGGGGAATCCGGTTCCGGCAAGACCACGCTCGGCCTGGCCCTGCTGCGCCTGCTGCGCAGCGAGGGCGGTATCCGCTTCCAGAGCCGGGCCATCGACGGTCTGGCCAGCGGCGTGTTGAGGCCGTTGCGACGGCAGATGCAGATCGTCTTTCAGGACCCGTTCTCCAGCCTGAGCCCGCGCCTGTCGGTGGCGGAAATCGTCGAGGAGGGGCTGAAGGTGCATGGCCTGGGCGGCGCGCCCGCCGCCCGCCGGCGGCTGATCGAGGAGGCGCTGGCCGAGGTCGGCCTCGATCCGGCCGACGCCGAGCGTTACCCGCACGAATTTTCCGGCGGACAGCGGCAGCGCATTGCCATCGCCCGGGCCATGGTGCTGAAGCCGCAGCTGATCGTGCTGGACGAGCCGACCTCGGCGCTCGACATGTCGGTGCAAGCGCAGATCGTCGATCTGCTGCGCGGACTGCAGCAACGCCACGGCCTTGCCTATCTCTTCATCAGCCACGATTTGCGCGTGGTGCGGGCGTTGGCCGACCAGGTGATCGTCCTGCGCCATGGCCGGGTTGTGGAGCGAGGGCCGGCGGCGGAACTGTTTGCCCGGCCGCAGGCCGACTACACCAAGGCCCTGCTGGCCGCCGCCTTCGACCTGACCGCGATTTAACGCCGACGGCCAGGCGCGCTAAGCTGCCGCGTTCCACCGCCAGGAGGCGACCGATGAGCGATCCCGCGCGCGAAGCCCGCATCGACATGGCCACGGCGTTTCGCTGGGGTGCCCGCATGGGCCTGAACGAAGGCGTCAACGGCGGCCACCTGTCGTATCAGCCGCCGGGCTGGCACGACCGCTTTCTCACCCAGCCGAACGGCATCCACTGGGGCGAAGTCACGCCGGACAACCTGATCGCGGTGGATTTCCGGGGGAACACCGTCGAAGGTCGCGGCAAGGTCGAGAAGGCCTCGTTCCACATCCACGCCCGGCTGCATCTGGCGCGGCCCGAAGCCCGCTGCATCCTGCACGCGCACATGCCCTATTCGACCGCGCTGACGATCGTCAAGGGCGCGCGGCTGGAGCCGATCGGCCAGCAATCGTTGCGCTTCTACAACCGCTGCGTCTATTACGATGAGTTCAATGCGCTGGCGCACAGCGACAACGAGGGCGACCGCATGGCCGCGGCCTTGGGCGACAAGGCCGTGCTGTTTCTCGCCAGCCACGGGGTGATCGTGGTGGGACCGACCTGCGGCGAGGCGTTCGACGACCTTTACTATCTCGAGCGCGCCTGCATGAACCAGATCCACGCCATGTCAGCGGGCCGCGAACTGAACCGCATTGCGGAGGACATGGCGGCGCTGGCGGTGAAGCAGTATATGGGCCAGCGCTTCAACTGCGAGTTGCACTTCGAATCGCTGAAACGCATGCTGGCGGAGGAGGATCCGCGCTTCCGCTCCGGCTTGGCGCAGGCGGCGGAGTAGGGGGAAGGCATGATCGACGCAGGCCGGCTGTTTCGCCTGGACGGCGAGGTCGCCTTCATCACCGGCGCCGGCGCCGGCCTTGGACGGATGGCGGCGGAAGTGCTGGCCTCGGCTGGCGCGCTGGTCATCGCCAGCGATCGCGATGCCGCGGCGGCCGAGCGGGTCGCCAAGACGGTGCAGGCGGCCGGCGGCAAGGCCGAGACGGTGCAGCTCGAAGTAACGGACGAAGCGGCGGTGATGCGTGTGGTGGGCGACGCCGCGCGCCGGCGCGGCCGGATCGATATCCTGATCAACAACGCCGGCACCTCGGTGCGGGCGCCCGCGCTGGACATGAAGCTCGCCGACTTCAACCGCATCATGGCGATCAACGTGACCGGCGTGTTTCTCTGCGCGCAGGCCTGCGGGCAGGTGATGGCGCGCCGGCGCAAAGGCGCCATCGTCAACCTGGCCTCGATCTACGGCCTGTCCGGCAGCGACCTGTTCCACAACCTCGCCTACACCACCAGCAAGGGCGCGGTCGTCAACATGACGCGCGGGCTGGCCTGCGAATGGGGACCGCTCGGCATCCGCGTCAACGCCATCGCGCCGACCTTCACCGAGACCGACCTGACCCGGCCGCTTATCTTCGACAACAAGGAATTGGTGGCGAAGCTGACCGAACGCACTCCGCTCCGCCGCCTGGGTCAGCCACAGGATATGGCCGGCGCCATCCTCTATCTCGCCTCGCCGGCGGCGAGCCTGGTGACCGGCGTGACCCTGCCGGTCGACGGCGGCTGGCTGGCCTATTGAGAGTTAGGCGGACACTTCGAAGAACCCCATCATTGACGACGAAGCATCGCCGATGAGGGCATGGCCTGCGGCCCAGCCTGCGGATTGGGTGCTGTGGCGGGGTCTATTTGGTCTGCGGTGGCGTGT
>Ga0194131_10007393_pt1 | contig 14799 bp, 13 predicted proteins | sample TA2KigO120mmetaG_FD_148631 | JGI IMG/M metagenome (GOLD analysis project Ga0194131, IMG submission 148631) | Freshwater microbial communities from Lake Tanganyika, Tanzania - TA2015053 Kigoma Offshore 120m | ecosystem: Environmental > Aquatic > Freshwater > Lake | place: Tanzania: Lake... | reverse complement strand
CCTCGGAACGTCGGGGCGACGTCGGAAGATCACCAAACAATGCCGTGCGCGGCGGCTCGGATGCGGAGGGTTCGATGCTCATGAATCATCGTACCCGCTCCCGCGTCGATTTCTTCACAAGTTCTGAGCCGTGGGTTTTCCCACCACGAGCTGTGGTCGCATCCGGCACTCGTGCTGGCACAGACCTGCGGCTATCCGCTGATGACGCAGTTTCGCGACCGCCTCGCCTATATCGCGACACCGAGCTACGCCGCCCCCGGCTGCGGCGGCGCGCTCTATCGCAGCCTGATCGTCGTTTCGGCCAAGTCGCCGTTGGCGCGGCTCGACGAGCTGCGCGGACGTCGTGCCGTGATCAACAATCGCGACTCCCATTCCGGCATGAATGCGCTGCGCGCCACCGTGGCGCCGCTCGCGCGCGCCGGCCGGTTCTTCGGCGAGGTCGTGGAGAGCGGCAGCCATGCCGCCAGCCTGGAATGGGTGGGCGACGGTCGGGCCGACGTGGCGTCGATCGACTGCATCACCTTTGCGCTGCTCGGCGATGTTAGGCCCGAGGCGACGGCCCGCGTACGCGTCATCGCCGAGAGCGCCTCGGCGCCCGGCCTCCCCTACGTGACCGCCGCCGCGGCCGGGCCCGAGCGGGTCGCGCGGATGCGGCGGGCCTTGCAGCAGGCGGTGACCGATCCGGAGCTGGCGCCGATCCGGGCGCGGCTTCGCCTGACCGGCTTCGAGGTGCTCGACCTCGACACCTACGCGCCGATGGCGGCATCGGAGCGACGGGCGGCCGAACTCGGATATCCTGCGCTCGCCTGAAGCATCGACACCAGAGTTTGTGCTATCATGCCCCGCTCCATCGAGATACCGGGGGAGGATGGGCATATCCGTCGTTCGGCTTTTTGTTGTGGGTCTGGCCATCGTGCTGGTCGCCGGCGCCTGTACGCGCAAGACCAGCCCGGAAGCCCAGAAGCCGCCTCCGCCGGTCGGGCCGATCGCGGCCGGCCCGGTCATGGTCGAATACCCGCCGGTTGACCCGAACCGGACGATGGCACCTGCGCTACCGCCCGGCAGCGGCATGGGCGTCCCGGCCGTGACCCCGGCCCAGCCCATGATGACAGCCCAGATGCCGAGCCCGATGGCCGCACCCGCACCGACCCGGCGTGGCCGGGCCTCCGGCCTGCCGCAGATTCCATCGGGTGCGGCGCCCGGCACCTATGGCGCGCACCTCGCCTCCTATTCCAAGGAGAGCGACGCCCAGCGCGGCTGGCAGGTGCTGCAACGCAGCCTGGGCGGCCAGCTTGGCAATCTGCAGCCGCGCATGATGTCGGTCGACGTCAAAGGACGGCCGATGATCCGTCTGTTCGCGACCGGCTTCGAGAGCGTCGACCAGGCGCGCCAGCTCTGCGAATCCCTGCGCGCCCGGCAGTATTGCCAGGTGATGCCGCTCGGCTAAGCGCTGTCACATGCTGCGCGGCAGGTAGCGCGCCAGCAGCCCGAAGGCGAGCATCGATAGCCCGCTGGCCACGAACACCACGGGCAGGTCGAAGAAGGTCAGCAGGACCGCGAAAACGGCCGAAGGCAGCAGCTCCGAGAAGTCGACATAGGTGCGAAAGACCGTGGTCATCTGCGGCCGTTCATAGGGGTGTACGGCGCGGAAGAACGGGATGTTGCCGATGGCGTCGAGACCGACGCAGGCGATTGCCGCGAGCAGCAGGCACGAGCCCGCGACATAGGCATGCGCCGCGGTCAGGCCGGCGGCGAGCGTCGTGGCACCGACGGCAAGAAAGGCGACGATGATGGTGGCGCGCAGCCCACGCGCCGCGGCGATCCGGCCCCACAGCGGCGCCAGCACCAGCATGAAATTGGCAGCCGATACCAGCAGCGCGCCGACCAGCGAGCCTTCGCCCGCCTTGACCATGTAGAGCGGCGCAAAAATGAAGAACATCGACCACCACGCCGATCGGCCGAACGAGATCGCCCAGGCCAGCCGCAGTCGCGGCTGAGCCAGGAAGCGGCCGATGCTGGCGAGCGGATTGGGCGGCGGCTTGGTCGCGGCCGCGACCGCCGGGTTGTCCTGCAGGCGGAGCAGCCAGAAATTGCCGAGCATCAGGAGCGCGCAGCCGGCGCTGAACGCCTCGGCCGCGCCATGGCCGACCCGGTCATGGAGGTAGACGCCGAGCGTCGGCCCGATGCACCACGCGGCCGAGCTGAAGAACAGCTTGAGCGGCTCGGAATGGACCAGGTCGCGCCTGGCGATGTAGTCCATGACGTAGAGGCTGAGCGTGATGTTGAGGCAGGCCGTGGCGAAGACCCGCATCAGCATGCCTGCCACCTGCCCCACACCTGTGGACGTGGCGATCAGGATGGGCGCCAGGACGAGCAGCAGGGCGCCCAGCGTATAGACCCAGCGCCGCCGGATCTGGCGGATCAGCAGGGGTATCGCGAAGCTGGCGATCAGGCCGGTCACGCCGACCGCGGTGAAGGCGATGCTGACGTCGCGCGCGTCGCGGAACAGCGCATAGGCCTGCAGCGGGATGACCGTCGCGAGCGACGCGCGCGTGATCGATTCGAGCGCGAACATGAAGGCGAAGACCCGCGCGCCCGGTCGGTCGGCGCGGCGTAGCCAGATCGGATAGCGGACATGCATGGCGGGATCGGACGGGCGGACTGTCGCGTTCGAGAATGAACTCGACCCTGCGTCTCTTGGCTAACGCAAAGCCGACATGTCCCGCGCAAGTCACGACGCGGGCCGACGATGCCCGTGCCGGAGGCGATGCGTCGAGCATGCCTCTGTGTCTGCGACTCTCATGCAACAGTGCGCAACTGTCGCATGCGAAAACTGCCCGTTTTTAGCGGATTTCCTTGAATTCGACGCGTTCCTGCCGTAATCTCGCGCGATCAGTTTTCTCATCCTCGGAAGGTCCGACTCCCATGCGCTTCAAGGTTCTGTTCCCCGTCGTTGCCCTCCTCGCCGGCCTGTCCTTCGCGACGCTGCCGACGATTGCCCAGGCACAGACGTCCGGCACGACCACGACCCAAGCCGGCAAGCCGATGGCCAAGAAGAAGGTGGCGGCCAAGAAGAAGGTGGCGAAGAAGCCGAGCGCGGCCACTGCCGCCAAGAAGGCTCCCGCCAAGAAGGCTCCCGCCAAGAAAAAGGTCGCCAAGCGCCCGGGCGCAGCGGCGCAGAAGACGTCCTAGCAGCAGACATCGCACGACCCGGACACGCGGCCGGTCGCTCCGGCCGCTCGTCCCGGTCCTAGCCACCACGATCGGGACCTTGCCGAGAGCCGGCATGGCCTGCCATTGGCAGCCGTGACCGCCTCGATGGTGCCCGATCATTCTCTTTGCGCTCTCATTGCCGGCCCGGCGGCGCGCAGTCCGGAGTCGACCGCGCTGTGGGTCGATGGCTCGTCATGGTCCTATGCGGCCCTCGACGAACGAAGCCGCCGGTTCGCCGCTGGCCTCGTCGGACTGGGTGTTGGCCCGGGCGAGCGCGTTGCCTTCTGGCTGCCGAATGGGCTCGCCTATCTGGCACTCCTCTTTGCTTGCGCGCGGATCGGCGCGATCGCCGTCGCGGTCAACACGCGTTTTCGGGCCGAGGAGGTCGGCGACATCATCGGCCGTTCGGGCGCGCGCGTCCTGGCGCTGGCACCGGGATTTCGCGGCATCGACTTCCCGTCCATCCTCGCGCGCGTCGACCCGGCGCGACTGGAGAAGCTCGACGCTGTCGTTCAATGCGGCAGCGGCGTGCTGCCGGCATCCGCTCCCCTTCCCTCTCGGGCGCGACGCCTCAGCGAGGATGAACTCGCCGCCGGACCACCGCTCGACTCGGTGACGGCATCAGGCGCCGCGGGCGTCGCCATCTTCACGACCTCGGGCACCACGCGCGCACCCAAATTCGTGCTGCACGGCCAGGCCGGCATCGCGCGTCATGCGCGAGACGTCGCCCGCCGCTTCGAACTCGACGCGCCCGATGCCGCCTCGCTACAGGCTTTGCCGCTGTGCGGCGTCTTCGGCTTCTCCCAGGCCATGGCGACCTTCGCCGCCGGCAGGCCGCTGGCGCTGATGTCCGCCTTCGACGCCGAGGAGGCCGTGCGCCTGGTCGCACGCCACCGCCTGACCCACGCGATCGGCACCGACGACATGCTCGAGCGCATGGCCGACAGCGCCGCATCGGGACAGCTGGCCAGCCTGCGCTTTGCCGCCTATGCCTCCTTCGCGCGCGGCACGCGCGACGACCTGGCGCGCCGCCTGGAGGGCGGCGGCACGCGACTCGTCGGGCTCTACGGCATGAGCGAGCTGCTGGCGCTCTATGCCGCCCAACGGCCCGGCGACCCCGTCGAGGTTCGCGCGCGTCCCGGCGGCTTTCCGGTCTCAGCCGACGCCGCCATTCGGATCAGCGATCCGGAAACCGGCCAGATCAAGGCGCCGGGCGAGCCGGGTATGCTCGAGCTCAAGGGGCCGAGCGCCATGCTCGGCTATTTCGGCGACGAGGAAGCGACGCGCGCGGCGGTGAGCGCCGACGGCTACGTCCGTACCGGCGATCTCGGCCTTGCCCTCGGCGATGGCAGCTTCATCTTCCTCGCCCGCATGGGCGACGCGCTGCGGCTCGGCGGCTTCCTCGTCAGCCCGCGCGAAATCGAGGACTTCCTCGAGGAGGAACCGTCGATCGCCGCTGCCCAGGTGGTCGGCATTCCCGACCCGGGCGGCGCCAAGCCGGTAGCCTTCGTCCGGCTGACACCCGGGTCGCGCCTGGACGAGGCTGCCGTCATCGACCGCTGCCGCGACCGGCTGGCGCGCCACAAGGTGCCCGTCCGGGTCTTCGCGCTCGACGTGTTTCCCGTCACCGTCGGGCCCAACGGCACCAAGATCCAGCGCAACAAGCTGCGCGACACGGCGATCGAGCTGCTGGACCGCGGTCGACCTTGATTGAATCGCGGTCTTGCTTTGAATTCGAGCGCGGGATTCACGTCCCAGATCGAAGCGGCGCTTCAATTCGGTGCTCAATTCGGTGACAGTGCACTTAATTCATCGTTTTGGTGGCAATGCATCTTTCCTGGTTGCGCACCGAGATAAGTGCACTGTCACCGAAATTTGGTTGCACACCGAGATAAGTGCACTGTCACCGAAATTTCCAAGTGCACTGTCACCGAAATTCCAGAAATTCCACCGAAATTGAGATGAGTGCACTGTCACTTCCTCACTCCGCCGCCTGAGCGGGCATACGGACGGCGGCGGGCATATCGAGGCGGCGCAGCTCGACACTGTCGCCCGCGTCGACGCCCAGCGCCTGGCGCGCGAACGCATCGAGCGGCGCCGAACTCTGCTGCGCCGGGTCGAGCTTCACCCAGGCGCGCAGCGGCACCGGATGCCGGCCGAGCAGCTCGATCAGATCGCCTTCGGCGGCGCCGATCCGCTGTGCACTGGCGGGCGACAGGCGCAGCGTGCGGTGCCGCCCCTTGATACCCTCGTAGGGATCGCGCTCGTCGACGACGACCGGGAGATGAACGCGCGCCGCTTTCAGCTCCTGCCGGAGCCGCGCCGTCGCCGCCCCATCGACGGCATCCCCTGCACCGATAACAACGCCATATGCAGTCCGCGACTGCGCCAGCGATACCAAGCCAGCAATGACGTCGCGGCGCACCAGATCGGGCTCGCGCTCGAGCGGATCGCCGTAGCCGCCGCCGCCGGCCGACTCCATGACCACGCTGTCGTCGGCGCGGATGCGGTGACCCGTGACCTTGCCCGGCGTCTTGAAACGGTGCTCGCTGTTGCCGCGCTCGATCGAGACGGAGAGATGGCCGGCGGAACCGGCGCCGCCAACGCCGAAGGGCGGAATGACCGCGCGGTCGCCGAGCACGGAATAGACCGCCTCGCCGTCGAGCAAGCGCACCTGCCGGCGCATGCCGAGGCCGCCGCGGCGGCGCCCGGGGCCGCCCGTGTCGGTGCGCAAGGCGGAACGCTCGACGAGCAGCGGCATCTCGTTCTCGATCGACTCGGCGTTGTGGATCGAGCGGATGTTCCCGAAGTCGACATTGACATAGGCGCTCGAGCCGTCGGCCTCGGCGAAGCCGCCATTGCCGCCGGCCGGCACCTCGACATAGACGTAGCTGCGGTCGCGCGCGCGATTGCGCCCGCCGATCGAATTCGGGAACGACGTGCCACACAGATCGCCGGAGACGAGATCCGGCACCATTTGCGCCAGACATCCGAGCATCACGGAGACGGCGCGCTTGCGCACCTCGCCATGGGCGCCGGCCGGCGCGTCGGGCCGCACGTCGACGATCGAGGCCTCGGGCGCCTTGAGCGCGATCGGCCGGAACACGCCCGAATTGACGGCGCCGCCGGGATCGAGCGTCGATTTGAGCGCGACGAACACGCCGGCGCCGGCGACCGCCAGCGACGAGTTGACGACGCCCGGCACTTGCGGATTGGAGCCCGCGAAGTCAGCGACGATGCTGTCGCCTCGCTTGGTCAGCGCCAGCCGCATGAGCACGGGGTCGAAGCGGCCCTCGTCGTAGTATTCGAGATAGTCCTCGGCGACATAGACGCCGTCGGGCAGGGCGCGGATGCGCTCGCGCATCCGGCGCTCGGACCGGTCGAGGTTCTCGCGGATGCAAACGAGCACCACGTCGCGGCCATACTTGGCGAACAGCTCGCGGATGCGCCGCTCGGCGACCCGGCAGGCGCCGACCATGGCCTCGAGATCGCCGGTCCGCTCGTCTGGCAATCGCATGTTCGCCTCGATGAGCTTGTGCGCCGCACGGTTCGGGCGGCCGTCCTCGTAGAGCTTGATCGGCGGAATCCGCAGCCCTTCCTGGAAGATGCTGGTGGCCAACCCCGAATAGCTGCCTGGCGTCATGCCGCCGACATCGGCCCAGTGGGCGCGCACCGAAGGAAAGATCGTGAGCTCGCCCGCGTCGTGCACGGGATAGAGAAGTGTCACGTCGTTCAAGTGCGTGCCACCGCGATAGGCGTCGTTGAGCAGTATGAGGTCACCCGGCTTGATGTCGCCGGCGAAATCCTCCATCGCGCATTTGACCGACCAGGGCATGGGCATGACGTGGCCGGGATGGTCTTCCGACTGCGCGACCATCTGCGCCTGGGGATCGAAGAGAGCACAGGAGAAATCGTCGAGCTCGTAGATCGCCGAGGAATAGGAGGCGCGGATGATCGAGGCGCGCATTTCGCGCACGACGGCGACCAACGCCTCACACACGACTTCGAGCGTGATGCGATCGACGGTCGCTCTCATGTCCTGTTCCTCTCGATCAGCAGCTCGCCGCTGCTTCCCTGCCGACACGACCAGCCCGGCGGCACGACCGTGACGGCGCCCATCTCCTCGATGATAGCCGGTCCGGCGATGCGCTGTCCCGGCATGAGCCGCTCGCGCTCGTGCACGGAGGCCCGAACCGTCCTGCCGTCGAAGCGCACGGGACGATGAGCGGGTGCCGCGGCGGCCGGGGCCGCGCCGTTTGCCACCGCGGCGGGCTGATCGACCCGACCGATCGCCGCAAGGCGGAAGCTGACGATCTCGACCGGGTTGCGGCCGCGATAGCCGAACCGCTCGAGATGACGCGCATGGAACAGCTCCTCGATCGCGGCGATCGAGCCGAGCCCGGCCGGCAGATCGACCGGCAGGTCCCAGGACTGGCCGAGATAGCGCATGCCCAGGCCGCGCCGGAAGACGATTCGCTCCGCCGCGACACCTTCGTCGAGCAGGTCCTTGCGCGCCGCCTCTTCCATGGCCGCGAAGCCTGCTTCGATGGCGTCGAGCCGCGCTTCGGCCAGGCGGAGCAGCCGGGTGCGCACGTGATCGTGGCGCAGATCGGAGATCAGCGCGCCGAAGGCAGAGAAGTTGCCCGGGCCGGGCGGCACGACGACGGTGGCGATCTCGAGCTCGGCGGCGATCGCGGCCGCGTGCATCGGCCCGGCGCCGCCATAGGCGACCAGCACGAAATCGCGCGGATCATGGCCGCGGCCGATCGAAATCTCCTTGATGGCCGTGACCATGCGCGCGACCGCGATGCGGACGATGCCCTCGGCCGCTTCATCGGGCGTCAGACCGGGCAGGCGACTTGCCAGCGATGCGACCGCGGCATCGGCGAGCCGACCGTCGAGCGCCACGCTGCCCGCCAGCCGCAGGCCGGCGGACAGCCGGCCGAGCATGACATTGGCATCGGTCACGGTGGGCGCCGTGCCGCCGCGGCCGTAGCAGGCGGGACCCGGGTGCGCGCCGGCGCTGTGCGGGCCGACGCGCAGGATGTCGCCATCGTCGATCCAGGCGAGGCTGCCGCCGCCGGCGCCAACCGAGTTGATCTCGATCTGCGGCGTGCGATTGGGTTGCTCGGCGATGAACTGCTCGCCGGTGACCGGCACGATGCCGTCGCGGATCAGGCAGACATCCGTCGAGGTGCCGCCCATGTCGTAGGTGATGAGGTTGCGATAGCCGAGCGCGGCGCCCAGATGCAGCCCCGCGGCGACGCCGCCCGCCGGGCCCGACAGCACGGTGTGCACTGGAAATCGTGCGGCGCGCCGCGCCGTCTCGACGCCGCCCGCCGAGTTCATGATGAAGACCGGCCGGCGGTAACCGCGACCTGCCAGCTGCTCCTCGAGCGCACCAAGATAGTTGCGCGTCAGCGGGCCGATATAGGAGTTGAGCACGGTGGTGGCGGCACGCTCGTATTCGCGCATCTCCGGCAGCACGTCCGACGATAGCGAGCGGAAGCAGCCAGGCAGCGCCCGGTCGAGGGCGTCGGCGACGATGCGCTCGTGCCGCGCGTCCGTGTAGCTGTGCAGCAGGCACACCGCGACCGCATCGGCGCCGGCCTTGCCGAGCACCGCCGCCACGGTCTCGACATCCTCCTTGCGCAACGGACGGCACACGCTGCCGTCGGCGAACAGGCGCTCATCGACCTCGATGACGCGTTCGCGCGGCACCAGGGGCGCGGGCTTCAGCGCCTTGATGTCGTAAAGCTTCGACCGGTTGGTGCGCGCGATCTCGAGCACGTCGCGGAAACCCGCGGTGGTGATCAGCCAGACCGCGGCACCCTTGCGCTCGAGGATGGCATTCGTGCCGATCGTCACGCCATGCACGAAGCGATCGACATTGCCCATGTCGACGCCGAGCTGGTCGATCACGGCCAGCACGCCGCGCCACGGCTCGCCCGGCGTCGACGACGCCTTGGCGCGGCGCAGCTCGGCCGTGCCGGTGTCATAAAGGACACCGTCGGTGAACGTGCCGCCAACGTCGACGCCGATCAGACGCATGGCCAGCCGCTACATTCCGACATAGCCGACGGTCATGCCGCCGCACACGGTCACGGTCTGACCGGTGATGAAGGATGCATCCTCGGACAGCAGAAACGCAACGGCTGCTGCGACCTCCTCGGGCCGGCCGAGCCGGCCGACCGGGATGGTGTCCATGATGGCGCGCGTCGTCGCACTGTCCGGCGGGTTGGATTTGCGAAAGAGCTCGGTATCGATCGGCCCCGGTGCGACCGTATTCACCGTGATGCCGGCGCCGGCCAGTTCGAGCGCCCAGCTCCTGGCCATGCCGATCAGCGCCGCCTTGGTCGCGCCATAGACGCTGCGGCCGGGCTTGCCGAAGGCGGTGCGGCTCGACATGTTGACAATGCGGCCCCAGCCGCGCGCACGCATGCCCGGCACCGCCGCCTGGGCGACCTGGACCGCCGCGCGCAGATTGATCTCGACCATGGCGTCGAAGTCCGCAAGCGAGATGCCGCCCAGCCGGCCCATGGCACCGATCGCGGCATTGTTGACGACGCCATCGAGCGGGTGCGCCGCGATAATCCGGCCGAGGCACGTCTTCGTCTCGTCGGCATCGGCAAGATCGCAGGAAAAGAAGTCGCCGACGAAGTCATTGGCGGGTGCCGAGCGCGAAATGCCGATTACCTTGTGACCGTCGCGGGCCAGACGGTCGGCGATGGCCCGACCGATGCCGCGCGACACGCCGGTGACGAGGAACGCCCGCTGCGTCATCAGACAAAGATGGCCATCAGACCGTGGCGACCGGTGTCGCCGGCGACCCGACCGCGCCGGGCAGGCGCAAGGGCGGCGCCGTCAGCAGGAACCGCGTGCGCTTGTGCTGCTTCAGCCAGCGCGCCAGCGGTCCGAGGAGGAACAGCTCGCCCAGGTGAACGCCGAGCTTGAACAGGCAGTGCTCGTGCAGCGGGCTGAACGCACAAGGCGCGATACCCGGCCGCGACGGGAAAGCCTCGACAGCGTAGTTATCCGCGATCAGCACGGCGAGGTTGCTGTCGGTGATCCATTTGAGCAGGCGTTCGTCCCGCCCGTTGAGTACCGCGCAGGAATTCTCCAGCATGTGCGCGTCGGGATCGCCCTTCATCTCCATGATCACGTCGCCGAAGCCGGTGTAGAGGCAGATCATGTCGCCGGTCTCGATCTCGACTTTGTCGGCGGCGATCGCGCGCATCATCTCGTCATAGCCGACATATTTGCGCTCGCGGCCGAACAACGAAAACAGGTCGATCATCACGCCGCGGCCCTGCACGCAGGTCTCGGCCATGCGCTCGATGCCGAGCCGCTTGGCGTTGACGCCCTCGAGCTGCTGCCCGCCCTCGATGGGAATGGCGCCATCCATCACGATCGGCACGCCGTGGCTGGCCGGGATCGTGATGTGCTCGCCGCCGCGGAAGCCATTGTAGAAGACGATCTCGGGCACGCCGTCGCCGTCGGCATCAAAGGTGCTGCCCATATGGGCGAAACTGTCCCACTGGGTCGAGTACTGCAGGTGCAGCAGCGCCGCGTCGTCGCACACGATGTCGATCGAGCCGGGAAAGTCGCGGCCGAACGGGTAGAGGTAGTTCGGCCTGCCCTCGCGCACGGTGGCGCGCAGGCGCGGCGGATGGCGGCGCGGATTGAGCTTGTTGCCGCCGGGGTAGTCGAGCGGCAGGCTGAGGCAGAATGTGATGCCCTCGCGCACCTCCTGGACGGCGCGGCGCACACGCTCGGGCGTCAGCAGATTGAGCCGGCCGAGCTGATCGTCCGGCCCGAAATCGCCCCAGGTCGAACCTTCCGGCCGGCGCTTCCAGCGCGTGCTCATGTTGCCCCCCTGATGAATCGCACGACGCCATCGGCGTCCATGCGCTGCGTCAGCCGGCCGCGGCCGACGAGGTAGTGCAGATGCGCCAGGCTTTCGCCGACCGCGAAGACGAGCTGCTGCGGATCGAGGTCCGGCCGGAACATGACACGCGAGATGTCGCGCGCCGAGCGCCAGTCCGTGCACGCGTCGAGCACTTCCTGGAAGTGTTGCGCGTGGTGCTCGGCGAGCTGATCGAGTCTGGCATGCAGGCCGCGGAACGGCAGGCCGTGAGATGGCAGCACGAAGGCAGAGTTGGGCACGGCGCGCAGGCGCTCCAGGCTGTCCAGGAAGCGTGCGAGCGGATCGTCCTCGGGCTCGGAGGCCCAGACGCTGACATTGGGGCTGATGCGCGGCAGAACCTGGTCGCCCGAGATCAGCACGTCGAGCTCGGGACAGTAGAGGCAGGCGTGCTCGGGTGAATGCCCCGATCCGATATGGACATGCCAGTCGCGCCCGCCGATCGCGATGACGTCGCCGGCGCCGATCGCGTGCAACGAGGTCGGCGGCGTCACGACGCCCTTGCGGTAGCCATTGCCGCGCGCGCGCACGGCTTCCTGGCCGGCCCCGTCCATGCCCGCGCGCGCATAGAAGCGCACCGCGCCCTCGATCATCGCCTCGGACTCGTCGATGCAGAGCATCCGGCACCACAGCCACTCCATCCGGGTTGCCCACAGCTTGACGTTCCACTCGCGGGCGAACCAGCCGGCCAGACCCATGTGGTCGGGGTGGAAATGCGTGCAGATGACGCGCGTGATCGGCCGGCCATTGAGCGTGTCGGCGAAGACCTGGCGCCAGATCTGCCTCGTCTTCTCGCTGCCGATGCCGGTGTCGACCACGGTCCAGCCGGGACCGTCCTCGAGCAGCCAGAGGTTGATGTGGTCGAGGCGGAACGGCAGCGGCATCCGCACCCAGCGCACGCCCGGCGCCACCTCGAGGGTGGTACCGCCTGGGGGCGGCCCCTTGATCGGGTAGTCGAGCTCCGCCGCCGCGGGCGATTCGTCGGGCAGGGCGGCGGCGGCGGGTGCCGGTGCGATGGGCTCGGGCGCGATGGGTTCAGTCTGATCCGGCGCGGCGGTTTGTTCCATCACGCCACTTTGGCCGCCGCGTGCGTCACGCGCAAGGGCAAGGCGCGAACGCCGCGCAGCACGAAACTATCGCTCCAGTCGAGCGTGTCGATGGCGAGCGCCATCGTCGGCAAGCGGCTGAGCAGCGTCGCGATACCGATTTGGCCCTCCAGCCGGGCCAGCGGCGCGCCGACGCAGTAGTGGATGCCATAGCCAAAGGAGATGTGACGGTTGTCTGCGCGCGCCACATCGAAGCTCTCGGGATCGTCGAACTCGGCGGGATCGCGGTTCGCGGCATTGAGCATCAGGTAGAGCCGATCCCCGGTCTTGATCTCCTTGCCGCCGCACGTGAGACCGGTGAGCGCAATGCGCGTCATCGCCATGGTCGGGCCGTCCCAGCGCAGCATCTCCTCGATCGCGCTGTCGATCTGGCTGGGCTCTGCCCTGAGGCGAGCCATCTGGTCGGGATGGCGCAACAGCGCCAGCATGCCATTGCCGATCAGGTTGGTCGTCGTCTCGTGGCCGGCGAAGAGCAGGAGGATGCAGGTCGCGATCAGATCATCCTCCGACAGCCGGTCACCCGCTTCCGAGGCGGCGATCAGGCCGCTCATGACATCGTCCTGCGGCTCGCGACGATGCGCGGCGGCAAGTTCGCGGAAATACGCGGACATCTCGACGACGGCGCGCTGGGCGCGGTCGCGCTTGTCAGGCGTCGCCAGCGCATTGCCGACGAAGGCGGCAAGATCGTCCGACCACCGCTTCAGCCGGTCGAGCTCGAGGACCGGCACCCCGATCAGGGTCGCGATCACGGTTGCCGGCAGCGGATAGGCGAAATCGCGGATCAGATCGATGTCGTTCGCGCCGTCGAATCTGTCGATCAGGACATCGACCAGATGCTGGATCGCCGGCCGGAGCCGCTCGATGGCGCGCGGCGTGAACGCCTTGTTCATCAAGCCGCGCAGCCGCGTATGCAAGGGCGGATCGGTGAACACTGCCCACAGGCCCAGTGTGCGCAGGAGATCGACGATGCGCGCGCGTGCATCTGGCTTGAGATGGTCGCGAAACGGTGAAATGCGGTCCGCCGAGAGCCGACGGTCATTGAGCAGGGCGCGACAATCCTCGTAGCGCGTCAGCACCCACCCGCCGAGCACCTCCGACCAATGAACGGGATCGGCCGCGCGCAGCCGCGCGAAAGTCGGGAATGGATCGGCGATCTCCGAAGGCAGGCGGGGATCATAGGTGACGACAGCGGGCACCGAGGCAATACCGTTCTGGGGCAGGACCATGCTGCGGTAGGATTGTCTGATGGGTCAAGGCAGGAACAGCAGCTCTTCGACGGCGAGATCGCCGTCGGCCAACACGATCGAGATCCGTGCGCCGGCCGGCAAGGTCGTCGATGGCGGCAGCATCGCGCGGATCTCCGTGCCATCGCCGACGGGCACGATCCGGGCACGCTCGAAAACGACCGGGCCGTCGAAAAACGCTTCGGCGCGGACGAGGCTGCGCTCGGCACGCACGACGACGACCAGCTCACCTGTGGCCGCATCGACGCGCGGCCGTTCGAAAAACACATTGGACCGCGCGGCCGGACCGGGCACATTGTTGAGCGCATGATTGAGCCGGGCACGTTGGAGTTCGTCGCCCGAGCTCGAGGCCGGCATCTCGACACGCAGCTCCACGACATCGGCAATGCAGACGTCACGGCAGACACCGTAGTCGAGCGACAGGCCGGCCGATGCCGGTCCAGGCGCTGCCCGGCGAGCCGTGATGGGCACGAGAACGTCGCTGTCATAGCCGGCAACCCAGGCCGGCACATCGACCTCGCCGAGCTTGACCCAGCGCGGCACCGGCCAATGGACGACAAATCCGCCAAGATTGTGCGACTGCGACCAGTCGAACTCCGGCGCAATCCCGAAGCGTCCCGGCGCCCGCCAGAAGAATTTCCAGCCCGGCTCGACCCGGACATCGAGGCCGATGAGGGTGCTGCCGCCGGCGCGCAGCTGCGCAGCACCCGCCACAAGTCTTAGCGCGACGCCTTCACGCTGTGTCCAACCCGGCTCTGCAGCCCAGACTGCGGATGCGGTCAGGCAACTCGCGGCAAGCCAGACCGTCGCCGCAAGACGCATCCCGGTCAGCCGCCGGTCTTGCCCTTGCGCTCGGCGTAGTCGCCCAGCATTGGATGGACCGTACGGTTCCAACCACCGATGCCAAATCCCTGGCGGAACACCTTGCCGTCGGCGATCACGATGAAACGCGGCGTGCCGGCTTTGAGGCTGAGCGTATCGCGCACCCATCGCAGCTCCTCAGGCCAATACTGGTCTCCGCCGATATTGCGGAAACTGTGCGTCTCGACATATTTGTGGGTCTTCAGGAAGTCGTGTGGGTGATTTGGTGGACTTTAGAGCGCCGGCAGCATGCATGTAAGCACCTTGAGACGGAGATATTCCTGGTCGCGCAGGCCGTATGCGCGGCGCTGGATGACGCGGATTTTGTTGTTGAGGCCCTCGACGAAGCCGAGCGAGACCTTGTTTTCGGGCTTGCAGTAGGCGGCGATGCCATGCCAATGGCGATCGATCATGTCGGCGAACCTCTCGTATGGCGCAAGGCGCTGCCACT
>Ga0194131_10007383_pt1 | contig 14810 bp, 11 predicted proteins | sample TA2KigO120mmetaG_FD_148631 | JGI IMG/M metagenome (GOLD analysis project Ga0194131, IMG submission 148631) | Freshwater microbial communities from Lake Tanganyika, Tanzania - TA2015053 Kigoma Offshore 120m | ecosystem: Environmental > Aquatic > Freshwater > Lake | place: Tanzania: Lake... | reverse complement strand
CGTGGATCTGAACAAGGTCGGCCCCGAGGCGCTGGAACGGCCGGCACGTCCCGGCAGGCACCGCGTTCCCGACGACGACCCGCCGCCGCGCAAACCAAAGCTCCCCGAGCCGGAGAAGGTCGTGCCGCCGGTGAAGGACAAGGACCGGCCCAAACCGCCCGACCCCAAGCCGCCTGAGATCAAGAAGGTTCCGCCAAAGGTCAAGCCGCCGAAAGCGGAGCCGCCGAAATCGCCCTGGGATTTGCCGCCGCCGAAAGACAATCCGCGCGAGGAATCGGAGCGGCTGCGCAAGCTCGGCATCGATGCGTTTCAGCAGCAATTCTACGGCGTCGCCGCCTTTCGCTTCCGGCAAGCAATCAAGGTCGATCCGGCCGATGGTTCGCCGCATTTTCTTCTGAGCCAGACCGAGTTTGCGATGGGGTCGTTCCGCGACGCCGTCGCCACCATCAAGGCCGGCATGAAGGAACAACCCAACTGGCCCGCCATGCCCTTTCAGAATCTCGAACTCTACAAGGGCATGGAAGGAGACTTCGCCGATCATCTCAAGCGGCTCGAAGCCGCACTCGCCGGCGACCCGAAGAACTCCGACCTGCTGTTCCTGCTGGCCCACGTCCGCTGGTTCGCCGGTCAGCGCGACCAGGCCATCGTGCTGTTTCGCCGTGCCCGCGCGCTTTCGCCCGACCCGGCGTTCATCGACCGCTTCCTAAGAGCCGCGGCGCCGGGGCCGCTGGCTGCGAAGTGAGCGCTGACGACGCGCGGAATTGCCCCGCGCTCGCGCACGGCGTGAGCGCTCGGCCCGGAGGTCAGGACGAAGACCAATCTGCGGCATGGTGTGCCATGCTCACGGCTCTGCGTGAGCATGGGAATCCACCTCGGTCGCTGCGTCGGCCTTGAAACCGTGGAATTCGGGCGCGATGCTCCAGCCATGCTTAGCAAAATCGTGAGCACGGCACCGGCGCCGAGCGCGCGGACGCGATCCTGATGTTGAACGTTGGCCTTCAATTTCCTGGAGCGAAGAGGTCCCCGGATGAACCGATCCCTCACCCTTTATGCCCACAACCGAGTGGTCAATTCTCCGTTCGGGCTTCTTGGCACCGACGAGAACGCCTTGTCGTTCGCCCTGGGCTACACGTTTCAGCAATGCTTGCCGCTGCTGCAGTGGTTTCTCAGGGAGGTCGGCATTGAGGGTGTGCATAAATCGTCCTTGCACAATGCCCGCATTGACTTGCAAAGAGGTGCTACCGGGCAGGGAATCACGGATGTTGAAATCCACCTGCCCGGTGTCTTTCATGCCATTGTTGAGGCAAAAGTCGGCCTAGCTGTGCCGACCATCGAGCAATGCAGAAAGTACCTTCTACGGTTACGGAGCACGAACGAGCCGATTCAAAAGCTCGTGGCTGTGGTACAGTCGCCCGACAAGACCTTTGTCAAAGACCACGCTCAGCATGACAAGCAACTTTCTAAGAGGCTGGTGCGATTCATTTGGCCGCGTCTAATCCCGGAATGTGTTCGGCTTATGCTGGGCAATTCGATTTCCCCTGAAGCGAAGGAATGGGTTCGGTGCTTCTACAACTTTCTGGACATGGAGTATGGCATGAAGGCGTTCACCACCGAAGTCTGGATTCTGGCGATTAGTACCGAACCAATTTGGCCCGGCGGGATGAGCCATTGGGATATCCATCAGAAATACAGGGTGTGGTGGGCATATAATGAGCATACGGTCCGCCCTCTGTACATCGCCCTTCGAGTCCACGGTGAACTCGATTCAATCTACCGCGTCAATCGTGTCGAGCATTCGGTCCCGATCAGCGACAGGGTACCGGAAATGCGAAGAATCAAGTGGGCCAAAGCTCCTGCCACAATCTGGCATTTCGGGCCCCCGGTGCCACTTGCCAAACCTCTCCCGACAGGTCCTGGGATGTTCAACCGGCGAATTCGATGTGACCTTGATCTCTTGCTAACATGCAGTTCGGTTCAAGAGATTGAAATCGAGATGGGCAAGCGGAGGCAGTTCCGAGAAGAGTAGGATGGTTTGAAGGTCAGGTCGGCGTCGGTGTTGCCTCAGCGGTCATTGCCACTGCGATGAGCAAAGCCCCCTCATGAATGAACCGCAAGGCGCGACGTCGGCCGAACCCCGGTCACTGTTCGAATCTCAAGACTCGGCCCACCATGCCTCATTCCGTAAAAAATCCTCATGCTGCTACTGAGCTGTTCCAACCTGACACACGGTTACGACCATGTGCCGCTGTTCGAGGACCTGTCCTTCGAGCTGTATGCCGGGCAGCGCGTCGGCCTGGTCGGGCCCAACGGGGCAGGCAAGACGACGCTGTTGCGCGTGCTGTCGGGGCTGGATAGCCCGGACGTCGGCGAGGTGCGCCGCCATGCCGGGGCGCGGGTGGCGCTGGTGCGGCAGCAGCCGGACTTCGCGCCTGGCCGCACGCTCTTTGACGAGGCCCGCACCGCCTTGCAAGAGCTGGTCGCCGCCCACGACGAGATGATTCGCACCGCCGAGGAGCTGTCGCAGGCGACCGACGAGAGCATCCGCAAGTCGCTGGTGCAGCGCTACGACCGGCTCAACGAGATGCTCCGCCATCACGACGCCTACAACGTCGATCACCGCGTCGAGCAGGTGCTGGACGGCCTTGGCTTTCGACAGGACGAATACGATCGCCCGGTGGACACGTTCAGCGGCGGGCAGCAGAGCCGACTCATGCTCGCCAAGTTGCTGCTGGCGGCGCCGGACGTCATGCTGCTCGACGAGCCGAGCAATCATCTCGACATCGACGCGACACGCTGGCTTGAGGAATATCTCGCCAAGCAGCCGGAGGCGATGCTCATCGTCAGCCATGACCGTTACTTCCTCGACCGCGTCGTCAACAAGGTCTTCGAGCTGAACGCCGCCCACGTCGAATCATTTCCGGGAAACTACAAGGCGTACTGGCGGCTGCGGCAGGAGCGTTACGAGCAGCGGCTCAAGGCCTGGGAGTCGCAGCAGGAGTACATCGCCAAGCAGGAGGAGTACATCCGCCGGGTGCATTACGGGCAGCTGCACAAGCAGGCGCAATCGCGCAAGAAGGCGCTGGAGCATCTGGAGCTGGTCGAGAAGCCGCGGCTGATCCAGTCGCCGCGCATGCACTTCGGCGAGGTCCGCCGCGCTGGGGACGTGGTCATCGCCGTCGATGGACTGGCGAAGGCGTTTGATCGCCCGCTGTTCAGCAACCTCAGCTTTTCGCTGCAGCGCGGCAAGCGGCTCGGCATCCTCGGACCCAACGGCAGCGGCAAGACCACGCTGCTGCGCATCATGCTCGGCGACGAGAAACCCGACACCGGCAAGGTGGAGCGCGGCTATCTGGTCTTGCCGGGTTATTACGATCAGCACCTGAAATCGCTCAGTGACGACAAGACCGTGCTGCGGGCCGCCTGGCCGGAGTCCGACCCGGATGCCAGCGAGCAGGCCATGCGCGATCTGCTCGGCCGCTTCGGGCTTGCCGGCGACCAGGTCTACCAGCAGGTCGGCAGCCTGAGCGGCGGCGAGCGCAGCCGCGTCGCCCTCGCCCGCCTCGTGGCCGACGGCGCCAACGTGCTGGTCCTCGATGAACCGACGAATCATCTCGATTTATGGGCCTGCGAGGCGCTGGAGCAAGCCCTGCTCGATTTCGACGGGACTGCCATCGTGGTCAGCCACGACCGCTACTTTCTCAACCGCGTCGTTGATTTGCTCGTGGTCCTCGACGGCAAAGGTGGCGCACGGGTCATCCACGGCAATTACGACACCTATCAGCAGATGGCGGCGCTGCAAGCGCCGGCGGAGAGCAAGCCGATGGCCGCGACTCCGGCGTCGGCCCCGGCTCAGGAAGCCGGCCCCCCCGCCGGCAAGGTGCGCCGCAAGCGCCGCTTCCCGTTTCGCAAGGTCGGCGACCTGGAAGCGGACATTGCGGCACAGGAGACCCGGCTCCGCGAGGTGGAGCGCGCCCTGGCCTCGCCGGACCTGTACCGCGACGGCGACAAGGTCAAGGACGCCATGCGCGACTTCGAGGACTGCAAGCAATCGCTGCAACAGCTCTACGAACACTGGGAAGAGGCGGTGGAACTCAACAACTGATTCGCCGGAGTTCCGTCTGGGATGCTGTTTCGCTCCGCGACGGAACTTGAGTGATCCTTTCCGGTTTGCAGGAAGTTCCCTGTCAAAGCGCAGGAACGTCACGACCTTCGCGAATCTTCCCGTTTACTGCGCCAGCCCGGTGTTTTCCATCTTGCCGATTTGCCCCAGGGTTCATCCTGGCGCATGATTGGGGAGCACGGGCATGACCGGCTCGAGGCCGGCTGTTATCGAGAAGCTCGAGACGCCCGTTCAAGTCTTGAATACTATTTGCTCCGCGCGCGCTCTGCGTGGGGCCTGTCCAGAACAAGAGGGTAACTGTCATGCGGCGCGTGCGCTGGGCAACGCTGGCCTTGTCGGGCAGCCTGCTACTGCTTTCGGGTTGCTGCTGGAATTTCGGATGGTTTTCGCGGCGGGCGGTGCCGTGCTGCGAATGCGATCCATGCTGCTGCGGCAGCCCCGGCGCGGTCGCCGGCTTCGAGGGGCCGGTGCTGGCACAGCCGGAACCCTTCATGGCGCCAGGGGCCATGCCGCCCCCGGCAGCGATGTTCCCCGGCACGGCGCCGCCCCCGGTTGGCACGCCGGTGCCGACCGCACCGCCGCCGCCGCGCATCGTTCCCATCCCGCAAGCGCCGACGACGCCGTACACGCCGACCGGGCTGCGGAAGTGGCGACGCTGGTAAGCGAGGCATGCCGGGCGCCCAGGCGCCCGCGAGGCTACGGCTGCTTGACCAGCGTGCGGAACACGTCGCAGAGGATCGAGGCCGTCTCCGGTCCGAGACTGTTGACCTCGCCGTATTGCGACTTCTTGCGGCCATAGCAGAACGGCGGCTTCTCATCCCATTGCCGCTTGGGGATGATGTAGCCCAGCTCGTCGTTGGCCAGGCCAACGATCATGCGGTGCGGCCCGGGCATCTGCTTGTAAATAGCCGGCTCGATGGGCGCATCGGGAAAATCGGCGCCGGGATCCGCCGGATCCTGCACCTTGCCGAGCACGAGTTCCGGATAGATTTCTCCGGGAATGGCCGCCACGCTGAGGTCGCCAAGCTGCAGCCAGGCCAGCTCGGTCTTGACGCACAAGGGCGTCTTGGGCGGTACATCCGTCCCGGCCCGTTTGGCCCTGGCGGCATCGCCCATCCACAGGTATGCGGGCCGATCGAGAACCCCGAGCTTCCAGGCAAGCACGTAGAGCTTGTTATCGAGCGGCAGAAACACATCGCGACTCCTGACACGGAGCGGCGTCAGTGAAACACCTGTCGCCGCTGCCAGCGCCCTGTCCGCGAGCTTGCCGACGAGCACTCCATAACGCTCCGTCTTCTCGAAGGTGCCGTCCTTGAGCGCGTTGCCGGCGTCGTCCTTGATCGGCACGTGCAACGAGGTCATCAGACCGCCAACAGTGCCGGTCAGATAGACAGCCGGAGCCCGCTGGGTTGCTTCCAGATGGCGCACGGTTGCCCAGACGTAATCGGCGCTGATGAGCGTATTGCGGCTGTCAAGCGTCTCCGGATGGCAGTTCCACTGGACAATGACGCCTGCGCACTTCTTGGTCTTCGCGTCGTGAAACTGGATGGCGACGAATTCATCGTGCTTGATGTACGGTTGCCGGCCATCGTGCAGCAGCTCCGGGGCTCGTGCCGTTCCCAGCCGCGCCGTGACCGCCATCAGGCTTTTCTCCGCCTGGCGCACGGCGGCCACGATCTGTTCTTCCAGGCGTTTGAGATACGCCGGGTCCACGCCGGAGGCGATCGCGCTCGGGCCCCACAAGCCCATGGTGTCCGGGCCCTCGTGGTTGTGGGTACTGGAGACCAGCACGTAGCTGAAGCCGGGCAGACTCTTGCGGACGCGCTCGACCGAGGCATGGAACAGCCCGACAACGTCCACGGAGACAATGGCGATCTTGTCCTTGCCGTGCGCGAGAACCGTGGCACGCGCCTTGAGCGGGTCGTGCACGCCGGTGGCCTTGCGATTCTTGCCGAAGCCGGCAATGTATACGGTCCTGGCCTTGACGTCGGGGGTGATGTCGGACTCGGCGAAGCCCACGCGCAGAGATGGCGATTCGCTTGCTCGTGGGGACGACGGCAGGCTCACGGCAAGCGCTGCGAGCGAGACGATTGCCAGCGGGGCGATGAGGACGCGTGATACGTTCATGTCGGTCCCTCCGTACCGGCAACCTCTGCCCGCGAACTCGCATCGCGGCTAATCAAGTTGCCGCTCGCACTCGCGCATGTAGCGGCTGCTTTCGCGGGCGATGGTGACGGGGTCGGGCGTGTAGTCGAAAACTTCGACGGAGACCCAGCCCTGGTAGCCGGTGTCGCGCAGGGCCCGGAAGATGGGGACGAAGTCGGTGTTGCCGAAGCCGGGACCACGCTTGTTCGGGTCGTTGGCGTGGAAGTGGCCGGTGTGCGGCGCGTGCCGGCGGATCAGGTCCGGCACCGACGTCGGCTCGCTGCTCATGGCCTTCACATCCAGGTGCAACACGAAGTTCGGATGATCGATCTGCTTGAGGATCTCCACGCCCTCGTCGCCGGTGTTGATGAAGTCGGCCTCGGTGGGGGCCAGCGGCTCCAGACACAAGCGAACGCCGGCGCCCACGATGCCGGGCAGCGCGCGCCGAAACGTATCGACGGCGTGCTCGGCAGCCCTGGCCCGGGTCGCACCGGCCGGAATGCGCCGCTGCGCCGGTGAGCCGAAGACCATCAGGTCGCCGCCGAGGTCGCGGCAGCAGCGGGCCAGCTCAACGAGGTAGTCCGCCGTCCGTTGCCTGGTCGCCTCGTCCGCAGCGGTCAGCTGCAGCCCCTCGGTCTTGGCGAGCAGCCAGTGCAGGCCAATGATCTGCAGGCCACGTTCCTCGGCCTGCCGTCGCAAGGTGCGGCGCTGCTCGGCGGTCACGTCGGTGATGCGGCGACCCAGCGTGAACGGCGCCAGCTCGAGCCCCGTGTACCCGAGTTCCGCCGATACGCGACAAACCTCGGCGTGGTCCCAGCCCTCGTACGTCTCGTTGCAGATCGCGTACTTCATCTGACTCTTGACTCCTGACTGTCGGCTCACTGACCCAGCGTCACCTTCGGCCTTCGGCCCGAAGTGTCGAGCGTCAGTTCGATGGGGCCGACGCGGCGCTCGATCTCTCGATAGAAGTCGGCGGGGCTGGCAACGGGGCGACCCTGCACCTCGGCGATGACATCGCCCACCTTGAGCGGCACGGCGGCGGCTGGACTGCCAGGCTGAACGGCACACACCATGACGCCCATCGGGATGCGCGAGAACTGATTGGCTGTCGGTTGCACCAGCAGGCTGGCATGATCGACGCGCAGACCGCGAAACATCGGGCGTTTGCCCATCGAGCTGTAGATCCGCTTGCCGGGCGACAGAAACTTGGCCAGCGTGATATCCACCTCCTGAGGAAAGCCCGGCCGGGTGCGACGAACCTGCAGCCGAACCTTGGAGCCGGCCAGCGCACTGCCCAGCGCCAGAAACAGGTCATCGCTCTCGTGGATCGGCTTGCCGTTGACCTCGAGGATGCGGTCGCCGGGCTGAAGCTGGCCGTCGCGCTCGGCCGGCGAACCGCGGACGAAGCTGATGAGCCTCACTCCTTCGCCGTCGCGAACCGGGCCCTGGTCAAAGCTGACGCCGAGAAAGCCGTAATCGATTTCCTCGCCGCGGCGCAGGACGTCAACGATCCGCCGCATGCCGGCGTCCATGGGGACGGCGAATCCTCCCGGCGTCTCACCTCCCTGGATCGCGGCCAGCGCCGTGGTCAGGCCGATCATTTCCCCCTTCAGATTGATGAGGGCGCCGCCGCTGCAACCAAGGTTGAGACGCGCATCGGTTTGCAGCAAGGTCCCGTACTGATGCAACGGCTTCACGCGGTCCAGCTCGTTGCTGTTGCCCGGAATGCGACGGCGAATACTGCTCAGGATCCCCCAGGAAGCGCTCGGCTGCCCATCCCGGAAGCCGGCGGCAAAGGGATTGGCAATGGACAGGACGAACTGGCCGCGCTCGCAATGCTCCGCCTCGCCCAGCGCTATGGTCTTCAAGCCGCCGGGCAGCTTGCGTGATCGCAGCCGCAGCACTGCCAGGTCGGCGCGAGCGTCCGCAGCGTGAATGTCCGCGTAGCTGCCCTCGCGACCAGGCAAGCGAACGAAAACCTTGGTGGCGTCCCTGACGACGTGATAATTGGTAAGGATCAGCCCCACGGGGTCGATGACCACGCCGCTGCCGTACGACTCGGGGACGATGCCGGGATCGGCGAGGTCGAGCTTGCGCCGCCAGCTTGCCAGATCCTCATCAGACGCGCCGGGAAGGCGATGCAGCAAATTGGCGTCGAAGTCGCCCAGCTCACCCGGCTTGTCGGCGCTGGGCCTGGGCGTGATACGGGCATAAACGTCGCTGCGCGACACAAGAATGCAGGCGATGGCCGGTGCGGCATCGCGAATGGCAGCCTGCACTGTTTTCTGCAGCGCCAGTGCCTGGCGCACATCCGCTTCATCCGCGCGGCCGGCCAGAAACGTGGCGGCAAGAATCGCGACGGCAATGACAACACGGCAGCCCATGAGGTTCTCGGCTTCGGACAGCATGCTCGGTTCTGTTCTTTGTACCCGGCCGGATGGGGAATTACCAGCGGCGAAACTGCCCTAGGAAATTGTTTTTTTGTTCGCTATACGCCCCCTCGCCTGGTGGACAGGGCCGGCAGCGGCCGCAGGCATGCCGCACAGGAGCGGCCGGCGGCACCCCCAGTGTGCCGTCAAAGAACTACCCCTTGACAGTGATTGCGACCCTCGTTATGAGACCGCGATCCCGTCGGGAGTCCATCGACTGTTCGAGCGGACGGCATGTTGCACGTGGCCGATTGCACACGCTGCAGGCTGCACGTCGCACATTGCCGTCGTTGCGCTGGAATTGCAGAGTTCCGCTGCGTGCGGGTCGCGGGAAGGCCGGCACTATCCACCCTCCTGGGTAGAGGCGAACTCCCGCTGGACCAAGTGGTTTTATTGGGTCGGCCACTCCAGTGGGTGCTTCGCAGTGGAGCTTTTATGACCGGGAGTCGAGCGCAGGCTCGGCTCCCGGGGATACACGATGAAAGGCAGTGAGGGAAAGGGGGGGACACCGGGGTGCAACATCCCGAGCCGAATCGGGCCGAGGTCGGCTCGGCGGCTCGAGATGTTGCACCCCGGCCCTTTTTCACCCGCTTCCGGAGGACTGCGATGTTTGCCTATCGCTTCGTGATGGCCCTGGCATTGTTGAACTCGCCGCCGGAGCGTTTGGAGACGCTCGACCTGGAGGCGCGCCATGCGGAGCTGGCGCCGGCCGTCCGCCTGGTCGCGATCCATCTGGAAATCCTGGACCGCAAGGAGGCCAAGTACATCCTGGCAGATGCGCGGCACTTCGCCGCAGATTTGCGCTTGCTTGGCGGCCGCTGCCACGATCTGGCCGATGCGCCGCGGCTTGCGGAGTGCCAGAGGCTGCCGGCCCTGCAAATGGCCCAGGACTTTCTGGCGGTCAATCGCTCGTTTCAACAGAGTCTTGAATCCAGGCTGCCGCTCGATCCCCTCCATGCCGACGACGTGCGCACGGTACTGCAAGAAAACGAGAAGCTCTACCAGGTCTGGGAAGCGGTGCGGGTGGCGCAGAACGAGATCTACTACATCACCGTGCGCCGCAGCGCCCTCAAGGAACTGCGCGACCTGATCGGCGCACACGATTATTACAGCGGGCTGTTGCCCCCCAACGTGCCGATGTGGTGGATCGATTGATAGGTGCGTCGCGGAACAACTTCGTCGCGAAACAAGTTCGTAGCGGAACTCGCAAGAGTTCCGCCAGACGGCCCGCTCGCCGAATTCTTGCGCATTCCCCTGCCTTCCTAGCGCGGCAAGAACTGCTGATAGGTACTGAACAGCATCAGGCTCTCGCCGCTGAGCTTGGCGGGCATGATGCGCGGCGGCATGGTCCAGACAAATGGCGTGTTGACGAAATCACGAGACGTCCGCCCCTTGCCGCGATTGTCGGCGACTTCCTTCAAGTACTCGGCAATGTTCTTGTCGGTCGCCAGCCCTTTTTGCAAGAGGCCGACTCCCTTGAGCTTGGTGCGCAGGCCGACGGCGGCGGTGTAGCGATACTTCTCGTCGGGCATCGGCTGGCCGTTCTCCTTCTTCCCCTTGTAAGTCACCAGGTTCTTTTCCAGGGTCTTGGCAAGCTTCTGTCCGGCCTTGTCCTCGTCGCCGTGCAGGAACAGCATCGGCACGGCCTTCTCCTTGCCGGCCTTGCTGAGCAAGGCGCTGAGATTGACGCGATAGTTGGGGCTCAAGGTGGGGCTGATGCTCAGCCAGACGCCGCAGATCGTGTCGAATCCTTCAGGCCGTCCGGTATCCGGCTTGGCGACGCCCATGAATTGCTTCAGACGGCAGCGGTACCATTCCTGATTCAGCCACAAGGCGCCCAGCGTCGCGCCCGTCTCGGCGCCGATCACGATGAACTTGGACGTGTTGCATTCCTTTTCGTCGTTCTTGACATCCAGATACGCCTTGGCAGCGGCGATGTCGTTGACCAGCGCCGTGTAGTAGGCCGGATTGAAGTCCTTGATATCAATCGTGTCCTTGCCCGTGTTGCGCGGGTTGTTGATCTTGTTGAAGGGCGTGCTCCAGAACGTGGCGGCGTTCACACCCTTGCTGGCGCCGTGGCCGCGAAAATCAAAGGTCAGGACCGTGAAGCCCTCTGCATGCAGTCTCTGGGCCAGTTCCACCCACCCTTGCTTCTTGCTGGTGTCGTTCACGGGATGCAGCATCAGCACCGTGGCGGCGTTGGCGTTCCTGCCGGCGTAGTAATTGCCGTTCAGGCTGACGCCATCCACCGTCTCGATGGTGACGGGTTCACTTTTGTCCTGGGCGAACGCGCTGGGCGTCCCGGCCGTGAGAAATGCCAGTGCGCCCAGCCAGAACCACGGTCGCGGCATGTTCCCCATTTGCCTGTTCCTCCGCTTGCTTGACAGAACGACGGGACTTTCATTCGATGATAAGGTCCGCGCAAGTGTGGGTCAAGTATTCACCATCTTTTGCGTGGTCGCAACGACCCCTCCGCGGCTGCGCCCTCGGATACGCGCCGCTACTATTTGAAAACACGCCCGGCGGCCGATCGTTGGATCAACTGCTGAGGCCAGGAATCAGGTTGATGCGGCAGCAAGGAGGAAGTCCACGCGTTGCTGCAGCCAGAAAAGACTGCCGCGCGGCCCCAGATTGTCGCTCAGTCCCTTGATCATGTCTCGGAGAGTGGATTGCGAGGCAGGAACGCGCTCCAGGAGACCGGTCAGTTCCTTATGCCAGCCGGAGTCCCGAACGGCCGCGAGATCGGCATTCAATGCCTTGAGCGTGCTGCGCGCCTGGTCAAGCTGATTCCGGTGCAGCAGCGCCGTCGCCAGAAACAGCCGACCCGCAGCGGCGCGATGCACGAGGCCGGTCAGATCCTGGTGCTGGCCGGCGAGCAGATCGATGGCGGCAACTTGCTGCAACCGCTCCAGCCGCCGCAGCGCTGCGCTGATGGGCGTGCGCTCGGCATATTGCTGCCACGCGCCCTGTGCGTTAAGCCAGTCCGAGGCGGCTCGTTCGGCGCCGCGGGTCCTGGGCGTCTTGGCCGACCCGGATCCCTTGGCCGGTCCCGCCGCCTTCTGCTGCGCCTCCAGCATGGCCTGCGACCTCTCGGCTCGGTCCTGCCAGCGAAGAGCGTTCAAGAAGAGAACACGTTCGCTCAACGGCTCCCGAACCGCGCTGAGCATGAGATAACTCAGCTCGAGTTTTTCCTTCTTGGGATCCGGACGTTCCGCGGCCAGGATCAGCGTCCCCATGTACTGGTCCTGGTTCCACAACATATTTACCAGGTTCTGGCCATCCTGCTGCTTCTGAACCAGCGCCAGGTAAGCGGTGGTCGCCTGCTTGCGAAAATTGTCGGCGTGCTTTTGCAGCATCGACTCGGAGAGGAGCGCGAATTCGGCATCTTCCAGCGCCTCGCGCGCCCAGTCGAGGCGCTTGGCGGCGCGATCCACCTGTCCGCCGGCCAGGGCCAGCCGTGGATCGCGGTCGTAACGCAGGAACAGCAGGCGGGTCAGGTGCAAGAGCGTCTCCTGGCCCGGAGGCACTTCCTCGTAGATGCGCATGGCGATGTAGCGCCGCTGTATGTCCATCCACGGAAAGCTCCGCATCTCGGCACGCAGTTTTCGGCTCGACTTGTCGCTGCCGCCCTCGGCCGGGGGCAGGAAGCCCCAGAGCATGCGCAGCGGCGAAGTGCCGGCCTGCTCGCGGGGACTGATCCACGGTGTTGGCTCCAGTCCGGCCCCGGCAGCCTCGGCGAGGCTCTTCTGCAGGCGCTCCGGCTCGGTGTGCAGCATCACGCGGTCGTGCACCGCCAGCCGATCCTCGAGATACTTCATGCGCGGCGCCAGGGACTGCATGGTCACGACAGAGTACACGCGTACGGCGGGCGTGGCCGCTTTCTCCTTGCGGTCCGGCAGATGTGCAAGCGGATCCTTGCGCAGCTCGCGAAGCGTGGCCACGCCGGCCTCGCCGGGCACGGGGCGACCCAGGCGCGGATCGAACAGGTAGATTTCTTTCTGCGCATCGTTGCCGAGCACGGCGCCGGCGAAAACATGTCCCGGGCCGCCGTCGTCTGATTCGCCCAAAGACACGAGACAGTTCGTGATCTGCAGCTGGTCCAGGATCGCCAGGAACACCAGGGCCCTCTCTCTGGCCGTCCCCTCCCCGAGTTGCAACGCCCAGAACGGCGGCACCAGTTCATCGACGCGCTCGACGAGCAGGACATGCCGATCCACCCATGCCATGGCCTGTCGGGCCTGATCGATGGGGCCGGCGCCGCTGCGCTCGATGGCCCGCGCCACGTCGTGAAGCATGAAGCATAACTGCACGTGATGGCTGTCGAGCGGACGGAACGTCGTGGATTCGACGTCGGCCAGTTCCTCGTCGTTGAGTTGCAGCCGACGGCGCATGAAGTCGCGGGATTCCGCACCGAGCCGGACTTTCGCCCGGCTGTCCGGACGGGAAAGATCGTTGCCGGCGACATTCAGGGCCTCGCGAAACCCGGAAGTCTCCGTGGATGCTTGCAGGATCTCCAGTACCTGCTGAAACTGGTCCGTCTTCCTCGTGGGCGCAACATTCTTGCCTTTCGCATCAGCTGGATCAACCGTGGCCTCAGGCCTGGGACAGCCCGACGCGCACAGGAGCAGCAGCACCAGTGAACTGCCTGTAGCAAGTCTCGTCAATCGCTTCATGGCAACCTGTCTGAGAAACTGTCCGCCAGGGCCGTACGAATGCGCGTGCAGCAGTCCACGAGTCGAGGCAAGTCATCGAGGGCGATCATGTTGGGCCCGTCGCTGAGGGCCTGGTCCGGCCGTGGATGCGTCTCGACGAAAACGCCGTCGCAGCCGCTGGCCACCGCGGCCCGGGCCAGGTACGGGACCATGCGCCGGTCCCCATCGCTCGAGTCGCCTCGCCCTGCCGGCTTCTGTACGCTGTGAGTGGCGTCAAAGATCACCGGAAAGCCGAGGTCCTGCATCCACACGATGCCGCGCATGTCGGCAACCAGGTTGCCGTAGCCAAACGTCTCACCGCGCTCCGTCAACAACACCTGCTGGTTGTCCACCTCGGCCAGCTTGTTGACCACGTGCTTCATGTCCCACGGGGCCATGAATTGCCCCTTCTTGACATTCACCGGCCTGCCGGTGCGGCCTGCTTCCTGCACGAGGTCGGTCTGCCGGGCCAGGAACGCGGGAATTTGCAGGATGTCGCAAACCTCGGCGACGGCCTTCATCTGATGGCATTCATGCACATCGGTAAGCACCGCCAGCCCGGTCTGCCGCTTGACCTCGGCAAGGGTCCGCAGCCCTTTCTCGAGCCCCGGCCCGCGAAACGACTTGCCCGAAGTGCGGTTGGCCTTGTCGAACGACGCCTTGAAGATCAGCGGAACCTTGAGCCGCTCCGCCATCTCCTTGAGCCGATGGGCGATCTCCAGGGTCAATTCATGCGACTCGATGACGCACGGCCCGGCGATCCAGAAGAGCGGATTGCCCGCGCCACACGCCACCCTCCCCACCATGACCACGCGACTGGCCGCCATGCCGTCACCCTCCAAAACCACGTATGATAATGAACCACGCCACGCAGGGAAGTTCTTTCAGGGCCGCTTATCTCTTATCTCTGTACTACTCTTCGAGTGATTTCTTTGCAGCGTGCAGAGATTTCATGGCGATTCTAACCACGGATTTCACGGATGGCACGGATAAAGAAGACAGGGTTGACGGACGATTGACTGGCTTCTTGATTTCTTGATCCGTGCCATCCGTGAAATCCGTGAAATCCGTGATCGCTTTGTCTTGCGCATCTTCCTGATCGTAGTTGCGGCTCGGCCGCGCTATGATCTCTGTGGTGAGATACGTATTTCTGCTCTGGCGGCTTGACCGCGCTGTCCCTTCGCTAGCGTCCTTGATCCCCAGAAGTTATCTCGTTTGAGTCAAGTTTCATGCAGGCACTTTCTGGGCCTCGATCCAATGGTCGATGTCTGCGTCAAGGCGTTCGAAGCTGTGGCGTAACGGATTGTCACTGTCAGGTTCGTCGGCGCAGACGTGGGCCAGGCCGGGGCGCAGGATGCGGTTATAGGTGCGCGTACAGAACATGGCGGTGCGCCAGCCCTGGTCTGTGACGCGGTAGCGGTGGGT
>Ga0194131_10007381_pt1 | contig 14814 bp, 17 predicted proteins | sample TA2KigO120mmetaG_FD_148631 | JGI IMG/M metagenome (GOLD analysis project Ga0194131, IMG submission 148631) | Freshwater microbial communities from Lake Tanganyika, Tanzania - TA2015053 Kigoma Offshore 120m | ecosystem: Environmental > Aquatic > Freshwater > Lake | place: Tanzania: Lake... | reverse complement strand
ATGATGCGGACCTCCAGGCCCGCTCATGCCTCGTGGCAGGCGATCGCCTTGGCGTCCGCCAGTGCGGCGATTTCGGCATCGCTGTAGCCCACCTCGCGCATGATTTCGGCGGTGTGCTCGCCGATCTGCGGCGCGAGGCGGCGCGTCTCGACCGGCGCGTCCGACAGCCGGATCGGATTGGCGGCCGACTTCACCGGTCCGAGCCCCGGATAGTCGATCTCGAGCACGCTACGGCGCGCCTGGGCGTGCGGGCTCGCCATAGCTTCGCTGATCTTGTAGACGGCCGAGCAGGCCATGCCGGCGGGGATGAGCTTGTCCAAGAGCTCGTCGGCGGTGTGTCGCAGGAAGTGCTCCTCGATCATCGGCTCCAGGATGGCGCGATGGGCGACGCGCTGGGCGTTGCTGGCGAAGCGCTTGTCGTCGAGCCAGTCCTGGCGACCGAGCGCGGTGCACATCAGCCGCCAGAAGGCGTCGTTGGTGCCGGCGATGAACACCGGCTGGGTTCTGGTCGGGAAGACGCGCAGCGGGCAGAGGATCGAGTTGGCGGTGCCCATGCGCACCGGGTCTTCGCCGGTCAGCCCGTGGTTGGTGATCCAATGGCTCATCAGATGCATGCCGACATCGAACAGCGACAGGTCGAGGCGCTGGCCGCGGCCGGTCTTGTGGCGGGCGAGCAGGGCGAAGGCGATGCCGGCGGCGCAGAACGAGCCGGTCGAGTAGTCGATGGCGGCAGTGCCGACGCGACATGGCTCGCCGCCATCGGGGCCAGTGGCGTCGATCAAGCCGATTTCGGCCTGAATGCAGGGATCGTAGCCGGCGCGGCTGGAGTAGGGGCCGGTCTGGCCGTAGCCCGAGACCGAGGCGTAGATCAGCCGCGGATTGACCTTGGCGAGCGTCTCCCAGCCGAAGCCCAGCTTGTCGATGACGCCTGGCGTAAAGGCCTCCATAAAGACGTCGGCCTTGGCGGCCAGCCGCATCAGCACCTCGCGCCCGCCCTCATGGCGCAGATCGACGGCCAAGCCGCGCTTGTTGCGATTCATCGATGGCACCCAGGCGCCGCCGAAATGCGGCCGGAAATGCTCGCCGTGGAGCGGTTCGACCTTGATCACGTCGGCGCCCATGTCGCCCAGGATCTGACCGCCCGTCGGGCCGGCGATGACCTGCGTGAGATCGAGGACGAGGGTGTCGGAAAGCGGAAGCATGTTCGGGCGGATATCCTGTGACGGGAGACCTGCGAGCCATAGACGGCCCGGCGCCTCGCGGCCAGTCTTGGCCTAGGCGCCCAGCAGGCGTCTGGCCAGTAGGGCACGCATATCGCGTCGACCATCGGCGACAATGTGGATCGTGACTTGGCCGCCGAGGACGCGATAGACGATGCGGTATGGTTTGAAATGAACCTCGCGGAACGTGCGGTCTCCGAGCGCCAGTAGTTCCTGCGGATGGTTGCCGCGATGAGGCAATGTTGCCGGCGACGAGAAGGCTTTTTCTATCTGGTGGCCGACATGGTCGGCTCTTTCCGGTCCGTCGTGCAACGTGATGCAGTGGGCAATGTCTTTGAGGTCAGTAAGGGCGTGCTCGGTCAGGATGACCTTGAAACGCGTCATTCGCCTGCTCTGGTGCCGACTTTGGTGCGCTTGACCTGCTCGCGAAACCGTCGCATCGCGGCAGCGGTCGAGACTGTCTTGCCTTCCTTCACTTGCTGTTCGCCGAGAGCGAGAATCTTCAACATGGCCAGAATTTCCTGAGTCTGCTCGTACGACGCGATGTCTTGGATGACGGCGGTTGCTTCGCCGTTTTGCGTGATGATCAATGGTTCGCCGCCCTCGGCCAAGCCGCGCACGACTCTGGCCGCATTGGCTTTGAGATAGCTGATCGGCTTGATCCGGCTGGCGTATTTCATGCTAGGGTCCTTCCACCGTGGACTAAATTTAGTCTCTTAAAGGTCTCCTTTCAACGTGAGTTCCGCCATGAAACCAGCCGACCGTCCCAACCTGCGCATCGACTCCGACCGGCTGTGGTCGAGCCTGATGGAGCTGGCGAAGATCGGCGGCACCGACAAGGGCGGCGTGTGCCGCATCGCGCTGACCGATCTCGACCGCCAGGGCCGCGACCTCTTCGTGCGCTGGGCCAAGGAGGCGGGCGCCACCATCAAGGTCGACCGGCTGGGCAACATCTTCGCCCGTCGCGAGGGCCGCGATCCGTCGAAGCCGCCGGTGATGACCGGCTCGCATCTCGACACCCAGCCGACCGGCGGCAAGTTCGACGGCGCTTACGGCGTGATGGCGGGGCTGGAAGTGCTGCGCGCCCTGGACGCCGCGGGCTACGTCACCGAGGCGCCGATCGAGGTCGCGGTATGGACCAACGAGGAAGGCTGCCGGTTCGCGCCGGCCATGGTGGCGTCGGGCGTGTTCGGCGGCGCCTTCACGCTGGAGCAGGCTCTCGCCATCAAGGACCGTGACGGCGTGAGCTTCGGCGAGGCGCTGAAGGCGATCGGCTATGACGGGCCCGAGCCGGTCGGCGGCCGGCCGGTCGGCGCCTTCTTCGAGGCCCATATCGAGCAGGGGCCGATCCTCGAACGCCAAGGCAAGACGATCGGCGTGGTGACCGGGGCGCAAGGCCAGCGCTGGTACGAGATTTCCTGGACCGGCATGGAGAGTCATGCCGGGACGACTCCGATGGAGGGCCGGCGCGACGCCCTGGTGGGTGCGGCCGAGCTGATCGTCGCCTGCCGTGCGATCGGCAACCGGCCCGACGGCCGCGCCACCGTGGGCGTGATCGAAAGCCAGCCGCAGTCGCGCAACACCATTCCCGGCCGACTGTTCATGACAGTCGACTTCCGCCATCCCGACGATCGCGAGCTCACCAGGATGGATGTCGAGATGCGCGCGGCGGCGGCCGAGATCGCGGCGCGCCATCGGCTCGACGTGGCGATCGAGCAGATCTGGTACTTCCCGCCGTCGCCCTTCGCTCGCGAGCTGGTGGACTCGGTGCGCCGTGCCGCCGATCAGGCAGGCTACCCCCACATGGACATCGTGAGCGGCGCCGGACACGACGCCTGCTATGTCAGCCGCGTCGCGCCGACCGCCATGATCTTCGTGCCGTGCAAGGACGGCATCAGCCACAACGAGGTCGAAGACGCCGACAAAGCCGACATCGGCGCCGGCTGCCAGATCCTGCTGCAAGCGATGGTCGAGCGGGCCAATTCGTGACCAAAGGCCTCGCCTCGACCGCCACCGCGGCGCTGGTCGCGACGCTGGCGGGCTTCGGCGGCACGCTGCCGATCGTGCTGGCCGCCGCGGCCGCGGTCGGCGCCACGCCGGCGCAGGCCAGCTCCTGGGTCGCGGGCCTCGCCATCGCCACGGCCGTCTCGGCGTTGTGGCTGAGCGTGCGCTATCGCATGCCGATCATCACCGCCTGGTCGACGCCGGGCGCGGCGCTGATCGCCTCGACGGCCGGAGTCCCCGACCTGTCGGCCGCGGTCGGCGCTTTCGTGCTCGCCGCGCTCCTGGTCCTGGCGACCGCCGCGTTCCGGCCGCTCGGCTGGCTGATCGAGCGCATCCCGCCGGCCATCGCCGCCGCCATGCTGGCCGGCATCCTGCTGCGGCTGGTCGTGGCCATGGTCGAGATGGTGCCGCAGGCGCCTTTGCTGGTGCTGCCGATGGTGGCGATCTTCCTGGTGGCGCGGCTGGTGCTGCCGACGCTCGCCTCGTTGATCGTGCTTCTGGCGGGCGGGCTGCTGGCCGAGGGCTTCGGCCTGCTCGGGCCGATGCCGTCGCTCGGCCTGTCGCGGCTCGAGCTGGTGCCGCCGGCGTTCGATCTGGCGACACTGATCGGGCTCGGCGTGCCGCTCTATCTCGTCACCATGGCGTCGCAGAACCTGCCGGGCTTCGCCGTGCTGCGCGCCTCGGGCTACCAGCCGCCGACCCAGCCGGTGCTCGGCGTCACCGGCCTGGCCTCGCTCGTCACGGCGTTCCTCGGTGCCCATACCTCCAACCTGGCGGCCATCTCGGCGGCGCTGTGCACCGGCCCCGAAGCGCATCCCGACCCGGCCGAGCGCTGGAAGGCCGGAGTCTTCTACGCCGTGTGGTGGGCCTTGATCGCCCTGTTCGGCGCCTCGCTGGTCGGCCTGTTCAGCGCCCTGCCGCCGGCGCTGCTCGCCACCGTGGCGGGGACGGCGCTGCTGGGCTCGATGGCGGGCGCCATGGGTACGGCGTTGAGTGCCGACAAAGCCCGCTTCGCCGCCGCCGGCACGCTCGCCGTGACAGCCTCGGGCGTCACGCTGCTCGGCGTCGGTTCGGCGTTCTGGGGGCTCTGCTTCGGGCTGGCTGTGTTGGGTTTGGAGCGAGCTCTGAAACGTTGACGAAAATGTGTGTCGCGGCCCAGCAGCACCATGGGCAGGCTTCAGCTTTGGAGAAGGGGAGGTCTTCATGAGACATGCCATCGTTACGGCCGTCGCCGCGTTCGTCCTGTCGATGCCGGTCGTCGGCAACGCCCAGGCACCGGTGACGCCGTCGGCACAGAACCCGGTGCGCGAGATCAGCAAGATCACGGGCGAGATCTATCGCTTCCGCAACAACAACCATTTCTCGGTGTTCGCCGTGACGCCGGCCGGCATCATCGCCACCGACCCGATCAACGCCGCGGCCGCGACCTGGCTCAAGGACGAGCTGAAGAAGCGCTGGCCGGACAGGCCGATCAAGTTCGTGGTCTACAGCCACGACCATGCCGATCACATTTCGGGTGGCGAGGTGTGGGCCGACACCGCGACCGTGGTGGCGCACGACAACGCCAAGGAGGTGATCCTGGGCGAGAAGCGGCCAACCGCGGTGCCGCAGGTGACGCTGAGCGATCGCGCCACGCTCGAGCTCGGCGGCACGGTGGTCGAATTGATCTACCTCGGGCGCAACCACTCCAACAACTCGCTGGTCATGCGCTTCCCCAAGGAGAAAGTGATCTTCGCGGTCGACTTCATCCCGGTGAACAGCGTCGCCTTCCGCGACTTCCCCGACGCCTATCTCGACGACTGGATCGACTCGCTGCGTCGCGTCGAGGCGCTGGAGTTCGACATCCTGGCGCCCGGTCATGGTGCGCTGGGCAACAAGGCCAATGTCACGGCCTTCCGCAACTACCTGGAGGACCTGCGCGCCCAGGTGCTGGCCGCGGCACGCGCCGGCAAGTCGCTGGACGACACCAAGAAGGCGGTCGATCTCTCCAAGTACAGGGACTGGGGCGGCTACGAGCAGATGAGCCCTCTCAACATCGAGGGTGTCTATCGATTGGTGCAGGGCACGCGGCGGCCGAACTGAGGCCGCGGCCCCCGGCAACGGCCGGCCGAATCACGACAGCGACGCGAGACGACAGTCGGCGCGATCGACGAAGAGCGTGCTGGGCGGGCCGTAGACGACGAAGCCGACACGCTGGCCGCCCGCCACCGGCGGCAGGCTGGCGCGCGCATCCTCGACCGGACTGCCGCCGTTGGTGAAGCGGCATTCGACGACCGGGTTGATGGTGCCGGCGCTGTTGTTGTCGAGGCGCAGCGTGACCTGCCAGCGCTGGGCGGGGATCACGGTCAGAGCGGCCTCGTCGATGGTGGCGACCGGCACGGTCGGGCCGGCCGTGATCGGCACGGACCCCAGGATGCGGATGCTCGGCGCCTGCACGCCGACATCGCGCGTGGTCGAAGCCTGGCTGCGCGGATCGAAGGCGCGGTCGGCCGCGGTCGGCGGCTCGGTGCTGCGGCCGGTGCCGACATTGTCCGGTGTCCATATCTTGCCTGTCGTGGGGTCGCGGAACTCGGTCTGTCCCGACGCTTGGGTCAAGGTCTGGGCGAGCGTCGGCGCGGCGGCGGCCACGGGCAGGGCGGACAGGCAGGCGATGAGCGGCAGGCTGAAACGAACGCGAACGGTCATGTTCCTTCCTCCGATGTCGACGCGCCGGGAAAGCGCGCCGCGTAATCCTCCAACGGCAGCTCGAGCCCGAGGCAGAAGAAGCTGATCGTGTGGTAATAGCCTACCAGTGCGATCGCCTCGATGATCTGCGACGGCTCGAACCAGCTCCGCAAGACCTGCCAAGTCTCGGTGGCGATTGTGCGGCGGTCGATCAGATCGTCGACAAAAGCGATCAATGCTTGCTCGTCGGGTGACCAAACCGTGGCATCGGCGCTGCCGTGCACGGTGGCCGCGATTTGTTCCGGCGTCAGGCCGACGCGATCGGCGAAGAACGCGATATGGACGCCCCATTCGTATTCGCAGCCCAGCCGCGCCGTCGTGCGATCGATCACGATCTCGCGTTGACGAAGGCCGAGCGCGCCTTTGTCGAGCAGGCCGCCGGCAAACAGCTTGGCGAAGATGCGCGGGTTCCGCGCCAGGGTGCGGAACAGCAGCAGTGGCGGCACGCCCTCCGGCATGATGCGCTTGAGCGGGTCGGCGATCTCGGGCAGGTAAGGCGGTTCGGCGGCGGCGATGCGGGGCATGGGATGTCTCCGAAGGTTTCTCTTGTGCTACAATTCTTGTAGCGATATCGCTACAGAAATTGTAGTAACGGGCTGAAATAGATGGTGAAGCAACAGGCGAGACGACCGATGAAGCGCGTGCGCGGCTCGCGGAGCGGGCGGCCGATCATGGCGCTGCTCGACCTGCTCGGCCGGCGCTGGGCTCTGCGCCTCGTCTGGGAGCTGCGCGAGGAGCCGCGACGGTTCCGCGATCTGCAGGCGGCGATCGGCGCCAGTCCGACCATCGTCAACACGCGGTTGGCCGAGCTGCGCGAGGCCGGTCTGGTGCGTCTGGACGAAGCGGCCGGCTACCGCCTCACGGAGCTGGGTGAGGAACTGCTGCGGCTGTTCCTGCCGCTGCACGTGTGGGCCGGGAAATGGGCGAAATCTATCTGAGGAACGGATTGTCGCCGCCGCGCGTGCGGCGGCGTGGCGGGAACTGCTCGGCGAGATAGTCGAGCACCTCGGCGCGTTCCTGCGGCTTGGGCGCCGGCATGCGATGCTTCTCGATCATCAGGTCGATGCTCGAGTCCCACAGATCGCGCGTCAGTCCCTGCGCCTTGATCAGGGCAACGCCGTGGCAGGCGGTGCAGGTATAGAAGGTGACCTCGCGGCCCTTGCCCTCGGGCAAGTCGTCGACCGTGTCGTTGTGCGGCGGCTGCTTGCCCTTGTCGGGGTCGACCGCCGTAGCGGGTGCGGCGGCGGCCTTGACCGGCGGCACGTAGACCGGCCGCGGCCCGCGCAGCTCGCCCGACTTGTCGAGGGCGAGCAGCAGGAACGTCGTCGTCAGGGTGACGACGACGACGTGCGTCATGGTGAGCTGCTTCAAGCGTCGACGAGCACGCGGATGCGGCTCACCGGGTTGGCGCCGTAGCCCTGCGGGTTCCAGTTGCCGGCGGCGAAGGGCTGGGTGGCGCCCTTGGTGTCGGTCGCCTTGGACCAGACCTCGTAGTAGCCCGAGGTCGGCAGATCGACCGCGGCGGTGAAGCGCTGCCAGGCGAACTTGTTGGCCGGCGGAGCGACCTTGGCGATCTTCCAAGTGGCGCCGTAGTCGGTCGAGACATCGACCGACCTGATCTCGGCGTCGCCCGACCAAGCCTGGCCGCGCAGGTCGAGGGTCTTGGTGCCGGCGGCCAGCCGCGTGCCGTCGGCCGGGAAGGTGATGACCGAGCGCACCGGCATGGCTTCGAGAATGGCGGTGTCCTTCTCGTCGCCCTTGCTGCCCGGCACGATCGGCTTCTTGGTCACGCGGTAGGAGAAGCCGCCCATGCCCGGTCCGTCATGCTCCTTGTCGCGCACCCAGATGCGCGTCAGCCACTTGGTCGAGAGCGAGCCCGTCCAGCCCGGCACCACCAGACGCACCGGCGCGCCGTGGATCAGCGGCAGGTCCTGGCCGTTCAGCTTGAAGGCGATCAACGTGTGCTCCTCCATCGCCTTGGCGATCGGCATGCCGCGCGAGATCGAGGGTTTGTCGGTCTCGCCGGCGAGCGTCGGATCCTTGCCGTAGTGGCCGGTATAGACGGCCGACGCCTTCAGCCCGGCCGCCTTCAGCACGTCGGCCAGGCGCACGCCGGTCCATTGCGGGCAGCCCGCGCCGCCATTGGCCCACTGGTTGCCGCGCGCTTCGGGGCTGAAGAAGGAGCGGCCGTTGCCGCCGCACTCCAGCAGCAACTGATAAGTGACGCTGGGGAAGCGCGAGGTCAGCTCGCCGACGCTGAGGTCGAGCGGCGTGTTGACCTCGCCGTCGATTTTGACGCGCCACGCCTTGGGATCGGCCGGCGCGTCGGGCACCTGGCCATTGTTGCGGATGAACAGCTTGTCGGTCGGCGTGACGGCGTCGTCCATCATCTCGGCCGGCGTCTCGGCGACCAGCGGCCGGTCGCCCAGCACGACCAGCTTGGCTTTGCCAGGCATCTCCAGGAGCTTGGGTCCTTTGGCGGCGGCGGCCGGTGCGCTTTGCGCCAGGGCGGCGCCGAGCGGCGGCAGGGCGGCGGCAACCGTCGCCGTGCCCGCCGCCGTGAGCACCGTGCGGCGCGATGCGTTGAAGTTCTTCGACTTCGTCATGGGTTCCTCCGTGTGGAGGATTCCTAGCTCAAATCCGGCGACGCGTCAGCCAGCCGGAGGTGGTCAACGCCAGAACGGCGACGATGACGATGAGGGTGGCGAGCGCGTTGATCTGCGGATCGACGCCCAGGCGCACGCTGGAATAGACCTGCATCGGCAGGGTCTGCGACTGCGCGCCGGCCACGAACTGCGTCAGGACGAGATCGTCGAGCGACAGCGTGAAGGCGAGCAACCAACCGGACGCGACGGCCGGGGCGATCATCGGCAAGGTGACGGTCAGGAAGGCGGTCCACGGCGTGGCGCCGAGATCCATCGCCGCCTCTTCGAGCGAGCGGTCGAAGTCGGCCAGCCGCGCCTGGACGACCACGGCGACGAAGGCGATGGCAAACGTGGTATGGGCGATGACGATGGTGAGGAAGCCGCGTTGCGGGCCACCCAGCAGGCTGTCGCTGCCGACGAACAGCAGCAGCATGGCGATGCCCATCACGATTTCGGGCATGACCATCGGGGCGATTACCAGGCTGCCGAACAGGGTGCGGCCGGGGAAGCGCGGGGCGCGGGCGAGCGCATAGCCGGCGGCGAGGCCAATCAAGGCCGCCGCCGTGGCGCTCACGAAGGCGATGCGCAGCGACAGCCAGGCGGCGCTCAGCATCGCCTCGTTGGCGAAAAGCGCGCTCCACCACTTGGTCGAGAAGCCGGCCCACACCGTGACCAGCCGCGAGTCGTTGAACGAGTAGACGATCACCAGGGCGATCGGCAGGTAGAGGAAGGCATAGCCGAAAGCCAGCACCGTGAAGGCGAAGCGGGCGCGGGCCGCCATCATGGCCGCTCCAGGCTCCTCGCCTGCTGACGCTGGAAGAGGGCGATCGGTCCGAGCAGCAAAAGCAGCAGGCAGACCGCCACCGCGGCGGCAAGCGGCCAATCGGCGTTCAAGAAGAATTCGTCCCACAGCACCTTGCCGATCATCAGCGTGCCGGTGCCGCCCAGAAGGTCGGGGATGACGAACTCGCCGACGGCGGGGATGAAGACCAGGAGGCAGCCCGCGACGATGCCGGGCAACGACAACGGCAGGGTGACCGTGAGGAACGCGACGACGGGATTGGCGCCGAGGTCGGCGGCGGCTTCCAGCAGGCCGCCGTCGAGCTTCTCCAAGGCGGCGTAGAGCGGCAGCACCATGAAGGGCAGGTAGGCATAGACGATGCCGAGATGGATCGCCCATTCGGTGCCGAGGATGGTGCCGGGATCGCCGACCAGGCCGCTCCAGCGCAGGAACTGGTTGACGAGGCCATTGCTCGCCAGCAGTCCCATCCAGGCATAGACGCGGATCAGGAACGAGGTCCAGAACGGCAGGATCACCGCCATCAGCAGGATCGGCCGCCAGCGCGGATCGGCGCGCGCGATGGCGTAGGCCATGGGATAGCCGAGCAGCAGTGCCGCCAGGGTCGAAGTCGCGGCGATGCGCAGCGAGCCGAGCCAGGCCGCGACATAGAGATCGTCGGACAGCAGCAGGGCGAAATTCTTCAGCGACAGGCCGAGCGTCACCGGCGGCGCGCTGTCGGGCGCGGCACTGCCGAGCGCGATCGCCAGCACCAGGCCGAACGGCAGCAGGAAGAAGATGCCGAGCCAGGCGTAGGGCAGCGCGATGACCAAACGCATGGTCGACTACTTGTCCAGCCGATGGCCGGCATCGGCCGCCCAGCCCAGCCAGACGTCGTCGCCGCGGCGGAAGGCGGCGGCGATGCGGGCGGTGTTGGCGGTCGAGACCTGGAGCAGGCTGCCGTCGAGCAGGCCGACGCGATAAAGCGACCGGTCGCCTTCATAGGCGATATCGACGATGCGGCCCTGCTCGGCGTGGTCGGTATCGGGCCGCGCGGCGAACAACGCGATCTTCTCGGGCCGCAGCGCCAGCCAGGCGCGGCCGCCGTCGAGCGGCAGGATGTTGGCGATGCCGATGAAGTCGGCGACGAAGCGCGAGGCCGGCCGCTCGTAGACTTCGTGCGGCGGGCCGACCTGCTCGATGCGGCCCTTGTCCATGACGGCAAGGCGGCTCGCCATGGACATCGCCTCCTCCTGATCGTGGGTCACCATGACGAAGGTGAGACCAAGCTCCTCCTGCAGGCGCACCAGCTCGAAGCGGGTCGCCTCGCGCAGCTTGCGGTCGAGCGCCGCAAGGGGCTCGTCGAGCAGCAGGAGCTTGGGCCGCTTGACCAGGGCGCGGGCGAGCGCCACGCGCTGGCGCTGGCCGCCCGAGAGCTGCGCCGGCCGGCGCTCGCCGAGGTCGCCCAGCCGCACCTGCTTGAGCGCTTCGCCGACCCGGCGGGCGATCTCCGGCGCCGGCAGGCCGTCGCGGCGCAGCCCGTAGCCAACATTGGCCGCGACATCCATGTGGGGGAACAGGGCATAGGACTGGAACATCATGTTGACCGGCCGGCGGTGCGGCGGCACGCCGGTCATGTCCTGGCCGTCGATCAGGATGCGGCCTTGGTCGGGCGTCTCGAAGCCGGCGATCATGCGCAACAGCGTGGTCTTGCCGCAGCCCGAGCCGCCCAGCAGCGCGAACAGCTCGCCGCGGCGAATCTCTAGGTCGACGCGCTCGACGGCGGTGACGCTGCCGAAGCGCTTGGCGAGGCCCGTGAGGGTGACGATCGCGGCCGCGGTCACCTCATCGTCCCGTCTTCACCGCCGTCCACAGCCGGGTGCGCTCGCGCGTCTGCTCGGCGGTGCCGGCGGTGATGGTGTAGAGCTTGGCGCGCACGTCGGCCGGCGGATAGATCAGCGGATTGCCCGAGATGTCCTTGGGCAGCAGCGCGGTCGCGGCGGTGTTGGCGTTGGCGTAGCCGGTGAGCTCGCTCGACGCCGCCGCGGCCTTGGGCTCGAGCATGAAATCGAGAAAGCGCAGGGCATTGTCCGGATTGGGCGCGTCCTTGGGGACGGCGGCGACGTCGATCCAGAGTAGCGAGCCCTCGCGCGGTATGGCGTAGGCGATGTCCTGCTTGTCCTTGGCCTTGGCGGCGCGGTCGCGCGCCTGGAAGATGTCGCCGGAGTAGCCGAAGGCGAGGCAGACGTCGCCGCCGGCCAGCGCGTTGATGTACTCCGAGGAATGGAACTTGCGGATGAAGGGCCGCACCGCCTTGACCACGTCGGCCGCCTTGGCGAGATCCTCGGTCTTCTTGGAATCGGGATCGAGGCCGAGATATCTCAGCGCCGCGGGGAAGACGTCGGTGGCGCTGTCGAGCATCATGACGCCGCAATCGGCGACCTTGGACACCACGGCGGGATCGAACACCATTCGGAGCGAATCGACCGGCGCATCGGGCAGCCGCTTCTTGATCGCGGCGACGTTGTAGCCGATGCCGGTGGTGCCCCACATCCAGGGGATGGCGTGGGCGTTGCCTGGATCGTACTTGGCGAGCTGCGCCATGATCTCGGGATCGAGGTTCTCGAGATTCTTGAGCTTCGCCTTGTCGAGCGGCCGATAGAGGCCGGCGGCGAGCTGGCGTACGAAGAACGGCGAAGCGGTCGGCACCACGACGTCGTAGCCCGACCGGCCGGCGCGCAGCTTGGCGTCGAGGATCTCGTTGGAATCGTAGGTCGTGTAGTTGACCTTGAGTCGGCTGTCCTTCTCGAAGGCCTTGAGCTGGTCCTCGGCGATGTAGTCGGACCAGTTGTAGACATTGACCTGCCCCTGGCCGATGGCGGGAGTCGCGGCAAAGGCCACCAAGGCGGCGAAGAGAGGCAGGCGCATCGAGATCTCCGGAAGCAGCGACCGCATCATTCCGGCGGGCTCTGTGGAAGGCAAGCAGCGACCGCCCGACCAAGCCGACAAAAAGGGGCTGCCCGATTCCAGGACAGCCCCTTAGCGAGGTCAGGCTAGGCGAAAAGAAACAGTCTGGCAACTGTCGACGCATCGCAATAGATGAGAACCCCTTCGCGCCCTGCGGCGCGACTGAAAGGGGACGGACATGTTTGCGTGCGGGTTGGATTTCGGGACGTCGAATTCGGCGATCGGCATTGTGCGCGATGGCATGGCGGTGCTGGCACCGGTCGACGGCGACAAGACGCTGATCCCGAGCGCGGTGTTCTTCGACGACGAGGCCAAAGGTCGGGCGTTGTTCGGCAACGAGGCGATCGCGGCCTATGTCGGCCAGGCCGAGGGTCGGCTGATGCGCGCGCTGAAGTCGATCCTGGGCTCGCCCTTGATCGACGAGGAGACGGTCCTGGGCGGCCGCAAAGTGGCGCTCGCGACGATCGTCGAGATTTTCGTGCGGCATCTCAAGGAGAAGGCCGAAGCGTTCGCCGGGCGGGAGATCACGTCGGTGGTGCATGGCCGGCCGGTACGCTTCGTCGACGACGACGAGGCGGCCGATGCGCGCGCCCAGCAGGTGCTGGAAGACATTGCGCATCGCGTCGGCTTTCGCGACGTGGTGTTCGTGTACGAGCCGATCGCCGCGGCCCATCACTACGAACGGACCGTCGAGGGCGAGGAGCTGGCTCTCATTGCCGACATTGGCGGCGGCACCAGCGATTTTTCCGTCGTTCGCGTGGGCTCGCGGCGCCGCAAGGACGGCGATCGCAAGCAGGACGTGCTGGCGAGCGTCGGGGTGCGTATCGGCGGCACCGATTTCGATCGCGATCTCAGTCTTGCCGCCGTGATGCCGCTGCTCGGCCTCGGCAGCGCACTCGTCGACAAGAATCTGCCGCTGCCGAGCGCGCCCTATCACGAGCTCGCCGCTTGGGCGACGATCAACTTCGCCTATACCTATAGGAACGAGCGCGCGCTCGCCGAGCTGGCCGCGCTTGCCCAGGAACCTGAGAAGGTGCGCCGCCTGCTCGACATGGTGCGCCGACGGCTCGGCCATCGGCTGGCGTTCGCCGTCGAGGAGGCCAAGATCGCATTGAGCACTATCGAACGAACGGCACTGCCGCTGGAATTTCTCGAGCCGGGCCTCGCCGCCCCGGCGACACGCGCCGACTTCGAGCGCGCCACTGCTGCCAGGATGGAGCGGTTGCACAAGGCGGCGGGCGATTGCATCGCGATGGCGGGCCTCGATCCGTCGGCCATCGACACGATCTTTCTCACGGGCGGATCGAGCCGCGTGCCGGCGGTGTGGGCCGCGATCGAGCGGGCGGCGCCGTCGGCGCGTCCGGTTGGCCGGTCGGATCTGCGGTCCGTCGCGTTGGGACTGACCGAGATCGCGGGCGGGCTCGGCCGATCCTAAACGCCGAGATAGCGGTGCTGCAGCTCGCTGTCACGCGCCAAGGCGGTGGAATCGCCGGTCCACACGACGCGGCCCTTTTCGACGATGTGATGGCGGTCGGCGAGCTTGATCAGTGCGCCCACGTTCTTGTCGATCACCAGGATGGCCTGGCCCTCGCGCTTCAGCCGGCCGAGGCAGGCCCAGATCTCCTGACGGACCAGTGGCGCCAGACCCTCGGTCGCCTCGTCGAGGATCAGCAGCCTGGGATTGGTCATCAAAGCGCGGCCGATCGCCAGCATCTGCTGCTCGCCGCCGGACAACTGGTTGCCCATGTTGCGCTGCCGCTCGGCCAACCGCGGAAAGAACTCGAAGACACGCTGTAGCGTCCACGGCGCGGTCCGCCGATCGCGGTTGGCGGCGGCGGCCACCAGGTTCTCGCTGACCGACAGGTTGGGGAAGATCTGGCGGCCCTCGGGGACCAGGCCGAGGCCCAGCCGGGCGATGCGGAACGACGGCAGGCCCTCGACGCGCGCGCCGTCGAACTCGACGCTGCCGCGGCGGGCCGGCAGCAGGCCCATGATGGTGCTGACGGTGGTGGTCTTGCCCATCCCGTTGCGCCCCATCAGGGTCACGACCTCGCCGGCATCGACGCCGAGTTCCATGCCGAACAGCGCCTGGCTGGTGCCGTAGAAGACCTCGAGATCGCGCACGCGCAGCATCAGGTGGCCTCGTCGCCGAGATAGGCCTGGCGCACGTCGGCATTGGCGCGGATCTCGGCCGGCGTGCCGCTGGCGATGGCGCGGCCATAGACCAGGACGGTGATGCGGTCGGCGAGCTGGAAGACGGCGTCCATGTCGTGCTCGATCAGCAGCATGGCGCGCTTGCCTTTGAGCTCGCGCAAGAAGCCGATCATGCGCTGCGACTCCTCGGCGCCCATGCCGGCCATCGGTTCGTCGAGCAGCAGCAGGCTGGGATCGCCGGCCAGCGCCATGGCGATCTCGAGCTGGCGCTGCTCGCCGTGGCTCAACGCGGCGGCCAACACGTCGGCGCGCTCGGCCAACC
>Ga0194131_10007378_pt1 | contig 14823 bp, 15 predicted proteins | sample TA2KigO120mmetaG_FD_148631 | JGI IMG/M metagenome (GOLD analysis project Ga0194131, IMG submission 148631) | Freshwater microbial communities from Lake Tanganyika, Tanzania - TA2015053 Kigoma Offshore 120m | ecosystem: Environmental > Aquatic > Freshwater > Lake | place: Tanzania: Lake... | reverse complement strand
GGCCACCCGGCCGTAAGAAGGCCCGAAACCCGGCGTCGATTGTCTCTCGATGGCGCTGGTTGGAGGCGTCCTCGCGGCTCCACTCCGGCTGCCCGGCCAGCGGCTCGCGAGCGGCCTCGGGGCGGTGGCGGTGAGGCGGGCGGGCGTACCGGGCACCGGGACGAAGGCTCGTCCTGCGTCCGCCGAGGACGGCGAGCGCGCTTTCCTGGCGCGCTGCTTGGCGAACGCCCCCGGGGTTCAGGAGGAGTTCCTCGAGCGCTACGCAGCTCTCGTCCGGTTCGCCATCGGCTCCGTGCTCCGCCAGCGAGGCGTCCGGCTCGAGCCCGAGGACCACGAGGACCTCTTCCAGGGCGTGGTCCTGTCGTTCTTCGACAAGGGCTGCCGCCGCCTCAAGATGTACGACGGTCGGAACCAGGCGTCCTTCGCGACCTTCGTCCGCGTCTGCGCGACCCGCCAGACCCTCGACTACCTCCGCCGCGCGAGCCGGCGCGCGATCGTCCTCGTCGAAGAGGCGGGCGACGACGCTCGCGCGGCCTCGGAGGACCTCGCCGATCCCGCCTCCGGCCCGGAGGAGACCACGGCGACGAGCGAGACGTTCGCGCGGCTTCGGGGCGTCGTCGCCGGGCTGCCCGCGCGCGAGCAGATGCTCGTCCGCCTGCACTTCGTGAACGGCCAGAGCATTCCCGAGGTCGCCCGCGTCCTCGGCATCAGCGACAACGCGGCGCACGTGCTGAAATCGCGGCTACGTGCCAAGCTACGGCAGCAGATGGGGCTCGAGAGCGATGACTGACCGGGAATCGCTCCTGCCGGATCGCTGGCGCGGGGCTCTGCGCGACGACGTGCCCGCGGAGGACCACCTCGAGGACGCCCGCCTCGCGCGTTACCTCGACGGCTCCGTCGCTCCCGAGGACCGCGAGTCGATCGAGAGCCACGTCGGCCGCTGCGCGCAGTGCGCGGAGGACCTCGCAGCGGCCGTTCGGGTCGAGGCCGACGCCGCCGCGCGCGCCGAGGTGCCACTCGTCGAGCTTCCGCGCATCGATCTGGCCCCCACGCGCGCGCGCGCGCCGCGGACGATCGGGCTCGGGACGGTCTTCAAGATCGCCGCCGGCCTCGTCCTCGTGATCGGCGCCGTGGTGGCCGGACGCGAGACGGGCCGCTTCGTCTCGTCGCAGCTCCAGCCGCTCGTCGTCGCGCGCCTCGGGGAGTGGAGCGGCCGGTTCGTGTCCGCGGATCGCGCCTCGCTCGTTCTGCTGCGCGGTCCCGGCATCGCGGTCAGCAACCTCGAGATCTCCGACGATCCGCGCTTCTCGGAGGAGCGCTTCGCCCGGTTCGAGCGTGCCGAGGTGCTCGCCGATCCGGGCGCGCTGCTCCGCGGCAAGCTCCGCGGGTCCGTCGTCCTGGAGCGCCCCTCCCTGCGGCTCGTGCGCGACCGCCTCGGAACCTGGAACGTCGAGACCCTGGGCCGCGACGGCGAAGAGTCGGTCTCCGTCGACGAGGCCGATCTCGATCGAGCGCGCGAGCAGGTGCGCCAGGCCTCGCGGGGAGAAATCGAAGAGCCTCCCGTGCAGATCTCCTCCGCGGACATCCGCAACGGCACGCTCGAGATCGAGGACCTCGGCGGCACCAAGAAGTCTCTCCGCCTGCAGGGCGTGAGCTTGACCTATCGCGGCAGCGACGGCGCAGCCGGTACGCTCGACCTCTCCGGTCAGGTGGGGAGCGCGGACGACCGCGTCGTCGTCCGGGGACGGATCGGCCCGTTCGACACGGCCGCGGACCCGACCTACCGCCTCTCCGAGGTCGAGCTCGCGCGCGTGCCCGTGCGCGACATCCCGGGCGCACCGGTCGCGGTCGAAGGCGACCTGAGCTTCACCGGTCACGTCACGGCGACGGGACGCTCGCTCGATGCCGTGATTCGCTCGGCGCGCGGCGCGGGCCGACTCGACGTCGAGCGGGGATCGATCGGCGGACGAAACCTCGCGGCGGACGTCCTCGCCCAGATCGAGCGCGCCGTCGAGCCGGCAGCCGGCGCGGGCAACCTCCTCGCCGTCGCCCGCGAGCGCGCCGACCTGGCGACCGTTCTCGCCGACGACGCGACGCGGTTCGAGCGCCTCGGCGGGTCGATGGACCTGCAGCCCGAGACGATGCGCTTCCGGTCGCTCGCGATCCAGACGAGCGTCTTTGCGGCGGATGCGAACGTCTCGCTCGATCTCGAGGGAGCGTTGGCCGCCACCGGCTCCGTCCGCCTCGCGCCCGAGCTCGGCGCGATCGTCGTCGCGGCCGTTCCGGAGCTCTCGGGGCTTCGCGACGCGAAGGGAGCGTTGGCGCTTCCCTTCCGTGCGTCGGGGACGTGGTCCTCCCTCGACCTCTCCGTCGACGTCGAACGCGTCGCGGCGCTTCTCGCGCCGCGGACGCCGGGTCCGTTCGCCGGGCTCGACCTCTTCCGCGCGCTCAGCGCGGGAGGAGCAGCAGCGCGCGATCCGCTTCGCGGTTGATCGAGCCGATGATCAGGAGATCACCGTTCGCGGTGACGTCCGCGATCGAGAGCTCGACGAGAGTTCCGCCGCCGACGCTCGCGCCGGTCTGGAGCACGTTCCCGAGACCGCCGCCGTTCCAGCGCAGGAGCGCCGTGCTGGTGATGCGGCGCGTGCCCTCCTCGATGAAGCCGAGCGTCGCGATGAACACGACGTCACCGTTGTCCGCGACGCGAATGTTCTCGATCTCGAGGATCGACTGCTGGTTGCCCTGCTCGTCCTCGCCCCCGAACGGCAGGCCAGCGTGCGCGATCAGCGTGATCTGGCCGTTCTCCCAAGCGCGGAGGCTCGTCAGCTCGCGTCCGGCAGCCGCGGAGTCGAAGTCGACCGTGTAGATCACGCGGTTCCGGCCGTCGATCGACTGCGCGCGGACGCCTGTCACCGGGTTGCCCTCGAAGGTCCCGCCCGGCGTCGACTCGATCGAGGTGAGCGTGCCGTTCGCGAAAAGGAGCACGCGCTCGCGATCGCGTGCACCGTCGCCGTCCTCGTCGAAGCCCCCGTCGACGGCGATCGCGCCGGACGACGAGATCCCGCGGGGCCGCGCCGTGAGGAGCGTGCCGAGGCCCGGGAAGACCTGACGGCGGTTCAGCAGGCCCTCGAACTCGCCCTGACGGATCCGTCCGACGAGCGGCTCGTTGCCACGGCCCGGAAGGCCGACGGCAACCTCCTGCCGCACGTTCGCCTGGAGGATCACCGAGGTCGGCGTCTGGCTCGTGAGCGCGTTCGGAACCACGACCTCCTGGACGGAGGTGCCGTTTCCGGCATGGATGCGCAGATCGCACTCGATGCGCTCGCTGCCGCCTGAAGTGTCGATCGTGCAGGGGCTCGTGCCGTCGCTGAACACGACGAGGCCGTCGTTCGTCACGCGGATCTCGCCGAGGATGCGGAAGCCCGGAAGGACCGACTGATCGCCCGTGCGCGCAAGGACGTGCGTCTGCGAGCCGTCGAAGTAGAAGAGCCCGTCCTCGTCGAGCGTGTCGCCGACCTCGAACGCGAACTGCCCCGTCTGCGACATCGAGAGGTTGCGGACGGTCGCGAGCGAGAGGCCGCCGGCGAGCGGATCATTCGGCAAGAGAACCGTCTCGACGTTCCCGTCCGGCCGGCGCACGAAGACGCCGTTCAGCGACGGCAGCCCCGGCTGCGAGGCGATGAACGCGATCGTAAGGTCCTGCGACATTCGTGCGGACTCGATCGTCGCGATCGTGAATCCTCCGGGGAGCACCTCTCCATCGCGAATCAGGGTTTCGAGGGTATCGGGTGTCGGCGGGGCATCGCTGCCACCACCGCAGGAAGCGAACGCAATGGCGAGGAGAGCCCCGCCTACGAGCCCGGCTCGCCGGGCGGAAATGAGCTCTTTCATGGACCTCACCTGTGTCCGGAAGGGTACGGCGACTTGCCGCTACTCGGCAAGCCACTTCCGTTCATGCAGAACCCATGGCACTTGCCGCGGAGTCGGCCGCGCCGGAAGCGATCATTCGGCGCCGTGCGCGCGAAGCTCGGCCGGAGATTCCTCCACCAGATGGCCGTCCTGCTCGACCCGGATGGCCGCGATGAAGTCGTAGCGCTGCCAGTAAAGGATCCGCTCTCGGGGACGGCTCGGCTCGCGCGAGGGCCGGCGGTAGATCCACTTCTCGTTGAACTCGACGCCGTTCTCCACCCGGAGGCGCGGCTCGTTGACGCTGCCGAGGGTCTCGTCGGGAGTCCCGAAGAGCTCGACGACCTCGTTGCGCCTCAGCGGACGCTCCGTCCCCTCGGAGACCGTTGTCGAAGTTGCGCTCGTCGCCACGTGCGAAAGGCCTCCTCAGACCTCGAACGACACGCCTTCGAGCGGGCAGCCGCGGTGCTCGACGTGCGCCTCGAACTCGCTCCGGAAGCGCCGGAGGAACCAGCCCGTGCCCCACGCGGCCGCGTCGGCGAGCGCGCAGATGGTATGTCCTTCCATGAACTTCGCGACCTCGTCGATCGCCTCGAGATCGCGCTTCGTACCGTGCCCCGCTTCGAGCCCCTGCATCAGCTTGTGCAGCCAGCCCGTTCCTTCGCGGCACTGCGTGCACTGGCCGCACGACTCGTGGCGGAAGAAGCGCGCGATCACCATCGCCGCGCGCACCATGCAGGCGCGGTCGTCCATCACGATGATCGCGCCCGTGCCGAGGAGCGTTCCGGCCTTCTGCAGGGAGTCGTGGTCCATTGCCACCTGCATCGCCATCTCGGCCGTGAGGACCGGCATCGACACGCCGCCGGGAATCACCGCCTTGAGCGTGCGATTCGGATGGAGCCCGCCCGCGTGCTCGAAGATGATCTCGCGAAGCGGCGTGCCGAGCGGCAGCTCGAACGTCCCGGGCCGAACGACGTCGCCGCTGACCCCGAAGATCGTCGTGCCCGTGCTCTTCTCGGTCCCGATCCCTTTGAACCAGTCGGCGCCGCGCAGGACGATGTGCGGGACGTGCGACATCGTCTCGACGTTGTTGATCGTCGTCGGCTGCCGCCAGAGGCCCGAGACGGCGGGGAACGGCGGCCGCTTCCGCGGCTGGCCCTTCCGGCCCTCGAGCGACTCCATCAGGCCCGTCTCCTCGCCGCAGATGTAGGCGCCCGCGCCGCGGTGCACGAAGATGTCGAACGCGAGGTTCGTGCCGAGGATGTTCTTCCCGAGGTAGCCGGCCGAGCGCGCCTCGGCGATCGCCCGGTTCAGGTTCTCGAACGCGCTCCGGTACTCGCCGCGCATGTAGACGTACGCGGCGTCGATCTCGTTCGCGTACGCGGCGATGAGGAGCCCTTCGATCAGCTTGTGCGGGTTCCGCTCCAGGATCTGGCGGTCCTTGAACGTTCCCGGCTCGCTCTCGTCCGCGTTGCACGCGATGTAGCGCGGGCGACGTCCGTCCTTCGGCAGGAAGGTCCACTTCGTGCCCGTCGAGAAGCCCGCGCCACCGCGACCGCGGAGGCCCGAGCTCTTCACCTCGTCGACGATCTTCGCCGGCTCCATCTCGCGGAGCGCCTTCTCGGCGCCGCGATAGCCGTCGTGCGCGCGGTAGGTCTCGAGGCTCGACCAGTTCTGCCCTTCGGGCGGAAGGAGGAGAAGAACCTGCTCGGTCACGCGGCGGCTCCGTTTCCGGCAGCGCCGCCCGCCGACGTCGAGAAGCGTCCCCGCAGCCGATCGAGCATCGCGGGCAGCTCCTCGAGACGGACGTTCTCGAGATAGGCCTCGTTGTTCACCTGGATCACCGGCGCGGTACCGCACGAGCCGAGGCACTCTGCGCCCTCGAGCGAGAAGAGCCCGTCCTCGGTCACCTCTCCCGGCCGGATGTCGAGCAGCTCCTCGAGCCGCCGCATCATCCCGCGCGCGCCGCGCAGGCAGCAGGAGAGATTGACGCACACCTTCACGTGGCAGCGCCCGACCCGCTCGGAGTGGAACATCGAGTAGAAGGAGATCACCTCCCACACCTCGATCTCGCGGATCTCGAGCAGGACCGCGATCTCCGGCACCATCTCCGGGCGGATCCAGCCCTCGCACTCCTCCTGCACGAAGTGGAGAGCGCTCAGCAGCACGGCGCGCTTCTCCGGATACTTCGGGAACTCCGCGACGATGCGAGCTCGGACGGATTCGGGGAGCGCGGGCGCGCCGACCGCGGCTTCAGCGGTCACACTCGCCTCCGATCATGTTGATCATGTCGAACGTCGGGATCACGTCCGCGAGCATGCCGCCGACGACCATCCGCGGCATCGACTGCGTGTTCGAGAAGCTCGGCGAGCGAGCCCGACACTTGTACGGCTTTCCGGTGCCGTCGCTGACGAGGTAGAAGCCGAGCTCGCCGTTGCCACCCTCGACCGCCTGGTACACCTCGCCGACCGGCGGCACGGGCCCCTCGGTCACGAGCTTGAACTGCGCAATCAGCTCTTCCATCCGGTTGAAAACGCGGCCCTTCGGCGGAAGTCGGAAGCGCGTGTCGTCGACGTCGACCGGACCGGATGGCAGATCGACGAGGCACTGCTCGATCATGCGGGCGCTCTGGCGGATCTCCTCGCAGCGGATGAGGAAGCGATCCATGTTGTCGCTCGCCTCACCTACGGGGACGTCGAAGTCGAGCCGGTCGTACACGAGGTACGGCTGCACGCGGCGGAGATCGTAGGGCACGCCGCTCGCGCGCAGCAGCGGCCCGGTCACGCCGAGCGCGATCAGCTCCTCTCTCGAGAGGTGGCCCGTTCCTTCCATGCGCTCGCGGAAGATCGGATTCGCCAGGAGGAGGTCCTCGAAGTCCTTCTGCAAGCGCGCGACGTCGGCGAGCTTCTGCCGGACGAGCGACGGGAACTCCGGCTCGACGTCGCCCGAGAGGCCGCCGATCCGGACGTAGTTGCAGGTGACGCGCGCGCCGCACATCGAGTCGAGGATGTCCCACGCGCTCTCGCGCGCCTCGACCGCATAGAGGAAGGCCGTGAACGCGCCGAGCTCGAGCGCGCACGCGCCGAGGCACGTCAGGTGATCGCCGATCCGCGAAGCCTCGCTCGCGATCACGCGCAGGTACTTGCAGCGGTCGGGGACGTCGATCCCGAGAAGCTTCTCGCAGGCGAGCGCGTAGCCGACGTTGTTGATCATCGGCGAGACGTAATTCAGCCGGTCCGTGTACGGGAACGCCTGGTAGTAGAGTCCGCTCTCGCACTCCTTCTCGAAGCCGCGATGGAGGTAGCCGACCTCGACCTCGGCGCTGAGGACCGTCTCGCCGTCGAGCTTCAAATTCAATCGGACCGTCCCGTGCGTCGCCGGGTGGGACGGCCCCATCTTCATCTCGAAGGGCTCGACCGGGATCTCGATGAGATCCGCTTCGCCCTGCGCTTGCGCCGTTTGCTCCGCCATCTCGCTTCCCGTCGCCTAGCGCTCTTCGCCCGAGCTCCCGGGCGCGCCCGGACCGATCAGCGGCTGGCGCTTCTCCTTCGGGTAGTCCTTGCGCAGCGGATGCCCCTCGAACTCCTCGTACAGGTAGATCCGGCGCAGGTCCGGGTGTCCGTCGAAGCGGATCCCGTAGAGGTCCCACGTCTCGCGCTCGAGCCAGTTCGCACCGGACCAGACGGGCACGACGCTGGGCACGACCGGGTCGTCCTCTTCCACTGGCACCTTGATACGGACGCGGTGGTTCTTCTCGATCGAGTAGAGATGGTAGACGACCTCGAAGCGCGGCTTCCGCCCGAGGTAGTCGACGGCGGTCACGTCGACGAGCATGTCGAACGCGGCTTCCGGATCGTCGCGCAGGAACGTCAGCACCGCGACGCTCGAGGCGCGGTCGACGATCGCGGTCGCGTCGCCGCGAAACGCGTGCGTCGAGAGGACCGCTTCGCCGAACCGCTCGCGCAAGCTCCGGAGGAGCGGCGTCTCCTCGGAGGCCGCCGCGGCGGCGCCGTCGCCCGGCGGTGCGGTCGTTGCGTCCGGCGTGCTCACTCGCGACCCTCGTTTTCGGTGGCGATCGGGTTCGGCGGAACGCGCTCCCGATCGTACTCCCGGCGGATGTGCGAAAGCCGCCGCGAGAGGTCGTCGACGGGGACGAGGAGATCCTTCTTGTGCCAGAGCGTACCCTCTCGGCTGAACGCGGAGATCTCGACGCGATCGCTCATCACGATCGCCTCCTCCGGGCACGCTTCCTCGCAGAGGCCGCAGTACATGCAGCGACCCATGTCGATGTCGAAGACGCGCGGGTAGCGCTCGATCGCGTCCTCCGTCTCGCCCGGCACGATGTAGATGCAGTCGACCGGGCACGCCCACTCGCAGAGGCCGCAGGCGACGCAGCGCTCCTTGCCGCCGTCCATCTCGACGAGGACCGGCATGCCGCGGAACGCGGGCGGCTTCACCAGGTCCTGCTCGGGGTACATCACCGTCGCGATGGTCGGCTTTCCGACGATCCAGCCCCAGAGGTTCCGGAAGAAGTGTCGGCTCGTCACGCGGAGCCCGGTCAGGATCGCGCGCGCGGCGAAGGGACCCGCGGCGCGCGCGAGGGAATCTCGATCGACCTTGACGACCCGGACCGCCATCGTTCGCCCCTCAGGCCGCTCCCGCCGGCGGGCTCGCCGCGGACGCGGACTCTGCCGCCGGAGTCTCCGCCTCGGGCTTCGCACCGTGGCTGCCGACGCTCCCGAAGCTCACGCCCGCGTAGCCGGCCACCTTCGAAGCGATCTCGCCGAGAGTCGCGCGCGCGTCGAAGGCGACGCTCGCGGGAGCCTGGCCCTGCAGGAGCGCGTCGAGCCGCGCGAAGATCTCGCCGTCGGCCATCGATCCCGCCGGCGGCACGAGAGCCTTCCGGATCCGCTGCACGCGGCCCGCGTGGTTCGTGAAGGTCCCGTCCTTTTCGGCCCACACGAGCCCCGGAACGACGACCGCGGCGTGCGCGGTGAGGCTCGAGCGGTTCGTGTCCTGGAGGATCAGCGTCTCGACGTTCGCGAGAGCCGCCTGCAGCGCCTCCGCCTCCGTCGTCGCCTCGAGGTCGCCGCTGCCGATCACCCACAGCGCCTTCACCGCTCCCGCGGCGGCGCCCGAGATCATGCCGGCGACGTCGAGACCGCCTTCGCCCGGCGCGAGCCCCATGTCGCGCGCACCGCGCGCGTTCGCCGTCTTGTCGGGACGGATCAGGAAATCGTCGGAGTCGCCCATCGGCACCGCGACGTCGACGTTCGGCGTCCCCATCCGGTCGCGCACGAGCGCGGCGAGCCGGAAGCACTCCTCGTTCGTCAAGCCGCCGGAAGCGATCACGCCGACGGACTTCGCTCCGTGCGCGTCGATCGCGGCGCGCAGACGGTTCGCGGCCTCCGCGAGCGCGTCCGCCGTCGCCGCGGCCGCCGAGGCGCCGTTCGACGCGATCTCGCGGCCGCCGAGGGAGGCGTGCCGAATCCGCGTCTCGTCGTGCGCAAACGCGTAGCGCAGGCGCCCGGCGTCGCACATCCACGTCTCGTTGACGTCGTCGTTGCGCCGCGGCAGGAGGCGCTGGATCTCGTTCCGGAACACGCCGATCTTGATGTTGCAGCCGTTCGAGCAGCTCGAGCAGACGCTCTCGGTCTCCTCGAGGAACCACACGCGGCGCTTGTGGTGGAAGTCCTTCGAGAGGAGCGCACCGACAGGGCAGACGTCCGCCGTGTTGATCGAGTACGGGTTGTCGAGCGGTCGGCCCGGCACGGTGCCGATGTGGGAGTGGTCGCCGATCCCGAAGACGCGGAGCTCCTCCGTCTCGCTGATCTCGGCGGTGAAGCGCACGCAGCGACGGCAGAGGATGCAGCGCTCCTCGTCGAAGAGCACGCGCGGGCCGATGGGATGGCGCTTCACGCCCTTCCGGCGCGGGCTCGTCGTGCGCGATTCCTGCCGGCCGTAGCCGAAGGAGTAGTCCTGCAGGTAGCACTCGCCGGCCTGGTCGCAGATCGGACAGTCGAGCGGATGATTGAGGAGCAAGAGCTCCATCACCCCACGCCGCGCCTCCGCGACCTCTTCGGCCTGCGTGTCGACGACCATGCCGTCGGTGATCGGCGTGTTGCAGGCGATCGCGAGCTTCGGCGCGCGCTCGATCTTGACCTGGCACATCCGGCAGCTTCCGTCGATCGAAAGCTTGGGGTGATAGCAGTAGTGCGGGATCGCGACGCCGTTGTCGAGCGCGAGCTGCAGGAGATTCGCGCCTGCTTCCCCCACGATCTGCCGCCCGTCGATGGTGACGGTGACCGGGTTCTTCAGGGTTCGGTTCGGGCCCTCAGGCATCGTCGTGGATCTGTACGGTCCCGGGGACGATCGGAGCCGGCTCGCCCGCCTGGAACTCGAGAGCGGGCTGCTTTCCGTGGATGTTCTCGACGGGACGGTCGTGCCGCTCGCGCCGGATCCGCTCCTGCAGCTTCAGGAGGCCGTCGATGACCGCCTCCGGCCGCGGCGGACAGCCGGGCACGTAGATGTCGACCGGGACGATCGTGTCGATGCCCTGGACGACGGCGTAGTTGTTGTACGGTCCGCCCGTGTTGGTGCAGTTGCCGAAGGACATGACCCACTTCGGGTCCGACATCTGCTCCCACACGCGGCGCAAAATCGGCGCCTGGCGGTGCGTGATCGTGCCGACGACGAGAAGGAGATCGGACTGCCGCGGCGTGAAGCGCGGCAGCGTCATGCCGAAGCGATCGGTGTCGAAGCGCGGCCCGGTGACGGACATGTACTCCATGCCGCAGCACGCCGTGACGAACGGATACTGGAAGAACGCGAACTTCCTCGCCCACGCCAGCGCGTCTTGATAGCGCGACGTGAAGAAGGAGTCGCGCATGTCCGACCCGCCCGGTCTCCCGTCGGGGTGCAGGAACTGCGCCTTCGTCTCCGCTGCCATCGATCCCCTTCCCTGATCCTCGACGCACGGCACTCTAGCGACGGCCGGCCCGCTCTGCCAGCCGAAGCGCGTGTGCCGCCTACTGCGTCAACCGCAGCGTGAAGCCCGGGTCGTGCACGATCTTCCCGGGACCGCCGGCGCCCTTCGCCGGATCCATCGTCGCGGTGCAGCCGTGCATGCACGGATCGCCGTCGACGCACGGCTGGCAGCAGTACACGACGCTGCCGACGCGAATGCCGCGGTCCACCGCGATCATGCAGCCGCACTTGGGGCACCTGACGTTCGCCATCATCCGCCTCCCGCTTCGAGTGGTAACGCCGAGGCTCGTCCCTCGCCATCCGGCTCCGCGCCGGCGGCCGTCTCGGGGAAGTTGACGACGAGGACACGGCGGCGGTCGCGCGCGACGACGCGCGGCTCGGCGTCGATCCCGGCCGCGAGGTCGGGAACGAGGTCGTCGTTCGTCAAGAGGAAGACCCGCCGTCCGGACGACCACTCCGAGGCGAGCGGCGACAGATCCTTCCAGTAGTAGCGATCGCGCTCGGGCGAGATCTCCACGCCGTGCCACACCTCGTCGTAGTTCTTGATCATGTGGACGCGACCGCGCGTGTAGAACGGGAGACCCTGCCAGAGCTTCCGATAGAGCACGACGAGGTCGCCCGGCTGGCGAGCCGCGTTGACCTCATCGGCGAGCGCGCGCGATGTCTTGACGACGCCCCGGGCCGGGAGCGCGCCGTAAACGGCGAGGCCGATCGTCAGGATCACGGCCGAGAGCCGCGCCGGCATCGCGAGGCCCTGTCCGTACCGCGAGTAGGCGACGAGGAAGCCGCCGACCGCGAGCGCCGTGCCGGCGCGTGCCGCCGCGAGTGCGATCCACCCCACGTCGTCCGTGCCCGCCTTGAAGGCCTCCGCGAACGTGTCCTCGAGGAGCCACGCGAGCGCCGCCGCGACGACGCCGACGACGCCGAGGCCGAGCAGCACGAAGCCGAGCACCCGTGTCACGACGCTCGAGAGGGTCTCGCGCGCGAGCACGCGCTCGAGCCAGGCACCGGCGACCAGCGCGAGCGGCGGCAGCGCCGGGAGGATGTAGGTCGCGAGCTTCGAGCTCGCGACCGTGAAGAACGCGATCGTGATCCCGCCCCAGAGTAGGAGGAAGGTCCGCGGTGCGCGCGGGATCTCGGCGAACGCCGCGCGCCCCTCGCGCGTCAGCGCGAGCGCGATCGCGACGACGCTCCACGGAAGCGGGCCGGCGAGAAGGACCGGGATGTAGAAGAACGGCCCCTCGGGATGGCCGACCTCCGCCGTGAAGCGCTCGAAGTGCTCGCGCACGAAGAAGTACGACAGGAAGTCCGGATTGGCCCGCGCCACGAGGACGAACCACGGCACGGTGATCAGGAGGAATGCCAGGATCGGGAGCGGACGGACGAGCGCTCGGAGCGTCGCCCAGTCGCGATTCAAGAGAAGGAACGCGAGCGCGATCAGACCCGGCAGCGCGAGCGCGACCGGTCCCTTCGTCAGGACGCCGAGAGCCGCGGCCACGGACACGGCGACGGCCCAGCGCCGCTTCGCGACGTCCGACGAAGCGGCGTGCGCCGCGTAGAAGGAGACCATCGTCGCCGTCATGAATGCCGTCAGGAGGCTGTCCATCGTCAGCGCCTGCGAAAGCACGAAGAAGATCGGCATCGTCGCGAGCACGCCGGCGCCGATCAGCGCCGCACGCCGTCCGAAGAGCGGCACGCCGAGCCACCACACGAGCACGATCGTCGCGATCCCGGCCGCGGCGGGAACGACGCGCGCAGCGCCCTCCGTCATCCCGAACGCCTCGAAGGCGAGCGCCACCGCCCAGTAGAAGAGCGGCGGCTTCTCGAAGTAGACGACGTAGTTGAGCTTGGGCGTCACCCAGTCGCCGGTCTCGAGCATCTCGCGCGGGATCTCCGCGTAGCGCCCCTCGTCGGGATCCTGCAGCGGATATCCCCCGATCTCGCCGAGATAGAGCGCCGCGAGAAGGAGGAGCCCGAGGAGCGGAAGCAGTCGTTCGCGGGTCAAGGATTCTCCTCCGGCTCCTGGCAAGCGACGGTCCCGCCGCGACCCGGCAGCCGGCCCGGCGCAACGCGCGCGCGCGGCAACGAGTCGAGCCGGAGGGACGAAGCGACGTCGCCGAGCGTACGGATCGGCAGCACGTCGCGCACGCGCTCGAGGAGAGCGTCGAGATGCGCGAGGCACGGTCCGCCCTCGACCTCCGTGTGGATCGTGTGGACGTTCAGCCGATCGGGACGAATCCAGCCGAGATAGGCGCGCGTCAGCGCCTCGACGTCCGTGCCCTCCCGGCCGAGCACCTCGTCGAGCGTCGGCAGCGTCGTCGGGATCTCCGGGATCGACGAGCCGTACCCGTCCGCCGACGGCAGATACGGCGCTCGCCCGCGCGTGTCGCTCCGGTAGCGGATTCCGAGGCCGTCCGTGACGCGGAGGCTCGTCCCCGTGCACTGCCAGCCCGGCGCCGCGAAGCACTCGGGCTTCCGTCCGAGCACCGACTCGAAGAGATCGGAGGCGTGCCCGACCTCGGACGCGACCTCCGCGACCGGAAGGCGCGCGAGATCGTCATGCCAGCGGACGTGGTCGTACCCGTGGATCCCGACCTCGTGTCCCGCGCGCTCGAGCACGCGCAGCCGGTCGGGTTGCCCCGCGACGACGGGAATCGCAGGCAGGAGCGTGCCACGGAGCATCGTCGCAAGCGGATAGAGACGCGGGGCGCCGCTCTGGAGCATCTTCCGGAGAAAGCCCTTCTGCCGGAACACGCGCAGCGCCGCGCGTCCGGTGCGGTCGGGCCCCATCGTCACGAACCAGCTCGCACGCACGTCGTGGCGCGCGAAGAGGTCGAGGAGCCGGGGCGCGCCGTCGCGCAGGCCGAGGTGCGTGTCGACGTCGACCTTCAGCGCGAACGCCGGCTCCAAGGCCGCGTCTACGCCTCGCTCCGGAACCACTCGATCGTCTTGGCGAGCCCTTCCCGCAGCGGCACGAGCTCGCCGATGCCGAGCCGCTCGTGCATCCGGCGCGCGTCGGGGACGCGTCGTCCGATGTCCTCGTAGCTCGAGCCGTAGACCTCTTCCTGGCGGACGAACTTGATCGTGCTGGAGCTGCCGGAGATCTCGATCATCAGCTTCGCGAGATCGAGGATCGACGTCTCGACGTCCGTTCCGATGTTGAAGATCGCGCCGTCGGTTTCGGGCCGGAGGCCGGCGTTCGCCGTCGCCGTCACCGCGTCGGTCACATAGGTGAAGCAGCGCGTCTGCTTTCCGTCGCCGATCACCGTCAGCGGCTCTCCACGCAGGAGCTGCCCCATGAAGATCGTGATGATCCGCCCGACGTCGAGCTTGTCGAGCCGCGGTCCGTAGATGTTGAAGAAGCGGACGATCGTCACGGGCAAACCGAGCTTCCGGTACGCGAAGCAGAAGTGCTCGCCGACCGCCTTCGAGGTCGAGTAGCACCAGCGGTCGATCCGCGTGGAGCCGAGCACGCGGTCGTCGTCCTCCGACCAGGGTAGCTTCGGGTTCCGGCCGTAGACCTCGGACGTCGAGCTGAAGACGACCCTCCGTCCATACTTGAACGCGGCCTTCAGCACGTTCTGCGTGCCGTTCACGTTGACGTTCAGGACCTCGTACGGATCGCCGACGTAGTGCTCGACGCCGACGACGGCGGCGAGGTGGAAGACGATCTCGACCTGCGCGACGAGCGAGTCGAGGATCTCGACGTTCATCACGCTGTCGCGCACGACGCGGAACCGCGGATGTCCGATCAGGTGGCGGACCTTCGCCGTTCCGCCGGGCTCCAGGATGAAGACCTCGTGGTCCTGCGCGAGGAGCAGCTCGGAAAGATGCGACCCGATGAAGCCGCCGCCGCCGGTGATCAAGATCTTCACGATTTCCCTCCCCGCCGCCGGCCACTTCCGGTGAAGCGTGCGCCGTCTTGCACGG
>Ga0194131_10007375_pt1 | contig 14824 bp, 9 predicted proteins | sample TA2KigO120mmetaG_FD_148631 | JGI IMG/M metagenome (GOLD analysis project Ga0194131, IMG submission 148631) | Freshwater microbial communities from Lake Tanganyika, Tanzania - TA2015053 Kigoma Offshore 120m | ecosystem: Environmental > Aquatic > Freshwater > Lake | place: Tanzania: Lake... | reverse complement strand
ACCGGCAATCCCGGACGGCGCGATCGCGCGGTGCTGCTGCGCGAGGTGCTGCACAACGGCGAGCGGCTGAACCCGGAGATGCGGCCGCGCGCTTCGCGCAACTAGTCTTAGTCTAGGACGATTTTCCGTAACGGAAGAGGATCATACGCAACCTCCTTGTATGGCACGACGCATCCCGCGACGATTCGGAAGCCTCACGCCGGGTGCATGAACCCGGCATCGCTCGTCGGGAACTGAGCCAGGTCCGGGAACGCCCACGCCAGGTCGCCCTCCGAGGCGCCGAACCAGCGGCCGATCGTCGCGCCGAACTGCGACGTGGCGATCGTCGGAATCCACACGCCGCGGTTGCCGGCATCGTCGGGACCGCCGAGGGCGAAGGCCGGCATCTGACCGTAGATCCCGCCCTTGACACCGCCTCCGAGGACCAGCTGGTGGCTTCCCCACGCATGATCGCTGCCCGAACCACTCGGCTGCAGCGTGCGGCCGAATTCCGACTGCGTGAACGCGGTCACGTTCGAGGCCAGCCCCGCGTCCTTGACGACCGAGTAGAACGCGCCGAGCGCCTGCGACAGGCTGGACAACAGGAACCAGTGCTGCCAGTCCTGCGCGCTGTGCGTGTCGAAGCCGTCGATCGCGCAGAAGAACACCTGGCGGCCAGGTCCCTGTGCCGCGCGGTGCAGGATCAGTTTCGCCACTTCGCGAAGCTGGTTGCCGATGGGCGTGCCCGGAAACGACGCCGTCATCGCTCCGCCCGCCGCGGCCTTGAGCGACTCGGCGAGCTGCAGCCCGTCGGCGAGCGCCTGGTTCGCCGTCTGGCGCAGCGTGTTGCCGCCGTCGAACGTAAGGAGGTCGAGCACCGCCTGGCGGCGCGCCGTGGCCTCCTGCTGGGGCCAGAAGCTCATGCCCGCCAGCTGCAGCGTGCCGCCCGGTGGAATCGCGTTGCCGCTCACCTGGTTGCCGCGCAGAAACAGCGCCGGCGACGACAATGAAACCGCCGCCAGGCTGTCGGCGCCGCCGAACAAATCGAGGAGCCGCCCGCCCCAGCCGGTGCCGTTCAACGTGGGCATGCCCGTCTGCGCCTGCACCGTCTGATCGGAATGCGAGAAGAGGTTGGTCGGCGCCTCGAGCCCCTGCAGGTACTGCGCGCGCGTCAGCGGACGCGTCAGCAGGCCGGTGTTGAGCACGACGGCGAGGTTGCCCGACGCGTAGAGCGGGTTGAGCTCGGCAAGACCGTAGTGCAGCGCGTACGAGTTGCCGCTCGCGTCGGCGATCGGCGCCAGCAGCTTGCTCGCGCCGAGCGTGAGGCCGCCGCGGATGTTCTGGTACGCGGCATAGCGGGTCGGCTCGAGCGGAACGATGAGGTTGTTCGCGTCGTTGCCGCCGAACATGTAGATGCACACCAGCGCCTTGTAGTCGTCGACCTCGATGAGGTCATCGGCGGCGGCGAGCGCGGTGTGCGCGCGCCCGGCGCCGAGCGTCGTCAGCCCGAGGGCGGCCAGCCTGGCGCTCAGCTTCAGGAATCCGCGGCGGTCGGACGTATGCGTGTGTGCGCTCACTGGATGGGCCCTCCCGTATGGACGACATACTCGCTGGAGATGGCGGCGAGGTACAGCGCGCCGAGCGCGCGCTGCTGCGCGGTGGACGCTGCCTGCGTCGCCGTCAGGAGTACCTGCCGGAGGGCGTTCGACATCCGGCCGAAGAAGAGCGACTGGTTCACTCTCTCGACGAGCGCGTGCGGACTGCCCGCCAGCCCGATGTACGGCGCCAGATCCACCTTGAACGACGACCCCGCCTGCCCGCTGAGCAGCGTGTAGACGAAGTTCGCGCGCTGAATCGCCAGCGCCGGCGTGTAGATCTGAAACTCGGGGCCGAAGAGGTCCGCATGCCCGGGAAGGACCGCCAGCGGGGAATAGAAGCTGAACACCGTCGGCGGCGTCAGCGGCATCTGGCCGAGGCCCGAGAAGATGTACATGAACAGGCTCGGATCGCTCACCTGCGCACCAAGAGCCCGGCCGAGCCCGACGACGTGCAGCAGCGGGTCCTTGAGGCGCCCGTCATGCGGACCCCCGAGGCCGGCCTCCTCGTCCGTGAGAACGGCCGTAAGCACCGCTCGCATGTCGCCGCGGTCGCCGGCGCCGTTGTCCACGAACGCGTTCGCGACGCGGGTGACGTATCCCGGGCTCGGGTTGCTCGTGACGAGTGACCTGATCAGGCGCGTCGCGACGAACGGCGGGACGTTGGGATGCGTGAAGACCGTGTCGATCACGTCCTCCATGTCCTTGGTGACCGTCTGCCCGGCGGCAATCGTGGCGCCGAGGAACGTCTTGGCGCCGGCGTCGTGGTTGAGCGGACGCGGCTCCATCAGGCCCACCATGAACTCCGGGTTCATCGAGCGCGGCTCGACGCCCGGCGCCGTCGGATAGGTCCATCCGGTCAGCGCGCGCGCGACTTCTCTCACATCCGCCTGCGTGTACGTGCCGACCGGCTGACCGCTGGAGCCCGCCTTGAGCGAGCCGTCCTGGTTCAACTGCCACAACCCGATGCTGAAGAGCTGCAGCAGCTCGCGCGGATAGTTCTCGTTCGGTGCGCTGCCGTTCATCGCCTTCCGGCTGTTGGCGAGATCCAGGAACTTGCCCATGCTCGGGCTGAGCGTGACCTCGCGCAGCAGCGTCCGGTAGTTCGAGAACGCGTACTTCGAGAGCAGGCGCACGAACGGCGTCAGCTCGAACCCGTTGACGTTCTTGTTCGCCGAGACGACCAGCGTCTGCCCGAGCGCGAAGGCGACGCGCTGACGGAGCTGGTCGGGCGCGTTGAGCATGTTGAGGAACAGCTGCGTTCGAAGCTGGCCCACGTTCAGGCCGTCGGGAACGACTGTCTCCGGCGTCTGGAACTGCTGCGCGAGCCAGTACTCGACGCCGCTCTCCTGCACGGCGGCCACCGACGCCGCGGTGGGACCGAATGACGCGTGCTCGAGCAGCGCCACGGCCGTGTCGAGATCGGCCGGCACGGGCACAGGCAGCGGTCCGGTTGGCGTTGACACCGATGTCGGCGTCGGCGCCGGTTCCGGTGGGGGCGGCGGCGGCGGGAGCGACGAGGGAGACGACGGCGGCGGCGTACTCGCCTGGCCCACCACGTTGATCGTGTAGCGCGCGACCTCCGTCCAGACCTTATAGACGACGACGTCGATCTTCGTCCTGCCGTCACAGACCCAGGCATTGCGCGTGACGCCGCTCGGCACTTCGCCGCTCGCGATGTAGAGCCGGTGCTGCGTGGGATAGGCCAGCGTCACCGTGACCGGCACCTGGCAGCTCGACGTCCTCGGAATCGAGTACTGGGTGACGGCCGGAGCAAACGCAGGCGACAGGTTGGCCACGACCAGGCTGAGGACCGCCGGCCCCTGTGCCTGCACGCCGCCGCCATGAAGCGCGCCCGCGGCAACGAGCAGCGCCGCGAGCGCGAACCGCGTCAGCCTACTGGCCACGGGTCACGCCCGTGGGTTCGCCGAGACCGGTGGGATCGCCAACCTGCACGGCGGGCAGCGCGCGATCGGGCGGGTGATACAGCAGGGTCGTCGCGCCGGTCGCCGAGTCGAAGATTTCGAGCGTGGCCACCAGGCCGGTGCACGGACTCAGGTGCGGCACGGCGCCGCCGACCTCCGAGCCGGGGTCGATGCCCGGTCGAATCTGGACGCGCCGCGTGCCGCGGTCCCGAAGGGCGTCGCCCGCGCGCAGGTCGAGGTGCGTCGCCTCGCCCGGCATGAGGCTGGCCTCGCTGACGATCTCCATGCCCATGCGATCGGTGAACGACCGACCCGTGCCGTCAACGAAGCCGAGCGTGACGCGGCACCCAGGCGGGTCTGCCTCCCCGGGCGGGTCACCGCTGCCCAGGTTCACGACGTTCAAGCGCGCCGTCTGCATGCGGGCAAGGCCCACCATGCCGAACGGCTTCCCCGGCGGATCCGGCTGCGGGTTGAACGCCCGCACGATTGCCGGCCACGCCGCGATCATCACCAGCGCGGCCCCTGCCGCCGCCACCGCGAGTACTGCCCGACTCGCCTGCCTCATAATCTGCTCCTCCACACACCTGACGGGGGGCGACAGGGAGTGTGTTGGACTGGCTGATGCGGGGCAGGTGTGCGTATTACCGTGCGCGGTGTGCACTCCGTAAAGAAGCGCGCTCCATGTCGGGACGCACGAGGCGAACCCATGCGCCGCACGGTGGTGCGAGCCGGTCCGCGAGGCCGACCTCGAAGAAAAGAAAGACGCGCATGCGGCCGCCGTATTACCGCCAGAGGGCGGAAATAAACCTGCACTTGCACGCGCGTTCATCGCGGCTCCGAAGGGCCCATCCGCACGCTACGATTGCACGTGGCGCCGAATGCCCACGATGAGCCGACCCGACACCGGCGACCCGCTGCTGCGCGCCTTCCTCGACGCTGAAACCGAGGAAGCCGCGTTGGGCGCACTCGACGCGCTGCTCGGCGGCGACACCGACCGCGCGCTTCGCGACGCGGTGCGCCGCGCGCTTCGCGCGCACGGCGCCAACGTCATGCACGCCGACGACGTGGTCAGCGAAGCGCGGCTGCGCTTGATGAGCCGTCTGCTGGCGCTGCGCCGCGGCGCCGGGGATTCGATCGAGAACCTTCTCGGCTACGCCGCCAGCACCGCCGAGAACGTCTGCTACGCGTTTCTGCGCCAGCGGTATCCCGAACGAACGCGGTTTCGCAACCGCGTGCGCTATACCGTGGCACGCCACGCCGGGACCCGGCTCGTGAAGGACGAGCACGGTGAGTGGCAGTGCGGCACGACACGGCCCGTCGCAGCGCGGGCGGGCGCGGCGCGCGCGTTTCTCGAGAACCCGCGTGCCTGGGCCGACGGCGTGGATCTCGATCGCACGTTGCCGCTTCCAGACCTCGTGAACGCCGTACTGGCCAGGCTGGACGAAGGAATCGAGCTCGATCGCCTGGTCGAGGGGCTCGCCGCCATCCTGGGCGTCGCCGACGCGCACCGGCTGGTGCCACGCTCGCACGCCCCCGACATCGTCGAACAGCTGCCGGATCCGGCGCCGGGCGCCGGCGACATGCTGGAGTCGCGCGAGGCGCTCGACACGGTCTGGCGCGAGATCGTCGATCTGCCGCCGCGGCAGCGCGCGGCGCTGCTGCTGAACCTGCGCGACCCGGAAGGGGGCGCGGTGCTGCACCTCCTGCCGGCGACCGGCGTCGTTTCGTTTGCCGCGATTGCGCGTGTGCTCGACCTGCAGGTGCCCGAGCTGGAACGGCTCTGGGACAGCCTGCCGCTCGACGACCTGTCGATTGCTGCACGATTCGGGCTGAGCCGTCAGCAGGTGATCAACCTGCGGAAGTCGGCGCGGGCGCGGCTTGCACGGCGACTGCGGGAAAGGCCGGCGCTGTGAACGAAACGGTAATACCCCGGCGGAAACGCCGTCGGACGATGTATGGGGAGATTCTGTGACTGACCGCGACTATCGCGCCCGGCGCGCGCTCGACGCCCTGAAGCAGGCGGTCGAGGCGTCGCCGGACGACTTCGACCACCCCGGTCCCGAGGTGATCGAGGCGCTGGCCGAGGACCGGCTGCCTGACGCCGATCGAGACGCTGTGACGAGTCACGTGACGAGTTGCAGCACGTGCGCCGAAGATCTCGACGACCTGCTGGCCATTCGCGCCGCGCTGGACGCCACGCCCGCCGTGGCGACGGGCGGACGGCGCGGGCGCGCAGCGCTCGTGTGGGCTGCCGGCATCGCCGCCATGATCGCGCTCGCGGCATGGATGGGCACTCGTCCGGAGTCGCCCGCGCCCGCGCAGGCAACGGCCGAGGCCACGCAACCGGCACAGGGCGTTCTGCCATCACCGGCAGGGCCCGCGCCCGTCGCCAGCGCGCTCACAGCCGCTGAACAGCAGTTCGTCGCCTCGGCGCGTGCGGCTGGCCGGATCGATCTCGGGGCCAGCGCGCAAATGCTGATCGGGCGGCAAGGCATGCTCCTCGGCCGCGCGGAACCGGCCGCGGCGTTTGCCCCGATTGCACCGGCGGGGACCATCGTCCTCTCGCTCCGTCCCACACTCTCATGGAGCATGCTGCCCGGCGCGACCGGCTACACCGTTGCCGTGTTCGACGAGCGCTTCACCGAGGTCGCCCGCGGCAGGAACGTCGCGAGCACCAGTTGGACGGTGGGCGCGACACTGCGTCGCGGCGCCGTGTACGTGTGGCAGGTGACGGCGCATCTGCCGTCGGGGGACGTCACGGCGCCGGCGCCGCCGCAGCCGGAAGCCCGATTCCAGGTGGCCGGCGAGGCGACGGCGGCCACGGCGGCCGAACAGCAGTCACGGCTGGCTGATGAGCCGCTCGCGCTCGGAATTCTGCTGGCCGGCGAGGGTCTCGTCGCCGACGCCGTCGCCGCGCTTCAGCGCGCGGCGGCGCGACCGGCCACCGCGCGCGAGGCGGTCGCGCTGCTCGACAGTCTGCGCGCTCAGGGCGCGCCGATGACGACGAACCCCGCCCAGTAGAACGGATGCCGGTACCGCGGGGACGCGAGCAGCGTCTTGGCGGCCGTCTGCATGGCATCGGCCGGCCCCGCGGCGCGGCGGCGGTCGAGCAGGGCGCGGTGGAACGCGAGCATCAGTTCCGTCGTGCTGGCTGAGTCCACGCGCCACAGGCTCACGGCCGTCGTCGCGGCGCCCGCCGCGAAGAGCGACCACGACAGCCCGACGACGCCTTCCCCGGCGCCGCTGCTGCCGAGCGCGGTCTCGCAGGCGGAGAGCACCACCAGCCTCGCCTTGAGCGGCATGTTGGCGAGCTCCCACGCTTCGACGCGGCCGTCGCGCGACAGATCGACATCTCCCGTGCGGCCGAGCGCCACGTACGAGTACATCGGACTCGACGGTGCGAGTTCGCCGTGCGTGGCCACGTGCAGCACGTCCGCGCCCGGGGCCGTCTGGCGCAGCCGCTCCTCGGTGGCATCGGCGCCGACGAACAGGCGGCTGTCGCGGCCGTACATCGCGGCAATCGATCGCACCTCGCGCGCGGCTTCCGGCAACGTCCGGGGCACGCCCGCCGGATTTCCGATCGCCACCAGGCGCGCGTCGCCGGACGCGCGGGCGCGGCGCCGCTCCTCGAGCCGCGCGAGCGTCGTCACCGACGGCGAGTAGCTGACGACGCGCTCTTCGATCAGGAAGCCGCCGCGCGGGGTGACGAGCGCCTGGAACGGGACGTCCCACAACGCGCCGTCGGGCACGATGACAAGGCGCGCGGCGGCGCGCAGGCGCGCGTCGGCCGCGCCAAGCAGCGTGTCGTAGAGGGCGCGCGCGGCAGGCGTGAAGCCGAGATCCCGGCGGGCCAGCTGCGCGTTGAACGCGCGCGCGCGCGACGCGATGTCGTCGCGCGTGACGGGGATGGTGAACAGGTCGACCGACGCGCGCGACTCGCCGTCCTTCGACAGCAGCAGCAGGCGCGTGCGGTCGGCGCCCGACATGAACACCGCCACGGTGGTGTCCGCGGCCAGTGCGGCGGCAGCCTCGTCGAGCGTGACGGCCGGAGCGGCGCCGCGGCCGAACTGCAGATCGGGACGTGCCGCGTACACCCGCAGCCGCCACTCGTCGCGCTCGCGCCGGGCGCGGTCCAGCAAGGCGTCGAGTGCGGCGATCCGCTCCTGGTCCGGCGGCGTCCGCGCGGCTGCGGCGTCGCGCTGCACGTTGAGCGACACGAGGTCCCGCTCGAGTTCCGCTTCTCGCGTTCGCTCCGCGCCGGTCAGCGCGCCGACGATCGGCCGCCCGCTGTCGATGACGTCGAGCAGCACCCGCGCCCGTGCCCGTTCGACCGCCGCGAACGCATCGGCCCGGCGGCCGGCGCCATGGTACACGGACGCCAGCTCGTAGTACGGCGCGGTCTTGTCCTCGAAGAAACGCTGCAGGTCCTCCACGCTGCCTGCCACGCGGCTGCGGCTCTGCTCGACAACCTCGATGGACTCCTCGAGCGCGGCAATCGCAGCCTCGGTCTGCCCGAGCGCCGCGTTCGCGGTGCCGAGCGCGCGCAGGGCGCTCCATCGGGTCTGCAGCCCCATCTGCCGGCCCACGTCCACGCTCTGTTCGGCGAACGTGCGCGCGCGTTCCGGCTGCCCCTGCGCCAGAAAAAGGTCGGCGAGGCCGGTGAGCGTCAGCGTCGCGCCAGGACGGGCGCCGGTGGATTCGAGAATCTCCAGGCTCCTCAGGTATGCCGCTTCCGATTCCGCCCACTGCCGCTCGTAGCGGGCGATGGCGCCGAGCAGCGACCAGCCGTCGGCCACTCGAAGGGGCGTGTCCTCTCCCGCAGCCCGGTCGAGCGCCTGCCGCACGACATCCTTCGCGGCCGCGTACCGCCCCTCGAGCATGTGCACCTCGCCGATGCCCATCAGCGCCGACGCGAGGCTGCCGCGAACCGTGATCTTCGCAGCGAGATCGCGCGTGCGCTCGAAGTACTCGAGCGCCTTCGTGAAGTGTCCGAGGTAGCGGTGCAGCTCCCCGATGTTCAGGGTGGTCGTCACCAGCTCCTGCGTCTGGCCCAGCTCCTCCTTGATGGCCAGACTGCGCGTGAGGTAGTCGAGCGCCGCGCGCGCGTCGCCCCGCCGCTGCGCGACGATGCCCAGGTTGTTGAGCGTGCGCGCCACCGAATCGCGGCGGCCGGCCTTCTCGGCCACCGCCAGCGTCCGTTCGTAGTTGGCGATGGCGTCGTCGAACCGGCCCTGCAGCCGCTGGACGATCCCGAGGTTGTTCGACGCCACGATGATGGCGTTGGTGTTGCCCATCGATTCGGCGAGCGCCAGCGCCTCGCGGAGCGTCGGCTCCGCGAGCGCGAAGTCGGCGCGCTGACCGGCCAGGGTCCCGAGGCCCTGGAGCGCCAGCATCCGTTGTAACGGGGTGCCGGCGCGGTCGGCGGCATAGAGCAGCGTGCGGAACCCGTTCAGCCCGCTCTGCACGTCGGACGCGGTGCCACGCTGAAACGCCGCGGCGGCGATCGCCTGGCGAACGGGATCGACCGAAATCTCTGGGTGCGCGGCAAGAAGCGATGCGCGGGCTTCGTCGGTGGCGGCCGAGAGCGCCAGCTCGATGAGCTGGGGATCGACCGGCGCCGGCTGCGACGCGGAAGTCTGGTCGGGAGTCGCGGCACCCGCGGTGCGCGACAGCGCCAGCACGCAACACATCACCAGCGCACCGAACAGGCGCATAGGGGGGCACATCATGGCACGGCGGCCACTCGACACCAAATCGGCAACTCCGTCGGAGTCGTGAGGGCGCCTCTGTCGCGGCCGGTAATATGCTTGCCGCGATCGGCGCTTGCCTCACAACCGCTGCCGCAGTTCTCGGCGTCGGTCGCATGAACTTGTCGGCTGCGTTGGCGCGCCCTGCAGGGCCCGAGCCTGCGACTTCGGCGCCGCGGTCCGGGTTTCGGCGCCTCCGCCTGAGGCCTCTGATAGGCTCTAACGGCGTGTCCGATTCGCTGCTGCGGCCGTTTCTCGACGCGAGCGACGACGTGCGTGCCGAACAGGAGCTCGCCCTTCTGCTGTCCGAGGTGGCGAGCCCCGTGGCCCGGGACGTGCTGCGCGGCAGACTGCATCACGGCGTGGAGCAGCGGTGGGCCGACGACCTGCTCCAGGACGTGCTGCTGCAGCTGATGCTCCGTCTCCGGATGCTGCGCGCGCGCGGAGCGTCGGGCGACCCGATCGCCCATTTCAAGGGATACGTTGCCGTGGTGGCGCTTCGCGCATCCGACGCCTTCGTACGGCGACGACTGCCGGAACGCAACCGCTTCAGCAAGCGGCTGCGCTACGTGCTCACCCGACATCCGGCCTGCGCGCTCGAGTCGTCGCCGGTCGGCACCCTCTGCCGGCTTCGGACGTGGGCGCCCGACGCTGCCAGGGACACCGCCACCGCCCGCCTGAGAGACCTCGCAGCCTCGTCGGACGCGGCGCCGGCCCTGTCCGACCGCGATCTGCCGCGGATGGCGTTGTCGGAGCTGGTCCCGATCGTGCTCGAATGGGTGGGGGGTCCCGTGACGCTCGACGATCTCACCTCGACGCTGGCCGCGATCACCGGCGTCCGCGATCGCGCCCAGGTGTCCACGGGCGGCGACGAATCGATTCGTGGTTCGCTGCACTCGCAGTCGGACTCTGCCTCGCACGCCGGTCGCCTCGAGGCGCGGTCGTGTCTGAGATGGCTCTGGGAGGAGATTCGCGAACTGCCGTCCCGCCAGCGCGCCGCGCTGCTCCTCAACCTTCGCGATGACGCCGGCGGCGGTGTCCTGCCCCTGTTCGTGCTCACCGGCATCGCCACGTTCGCTGACGTTGCGTCGGTGCTCGATCTGCGCATCGCAGACCTGCGCGCGGTCTGGCCGCGGCTGCCGGCCGACGATGCCACGATCGCCGCGCGAATGGGTGTCACGCGCCAGCAGGTGATCAACCTGCGCAAAGCCGCACGGCTGCGCCTGCTGCGGCGAAGCCGGCGGGCTGGCGTGGCCGGCGGCGACGAACGTGTGCAGCGTGCGGCCATACGGCCGGGTGCTCCGGCATCAGCATCATGGAAACCAGTCCCATGACGGGCCATCCGACAGCCCCGGACCTCGATCGCTACCTCGCCGGTGCGCTGGACGCCGAGGCGGCGGCGCGCCTCGAACAGCACGTCGTCTCATGCATCGCCTGCCGCACGATGGTGGATGACCGGGCCCTGCTGGCGGTCGGGGCGATTGGTCGGGAGATCGAGACGGAGGCCGGCGAGCATCTGGAGTTCGAGGAGCTGGCCTCGTACGTCGATGGCGCCGTCGACCGCGGGAGGCGCAAGGCGATCGACATGCACCTGTCGACGTGTGAAGCCTGCGAGGCCGATCGCGCGGCACTGGCTGAGGAACGCAGTCACCTGCCGGTCGGGGCGGCTCCCGGGACGATGCGCGGTCCGTGGGTCCGTGCGGCCGCGGCGGTGATCGCGGCGGTGGGTCTCGGCGGGTGGTGGGCGATGCGCGATGCGGCGCCGGTGGATTCCGCCATACCTTCACCGGCCATTGCGACACCGACGGCCAGCCTGCTCGAGGGTGCGCCGCGCCTCAGCCTTCTCGATCGCGGGCGAACCGTGCGGGTCCAACGCGACGGACGCCTGACGGGCGTGCCCGCGGCGGCGGACGCGGACGTCGCGATTGTGGTCGAGACCGTGGTGTCGGGCCGTCTCCCATCACCCGGCACGCTCGGCGAACTGGCAGGCCGGCCCGATCCGCTCATGGGTCGCGCGCCTGGTTCCGCCTCGCAGCCGCTCTCGCCGGCCGGCGTCGTCGTCGAGAGCGACCGGCCGGAATTCTCGTGGCCGGCCACGGCGGGCGCCCGGGCCTATGTCGTGGCGGTGCTCGACGACGCGTTGCGCATCGTCGTGGAGAGTCCGCGGCTCTCGACGCGCGTGTGGACGCCGGCGGCGCCACTCGGGCGCGGCGTGACGTATCAGTGGCAGGTCACCGCCGACACGCCTGCCGGGCCGGTCGTTGCGCCGGCTCCGCCCGCGCCGGTGGCCCGCTTCCGCGTGCTCGACGCCGGCCTCGCGGCGTCGCTGCAGACCGCGAGGCGCGCGGACTCTCGACTGGTGCTCGGAATCCTGCTGGCCCGGGCGGGCCTGCTGGAGGACGCGCAGCGGGAGCTGTCGGCGCTGGCCGAGGAGAATCCCGAGTCGGCGATCGTCGCGTCGCTCGTCGCGCAGGCGCGCGGCGCGCGTCCCTGACGGCTACGAGCCGTCGCCAATCACGACGAACGGCGCCCAGTAGAAGGGATGCGCGTACGGGCCTCGGCGCAGCATGGCCCGCGCCGATTCCCTCAGCGCGGCCGCGCGGCCCTGTAAGAGACCGTCCCGGCGCATGCGGGCGCGCAGGCGCGTGTGAAAGTCGCGCATCAATTCGGTGGTACTGGCGGCACCGACCTGCCACTGGCTGACGACCGTGCTCGACGTGCCGGCGACGAACAGGGCCCACGTGAGGCCGATCAGCCCTTCGCCGCCACCGACCGTTCCGCGGGCGGTTTCGCACGCGGACAGGACGACGAGGTCGGCGTCGAGCGACATGTCCATCAACGACGCGGCCGCGACGAGCGCCGATTCCGGATCGTCGTCCGGCGAGAGCACGAGATACGAATCGAGGGGACTGCTGTTGTCGAGCACACCGTGCGCCGCGACGTGGACGATGCGGTGGCCCGACGCCTCCTGACGCAGCCGCTCGATCCGCGCGTCCCGCCCGACGATCACCGTGCTGTCGGCCGGTCCGTACACGACGCCGATTGCTCTGGCCTGGCTCTCGGCCTCGACGAGCGCGGGGAGTCCAGCCCCGGCGGCAGGCGAATCGACCACCGCCGCGCCAGCGCCCGAACTGCCGATGGCGAGGACGGTTCGCCGGACGCGTCCGGGGGGGCGCGCGCGGCCGAGGCGTCTCATCTCGCGGAGCACGTTCAACGACGGCGCGTAGGACACCGTCGTCGATTCGATCAGGTAGCGTCCGTCGGCCGCCTCGAGCGCCTGGAACGGCAGCTCCCACAGCGGGCCGTCGGGCACGATCACGAGCGACTCGATCCCGCGCAGCCACGGGCCGGCCGGCTCGATCAGCAGGCGGTGTACGTCACGGGCGACGGCGCGGATGGTCAGGTCGCGTTGGGCCAGGCGCTGGCGAAACGCCTGCGCCCGCGTGGCAAGCGCCTGCCGGTCGATTGGAATCACATACGAACGGAGGATCGGCGCGGGCTGGCCGACGCGCCGAACGGCGACGAACGCGATCGTGCGATCGGGGAGGACGGCAAACTCAATCGCCGCCGCGTTGCCCGGCGGCAGGACGTCGTTCAGATCGGCGTCGTCGAACGACGGCAGATTGCCTCTGAAGAGACCGAGGTCGGGATGGCGGGCGAAGAGGAGCGCTTCAAAGCCGGCGGCATCCGTGCGCGCCGCGCTGAGCGCCTGTGAGAGCGTGTCGATCTCCGCGGCGGGCACGCGCCGGGACCGGGCCGACGCCAGTCGGGCCGAGAGGACCGTCACCGCCTGCCGCAGTTCCCGCTCCCGTGTGGTTTCCTCCGGCGTCATCGCTTTCGCGACCGGCTGGCGGCCGTAGCGCAGCGTCTCGAGCAGCACGCGCGCACGAGAGCGTTCGGCCACTTGCAGCGCCTGTGCCGTGCGTCCGTCGTCGATCTCCACACGCAGCAGCCCCTGATATGGCGCGAGGTGCAGATCGAGATACCGCGCCAGCGCGAGCTCGCCGCCCGCGACCTGCCCTCTCAGCGATTCGACGATGGCGATGGCGTTCGAGAAGTGGCGTCTGGCGTCGTCCAGCCGTCCGCGTCGCGCGTCGACCGATCCCAGCAGGGTCTCAGCCGCGAGGCGGGAATCGGCGATCCCCGCGTCGGTGACGATGCCCAGGGCCCGCTCCCCGTCGGCGGCCGCGCCGGAGAGGTCGCCGAGACGGAGCCGGGCGGTGCCGCGCTCGATGAGCGTCTCGGCCACGCCGGCCCTGTTGCCGATGTCTTCGCGCTGCGACAGGCTCCGGTCCAGGTACTCGAGCGCGCGCGGGGTCGCCCCCTCCGTCGCGGCGAGCGAACCGAGGTTGTACAGGGCGGTGGCGACGATTGCGCGCTGACCCATCTGGTCCCCAAGCGATTGCGCGAGCCCGTACTGCGCCGCCGCATCGGTGTACCGTGCCTGCCGCTCGTACGCCTTGCCCATCAGGTTGTGGAGGTTGGGCAGGCCGTTCTGCCGATCGGTGTCGGCCATCGACTGTCGCGCGTCGGCAAAATAGGTCAGCGCCGCGTCGGTATTGCCCTGCTGCAACTGGATGGTGCCGATGTTGACGAGCGTGGTGCTGATGTCCTCCGCGCGCACCTCGCGCTTGAGCACGAGGGCGCGTTCGAAGGTGGCGAGCGACTCGCGGTAGCGCCCCTGCTGCATCAGGATGATGCCGACGTTGTTCAGCGTGCCGGCGAGGCCCGGCTTGTGACCCGCGGCCTCCGCGATCGTCGCGCTCTCCTCGTACGACGCCAGCGCCAGATCGAGATCGCCCCGCAGCCGATGCGCGACCCCGAGGTTGTTGAGGGCGGCCGAGACGAGCGTCGGCTCGGCGTTCTCGCGTCCGATGCGGGCGGCTTCGGTGAGGAGCTGAATGGTGTCGTCGTACTCCCCGCGGCGCCCGTGACTCGTGGCGAGGTTCACCAGCGCGTCGCCGACGCCGATTCGGTCGCCGATGCGCTCCGCGATCCGGCGCGCGGCCACGAGCAGCGCCATGGCTCTCGTTTCGTCGCCGCTGCGTTGAACGGCCACGGCCGTGGCATTGACGGCTCTTCTCAGCACCAGATCGAGCCGCGCGGATTCGCGATCGAGCAGCGCCTCGCGCTCAGCGTCGCTTCCTACGTCCGCGAGCGCATCGATCAGCCGGGCGAGCGCTGCAGGGACGTCGGAACCGGACGCCTGCGCGCGCGCGTCCGCACGAGGCCCGTGGGCGATCGCGATGAGGCAGACGAGCACCAGCAGGACGCGTGCGCGGTGGTTCATCGACTCTGATAAGTCCGTGGATTCTACTCCCATCGCACGAGCGACGACGCAGTCACGTGTGGTATTTCGCGCGGACCGGATTCTGGTAATCCGCGCGGGTGATGGGCCATCGCCCCCTCTGAGTCCGTGGTTTCCCCTCCCCTCCACCGCGGACTGCGGAGGCTCGGCATCATGCGACTCGACCTGACCAGCCATGCGGTTGTGGGCGGCACTCGTCTGCCCGCGCGATCCCTCACGGTAGGTGCCCTCGTGCTCCTGCTGCTGTGGGGCACTGCGTCGGTTGCCGTG
>Ga0194131_10007364_pt1 | contig 14838 bp, 13 predicted proteins | sample TA2KigO120mmetaG_FD_148631 | JGI IMG/M metagenome (GOLD analysis project Ga0194131, IMG submission 148631) | Freshwater microbial communities from Lake Tanganyika, Tanzania - TA2015053 Kigoma Offshore 120m | ecosystem: Environmental > Aquatic > Freshwater > Lake | place: Tanzania: Lake... | reverse complement strand
TGATGCTGGCGAGGGTGCGGGCCACGCGATGCGTTTTCTCTCCCCTGGCGGGGATGGTCCTGGCGCTCGCAGAAAAGCGCGTGGCGATGGCTGTCCTGTTTTTTGGGAGCGCCTCCCACCCGGGCCTGGATCTGCTGTTTCGCCGCGTCCGTGACCGCGGCCGCCAGCCGGCTGTTTTCGCCATCCAGGAGCGCTTCCCGCGGGACATTGCCCTGTGCCTGCCGCTTGGCATCGAGGAAGCCGGCGGATTCCTGGCGCTGCCCGGCGAGGAGCCGCTCGATTTCGAGCAGATTCGCGGGGTTTGCATGGACGGGTTTTTCGTCGACGAGGGCCGCTTTCAGGACCTCGATCCGAGCGATCTGGAATACGCGCAGACCGAGTCCTGGGCGGCCCTCATCGCGTTGTTCGCGACCCTGTCGCGGACCTCTGTGGTGGCCAATCACCTGGCGCGCTTGACGCTGGTGTCGTTCCGCCTCGCCGAGCTGTCCTGGCTCGCCGGCCAGGGATTCGCGGTGCCGCGCGCGCTGGCCACCAGCAGCCCGAAGGATGCGCGGGAGTTTATCGAGGCGCTCGACGGTCGGGTGGTATTTAAAGGCGTCAGCGGCGGCGCGGTTTTTCGTCCAATGCAGGAGGATGATTTCGCCCGCCTGGATGCGCTGCGCCACGCGCCCGCTCATTTTGAGGAGGCCCCCGACGGCGAGACCCGCCGCTGCGTCGTCATTGGCGAGCGGGTTTTCGTGCTGCCCGGGCACGACGCCCCTCCCGAGGAATTGCAGGAGCGCTGCAAGGCCGCATGCCGCGCGCAGGACATCTGGATGGGAGAAGTTGTCCTGCGCCAGTCGCCGCGGGGATGGCTGGCCTCGGGTCTGCGCACCTTCCCGGGCGCGGACTGCTTCGTGGACGACGAGATGGGCGACGCGGCGGCGGCCTTGCTGGAGGGTGCATGATTCTGGTGATGGGCTCGCAATCAGAGCCGATGGTTACCCGAGTGCGGGATGAGCTGGCGCGTCGCGGCGCGGAGTCGTTTTTCGTGTCGTCGCACGACATGCCGGGAACGGTGCAGGTCGGGGTGTCGCCGGGCGCCGGGGGATTTCTCCGCCTGTCCGACGACAGGCGGATCTCGATGTCTGAGGTGTCCGCCGTCTATCAGCGGCTGGGGTTTCACGACGCGGAGATGTACCAGGATTACAGCGCCGAAGAGCGCCAGTACGCGAACACCGAGTGTCTGGCGGCGTGCAACGTGCTGCTCGACGCGATGCCCGGTCGGGTAGTGAATCCGCCCCACACGTCCGGCTCGAATGCGTCAAAGCCGTACCAGATCGGCTTGATCGCGCCCCACGGATTTCGCACGCCGCGCACGCTGGTCACCAACCGTCCGGATCAGGCGCTGGCGTTTTACGAATTGCTGGAGGGACAGGTCATCTACAAGTCGATCAGCTATTTGCGATCCATCGTGCAGGTTATGCAGCCCGCCGACCTGGAGCGCCTGGATACCCTGGGAAGCTGCCCGGTCCAGCTCCAGGAACGGGTGGACGGCACGGACATCCGCGTGCACGTGGTGGGCGACGACGTGTTGTTTCCTTCGATAATCCAGGCCGAGGAGAGCGATTACCGATACGACAAGAGCGCCGAAATCACCGAGCACGCGCTGCCCCCGGAAATCGAGCGGGCCTGCTTCGCGGTGACCCGAGCCCTCGGTTTCCTGATGGCCGGCATCGACCTGCGGGTCACGCCGGAGGGTGAGTATTACTGCTTCGAAGTAAATCCGTCCCCGGCCTTCACCTGGTATGAGGACCGCACCGGCCAGCCCATCACGGCCGCCCTGTGCGACCTGCTGCAATCACTGGGCGCCCGCCCCTGATCGCTCGCCGCGAATTGGGAGCGAACGCTTACGCGAAGAAGCGGGCGGTGGGCGCGCCGCCGCCGGCGGCTCCGACGGCGTGCGGGAAGACTTCGATGTCCTTCTCGCAGTGCATCTTCTCGCGCGGATTCTTCTCGACGTTCAGTTTTTCGTAGCCGCGCTTTTCGCCCTGCTTCTCCTGGAACTGCTTCTCGGTGTCCTTTTCCAGCGGGCCTTTCTCGGGAGCGAATTTCTCGAACGGGCCTTTCTCCGAGGGACCCTTCTCGACGCAGCCCTTCTCATCCGGCCCCTTTTCAATGCTGAGCTTCTCGACCGGCCCCTTTTCACGGTGACTCTTCTCGTCGGGACCTTTCTCAATGCCGAGTTTCTCGACCGGCCCTTTTTCACGATGACTCTTCTCGTCGGGACCTTTCTCAATGCCGAGCTTCTCGACCGGCCCTTTTTCACGGTGGCCCTTCTCGTCGGGACCTTTCTCAATGCCAAGCTTTTCTGCCGGATCCTTTTCACGGTGCCCCTTTTCCACGCAGAACTTTTCATCGGGGCCTTTTTCGATGTTCAGTTTCTCGGCCGGGCCCTTCTCACGGTGGCCCTTCTCGCGGGGGCCCTTTTCAATGCTCATCTTCTCGACGTCGCCTTTTTCACCATGGCGCTTCTCGTGCGGCTGCTTCTCAAAGCAGCCCTTCTCGCGATGCGACTTTTCCGCGGGGCCCTTTTCGACGAAGCACTTCTCGTGGCCGAATTTCTCGTCGCCGTCCTTGCAGAAGCTCTCGGTGGGGCGGTTTCCAGCGGTCAGCGTGCCGCTGTCATCGGAGCCTGGAGCGGCTGCCGTGCGGGGCGCGATGTTCGTGTTGGGACGCGAAGGGCGAAATTCGGGTTGGATGAACAGGTCGGACATTGTCAGGCTCCTTGCCGCCCTCACGGGGCACTCGTCTTGCCTTTCATCTCCCGCGCCACCCGCCTTGTGTAAATGGAGTGAAAGTTAACCTTCCATTGCCGGGATGTAAAAAATCGGTTAACTCGTATCAGGCGCGGCTTTCCCTATCTCATGAGCGAAGGCTTCCGGGGCCGTTGTCGACAGTAATCACTGCTTGAACTGTGGTCCAGGGCTCTTCCAGGCTGGAGACCCGCTGAGCGTTCGCTCCAAGATCGAGGCGAACGATGGCCGTTTGCGTGCGCCCCAGCACGCGCGGGTGCGACCACGATGCGACCCACGGCGTAATTTGATGTTCGGCGAGATTTAGCCACCCACTGGCTAAATCTCGCCGAATGCAGCCACCCGCTGGCTAAATCTCGCCGAATGCAGCCACCCGCTGGCTAAATTTGTCCGCGTGCAGCCAGCGGCAGGGTCGCCCGAGAATTTCCAGCTGGGTGCGCGGCGGATCGGTAACCGCGGTCCGTTGAAATCAGTGCCGGCGGTCAGTCAAGAATTGTCCGATATCATCCGCGTAGATATAATCTCTCTCGGAGAAAACTCCGAAAAACGGCTCGTTGCGCGTCTGGCCGGCCAGGTTGTCCAGCAGGCCGTTGAGGCGCTCCGTCGTGACGCCGGGGTGCTGCCCGCGCAGGTGGTCGAAGGCCTGCAAGCGGGTCATGTATGCGCGATTTCCCATGGTGCGCGAGGCGTGCTGCCAGAGGCCGAAAACCATTTCGATATCCTCGCGCTCGTGGGGGTTGAGCGCCCTTCCCAGGCGATGGCGGGAGCGCTCCAGGACTCGGTTGAGCAATAGCGCGGCGCCGGTCATGTTGGTGGGATTGTATCCCCCGGGGAAATACGGCATTGACGGGTTCGTGGCCTGGGCCAGCAGTACCGGGCGCTCCATGAGCCCGGGGGCGGGCTCCTGCATGGTCGGCGTGAAGGTGTCGGTGGGTTGCCGCGGATCAGCGGGCAGCGCCTGAAGGGCGCCGAGAGGCACGCGCGACTGCGCGGCCGGCTGCTGCGAGCCAATGATCATGCGGATGTCCCCCTTCTCTTCCTCGGGGACTGCATCACGCGCGGGCACCCCTCTGTACAGTGGCGAGATGTTGCCGGATCCGGCATGTGCGTTCACAAAACGTTCACCTTGTGAACGAGTCAGTGGAAAGTTCACCTTCTTTTCACCCCGGTCAGCGGCCGGTCAGCCGACGGTGCGGGGGGTGTCAGGGGCACGGCCTATACTGACACGGAGGGAAGTTCCAAGACTGGCTCGGAGGACGAAAGAAATGGCGATTCAGAGCATCGGCGACGTCAACACCAGCACCGTGCGGGCGAGCAATACCAGCACCGCCGCGTCCCAGACCCAGAGCGCTGCACCCGAGACGAAGCCCCAGGAAGAGTCGGCCCCCGCGGACAGCGTCAGCGTCACCAACGGCGCCCCGAAGCGCGAAATCCCCGAGCAGGCCCCCGCTGGGTTCGACCAGACCAAGTGGAACAACCCGCAGCACAACACTCCCAAGTACGTCGTCGGCCGCGCGCTCTCCACGGTCATCGACGACCTCCGCGCCATTCCCGACGAGGCTGGCCGCAAGAAGTTCGCGGAAGACTTCCTCAAGACCCAGATTCCCGCCATCGAGAAGGCCGGCGGCTCGGTCCTCCAGGTGAAGAACGAGAAGATCCTCCTCGACATGAACGACGGGCACGGTCCCCACTGGGTTGACGCGGTCTTTGACATCGACGGCGCCGCCAACGTGCAATGGTGCGTGATTGACGACAAGCCGGGCCAGCAGCAGCAGGCGCAGGCGTCCGACGCGATGGGCGGGTTCAACCCCTTTGGCATGTTCGGAACCAACGACACCTTCGGGATGGGCCAGCAGCTGATGAACGACCCCGCCATTGCGCAGACCGTAAAGGAAATCCAGCAGGCCGGCGGCCAGGTGCTCCACGTCTCCTTCAACCTGATTCTCGCCGAGATGGGCGACGGCCAGGGCCCGATGTGGGTGCCGGTGAACCGCGAGCAGAGCCAGTACAACCGTCTGGGCCAGCAGTTCGGGATGGGGATGTTCGGCCAGAGCTTCTTCTCGATGGTCGCTTAAGAGCCGAAAAGCCGGTCCAGCCAGCCCGCCGTCCGGGGCGCTTCCTCCTGGGGAAGCCAGGTCGGCTCGTCGTCCCCGTCCCCAAGCAGGTCGTTGTTCTCCACGTCGCGCACCGCGAGGATCTCCTCCCCGCTGACCGTCACCAGGCTGCCGTCGGGCAGCGAGAGCGCTTGCAGCAGGTGCGGCCGCGTCCCCAGCAACAGGCACGAGGGCAATTCCTGGAGCGCCGCGTCGCGCCTGTTCCGCGGGGTGATCATCCACCCCGAGTGCACAGGGGACATGCGGTCGCTGCGCACCAGCAAGAGGTCGGGCACTTCCAGGGCGCCCTCGAACAGCCCGACCGTCTCGAAGCAGTGGCACGGGCTGTACGCCGTGTTCGTCCGCGTGTTCAGCCGCTGCTGCATGGCCGCGATCTGCGCGCTGACCGTCACGTGATCCACCAGCGCGCCCGTGGAAAAGTCCGGCTCGCAAAGCACGAAACCGTTCTCGCCCGCCCGCAGCGTCAGCGACGACCAGCCCACGCGGAACTGCATGCCGTCCTGGAAGTCGTCCACCAGGCGTTCCTTGCTGGCGATGAAGCGGAGGATGGCGTCGACTGCCTCGTCAAGCAGGTCTGGCCGGGAAAATCCCTGGGGGTCGTACCACGCGACGAGCGCGCCTTGTCGTTTGCAGAGCGGCTCCATCGTGCGAGCATGGTTCGAATGCCGTGGGGGAGCGCCCTTCCCGCGCGCCGTATTAGTGTTGCCGCAAGGGAGGGATCAGATGTCCACTGAAAATCCGAAGGCCCGCCGCGGCCTCCTCAAGTTTATCGAGAAGAAAGGCGGCACCCGTGCCCATGGGAGAGCTGCACACGCACAGCACCGTGTTCTACCAGGCGGGGCACCAGGCGTTCTCCCTGATCATGGAGGGACTGGTCGCCGACCAGTACGTGGAATTTGACGACGGCAGCTTCGTGCTGACCGATGCCGGGCGCGCGTTTCTTACGACTGAGGCCGTGTAGCCGTTACTGCACGACGAACAAGATCGCCGCGGTGGCCGCGGTGTTCTGGCCGAAGTGGTCCGGCGGGGCCGGCTCGTTGGTAATGACCACGCGCAGCTGGTAGTTGCCCGGGGTTGTGGGCGCGGTGAACGTCAGCGTGCTCTTCTGCGCGCTCAGCGGCCCGCTGGTGGTTGCCGTGCCGATGGCCGTCGAGGTGGTCCCAGCGTAGCCCTGGGGATTGTAGTGGTTGGTCGTGTCGTCCACCAGGTACCAGTAGAACGTGAGCTGCGAGGCATAGGAGGCGGTGATCGACGCGGTCTGCGACGACCCGGAGGCGATGGCCGTGGGGAACGGCGTGGCCTGCGTGCCCTTGAACGTGCACTGGATGCCCTGCGGGTCGCCGTCCGCTGAGGCAATCTGGGGATAGAGCGTGCCGGGCGAGGTCCCGCCCCACGCGGAAATCAGGCTGTCGACTGCCTGCAGCCGCAGCTTGCCGGGCGGATTGTAGGACGGCGTTTCCGAGTGGCTGGTGACGAATATCTCGAAAAAGTACGCGAAATTATTGGAAAACACCGGATTCTCCCAGACGTAGGCGAACGATCCCAGGCAGGTGCCGCCGCCGCTGGTGAACGGTTGAATGTACGACTGGTAGTTGCTCAGGTAGTCCTGCGCGATCTGCGTTGAGCAGGCCTCCAGCCCGTAGACCCCGGCTGGAGTAAAGGGGGGTGGGCTGGGAAGAGCGGCGGTGGGCATGCTGCCGACGGCGGGCACGTCGTACGAGCCAAACTCGGAGACGATGTAGGGTTTCTGCCACCCGTCCGCCGCGCCATGGGAAGTCGACATGACGCTATTGAGGCCGTTCAGGAAACCGCCGCCCGCGGTTGTGCCAAAGTGGCCGTAATAATCATTGACGCCGAGCACGTCCAGGTGCGTGCAGCTCGCGGCGATCAGCTTCAGCTCGGCAACGCTTACCGCGGGGACCGCAGTCATGCAGGGCAGCGTGCTCCCCTTATTTTTGATGTACTGCGCGATCACGTCGATTTCATTGTAGACCGCCGTCCGCACGCTCTCGTGAGGCGATTGGGCCAGCTCGTTGCCGATGACCCAGAGCAGTTGTCGGCTGTTGTCAAGCGCTATGGCCTCGTCGACCAGCGACTGGATTCCGGCGCGCTGGGTCAGGAGCGGCGACCCGGCGTTGGTGTTCGTGTAGTCAAGCTGCGTGGAAGGCAGCATGGTCAGTCCAATCGCCACGTACATCGGCGTGCCGTTGCTGGTCGCGGTGGCGGCCCAGGTCAGCGCGGCCGAGAAATCGGATTTCTGCTGTTCGGGAGTCTGCTGGGAAAGCGCGGCGCCATAGGTACGGATACAGTTGGCGCCGATATTTCCGGCCATCAGCGCCATGTAGGGATAAGTGAACTGCTGCAACCCGTACGGCGGCTGCGAGATGCCCTGCAGGCCGCCGCCCTTGATGACGAAATTCGAGTGCGAGTATGCCGATCCGGTCGTCGTCTGGCCCGAAATATTCAGCACGTACCGCCGCCCGCCGGGCTGGGCACTTGCCACCGACCGGATCTCCACGACGGGCTCTTCGGCGTTCAGGTTCATTGACGAGGTGGACGATGAGGCGGCCGCGCCGTTGCTCGTCGTAAGGTTCACGCCGCCTCCGTTGCAGCCGGCCAGGACGGTCGCGAACAACGCGCAGAGCAAGGCAAAAAGCCTGGAATGGCGCATGTGGAGTAAGCCCTCCCTCGCGAATGAGCAGTCTGGTTTCTGGGGGAGGGTTTCGGTTTCCCTCCCCTGATGGAGCGTGATTGCGACGGCCGCCGGCGACGCAAGGTTCCAGCGATTGGGCTCTTCCTCGCGGAAGGGAGCACATCAAGGTCAGTCAAGGTGGGAAGGCCCGCCGCGGCGAAACGGCCTGGCATGGGCATCATGGACAACCTGAAGTCAATCGCCAACTACTTCACGGGGGGCGGCGCGGAAATCTCAATGGAAGTGCCGCGCGCGGCGCGGGCAGGGGAGCCGCTGCCGGTGGTGGTCCATGCCACGATAGGCGACGTGTCGGTGCGGGCCAGCCGGATCTTCGTGGCGGTCCGCGCCGTGGAAACCATCGACGCGCACTACACCCACGGCATCCTGGAGAATCGCCCGGGCAGCAAGAGTCCCGTGCACGTGACCACCACCATGTACTCGCATGATTTTCCCGTGCTGGGCGCCATCGAGCTGCCGGCCGGTTCCACGCACACCTGGTACGTGGACGTCGTGTTACCGCCCGACGCGGTCCCCACTTATCTGGGAAAACACGCCCGCCACGAGTGGATGGTTTCGGCGGTGATCGACGTGGCGGGCACCGACCCCCAGTCGCAGTGGACCCCGATTTTCGTGCGCCCAGCGTGCTGACGGAATAAAAAAATGGCCGGGGCATGCGCCCCGGCCATTTTACTCGCGTGAGCTACTGGATGGTCAGCACCGTGCTGTCCTCGGCCCACTGGGTGTCGGTTTTCGCGTCCGCATTGGCGGGCGGCGCGGGCGGCGGGGTGTTGCCGCCGTCCGGCACCGGCTGGGTGGCCTGCACGATGACCAGGTCCTTGGTCGCGCTCGGCTTCACCTTCAGCGCCTTGGCCAGCCCGGTCACGAACGCCGAGCGGAAGGCCGCCGCGTTCTTGAAGGACTTAAAACCCTGGCCCGGCGGGAACGCCGCGGTGATGTCGATGTTCTCAAGGGTGGCGATGGCCTTCACCATCTCGCGCCCGGGCGGGCCCTGCGCCTGGATCTTGAAGCCCATCGAGGAATCCGGGATGGTGATCTCCTGGCCGGCCTTCACGAAGTTGTCCTTGTGGAACTGGTTCGGGAAGAGCACGGTCACGGTGCCGCTGGTGCCCACGTCGATCAGCGTCAGGTAGCAGTCGCGATCTGACACGAAGCTGAACGACACGGTCTGTCCGATGCCCACCGTGGGATTGTCACCGCCGTTCACCTTCACTCCGACCTTGAATGGCGAGTTGGGGGGGGCGGGGAGTGGCGATGGTTGAGGTTCGATCGAAGCATAGTTCACCTTCACTCCGACCTTGAATGGCGAGTTGGGATTGGTCAGCCCGGCCAGCCAGCCGAACGTGTACGAGCGGCGGACTTCCGCGGCGATGGCCGCGCCCAGCGCGCCGGCGTCGGCGCCGGACACGGTGTTGATGGCGTTGCCGGCCTCGGAGAACAGGATCGCCTGGAGCTGCGCCGCGCTGCCGCGCACGATGCGGTCCGCGCGGGGCATGTTGTCGTCGGTGGCGGCCACCGCCACGAGGTCCTTGCCGCCCACCAGCTCGACGTAGGACTCGCCTTTCAGCGCGTCCTTCACGGCCTGGGTGACGCTGCCGTTGGTGTCGCCCACCAGCTGCTCAACGTACACCTTCAGCTTGCCGCCGGTGGCGGGAAGGGTAACCGTGGCCGCCGTTCCGGAATTGCTCGGTGGGGGAGCGGAGCCCGCCGCGCTGGTCGTGAACATCCCGTGGCCCTCGGTGTGCTTCATGCGCACGACCGGCGTCTGGTTGCCTTCCATCTTCTCGGCCACCAGGCGCTTCACGTCCTCGGCAAAGTCCACGTACTTCGTGTTGGAAACGGTGGCCGGGTCCATCTTGTTCATGGTCTCGCCCACCGAGTAGGTGAACAGTCCCTGCCAGCGGCCGTCGTCGAACTTCTTGTCCTCGGCGGTCTGGTCGAACTGGCATGCCGCGAGCAGCACCATCGGCTTGCCCATCGACTCCAGGTCCTTCGCCATCGAGCCAAAGCTGGCGCCCTTCGAGCGCCCGCCGCGCCCGGGCAGCGCGAAGCCCTTCTTCTTGGTGAGCGACTTGATGTTGGTGCCCGAGTGGCAGGCGTCCAGCATCACGACCACTTCCTTCGCCTTGGACGGCTTCAGCCAGCCGCTCAGCTCGCTGTCGGCAATGAAGCTGGACGCGTCGGAGAGCTTCGCGTCGATGGGCACGAGCGCCTCAGTGGTGTCGTCGACGTCGCAGCCGTGGCCGCTGTAGAAGAAGAGGATCATGTCCTCCGGGCCGGGCCGGGCCACCAGCACTTCGTCCACCGCGCTCTGGATGCCGGCCTTGGTGCTGTTGGGGTCGTCGACGATCTTGATGTTCTCCGCCTTGAAGCCCGCCTTTTCGACGAGCAGCTTCTTCATCAGCTTCGCGTCGTTGATGCACCCGCTGAGCTTGGGAATGGCCGCGTCCTGGTAGTTGCACACGCCCACCAGCACCGCGTACTTTTCCTCCGCCGCCGCGGGCGCCGCGCCGGCCATGCCGACCAGCAGCGCGAGGGAGGCGACGATGCGCCACAATCTGTTCATACCTTCATCCTCCAACGTGGCATAAGAAAGCCCGCCCCGACAGCGCGTGCCCTCGGGGCGGGCGAATCGCGCTCTACTTCGTTACCGTGTATTTGAGCGAGGCCAGACCGAAGACGCTGTCCGAAACCGTGAACGAGTCGTCGTCGATGTCCTTGCCCTTGGTCTTGGCCAGCTTCTTGCAGCGCGCCAGCACCTGCTTGCGGATGGCCTTTTCGGTGCCGGCCACGAAGGCGTCCGCGTCCGCCACGGTGACCGTGGTGGTCGCCTGGGCGAGCGGCTGGGCCGGCGCGGCCGGCTCACTCGGGGAGGGGGAGGCGGCCGTGACCGGCGGGTTCGTCGAGCCACCCGCGACCGGCGGCAGCTTGACCCCGGGCAGCTTCGCCACGTCGAGCGGCTGCTCGGTGGCCACTACCTGGATGGTCTCGTTGCCCTCCGGCCCGGCCTGGCGCAGCTGCCGCCCCTTGTTGTCCACCAGGGGGAAGGCGTGCCCGGCTTCGACGCGGTTGTTCTTCGAGAACGCGCTGGGGCACACCACGGCGGTTTTGCCCTGCGAGTTGACGTAGTAGACGATGATGTAGCAGTCGCGCTCGGCGGTGATGGTGATGTCCATGGCCTCGCCGATGGCGTAGGACTTCTTGTTGGAGCTGACGGTCAGGTCGAACTCGGCCCACTTGGGGGCGTCCTCGGCAATCGGATCCTCTTGCGGCGCCAGGTCCTTGGTCAGGTTCTTGGTGAACGCGCCCTTGGTGAAGACCTTGATGCTGCGCGGAGGCTTTGCCGCGGAGGCGTCGGTGGTGAAGGCCTGCGCCCCCAGCACCAGCGCCAGCGCGCCCACGGCCACTGATTTAAGCAGACGTCTCATCGCTCGCCGCCTCCTACAGGATTGCCAGGATGCCCGGCGTGTAGAAGGAGTCTACCGCCTGGATGTTCGACTTGATCTTCGCGTACGACGGGAGGCCCTTCACGTAGTCCTTGTGATACTCGAAGAACTGGGTGATGGGGAACACCTCGTACGGGTTGTAGGACTGGCCGTAGAAAGCGGTCACTTCGTTGACCGTCTTCTCGTTCACGTCCGCAAGAAGGGCCAGCGCCAGGAGCGCCTGACGGCGGTTGATCGGGTTCTTGCTCTTCTTCATCGCGATCACCAGGTAGTCCTGAATCGCGTTGCGGGTGGCCGGCGTCAGCGCGTTGCCGGGAGTGGAGCCGATGTAGCCGAGCAGGGCGATGCCCTCCTTGGAGATGCCCTTGTTGTACTGGCCGATCATCTGGTTGGCGAGCGCGTCAAGCCCGTTGGGATCGATGCCCAGCGAGGTCCACGTGCCGGCCCGGTGCTCGTCGTAGATGGGCGCCCACATCACGCCGTCCAGCGCGGGGCCGCCGAGGATGTACTTGACGAACATGGGCTTGGAGTTGTCGTCGTCCATGACCTTCAGGATCGACGCCTGGTTGCCCACGCGGATGCGCTTGAGGTCGCGCCCCGGGTTGAACTTGCGGGTCGCCGCGATCACCGGGGATCGCGGGAAGTCCTTGGTCACCAGGCGCGGAACCGTGAGGCCCTTTAGCGCCAGGCTGGCGTTGCCGGTGGCCTTGTGGGCCTTCTCGCTCTCGGTGAGGAGCCATTTCGCGAGGTCACCCTGCTTGGCCGCCGCGAACTCGTCGGAGATCCCGCGCAGCGCGCCGGCCACAACCACGTCTCCACTCTTCCAGCGTTGCGAGGAGACGAGTTTTTCGGCTTCGGCTTTGGCCGCCGGGTAGTCACCCTTGTCGACGAGCGCGACGGCCCTGTCGTAGACCTGTCCGACCCACTCGGCGCTTTCCTTTTGAGCGAAAGCCGCCGAGGCGTTGAATGCGATGGTGAGAATCAGCAGTAGAGCCATGCCCTGAAGTCTGCGGAGCATAAGCCCAACCCCCTTTCCAGATTTGATGCCGCCATCGTTTCCGTCGCAGGCCTGGAATGAAGTCGGGAAGCGCAGTGCCCCCGCGAATTCACGCCCGATTGAGACGGCTCCATCGATGGCTGAAATTCTGAGTCCCCTTTTGGTGCCCCGGCCCGTCCCTGGCGCCGGGGTACCCCCCCATTCGTGCAGCCGTTTGGCGATTCCTCCGATCGGCTATCCGCGTGGGGACGGGTTCCCCTCGCCCTTCTGGATGGAGCAGAAGGGCGCCGCGACGGCATCTTGGAGGATTTCCTCTTCCGACGTCCCCGCAGGCTGGGCTCCCTCGTCGAAGGACCGGGAACTTTCTTCCACCTTTCGCGTCGAGGCATCCGCCGGTCGGCTTCCGGGGTGAGGAAAATCACACTGCCGCGGCGAGCCTGAATTGGGAACAGAATTCTTCATAAGAGGGGCTCCCCGGTCGGCCGGCCAATCCGTTTGAGTACGAGAACGCATGGCAAGAGGGGGTCCTGGCGATGTCCGCATCTGCGTTTTGCTCGCTGGCGAGGATTCGCACCCTGCTGATGGCGGCCGCGCTCTTGCTGGGGATATCGTCGTCTGGCTTCTGCGCGCGGCCCGAGGTTAATCCCGTGGCGACCATGGATCTCACCGACGGCACGGTCGGCGTGCGCCGACCGGGAACGCCCACCTGGTACGCCGGGTTCAACGGGATGTCGCTCTACGTGGGTGACCGCATTGGCACCGATAAAAACTCACGCGCCATCGTTCGCTTCTCCATCGGCAGAATCGGCCTCGCCAAGGGCACCGTCCTGGCGCTGGTGGGGAGCGCCGGCACGAAAAAACTGGAAGCTCCCAACGCGCTTCGCTACGTGCGCGTGCTCAAGGGCGCGATCTGGGTGAAGTTCGACAAGAAGCACGAGCCGTTCTATTTTCGCGCGAAGCAGTCCCTGGTCTGCATCAAGGACACCGAGCTGGTGGTCGAGGACACCGTCGAGGACGGCACCCGGGTGGACGTCCTGGAAGGCGAAGTGACCTGCACGCCTTGCAAGGACAACGCTTCGGAGGCGGCCGTCGAGGCCGCGCAGAAAGCCGATACGCAGCCAATTTCGGCCGGCACCACGGTCAGCCTCAATGATGAGGCGGTTCCGACCGTGCACCGCGAGGGCGCAGATGAGCTGCGCAAAGACGCCGAGCAGCGTTATCCAGGGCTCCGCGAGGGCGTGGTGCGCGAGATTCTCGGCGTGGCCGCGCGCTATATTCCTTACGGCGACCTCGGGCTGAAAATTATCGACAATCCCAATAAAGCGGCCGCCGACATCGTAGAGCAGGAAGTGTCGCGCCGCACTGGCATAGATGCTGCTGGTGCGCTCAGCCGTATCATTACCGGCGACGATCCGGGCAAACCGAATTTCCCCGCCGAGCTTTCTCCGAACATGACGCAGGCGAACCCCGACGACCTCGTTTTCTCCTGGAAGGATTACAAGAACCGTCCGGAATTCTCGGTGATGCTCAGCCAGGACGAGCAGATGCGCACCCTGGACTGGACCGGCAAGGTGAAGGGCACCCAGATGCGCTTCCCCAAGGACGCGCTGCCCTTGCAGCCGGGAACGCGCTATATTGGTGGGTGGCTGATAATATCGATGGGGCGTAAATCTTGATCGGACTGCCGCCTGGGACCATCTTGCGCCGCCGTTTTCGCATTGTCCGCCAGCTGGCTCGGGGAGGATCCGGCGTGGTGTACGAAGCGGAGGATCTCAAGACGTCCACGCGGGTCGCGCTCAAGCAGCTGTCGGTGGCGCGCGACCGTGCGGCGCTGCGCCGTTTTCAGCGGGAGGCCGCCCTGCTGGAGCGGCTCGCTCACATGGGAGTGCCGCGCGTCTACGCGTCGTTCGACGAAGGCGACGTGCCCTATCTCGCCATGGAGCTTGTGGAAGGCGACACGCTGGTGCAGCTCTTGCCGCCGGGCGCGGCGTTTCCCTACGAGCGCGCGCTGCGCGTCCTGCGCGACGTGGCCGAGGTGCTGGATTATCTGCACGCGCAGAAGCCGCCCATCGTATTTCGCGATCTGAAGCCCTCCAACGTGATGATCACGCGCACCGGCGGAATCAAGCTGGTGGATTTCGGCATCGCGTGGAGCCCGTCCGCGGACATGACGCAGGCCATGGGAACGCACGGCTACGCGCCGCCGGAGCAATATGCCGGCGGAGAGTGCAATACCGGCATGGACATTTACGCCCTCGGCGCGCTGGCCCATCGCCTGCTCAGCGGTGTGGAGCCTCCCCCGGCTCTGGGCCGGGTAAGCACTCCGGAATTACCCGCGCTGCGCACGGTGAAACCCCCGCTGTCCCCGGCCGCCATCGCCTGGGTGGAATCCCTGCTGGCGTATTTCCCAAACCGCCGCCCGCGAGACATGAAGGACGTCATCCTGGGGCTGCGCGCGATTTCGATGTAGACGGCATATGCCGGAAATGTAACTCAGACCAGCAGCGGCGCGCACGTCCCCAGGTACTCAAACGGCGCGCTTGGCTTCAACCGCCGCAAGATTCCGGAATGCCCGTACCGCTGGGCGAAGCGGAAGGACGCCGACTGGCCGCGTTGGCAGGCTTCGATCACGATGGCGTCGGTCTTCTTCTGGCCGGCCGGATCCGCGGCCAGATACGAATCCATCACCAGAGCGCAGGCGTCCACTTCTTCGGGGAGCGTCTGAATGAAGGCCTGCGCGTCCGCCGCGGCTTTCGTGAACGTGGCGGCCGGGAAG
>Ga0194131_10007360_pt1 | contig 14841 bp, 15 predicted proteins | sample TA2KigO120mmetaG_FD_148631 | JGI IMG/M metagenome (GOLD analysis project Ga0194131, IMG submission 148631) | Freshwater microbial communities from Lake Tanganyika, Tanzania - TA2015053 Kigoma Offshore 120m | ecosystem: Environmental > Aquatic > Freshwater > Lake | place: Tanzania: Lake... | reverse complement strand
ACTCGCGCGACTGTACGTCCTGCGAGCCATGTATCTTCTCAACTTGATTCTTCTTGGCAGCGACGTGTGGCCGGGCATCCTCTTCTCCACCAAGACCTGGGACCCGATAGCTGGAGTCGCCATCAGCTTCTGGGCTGCGTTGTCGGCCCTATCGTGCCTCGGTCTACGGTATCCCCTCGCGATGCTGCCCCTGCTCTTTCTTCAGCTCTTCTATAAGATCGTGTGGCTCCTTGCCGTCGCTCGTCCTCTCCACTTCGCGGGATCAGCGGAGGAGATGACGACCGTGTTCGTCGTTGGTCTCGTCTTGGATGCTATCGTCATCCCTTGGCCTTACGTGTGGTCGCTCTTCGTGAGAGCGCGCGGTGAGCGATGGAGATGACCAGTCGTGCCGCGCCGCGCCGAGGTCGCTGGGGTCTCAGCATGCAAAGGGGCGGCCTAACCTAGGCCCTGAGGTGGACGCGTGCAAGCCGCGCAGCTTATCGGCAAGGCGTTGACAGCCCGACAATCGACCGAAACTGATTTGGGCCTGTTTGGAGCAGGGGCCCCATGGACGCGCAGGAGCGAATTCTCGTCAATTTCGACTTTCGGTCGGACACAAGCGGATATCCGAAGAGGGATCCAGATGCGTGCAGTCGGACGTTGCGGCCATACCACAAGTACTTATGGAGCAAGCCACTGCCCAATGGTGTCGTTTTCGACCTTGATGACACGACTCGACACTACCTCCACCACAAGTCGGAAGCCTTGGGTGAATTTTTCTTAGCCAGCTCCGCTGTCATCCCCTCTCCCCCTTGCCATACCCCCGAAACCGACCTATGCTTTTTGTGTCCGCCTCTCGACGACGGACCTTCTCGCCGTTCGGAATCTTCGCTTGGACGGGGGATGTAAGCCGGCATACGATCAGCCCGTGCCACGCATGACACGGACTGAAAAAGCCGGAGCGGTAGTCAGCCTGTAGCTGGAACCCTCGTAGACGCCTCGTTTGACCCACCGCCTCCTGGTTGCCGCCCCGACAACACAAAAGGAGGCTGTCATGTTTTCCCGACTGATTTGCCTCATCCTGCTGGGACTATTGCTCGGCACGGCCGAGCCGGCGCGGTCCGAGCAAACCCGCCCGGCAACGCCCCCGCAAAGTCCCGTGCTGCCTATCCTCACCCCGCACCTTCATTTCGGCGACGTTGGCATAGGCGCATCAGGCGCGCTAAACGTCATCATCGCCAACTTTGGCGACCAACCTCTCCAAGGCTCGATAGCCGTAACTGGCCCCGATTTCACCGCGTTTACCCTGCCCTACGGCAACAGCGGCACCATCGATCCGGGCGACTCCGTGTGGATCCAAGTCGTTTTCAGCCCTCAGCAACCCGGCCTCCAAACAGCGACGCTGGAACTTACGGGTAATATCGACGGGGGACCGTTTTTATCCCGCTCACCGGATACGGCATACAGCAATTTCCCCACCTGTTTAGCGGACCGCCCTTTGCACTGGACTTCTCGGCGGTCGGCGGTCTTTCCGGCCCTGCCGATATCTCGGTAGACCCTTGAAAAGAGACACGGAAGATCTGGGTGGCCGACACAGGCAACAACCGGATCGTGGTGTGGACCGACAACAACAACGGAGGCGTCGCCAGCGTCGTCGATCTAAACCCACTCACGCTCAACACGCCCAGGGGCATCGCCCTTGTCGCCAACGGTGATCTTTTTATCTCGGATACAGGCAACGACCGTCTGATTCGAGCGTCCGAAACCGGTGTAAACGTCGTGGACCTGTCGGCGATCGGTGGTCTGGCAGACCCATGGCATATCATCGAAGGAGAGAGCAGTGGCGTCTATATCGCCGATAGAGGCAACGACCGGATCGTATATTGGCGCAACGGCAACGCTCAAGTACTCTCGATCACCGGTCTGACACCCCCGCTTGACGGTCCTACGGGCGTGACAGGCGATGACAACACGGGGTATGTGATCGAACTCAACGGACGGGTCCTCCGTTTTGTGGGGAACAGCAATACGCCGACCGTCGTAGACCCCGGTCTCGACCCATCGGCAACCGGTTTTACGGACATCGCCATGGAACGCCATACCCATTCCGCTTTTGTCACGGATAACACGTTCTCCAGATTGCTGTTGTTTCCCAACGGGCTGGGACCTGCCCTTCTCGTAGACCTGTTCCGCAATCTAAACCCCGTCGGTCTGCTACACCCCCATGGGCTCGACGTGACGAACAAGGGCGATGTGTTGATCGCAGATACCGGTCATGACCGAATTCTGGTTATTCCCGGTACCCATGAAGGAGGCGGGTCGACGATCTTCGCCGAACCGACGCCGTTGTTTTTCGGTCAGACGCCCGTCGGTACTTCGATCGACATGACCCTCATGATCCGCAACCCAAGCGACAGGACGGTAAATGTATCGGGTACAGGCATCGAAAATAGCGATGGGAGTTTCTCGACCGAACCCGGATCTTTTACCATCGATCCGAACGGATACAAACCCTTGCGGGTGACCTTCTCGCCTCAGACGCCCGGCGAAAAGTTTGCAACGCTCGTTATCTGGCACGACACCGGCGAACCGCTGAGGGTTCCGCTTAACGGGTTTGGGACGGGAAATTTTTCCTTCGCCATGCTCAAGTTTGTCGCCGGATACGCCGAAGCCTCTCCGGCGGGTTTTACCGCACCCAACTTTGGCGCACCGGGGCAGACGGTAAACCTCCGTTTTTCGTTGTTCAACCCCACTGGACGTTCGGTCGGCGGTCTTCAGTTTACCTTCCAGCATGAAAATCCTTTGGACAAAGACCTGCTGGAACTCCTGGAAATCGCCCCGTCGGACACCCTGACAACCAAGGGATTTACGGTATATTCCAACAGTGCCCTAAAAGTCGTCGATGCGTATGGCGACAGCGTACCGGCGGCGCGGATCGTCGTCGTTCCTCAGTTGCTCAACGGTCTCCACGGTGGAATATTGCCGCCCGGCAACATCCATCTCGGCAACGTGATGTTCCGGATCGTCGGTGGTCAGGAAGGCCCCCCGGATCTTTCGCTTCTCGGCCGGACCATCCGACTAAAGCTCGTACGAGATCTGGTGATCAGCGATGAAAACGGATACGCGATTCCGTCGCAAACCAACGACCGCGACGCCGCCGTTCATGTCGGCATTCGCGGTGATGTGTCGCTCGACGGCAATATCGACATCCGGGACGCGGTGCTTGAAGTCCGCATCATCCTCGGATATCCTGTACCGGGCGGCGGCGACTATCAGTATCATCAGCCGATTTCGACGGCCTTTATCATCGCGGATATGAAACCCGATGGCAAGATCGACGTCCTGGACATCATTGCCCAGATCAACCACATCCTCGGTCTCGATCCGCCACTCCCCAACTTCAGACGCCTGGCAGAGACGCCAACGCAAACCGCGAAGATAGGGCTCGGACCTCCGGTGGAAAGACCCGATGGAAAGACCGTCGTTCTAGTACTACTCGATACGGGTGTCCCGCTGGCAGGGGCCGAATTTACGCTGACCTTCGACCCGTCGTCCCTGACGGTCGGAGCGCCCGAAGTTGCGGCGCAGGGACCTATGCTGGATTACCGGATCGCCGGAGGGTTGCTTAAAATCGTTCTCTATACCCTGAAACCCGAAGGCGGACTTACCTCCGGCACGGTGATGTGGATTCCCGTAAAACCGCGTGACGGGCGTGCGGAGTCTGAGCTGATTTTGGCCGAAGCGAGGCTCGGAACGCGGAACGCAGAGCCGGTAGAAGCCTTCATCGTTGCGCATAGCCAGTCGGTGGATCGGCGACCCGCAACGCCCGGCGTCTAAGCGCTGTTTGATGCGCGCCCCAACCCGTTCAACCCGGCTACGACCCTTCGCTACACCTTGCCCGAACAAACGGCGGTACAGCTTACTATCTTCAACTTGCTCGGACAGGAAATTCGAACGCTCGTAAAGGCCGTCCAGCCCCCGGGTTATCATGAGGTAGTCTGGGATGGGTGCGATCGTAATGGCGTTGCGGTCGGAAGCGGCGTGTATCTGTACCGTCTTACGACAAACGGGTTTACGGAAACTCGGCGTATGATGCTTTTGAAATAGGGATGCGCACCCCGGTACGACGCAAAAACGATCGTACCGGGGTGTATCTTCTTACGAAGTCGGGGCGGGCATTTCCTCGTACGGCGGTGACGGAACATCGAAATCTTTGCCAAAACTCATATCCGAATACGCGCCGTCCGGGATGGGATGTTCAGCGGGAAGGCGATAGCGCTCTATCGTGGTCTCGTCGAGTTCCACACCCAGCCCCGGCGCGTCCGAAAGATGGAGCAGCCCGTCGCGGATCAAAAGCGGCTCGACGGTCAACTTGTCGATAAACGGGTTGCCTGTGCGGTCCACCTCTACGCTAAGACCGTTGGAAAGCGACGCCACAACATGCGCGTTAGCGATGAGCGCAACGGCGTTGCTCCACGTGTGGGTTCCCTCCGACGCGCCATATTGCGCCGCCATCTCTCCGATACGTCGGACTTCCGTAATCCCCCCGGCGCGACACACGTCCGGCTGAACCACGTTTATCGCGCCGGCGCGGAGCATCTCTCGAAACCCCTGCACGCCAAAGTCGTTTTCCCCTGCCGCTTTACGCAGTGAGGTGCGTCCGCGGAGCGCGACATAGCTGTCGATGTCTTACGGTTCGAACGGCTCCTCGTACCAGAAGATATCCAGCGCTTCGAGACGTTTGGCCATGCGGACGGACACGTCGAGGGTATAACGCATCGAGGCGTCTACGATGACACCGACGAATGGTCCCACGGCACGGCGGACAGCCTCTACCGCGGATACGTCGTACGCCTCGCTCTTTCCAAGCCGCATCTTGACGCGGCGATACCCCTGATCCGGATACCCGGCAGCCTCTTCGGCAAGCGCATCGAGGTCGTGGCTCCATAGCAGGGCACTGGCATACGCCGGAACCGTGTTGCGTTCCGCACCGAGCAGGGCGTAGATCGGTTTCCCCGATACCTTGCCCCGCAAATCCCAGCAGGCGGTGTCGATGGCGCCAAACGCCGACATAGCCACGCCCTTGCGGCCATACCAACGCGTCGCTCGGTACATTTTGGACCAAAGCGTTTCGACATCTAAGGGATCCGTGCCGACCAGAAACGGCGCAAGATGTTGCGCTACGATCGTGCGCACCAGCAACGGATGGCTATAGGCCGCGCCGATACCGGTCTGCCCGGTGTCGGTAAATACGCGGACAAGCGTAGTGAGCCGTCCTGTAAGACGTCCGCCCGCATAGGCAAACCGCCGGGATTGCGCTTCGGGAATCGGGTACAGCAGGTTGACGACTTCGATATGGTCGATTTTCATGGGGTAGAACGATCCTTATCTGTTTACCACGACCGGGATTTGCAAATCGGGTATTTCGGTATCGCGTGGATAAAACGGTCGTGGCAACCGTTGGTGCTGCAGGACGGCGATCTTGGCCGGTGTGGGGCCGGGCGTATCGACGATAAACGAGGCTTTTGCCACATCCCGGTAGGCAAACTGGTAGTTCATGGGGTTTTTGATCCCGATAAATTTTGCGCCGCGCACGTCCATCCCGGCGTTTCGGTACTGCTCATCCCACCAGTCGTAGGTAGGTTGCGACATGATAAGAACTTCGACACTGCCGATTTCCAAGACGGCGGAAAGCCCCATCGACGCCCATGTGGCGCCGTATGCGCCGCCGGTGTAGTAAAACCGGCCGTCACATACCAACCGCACCGTGCCGGAGACGGGCAGCGGTTTTCCCCATGAAGCGTCAAAACCGTAGCCCAGATCGAACGACACCGTGGCACCCACACCGGCTCTGGCTCATATACGGGCGGCGGTGGGGTCCACCGTCATGGTAAAACAGCGTTCGGTAACGCAGAGGGCAAGGAGTTCGCGCAACAGCGCGACGCTGTCGCCGGGCGCACCGCAGCCTGCGTAGTCCGACGTATCCACTAGCAGTACGGCGCCGTCTGCAGCACGGCCCCGCGTCACGGCCTCGGCGACCGAAACAACCTCCGGTTCGAACTCGAAACGCCGCGCCCAGCACTCTTCGGCAAACGACAGCGCGGTGTGGCGGGCAAGTTCAGGATCGTCGTCCGTAATCACGACCGCGCCCGACCCCATCTCCGGCTGATCGTTGTTGGGATGAATCTGAAAACAGGAGATGGACAGCACCCCCGGCTGTTTTTCCGTCTCGCGGGCGCGGCGAGTCAGATGCGCCATCGGACCGTCGCCAAAGGTCATACCTTTGCATCCGGCGGCGAGCAGGGGGACTTTGGCGAGCGCTATAACCGGTTTTGTTTTTCCGTGGAGCGCGTCAAAAAGAAGCCGTGCTCCGCGTTCTCCGGTGGTATACGTGTCGTCGTGCGGATAGTGGGTAAACGATACCAACCCTGTAGCGTGATGTACCATCCGGGCGGTAACATACGCATGCAGGTCGAGCGTCATCACCACGGGCACGTCCGGTCCGACGATCTCACGTACGCACGCCAAAAGATCGCCTTCCGGGTCGCCTTCGGAGACCGTTACCATCGACCCGTGCATGGCGAGCAGTACGCCGTCTACCCGTCCGGCCTCTCGTAGCGGCGCGAGCAGGGCTTCTTTGAGATAGGTATAACAGACGTCGGACAGCGGTCCGCCGGAGACACACCGCGCCCCGCGACGAGCGGGACTACGGTTGCAGCTTCCTGCGTGCATACCGCCAGCATCCCGGCCACCTCGCAGTCGGTTCCGGTCAGCGCAAACAGCGCGTCGCGCTCATGGACATAGGTGTTGCGAAACAGGTCGAGTTCGGTGCGCGTCAGCACAAACTCGTTGCTCTCCTGAAAGATGGAACCAACAGCGATACGGGGTGAGGTCAAAGAGACGCTCCAAAGAAAGCTCAAAGCGTGAATGGAGTAGTTTGAAAAGATAAATGCCGTTTTTTGAGGATCGAACAGGATACGTCTGCACCTGATCAGCGATAATGTAATGTGCTCGTGCATTGGAAAGCAATTTCATTGCGTAATGAGCAGTATTTTCTCCGCACGCTGGCCCCAACCTTTTCCAACGCAACAATCCGGACAAACAGGGGTTGCCGACGCATGTCGGTCAACGTATGTTTATTTTATCTATAACAACTTAAACGGAAAAAGACATGGGGTACCCGTTGGGGTTTGCTTTTTGGCATAGGAGACGCTAATGACTGGACCATCGCACAACGGATCGGGTAGCTCCGGTATTTCGGGCGAGATTTTTGGCGGGTTGGCGGCGATGCTGGTCGCCATGCCGTCGGCGATTGCCTTCGGGCTTGTCGTCTATGCGCCGCTGGGCGGGGATGCGGCGGCGGCGGGGGCGCTGGCCGGCATTATCGGCGCGATCGTATTGGGGATCGTCGCCCCGCTCTTTGGCGGCGCACCCGGCATTATCACCGCGCCCTGCGCCCCCGCCGCGGCCGTGATGGGTGCCCTCGCGGCTCACCTGGCCGCCGGCGGTCCCGAAAACCCCGACCTGGCGATCATCCAAGTACTCCTGATGCTTACCGCACTGCTGTCGGGTGGTCTGCAACTGTTGTACGGTCTTCTCGGCGGCGGAAGCATCATCAAGTTTATCCCGTATCCTGTGGTGGCCGGCTATCTGAGCGGTGTGGGCATCCTTATCTTTACCGGACAACTTCCCAAATTTCTCGGTACACCCAAGGGAACCCGATTTTTTGATGCGATTGCCCGACCCGACCTGTGGCAGACCACCGCCATTGCGGTAGGCATCGTCGCCATAGTGGGCATGGTATTCTCAAAAAAAATTACTCGAACAGTGCCCGCGCCGATCATCGCGCTTCTATGCGGTGTAGCGGCCTATTTCGGTCTTTCACCGCTCTATCCGGACCTGCTGGCACTGGAACACAACCCGTTTGTCATCGGCGCCATCGCTTCGGGAAGCGGTCCGGGGTTTTTCGAAAGTCTGGCAAGCCGTCTTTCCGCCATCGGCAATTTGGATACAAAAACGTTGGACCTCATTCTGATCCCCGCGCTGACGCTTTCGGTACTGCTCTCGGTGGATACGCTCAAAACCGGCGTGATTCTCGACGCGCTGACACGCCGCCAGCACAAGTCCAACCGCGAGCTGATCGGTCAAGGGATCGGCAATCTGGCTACGGCGGTCGCAGGCGGGATGCCGGGTGCCGGCACGATGGGGGCTACGCTGGTCAACGTCACCAGCGGCGGGCGTGACCGTCTTTCGGGCATCCTCAACGGCGTGTTTGCGTTGGTCGCCTTTCTCGCGCTCGGCAGTCTGATCGCATGGATACCCGTAGCCGCGCTTTCCGGCATCCTGATGGTCGTCGGGATCCGTATGATCGACCGTGAAACGTTTTATCTGATGCGCCAAAAAGCTACGCTGTTCGATTTTCTCGTGATTCTTGCCGTGGTGGTTACAGCGGTCGGGATGGACCTTATCACCGCGGCGGGGGTGGGTATTGGGTTTGCCATATTGCTCTTTCTTCGAGATCAGATACGCGGATCGGTCATTCATCGCAAACTTTGGGGCAACCGGATTTTCTCCAAAAAACGCCGTCCGCCTTCCGAGATGGCTATCTTGGAGCAGAAGGGAGAGAAAATCCTCATCGTCGAACTCGAAGGCCCGCTGTTTTTCGGCACGGCGGATCAACTGCTTTCCGAGATACAACCGTTGCTTGGCAATGTCCGGTATATGATTCTCAACATGAAGCGGGTGCGCTCGCTCGACTTTACCGCCGCGCACCGGCTCGAACAGATGGAAACCCAGTTGCACGAACAGGGCGGTTGTCTTATTCTGAGCGACCTACCCCGATTTATGTCCTCCGGAGAACGGTTTGAGGAATATCTTAGCCACGTAGGCATACTCGAAGAATTTACCACCACGCGGCTTTTTGGCGAAATGGATGAAGCCCTCGAATGGGCGGAAGATCGTACGCTGGAGATGGAAGGCGTAGTCCGACCGACCGACGGACACCCCCTCGATCTGTCCGAAATCCACATCCTGGCCCAGCTGAAACCCCAAGAAATCGAATGGCTTCGCCCGTGTGTGCGGAAAGTGGATTATCCCGGGGGAGAAAAAATTTTTTCGCGTGGAGATTCGGGCGACACGATGTATCTTATAGGAAAAGGAGAAGTACGAATTTCGCTTCCGTTAAGCGACGGAAAAATTCATCATCTGGTGACGTTCAACCGGGGCGACTTTTTTGGCGACATGTCGTTCTTGGACAACACCGTCCGGTCTGCGGACGCCATCGCCGCAACAGACTGCGAGTTGTACGGAATTTCCCGCATTGCGTTTAACGGCGTTGCGGAGCAGGCGCCGCATCTTGCCGAGCAGGTGTTTGCCGGCTTGTGCCACATCCTCGCCGAGCGGCTCAGACAGGCAAATATGGAAATCCGGGCGCTTCAGGAGTCGTAATGCGTCTGCTTATCGTAGATGACGACCCGACCGTGGTCGAGGTGTTGAAAACCGCCTTTACGATCTTTTCCTATGAATGTCATACCGCCATGACGGGCGACGACGAGGCACTCGAAGCGGTAGAAGCACACCACCCCCACCTTGTATTGCTGGACGCCATCCTGCCTGGTACCAACGGATTCGAAGTATGTCGCAAAATCAAAACCGGCGCAAAACCCCAACAGACCCGGGTAGTCATGATCTCCGGATATCTCGATGAGACCGACAAGGGATTTGCGCGGATTTGCGGTGCCGACGGCTGGGTAGTCAAACCCTTCTCCATAGAAGCCCTCCGCGAACGGGTCGAAACAGTTCTCGCCAAGAAAAGATAACCCTGTTGAGCACAGCGTCGATAGCCCCGTTTGTCGATTCAAACGATTTTCCTTCCGCGCGAAAATGCACGTATCTGAACACCGCCAACGTGGGGCTTATGGTCCGAAACGCGGATCACGCCATAGCCGCATGGCAGCAGGATATTGCGGAAAACGGCAGCAACCGTTTCGACGAAACGGCGGAAGAAAAGGTTTTCGACGATCTCCACCGCGCCGCGGCAGCGCTGTTTAACGGAACACCGGACGACATCGCCGCCGGATCAAGTGCTACGGAGCTTATGAGTTCGCTCGCCTGGGCGCTCATGCCGGGTGCGGAGACCAACGTCGTCAGCACGGACATCGTCTTTCCCACCGCCGTATACCCGTGGGCGCGCGTAGCCCGTCATACCGGTTGCCAAATCCGGCTGGCAAAGACGCATGGCGGCTATGTCGATCCGGATGAATTGGCTGCCCTTATCGACGACCGGACCGCCGTAGTCTGTTTGTCGCATGTCGAGTTTCGGAGTGGACAGCGGTACGACCTTGCCCGGTTTGCGCAGAAGGCCCATGCGCACGGCGCGCTGCTTATCGTAGACTCCACACAATCCGCAGGGGCTGTCCCTCTCGACGCGCCGGCCGAAGGCATCGACGCGGTTATCGCCGGCGGGTACAAATGGCTGTGCGGACCGTTTGGCGCGGCGGTCCTGTATCTCGCCCCTCATCTGCACAAGCGTCTCGACCCAGGTCTGGTAGGCTTCCGCAGCAACGCCGATATGTGGACCATCGGCGCGGAACATCTCGTTTTCCCCGATACCGCGCGCCGATTTGAATTCAGCACCCTGGCCTACGGCTGTGGCATCGGTCTTGCCCGATCGATCGAATACCTCGTCGAAACGGGCATTGATCGGATTTTCGCCTACAACCGGGGTCTTGCCGACGCGCTGATCAACGGTCTCGAAGCGCTTGGCGCGCAGGTGACGTCTTCACGCAGAACGGAAGAACGCTCTGCCATCGTCACGGCCCGGTTCCCGGGACGCGATCCGGCGGCGATCGCGGCGCGGCTCAAAACCGCCGGTGTCATGGTCGCCCACCGAGGTGACATCGTACGTTTCTCGCCCCACCTGTACAACACGATGAATGACGTGGATCAGGCGCTGACAGTGGCCGGGGAACTGGCGCGGTAAAAACGCTCTTTTCGTATTGGCGGATGCTACAAAATCTCTACATTTTGTAACCCCCTCACCGCGTCACGATCTCACGACATAGCTCTTTGGCACGCGGCGAGAAGGTCTTATAAACCAACTTGGGAAGAAACGGTTTGAGTTGGGCCTGTCTGAACCACGGGGCTACGTACACCACATCGAGCATAGGGCGCACCTCCTGCGATCGGTTGGCGGTTCCGCCGTGCCAGCAACGCACATCCCGTATAATCACGCTACCCGCCGACGCACACAAAATCGACCGTCGCATCCAAGCGGGTTCTTCGGTCAGCGAAGGAATCGACGCGTGCGAACGCTGGGTGGAGGGTATAAAACGGATGGCTCCGTTGATCTTTTTGAAGTCCACCATGAGAAAGTTAACGGCGATATATGGCGCGGGAAGATCACGAACCGTCGTTTGTTTGAGCGGGTCGCGGAGAAAATCTCCTACGTCGGAATGAAGCGGCTGGATCTTGGCCCCCGGCGCGGAATAGTCTCCCCCTGCCCCGATGCAAAGATAGCCCGAACTGCCCCATATCCGGTCGAGGATGGGAAGAACCGTCGGCAGGTCGATAAGTTGCGACCATTCCGGAAGATGAATCCGATGTTGTTCGAACGAATAGCGGGCGTATCCTCGGTTTCCTTCTTTGAGCGGTAGTGCCGCCATTTGGAGACCGACTTCGCGCGCCGCGCCGGTCTGCGCAAACTCCAACTGCTGGGAAGTAAGCGCGTTTTCGATCACGACAACCCCATCCCGATGAAAAATCGCCTCGGCCTTTTCGACCTCCGCGTAGTCGAGTATTTCAACGTCGAGCATGACGGTTCTCTCTCGATAGAGGTGTGGTGCAAAGATTTGGAAACTGGTTACGATAAGCCTTTTTGCAGAATCCCGTCGGGATACCTTGCCGGACAGCATACGCCGCCCCTTCTAATTTAACCCCGATTTTTATATCGCAAAACGATTTATACCTCCTCCTCGAGCCGTCATGAGCGGCGTTTCAGGAGCCTCCTCGATTGCTCTGCGTGCAGGGACGACCGGTCTTTTGCTTGCCGTCGCCGTCCAAAAATCCGCCGTTTTTTCGTACCCGGATGTTTCGCATCGGGTTTATCGGCTGCAGCGTCGTGATGATGTGGAATACGTTGTCGTACTGGACCTACTGGGCGCATTTTCCCATCATGGGAAACGATTTTGCCGACCTGCGGATCAGTAAATCGTTTCCACCCATCCCAGTTCAACTCAACCTGTTTATCTTGTGAATCGCCTTTTTCGCCCATGTGGAAATTCTGTTCAGCAGTTTATCCTGATCGGCATACTCCAGCAGGGAGTTTTGGCATGGATTGGGGTCGTTTCGAGTGCTTCGACAATCGTACCGGGTGGGCTGACCGGGATACAGTCGATAGGCGGGTTGATCGTGTTTGTGCTGATCGGTCTGTGGATGTCGCGCCGACATCTGATCGAGGTAGGGCGCAAAACGCTGGGGCGATCTTCGACACTGAGAAACGAGGACGAACTGATTTCCTACCGGACCGCGGTGATCGGATTTCTGGTAGGGCTGATCTATGTGGGATGCTGGATGTCTCGCGCCGGCATGTCGTTACCTGTGATCGTGTTTCTGCTGTTTTTTCTGTACGTTTTCTATGTCTGGATCAACAACGCCACACAGGTGACGGCGCTCGAACTGTCGTTTCTGGCGTCGATCGGAGCATTTTGGGCCCTACCTCCGCGCCACGGACGTCATCTTCGCTACGGCTTTTTCATACCAGAAGAGAGCCCCCGTTGACATGTAATGTCGCCCCGGTCACATAGGTAGATCGCTCGGAAACGAGATACCAGACAGCATCGGCGATTTCGCGCGCGTTTCCCTGTCGTTGCATCGGGGAGGCTTGCCGGAACGCCTCTACCTGCGCCGAGCCGAAACGCCGAGCCAAAGGCGTGTCGATACTTCCCGGTGCTATGGCATTGATCAGAATCCCGGAAGTCGCATATTCCTTGGCCGCCGATTTGGTCATGGCGATCATGCCCGCCTTCGAAACCCCGTATGCCGGATGCGCGCAGACACTGCCGACAAACGCTCCCGCTGATGAAATGTTGACGATACGTCCCGATCTTTGCCGCTCCATGATCGGCAATACGGTGAGCATACATAAAAAAGCGCCGTTCAAATTGACATCCAGCACATGACGCCAGTTGGCCTCCGTCACCTCTGGCCAGCGTGTCACCGGCGCAATACCGGCGTTGTTGACCAGAATATCGACACGCTGAAAACGCTCCATCGTCTGTCGGATCATGCCATCGACCTGATCGGCAACCGATACGTCCGTTGCCACGCCGATGGCATCCACCCCAAAACGTACACGCATCGACTCGGCCACCTCTTCCGCTGCTCCGCCGTCGATGTCGGCAAGAGTCAGCCCTGCAATATCGGTTTCGGCGAACACTTCCGCTACGGCTCTGCCGATTCCCGAGGCGCCGCCGGTAACGACCGCTATCTTTCCTGAAAGCGTATCCATGTTTATGCCTCTGTCGAGAAAACAATCTTATCTTTCGACTGTCCCGCTGTCAGTGCCAACAGGCAACCGGAAAAATACCGTATATTTTCCTTTAGACACCCTCCGCCGCAGGCGATCTCCCACACACGGCCTGGAGCATCCATCCAGCCAGCGGCAGCATGTCCATGATAATCTGCGGATCGTCCGAGCGCCTCACGATTTCGTCGTAACACTCGCGGGCCCAATCCGCATATCGTGTCTCGCCGGTCGCGTAAAAAAGATAGCCCGTCATGCCGCCGATCAGCGAGTTCCAGCAACGGCTCCGTTCCGTCATATAGTTGATTTCCGGAAACGGACTGTACTGAAACCGCCCGTACGCAGTACGCGACTCGGCAAACAGCCCCCCGACGAGAAGGCTCAGCAACCGCAACACGCCCGCGTCACGGGTCGCCTGATGATAGCGGACCAGCCCGAAGCCCAGATAGCCGGTCATAAAGGGTACACCGCCCACGTAATTATAACTCCCGTGGATTTCGACAAAAACGCCCCGGCGTGGTTCTACGTACACGTTGGCCGCGGCTACCCAGTCTTTCGCTTTGTCGAGAAACCGCGGGTCGCCCGTCTGGTCGTAGCATTGGATGGCCTGCGACAGCGGCCACCCGATATTCCGGGCGGAACGCTCCCACGGATTGCAGTCGAGCAACCGTCCTGCCAATCCTGCCGCCGCCTCCCGGCTGTCCGGATCGCCCGTCATCAGGTAATGATTCAGCAGACCGTCGCAGTTCGAACCAATGCTGCCCATCGGGCCGCAAGAGGTATGGTCCTCGCCATAGCTGTGCAACGCGCCGACCCAGTCGGGATGCTCCGGACAGTAGTGGATCAGGTCCACATCTCGGTTGTGCGTGCAGGCCGCATCGAAATAGCGAAACCAGTGTGGATCGCCGGTTTCTACGTATTGAAGCAGTCCTTGATGGGTTCGGCCTCGGTAGTCGTTGCTCCAAGCCGTATCCCAGTACTCGCGATGACCGAGTCTCGGTGCGCCGATACCGGTACGTTCGATGACCGGTGTAATTTCCTTTGCCCACTCGGAAAGCGCAGGCGTATTGCGCGGTGGTCCGGCTTCGAGCGCGCCGGACGCGATGAACCCCTCCTGGTTGAACAGCCGGGGCGCATCCTGTACACACCGGTTAAACCGCTCGGCTTCGTTCCGGGTGACCGTCCCGTCGAGTAGGTAGAGCGCAAAAGTCTGCCGTTTTGCCTCTCCGCGCCCAATACGAACAAAAGGCCGGTCATGCGGCCATGCCAGCGCGTCCTGGGATTCGGGGAGCGTGGCAAGCGTCAGCCGGTCGGGCCGAACCACAAACCCTTTGGGAAAT
>Ga0194131_10007359_pt1 | contig 14845 bp, 9 predicted proteins | sample TA2KigO120mmetaG_FD_148631 | JGI IMG/M metagenome (GOLD analysis project Ga0194131, IMG submission 148631) | Freshwater microbial communities from Lake Tanganyika, Tanzania - TA2015053 Kigoma Offshore 120m | ecosystem: Environmental > Aquatic > Freshwater > Lake | place: Tanzania: Lake... | reverse complement strand
CCGCCGGCCCCCGGCTGGTCGTGCCGGACTGATCCCTCTCGCGAACGATCCACACCCGGAGCCACCGTGAGCACCCACGCCGCACCTCCCAAGCCCGTCAAGACCGTTCCCTTCATCGAGCGTCACTACTTCCTGTTGCGTCGGCTGCACAGCCTCAGTGGCGTGGTGCCCATCGGCCTCTTCCTCTTCCCGCACCTGACGACGAACTCGAGCATCGTCTGGGGGACAAGGCTGAACCAAGGCAAGTTCGCTGATGTGGTCGCGCAGTACGGCAGCGATGCCGCAGGCGTGGCCACCTTCCAGCACGAGGTCGACTTCATCCACGACCTGCCCGCGCTGGTCTTCATCGAGATCTTCGCGCTCTGGCTGCCCATCGCGTTCCACGCGATCCTTGGGGTGTACTTCGCGCGCACCGGCAAGAGCAACATCGACCGCTATGCGTACCAAGGCAACTACCGCTACTGGCTGCAGCGCATGACCGGCTATGTGGGCGTGGCGTTCATCTTCGCCCATGTCAGCAGCCTGCGCTGGGGCTGGACCTACGGCGGCCTGCTGCCGACCTTCGATGCCGCGCATGCCGCGAGCTCGACCGCGGCACACATGCAGGACGGACTGCTGGGCACGACCATCGCCCTGCTGTACCTCTTCAGCGTGCTGTGCCTGGTCTTCCACTTCGCCAATGGCCTCTGGACGGCCGCCATCACCTGGGGGCTCACGGTCTCGACAGGTGCCCAGCGCCGTTGGGGCCAGGTCTGCGCGGCCATCGGCGTGGCGCTCGCCATCGCCGGGACATCGGCCGTCATCGGCTTCGTCACCCTGGACCCCGAGAACGCCCGCCACGTCGAGGACCAGCTCGCCGGCCGGACCAACCAGCCTGCCGGATCGCATTGACTTCCACGCCTTGCCTGCCTTGAACCAATCGGAGTACGAACCATGGCAACCAAGCAGTCCCGCGTGATCGTCGTCGGAGGTGGCCTTGCCGGCCTCGGCGCCGCCGTGAAGTCCGCCGAGCTCGGCGTCCAGGTCGATCTCTTCAGCATCGTCCCCGTCAAGCGCTCGCACAGCGTCTGCGCCCAGGGCGGCATCAACGCGTGCAACGAGATCGCCCGTCAGCAGGGGTACTCGGAGTACGAGCACTTCGACGAGTCGATCTACGGCGGCGACTTCCTGGCGAACCAGCCACCGGTCTACGAGATGGCTCATTGGGCCCCTCGCATCATCGACCTGCTCGACCGCATGGGCGTGCCGTTCAACCGCACCAAGGAAGGCCAGCGCGACCTGCGTCTCTTCGGCGGTTCGCTCTACAAGCGAACCCACTTCGCCGGCGCCACCACGGGCCAGCAGCTCATCTACGCCTTCGACGAGCAGGTGCGCCGCTTCGAGACCGAAGGCAAGGTCACCAAGTACGAGCACTGGGAGTTCCTGCGTCCGCTCATCGCTGCCGATGGAACCTGCTGTGGCATCGTGGCCCAGGACCTTCGCACCATGCAGGTCCGTGCCTTCCGCGCGAGCGCGGTGGTCATGGCCACGGGCGGCTGCGGACTGGTCTTCGGCAAGAGCACCAACAGCGTCATGTGCACCGGCGGCGCAGCCAGCCGCTGCTACCAGCACGGCGCGTGGTACGGCAACGGTGAGTTCATCCAGGTCCATCCCACGGCGATCCCCGGCCATGACAAGCTCCGCCTGATGAGCGAGAGCGCCCGCGGCGAAGGCGGCCGCGTGTGGGTGCCCCGCCGCAAGGGCGATCACCGCGATCCGCGCCAGATCCCCGACGCCGAACGCTGGTACTTCCTCGAGGAGAAGTACCCCAAGTACGGCAACATCGTGCCGCGCGACATCGCCACGCGCGAGATCTTCGATGTGTGCGTGAATCAGGGGATGGGCGTGGGTGGACAGAACCAGGTCTACCTCGACCTCACGCATCTGGGCCGCGAGTACATGGACCGCAAGCTCGGCGGCATCGTCGAAACCTATCGCAAGTTCGTGGGCGAGGAGCCCTCGGAAGTGCCGATGCGCATCTTCCCCGGCATGCACTACAGCATGGGCGGGCTCTGGACCACCTACACCGCGAAGCCCGACCACCGGGGCATGGTCTACGGCGCACCGAACAACATGATGACCAACATCCCGGGGCTCTACGCCTTCGGCGAGGTCAACTACCAGTTCCACGGCGCGAACCGGCTCGGCGCGAACGCACTCTTGAGCTGCATCTTCGACGGCATCTTCTCGGGCGCGAGCGTGGTGGCGTGGGCCAAGGACCATGCCGTCGATGCGGTGCCCCAGCAGGTCTACGACGATGGTGTCGCGGCCGAGCAGGCGTGCATGCAGTCGCTCGCGCAAGGCGCCGGCGGCGAGAACCCCTACCAGATCGGCAAGGAACTCGGCGACGAAATGACGGCCGCTGCCACCGTCGTCAAGAGCGAAGCCCGGCTGCTGCAGTCGCGCACCAAGCTCGCCGAGTTGCGCGATCGTTCGCATCGCATGCGCCTCTCGGATTCGGGCATGTGGACCAACCAGAACATGTCGTACGCCCGTGCGGTGGCCGACATGGTGATCCTGGCCCAAGCCATCGTCGAAGGATCGATCGAGCGCAAGGAAAGCCGTGGCAGCCACTACCGCACGGACTATCCGACCCGCAACGACGAACGCTTCCTCAAGTCGACCCTGGCGGCCTACGACCCGGCCACGGGTGGCTGCCGCATCAGCTTCGAGGATGTCGACACCGCCCTCGTGCCACCCCGTGTGCGCACCTATGGCGAAGTCGAGGCTCCTGCGGGCGCGCCAACTCCAAAGGTGGCGGTCCCGGCAAGTCCCAACGCGGGCTGATCAGGCGATGAAGAGCCGTTCGAGCCACTGCTTGGCCGGTGGCCAGTAGAGGCTTGCCCAGGTCCCGGCCACGAAGCAGGCCATGCCAGCCAAGGCCGTTCGATCCGTTCGGAGCACCTCGAGCGGGCTGTCACTCAGACCTCGGCGGGCGCGGAGGTAGAAGCGGTACACGACCAGCAGCACAAACGGCGTCAGCAGCGCCAGGCCCGCTGCCCCGGTGCCGTAGAGCCCCTTCGCATGGTCGCTGAGCGTGTAGAGCAGGTACATCAGCACCGCCATGCACGCAGAGACCGACAGCAGGAATTGCAGTTCCTGCTCGTCGCCGTAGCCGGCGCGCTGGCTCCAACCCCCGCCCTCCCGCTGGGCCGCCACCAAGTCACACATGCGCTTGACGAAGCCAAGGAAGAGCGTCAGGAAGAAGACGCACAGCACCAGCCACACCGAGATGCGGACATCGATCGCCACGGCACCGAGCACTGCGCGCAGGGTGAATCCCAGCGCGATGGTCGCCACATCAAGGTAGGCACGGCGCTTGAGCGTGAGGTTGTAGCACCCTTGCAGGACCGCGTAGGTCGCCACCAGCCACCCTGCCCCGCTCCCGACGGCGAATCCGGTCAGGAGTCCACCGATGATCCATGCGACACCGATCACCATGGCGCCTGAGGCCGAAACCGCACCACTGGCCACTGGACGGCGTCGCTTGGTCGGGTGCAGCCGGTCCTCGGCCACATCCCAGACATCATTGAGGGCGTACCAGCCGCTGGCGACCATGCTGATCGCCACGAAGGCCAACAGCGCTGCCTTGAGTTTGAGTTCGACCACATCGCTCCCAGCCCCGCGGCCCTCGCCCGCAAGCCAGAAGACGATGGGGATCAGGACAAAGACCCCCTTCATCCAGTCTCCTGGGCGGAGCAGCCTGAGCAGAGCGGGACTCGCCATGACTCACCTATCGGTCGAACCCCGTGTCGGGTTTGCGCAAATGCCCCACTCGGGCGCACAGCACCCCCCAAGCGCGCCACCGTGGCTGCCTGCGAGCCTAGAATCGGGGTGTCATGATCGCCTCGCCCAATACCACCTCGGCCAACCCCGTCCGCACGATCACCGTCACGATCAAGCGCCAGAATGGCCCGGCAGAGCAACCCCGGTGGGAGTCCTTCCAGGTCGAGACCCAGGACAACGCGAACCTCACCAGCGTGCTCCAGTCGATCGCCGCCCACCCCGTGACCACCGATGGCTCTGCGACGACCCCCGTCGTCTATGACAGTGGCTGCCTTGAGGAAGTCTGCGGCTCGTGCGCCATGGTCATCAATGGCCGCGTTCGCCCTGCCTGCAGCGCGCTCATCGGGCAGATCGTGGGCGAGAACAACACCATCACCATCGAGCCCATGGGCAAGTTCCCCGTGGTGCGCGACCTCTCGGTCGACCGTGAACGCATGTTCGCGGCGCTCCGCCGCGTGAAGGCCTGGGTGCCGATCGATGGCACCTACGACCTCGGTGCCGGTCCCCGGGAAACACCTGACCGCCAGGAGACCCGCTATGTCATGAGCACCTGCATGTCTTGCGGCTGCTGCCTCGAGGCGTGCCCGCAGTACCAGAAGGAAGCCGATCCGCAGGCATGGGACACCTCGTTCGTCGGTGCGGCAGCGATCAACCAGGCTCGCCTCTTCAACATGCACGCCACCGGCGCCACCGAGAAGGAAGCACGGCTCGAGGTGCTGACCGGCGAAGGCGGCGTGAACGATTGCGGCAACGCCCAGAACTGCGTGAAGGTCTGCCCGAAGGAGATCCCACTCACCGAGTCCATCGCCGCCATCGGCCGCGATGTCACGGTGCATGCGGTGAAGAAGTTCTTCACGGGCCGCTGAGCGACTCGCACGACACCCCGCTCCCTCGCATCGCTCTCGAAGCGGGTCATCGCACGGCTTCAGATCGGCTCGTTACAGCAAGTCGCGCAGCACGCTGTCGCTGGTGAGCACGCCGCGCTCGGAAAAGCGCAAGCGCCCATCCGACCGCACCATGTCTCCCCTCGCCACGGCTGCATCGATCGCGGCCTTCCGCCTCACGGCGCGAGTCCCCCGACCCAACAGCGATTGCACACGCCCCTCGTGCATGCCATCGAGGAGCCGCAGGCCCATCAGGAATGCCTCGCCGATTCGGCCATCCTCGTCAAGCGCCTCGACGCTCCGGACAGGTGCCCACGGCCCCTCGTCGAGCCACTCTTGGAGGACCGCAACATTCTTCCAGCGCAAGCCCGCAGCGTGACCGCTCGCGCTCGGCCCCAGCGCGATCCACTCACCGTCCTCCCAATAGAGCAGGTTGTGCCGGCACTCCTGACCGGGTCTGGCCCAGTTGCTGATCTCGTAGTGGTGGTAGCCGGCCGCCGCGAGCGTGGTGACCGTGTGCTCGTACATGCTCGCTTCAAGCTCCTCGTCCAGCCGCTCGACACCGCCAGCCTCGAGCCGTGCGCGCAGCGGCGTGCCCGGCTCGTACACGAGCCCATAGCACGAGAGGTGATCTGGTGCGAGCGCCAGCGCCTGCGCGAGGTCATCCTGCCACTGCACCAAGGTCGAGGTCGGGATCGCGAAGATGAGATCGATGTTCAGTCTCGCGATCCCGGCGCTGCGGAGCAGGCCCATCGCCCGCGCCACCGAAGCCGGCTCATGGTGGCGTTCGAGCTGTTGCAAGAGTGCCGGCTGGAAACTCTGCGCCCCCATGCTCACGCGGGTGACGCCGCATGAGGCGAGCACATCGGCCTTCGCCGCCGTGATCGTCTCGGGGTTCGCCTCCACCGTCCACTCAGCGCCCCCGGCCCACGGCAACAGCTCGCGGAGCCCTCGCAGCAGCCGCAGGAGCCGATCATCGGCCAGGAGCGTCGGCGTCCCCCCGCCCACGAAGAGCGTCTGCATGGGTTCGTGCACCAAGCCCGACATCACACGGGCTTCGGCCAGCAACCGATCCACGAATGCTTCCTGACGATCCTTCGTGTCGACGAAGGAATAGAAGTCGCAGTAGTGGCATTTGTGGAAGCAGAACGGCACATGCACATAGGCACCGACGGGCCTGGCGGTCGCGAGTTGCGGCAACCATGCCGAGAGCGGCCTCGACGCAGCCGCACTGGCGTTCGCCTGCACCAGATGCACGGGTTCCATGGGTGCAGCCTAGCCCGACGCGCCGATAGCATCCCGCGCTTCATGCACCACGCACCGCACACCACCGCCGTCGTCGGGCTCCAATGGGGCGACGAGGGCAAGGGCAAGATCGTCGATGTCCTCACCGCCGGCCACGATGTGATCGTGCGCTACAACGGCGGTGCCAACGCCGGACACACGGTCGTGGTGGGTGACCAGCGGTACGCCCTGCACCTGATCCCCAGCGGGATCCTCTATCCGGACAAGTCCTGCGTCATCGGCAACGGTGTCGTGGTCGACCCCGAGAAGCTGATCCAGGAGATGGAAGGGCTCGAGGCCCGCGGCATCGCCGTCGGCACGAACCTGGTCATTTCTGACCGCGCGCATGTGGTCATGCCCTACCACAAGGAGCAGGATGCGGCGCTCGAGGAATACCTCTCGGGCATGACCGCCGGCGAACGCGGCAACCTCTCCATCGGCACGACGCGTCGCGGCATCGGACCGGCCTACGCCGACAAGATCCACCGCTCGACGGCGATCCGCATGGGCGACCTGCTCGATGAGGACTACCTCGCCAGCCGGCTCGAGGTCATCTGCCGCCTGCGGACCGAGGAACTCAAGGCCCTCGGCGTGCAGGCCCCGCCGCTCGATCCCGCAGCGCTGACGGCCCGGTACGCCGCCCTGGGCGAGCGCTTGCGTCCGCACATCAAGGACACGGTCTACCACCTGCATGATTGCCAGCGCGCTGGCAAGCGCCTGCTCTTCGAGGGTGCCAACGCGTGCCTGCTCGACATCGACCACGGCACCTATCCCTATGTGACGAGCTCGAATTGCTCGACCGCGGGGATCCATTCCGGCACGGGCATTTCCGGTCGATCACTGCAGCGCGTGATCGGGATCATGAAGGCCTACAGCACCCGCGTCGGCGCTGGCCCGTTCCCGACCGAACTCCTCAACCAGATCGGATCGACGATCCGGGAACGCGGCCGCGAGTACGGCACAACCACCGGTCGCCCCCGTCGCTGCGGCTGGCTCGACCTCGTTGCCGTGCGCTACAGCGCCATGGTCTGCGGCGCGACCGAGATCGCCTGCACCCTGTTCGATGTGCTCACGGGCTTCGATGAGCTCCGCATCTGCACGCACTACCGCCTCGCGGACGGCACGGTGACGGATCGCTTCATCCCCGATGCCAAGCGGCTCGAGGGCGCCACGCCTGTGTACTCGACCTTTCGGGGCTGGACCGAGCAGGTGAGCGACCTGCCTGACCGAGCCGCCCTGCCCCAGGCCGCGCGTGACTACCTCGATGCCGTCGAGCAGCATGTGGGCGTGCCGGTGTCGATGGTCAGCGTCGGTCCCGAACGCACGCAGACGCTCGTTGGAGCCTGATCGCCTGCTGCACGCCGAAGGCCGTGCCCGGAGTCACATGGCGGGCTTGGCCGGCGCACCTGATGCAGCCCGTGCCCCGCGAAGCTTCTTCAGGTCGAGCGGACGACCCGGGGGCTTGGCCCGACGCAGCCCCTCACCGCGTTCGCGGAACTGGTTGCCCTTCTGGCCCGCTGGCGGCGGCTCGGGCAGATCACCGGTGAACGAGGTGCAGAGTGCCTCGGCGAACATCACGCAGGTGGCATCCCAGGCCACCGAGCAGCACGAGGGCTCGTAACCGCAGACAACATTGCAGCAGCGGAAGTTGTTGCAGTACGGCTCGGTGCGCTCCTCGAAGCACGACCCAGCCTCCGGCGAGCCACAGCTCTCGCCGTCGCAGAGGTCGGGATCGCACACCTTGACCACCAACTCGACGCACGACGCATCCCACTGCACCTGGCAGCAATAGAAGTCGACCTCGCAGACCTCCTGGCAGCAGGCCTTGTTCTCACAGCCGCCGCCTGGGTGCTGCACGCAGCAGTTCCCGGCCTCGGGCAAGCCGCACCGGAGCGGGCACGCCTCGTCCTTCTCGTAGCAATTCTGGATCGCGAGGTCCGCACAGGTCTGGTCCCATGATGTGTCGCAGCAGTAGGTATCGATCAGGCAGACGCGATCACAGCAGTCCTCATCGTTGCAGGCTGGGCCGAAGTGCGGCTCGCAGCAGCTCAGCGCGCATGGATCGCCGCATTCAAGCTTGCAGCCGCAGGAATCGAACTGGTAGGTCAGCTGCACGCATGTCTCATCCCACTCAAACTCGCAGCAGAACTGGTCCTGTGCACAGACCACTTCACAGCACGGTTGGTTCGTGCACCAGGGGCCCGGGTGCGGTTCACAGCAGTCACCCAGTCCATCGTCTCCACAGATCGGCACGGCGCACGTGTCGTTGGCCAGCTTCACGCAGGTGGGATCCCACTCCGACTCGCAGCAGTAGGAGTCGATCTCGCAGACCCTGCTGCAGCACTCGAAGTCGCTGCAGCCAGGGGTGAAGTGATCGGTGAAGCAGCTCGGTGCCTCGGGTGAACCGCAGCCTTGGGCACAGCGCTCCTCGGCCAGATCCGCGCAGCCGCCATCCCATACGGTCTCACAGCAGTATGGATCCGTCTGGCAGACCGCCTGGCAGCAGTACGGGTCATCGCAGTACGGGGTCGCGTGGGGAACGAGGCACGAGCCGTTGCAGCCGCTGGCGCAACCCACCGTTCCACAGCAGATCGATCGTGCGCGTTCGACACATTCCACATCCCAGCCGACGATGCAGCAGTTGGGCAGCTCAGCACAGACCGCCGTACAGCACGCCAGTTCCTCGCAGCCCGGAGTGTCGCCGCGGGCCGTGAAGCAGCTGCCCACGCACGGGCAGTTCCAATCCGGATCCTGATTTTCGCACAGGTTGTTGGCCAAGCTTGTGCAAGGGCCATCCCAGCGGTTGGTGCAGCAATTGGGATCGGCCTCACACACCGCATTGCAGCAGTAGGGATCATCGCAACCCGGCGACTGGTGCTGGCTGAAGCACGACCCCGTGCCCGGGCAGGTGTTGGGCGCGATGCAGATGGCGTAGGCGACCTCGACGCAGCGTTCGTCCCAACCGACCTGGCAGCAATCCGGCTCCACGCTGCAGACAGCTGCAGCGCAGGCTTCATTGGCGCAACTTCGGGTCAGATGCACCTCGAGGCAGTCGCCATTGCCGCCCTGGGAGCCACCGGGAACATCGCATCCCTGCACTGCCGCGCGTACGCAGATCGCATCCCAACTGACTTCGCAGCAGTAGGGATCGAGCGTCCCGCAGATGAACCCACAGCAGTCGGCATCTGCACAGGCTGCCACGGGTGAGGCAACGAAACAGGAGCGCAGGCTGTCATCCCCGCAGGACTCGATTGCACCACTGCATCGTGCGACGGCTTCATCTACGCATGCACCGTCCCACTGTTCCTCGCAACAGAACGGATCGACGGCACACACAATCTGGCAGCACTTGGTGTCGCTGCAGGTGGGAAGACCATGGCTGCTGTAGCAGGAACCACTCAACAAGTCACCGCAGCCGTTGCAGTTGGCGGTTGCATACGCAGCGCACACAAAGTCCCAGGCGATCTCGCAGCACCGTGGATCAGCGAAGCACGTCTCGTCACAGCAGTTCGGGTCATCGCAGCCGACCGTTTTGGGATGCGGCAGGAAGCAACTCCCGTAGACGGGATCAAAGGGCGTGCCTTGGCACTCCGGGATCTCGGCACACCGTACCCCCGCTCCATCGACGCAGGCGGCGTCCCAGGAGACGACGCAGCAGAAGGAGTCGTAGGAGCACACCGTATCGCAACAGACTTGGTCGCTGCAGCCCACACCGGAGTGCACCGTGAAGCATCCGGGCGAGTCGGGTTTACCGCAGACACAGGTGATGTCAGCGCAGTTCTCGCTGGCCAGGATGGCACACGCGAGATCCCAACGAACCAAACAGCAGAAGTCGTCAGCCGCACAGACGAGTTCACAGCAGGTGGCGTCATTGCAGAATGGTGTCGAATGGCTCAAGCAGCAATCGCCGGCATTCGGCGAGCCGCAGCCGAGCGCCTCGCACTCCGCGATCGCCAACTCGACGCAGGGCGTGTCCCACGTGAGGTTGCAGCAGGTCGGGTCAATGATGCAGACCGTGTTGCAGCACTCCGCATCGTTGCAGTTGGGCAGTTCGTGCTCGACGAAGCAACTGCCGACAGGATCACCACACTCGAGGCACTCCGCGCGAGCGATCTGGACACAGGTCTCGTCCCAACTCCTGGAGCAGCAATCTGGATCCATGACGCATACGGTCTCACAGCATTCCTCGTCGTCGCACGCCGGCAGGTCACCCGGGACGAAACAGTCACCAGCACCGCTTCCGCCGCAACCGAGGCACTCAATCTCCGCCAGATCCTTGCAGTCCTCATCCCACGATGCAATGCAGCAATTCGGTTCGAGCAGGCAGACTGCCGAGCAGCAGTCAGCATCGCTGCAGGCTGCAGTGGAGTGTGCAATCAGGCAATCCCCTGCAGTGGGCTGCCCACAGAACGGCGTGGTCGCGTCACATGCACGATTCACGCTGCCGGGAGTATCAACGCCGAATGAAGGCTCCTGGATGAGGGCGCGCCACTGGCCTTCATCCGCACCAGTCCCCTCGCAACGCCACGCATGCAACGGGGCCTGACTGCCACCATCAGGAACGTCGATCGGGCCCACTGCGTAGTCGGGTGCCGGGCAGTAGTTGCAGCCGAAGGAATCGCTGTTGGTCAGCGTACGCCGCAGGCTCACCGCGTCAATGATCACATCCCAAGGCGGCGGCCCTTCATCAGCGGGCGCCTGCCGAGCCGCCAGGCGGCACGCACTGTCAGGATCGAGCGAGTCCCCCTCTTGCGGCGACTCCGCAACCGGGTCGTAGGCAGGGCTCAGCGAAGGTGGTCGTCGATAGGTCAGCAGGACCGTGAGGTTGCGTTGTGCGGGATTGCCGATCGGCAGCACCGACGGTGCACCAAGATCCAGCTCGGGAGTGCGCAGCACCGGGATGTCGGGCGTAGGCAGGTCGTAGACGGGGAACTCGCCGGGTTCCTGCTCCTGCAGCACCAAGGCGTAGCCGGCCGACGAGCCATCCCGCTGGAACTGCAAGCCAGTCAGGTCGATCACGCGCAGGGTGACGCCTTGGATGGGCAACCCTAGGTCATCGAGATCGCGCCCGATGATCATCAGCGAATACCCAGCCGGGAGCGTGCCGTTCCATGCGTAGTTGCTCGGGAAACTGTCCTGCGGGATCCACAACTCGATGAAACGCTGCTGGAGGGGCGTCCCCAGGGAGGGAACTCCCAGCCTGATCTCATTGAGTGAGATGTTCGGAACCCGGAACTGGCCACCACCGGAAACGGGATCGGAATTGAAGTTCACCAGCGTCGAGAGCACGGTCCCGTCGGCATCGTTCAGGAGCCCGTCGCGCGTGAAGTCGGCACAGGTCGAGTAGCCCCCCGAAGCACGCAGTTGCTGGAAGACCGAGATGTCGGCGACCGTGACCTTCTTGTCGTTGTTGAGGTCACCCACGAACACGCTGTCGCAGATCGCTGAATCGGCGCGCGCGGCGGGCCCCACGGCGAGCCCGGCGAGCAGGCCCGTCAGGGCGGCCAGAAGGCCGCGGTTGGGACGAGGGCGAACACGGCGCGAAGCAGATGGTTCGTGGGCTCGGCACATCATGGACGGACGCCCTTGGTGGAACGACCGGATAAGTGTATGGGCAGCACGGGCTTGGGCCAGCGTGGGTTCGAGACATTCGCCAAGTTCACGGCATCTCCTGCTCGGTCACGCGGCCCCACTTGCGGGTCCGCCCCGCGTAATCGGATAGGGCGCGATCGAGGGCCGCGGCGTCGAAGTCGGGCCACAGCGTGCTGGTCACATGCAGTTCGGCGTAGGAAATCTGCCACAGGAGATAGTTCGAGACCCGGCTTTCGCCCGCCGTCCTGATCACGAGGTCGGGATCCGGAAGCCCCGCCGTGTACAGGCTGTCGGAGATTTCTGCCTCATCGATCGATGACGGAGCGAGGGTTCCCGCCAGAACACGCTCGGCAATCGATTGAACAGCCGCCACGATCTCGCTGCGTGAGCCGTAGTTCAGGGCCAGGCAAAGCGTCAGTCCCGTGCATGATGCGGTGCGCCGCTCCGTGGCATCAAGTTCATCGAGTACCCGCCGTGGCAAGCCATCCCGCAACCCCAGATGCCGGAACCGGACATTGTGTGCCGCCAGCGCCTCGCGTTCCGCCGCGAGTTGCAGCGTGGCCAGTTCCATGAGGCCGGCAACCTCGTCGGCAGGCCGATTCCAGTTCTCGACGCTGAAGCTGTAGAGGGTCAGGACCTCGATGCCGAGCTGGCCACAGCGCTCGGTGAGTTCCTTCGCACGCTCCGCACCGGCGGCGTGACCGACCAATCGCGACTGGCCGCGCGCCTGCGCCCAGCGACCGTTGCCATCCATGATGACGGCAATGTGCCGGGGCAGTCGCCCGTGCGCGCCGTTCTTGGACGCCGCGGCGTTGGTGGTGGTCGCCGTCACTGCACGAAGCCCCACAGGATCGAACAGGTTGAAGAAAGGACCCAGCCCTGCCAGCGGATGAGCGTGACGAGGGACTGGGCCTGGATGTGCCGTGCGGGGTTCATGCGATCAGTCATCGACCCGCTCGATGTAGAGCACGCGCGGCTGCTCACCGGGCCGGTCGACATTCGACCGGTCGACGAGCATCACATACCGCGTGTCCTCGATCACATTCTGGCGGTCCGAGGCATCCCAGATCCCGGTCGCCGGGTTCTGCGTGAACGACCGGATGCGGATGTAGACCGTGAAGACATCGCTGCGCGTGGTGACCAGGTTGGCGATGCCCGAGAGCAGCATGTTGGTCTCTTCAGGGTCGCCGAAACTGGAGTCGGCTTCGGCGAGGAACGACTCCGCGATATTCCGCGGGAACATATAGCCCGCCTGCCCCTGCTGCACATGGTCCGGCTTGAAGTCGTACTGGAGCGTGATCGGGATGCGGTCGGTCGAGAGCTTGGCGTCAAGGTACGCCGTGGCACCCGGCCCGTTCGAATCCCACCCAAGCCCCACCGCCGGGTTGTTGGCGTCAAGCAAGTACGGGTCGCGCCCGGCGTACCGCATGGACCAACTGCGTGAGTAGGCCGTGGGCGGCGCTCCATTGGGAACGAGCCCCGCTTCGCGGCGCAGCAGCGCGAGTTCACCCAAGGACATGATCCCCTGCCCGCGGCGCATGCCGGCGTGGAAGCCGTAGGCTGGGTTCGTGTAGTCGGGATCCTCGAGCCCGCGGTCGCCGTACTCGGCGAAGGGCGAGTCGAACGGAGCGTCGTACGGCGTCGCCATCGGCCGGGACTCGCGATATGTGGCGATCGCCTCGGGCACACGCACGCGCGGGCCGTTGGTGGACACATTCTCTCCGAGGCCGAACGGGAACCCACCAGCCAGCGGACTGAAGATGTTGAGCAATGCGTCCGATTCGTTGGTGAGCGCCGAAGGGCTCATCCCACCCACCACGCCACGAGGATGCTGATCGTTGAAGGCCAGCGCGCCCATCTGCGGCAGGGATCGCATCACCTCGACGGGAGCCGTGTTGATGTTGATCAAGCCAGGCGTGAGGCGGCCCGAATAGCCGTTGGCCAGCCGCGGTGAGCGATCCTCGGCCAGCGCTGCATTCTGGGCAGCCGTGTAGGTCGCTCCACCCGGGAACTCGTAGAGCGTCCGGTCGAAGAACTGGCGACCGGGTCCATCGACCGTGAAGGCATCGAACACCGCCAAGCCTGCCGGCAGTGCCGGGTTGAACGGGTACTTGGGCGTCAGCACCTGCCGGCTGTAGCGCGGATCCGGCACCGTCTGGTCGTGATCGGCCCGACGCGTCGGGTCGAACGGGAACGAGAGCCGGTTCGGGCTGCCGCCCACGCGGATGCCGTTGTCGCCAAAGGTCGTGGGCGGCCCGATCCACCAGTCGGCAAGGTCCGAGTTGTTCTCGATGTCCCGCTCGGAGATCGAAAGGAGTTCAGGCAGCGTGAACTCCGTGCGGCCCTCGTCGTCATTCCAGATCGGACCCCAGATCGGAACCATGGCGATCTCGGCCACCGACTCGAAGTCGCCATCGCGCTGGATCATCTGGAACGAGGCGTCCATCGGGAACGGGTACTGGTACAGGTCGGCAATCTCGTCGCTGCCGCCACGCAATTCGCCCGTCACGGTGTCGATCTGCCACTGATCGTCGATCGGCGCGGCCTTGTCGCCGTTGAACACCGTGCCGCTTCCGCTTCCACCGGCATAGCGGTATCCGTCGTAGGACTTCAGGTTGCCGCTGAAGACCGTCTGGCATGGGAACGCCGTGGGCTTGCCCCAGATCGGTGAACCTGCGATCGGCAACCGCGACTGCTTCAGCATCCACAGCGACTGTCCGTTGCCGTCAGGATCGAGCGCAGCAGGCCAGCTGGATCCCTTGCCGAACCCCAGCCGCTGCACCCCCTGCTCCCAGTAGGTGCGCTGCGGGTTCTGCGCCTCGCTCACGAAGGGTTCGCCGGAGCGCGCGATCACGAAGTTCGGCGACCGCTCGTCGGCATCGATGGTGTCATCGCCATCGACATCCCACGCCCACGCGCGTGCCGATCGGGTCCAGACCGCGTAGAAGTCATCGAGCGATGTGCCGGTGGTGGTGCTGGTTCCGGCGGGAAGCAGCAACGCGTTGAAGTACCGCAGCCTCGGCTGGCCCACATTATTGAGTGCTGCTTCAGGACGGGGCGGAATGAACGCGCCCTCGGTCAGCAACCGATTGATGCTGTCCGACAGGGACTCCTGCTGCTGGTCGATCGTGTTGTCGAAGCGATCGATCACGACCCACTGCTGCTGCAGCCCATTGGTCTGCTGGGGGTTGATGACCCGCTCCAGCTCGACCATCGTGCGATCCTGCGGCAGGTTCTGGTACTTCTGGAGGCCGGCCTGG